>Ga0307436_1001275_pt1 | contig 11243 bp, 8 predicted proteins | sample SalMarWE160440MG_FD_202513 | JGI IMG/M metagenome (GOLD analysis project Ga0307436, IMG submission 202513) | Salt marsh sediment microbial communities from the Plum Island Ecosystem LTER, Massachusetts, United States - WE1604-40 | ecosystem: Environmental > Aquatic > Marine > Intertidal zone >...
AGCATCTCGAGGAAACGGGTCTCCTCAGGCCGCACGTCGAGGTCGGCCGCGGCGACTTCCAGCGCCACGGCGTAAGCCGTCTCACGGAGCTTCCTGGGCAACGCGCTGCGGATCAGCTGGAGCACCTGCTGAAGGCCGTTGGCTTGGCCGAGGATCTCACCGCAAGTCTCTGAGGTCTGTACCAGCCGATCCCCGTCATATTCGGCGAAGATCGGCAGGTTGGAGACGATCTCGCCGATCCGGGCAAGTTCGGCATCGGTCATGGTGCGGTCCACGGCCGACATGGTGACCATCGTATAGATCAGTGCCTCGTGAGGGCCCAATGGCTCGGTCATCGGCTCTTCACCCCTCTTTTCCCCTTGTGGTCTCAACTCGGCGCGACGGTAGGAAATTGCAACTATTCGGGCAAGCGCCTCGTCGCCGGCGCTCTCTTACGAGAATGGGGCGGAAAGACTGGCGCCGCCCGGAAAGCTGTGAAATTTGCTTCGGGGTTCCGCCTGTCCCTTGCGGTCACTGCACGTGCTGAAAACTGCGATTTCTACGGGACAGCTATACCCTCTATTCGCCCTCGGTTGTCACCCTTCCGGTGCCAACAACCATTTCAGCACGCGGCTAGCGCTGTCCACCGCATATCCTACAGGGGCTGCACAGAGATCTCAGGAAAAGGCGTGACAAGTACGTCGTCTTTGCCAGGTCGGAGTGTGCGGACCTGGTCTCGAATCTCATCGAAGAAATTCCATGCTAGCACAAGCACTGCTAAACGATGTGGATCCCGCATTATATATTCGGTTGGATGAATAGGAATGTTCATACCGGGAGTATATAGGCCCTGCTTGCGCTCATTGTTGTCTACGATATAGGCGAGTTTGATTCGGGCAAAATTGAGCAGTGTGTTCCCCTTAGCTGCCGCGCCAAACCCAACAACACGATAGGCGCCAAGTTCGTTTTGAAGCTTGTCCCTGAGGTTATCAGCAACGCGTCTCGAGCACTCAGCGAAGCGTTCATAGCATTCAATGCTGTAAAGGCCTTGACGTTCCTCTTCGGCGATGCGTTTTGCCACTGTCTCCCCTTCTCCACCATATCCAAGAACAAAAACGTAGCTCGTGCCATGAATGGGCGTTGTGAAGACATCCTTAATTGCTAATCCAGCGCGCTGCGCTAGCGTCCGCATCGACAGGCAAGAGAAAAAGGATATATGTTCATGATAGATGGTGTCGAATTGACCCTTCTGAAACATTTCAGCTTGCGAGGTCTGGATGAATAGCCTCGAATCCTTATCCATGACTCGCTTGCATCCCTCTAAGAAAGTGAGGGGGTCCGCGTTATGCGCGAACACGTTCTGCGCGGTGATTGCATCGAATGTCATCCCTAAGTCTCGCGCGACCTGTGGAGTCCAAAAAGCGCAAAGGGTCTGAGCTCCGATAGCTCGCGAGCGTGCAACAAGATTCTCGGCCGGATCGACCCCCCAAGTCTGCCAGCCATTTGCCGCGAAAGCGGCGAGCTGGCTGCCATCATTGCAGCCAATATCCAAAACCCTTTTGTCCTCTCGGGCGGACACGGATTGGCCCACGTAGGATGCAAACCAATCGAAGTAATCCCTCAATGCCTTGCTGGTGGCGGAAACGTAGGGGTACTTTCTGAATATCAGATTGGGATCTACGGCAACCGCTAACTGGGCATGGAAACAGATCGGACAAACGTTCACCGCGAGCGGAAGGCTCGGTGGGGGAGGCATAAGGCTGTGGTAACTGTTGGCGAGGGGTTGCGGCCCTAGATCGATGACCGGAGATAGAGAACTGCTCGCACAAGCGAGACAGCGATCGATGATGCGGAAATGAGTATCGTAGGCACCCGAGTCGAGACCTGGGCGGCCGCCATCTGAGCCTTCCACCACAGCAGTAGTCAGTGGTTCGCGTGCACGCCGATCGATCGGCCCGGATGGTTGTTCATCGGTAATCCACTCTGACACCATTGATCTCCCAATCGTTGGTCCAATAGTTGGTGGGGCGCATAACGAGGCGCTTAACTGCCTCCCATGTAAAGACGGCGTAGCAGAGGGACTCTTCGGCTGGGGTCAACCCGGCGCGGCGGATTGCGCTCAGAGATGCGAAGAACACTTGAGCCAACGGCAACCCCATCTGCTTCGGCGCGTTCCGTGGGTCAAACCAGATTGCGAGGTCCCGGATGGATCGATTGGCAGCACAACTGTTGCCGGCGTGCACGCGCCGCTGAAATAGCAGGTCGTCCACTTCCAGGACCCGGCCGAACAAGGCAAGCTCCAAAAGTAGCACAATGTCTGCGCTGGGGAAGCTGCCGAACCCTCGCGTGCGACGCAGCACGTCGGACCGTATCACGCCAAAAATGGGATTTGCCTTGTTTTGCCGCCGCACGAAGTCACGAACTCGGACGTGCGGTGCGCTACTGCGGAGATCGAGACCGCTTTCGTGAGGTCCCACAACCGAACCAGCCGCATCGATCAACACAGACTTTGGATAGGCCAGTACTGTCTGGCTGCCCGCATCGTCTAGTGCAGCGACACATCGCTCCAGAAACTTCGGAGCACAGATATCGTCGTGGGCGGCCCACTTGAAGTACTCGCCGCGCGCCCGTTCGACACAATGATTGAAGTTCCACGCAGCACCGCGATTGTCGGCGCTGCGATAATAGCGGATGCGAGAATCTTGTGCAGCATAACCGCAACAGATGCTGTCTGTTTCGTCCGTCGAACCATTGTCCGAGATGATTAGCTCGAAATCCCCAAACGTCTGGGCAAGTAGTGAGTCAATCGCTTCGCGGACAAACGCAGCTGCATTATAGAGCGGCATGCCGACAGATACTTTCGGTCGCTCAGACACCGTACAGTGATCCCTCATTCGCCCCGGCTTTTCGTAAACTGATCGTTCTACACGTTTGATCCAACCTAGCAAATCAGGGCACATGTTGACACCGAAAATATGATGAGCAATCGGCCGACGCCATGCTGCGATCGCCCATTGGACATTCCTTGGGAAGGAACGCACTTCAGAAGCCAAGCGTGAGGCGGCTTAGGATCGTCAAGGATGCGGCTTCTTACGTCCATCCCCGCAGTACTGTGGTCTATCTGCAACTGCCCAAGAAAATCCGGTTCGGAACGTCGAGTCCAATTTGACATGCCGGGATCGAGATGGCTGGATGCGCAGGGGGCGAGCTAATCAAGTTCTGCGTAGAGTGAGCCTGTCTTGGGGGAGGGCTCGGCATTGATTGTACTCATCACGGAGCCCGTCTTGGGGGGAGGGCTCCACATTGAAGGTACTTATTACGGGGGTACAGGGTTACGTTGGCTCGGTACTGGGGCTTTACCTGAAGGCGCAGGGCCATCAGGTGAGTGGAGTGGACGTCGGCTTCTATGCGGAGCCGCAGCTTTATTCGGCTCTCGGTCGGCAGCCGGCGGTTTGTCATAAGGACGTCCGAAACCTCGACGCAGAAGATCTCAGCGGCTTTGAGGCGATAATCCACCTCGCCGGATTGTCGAACGACCCCCTTGGCGAGCTGTCTCCAGGGCTAACCCAGCAAATAAATGTAGGAGGCGCCCTGCGCACAGCAATTGCTGCACGCAACGCGGGGGTCAAGCGCTTTATAAATTTTTCATCATGTTCGATATACGGCGCTCTAGGGGAGCGTCCCGTGGACGAGTTGTCAGCCACCCAGCCGCTGACAGAATACGCCCGATCCAAGATTCTCGCAGAAGAAGCGATCAACCAACTGGCCGACGATTCGTTCACAGTGGTGTCGATGAGGAATGCCACACTATTTGGGGCGTCACCACGGATGCGCTTCGACATCGTTCTCAACAATCTAGCGGGTTTGGCCTGGACTATTGGCGAAATCCGCATGACATCGGATGGCACGCCGTGGCGCCCCCTGATGCATATTTCCGACGTGTCGCGCGCAGCGGCGATGATGCTCGACGCTCCAAGCCAGCTAGTGAACCGAGAGGCGTTTAATGTCGGAGACGATGCGCTCAACTACCAGGTCTCTGAGATCGCTCATGCAATTTCCAGACGGTTTCCCAGTTGTAAAGTCACGCTTGGCAGCAATGGAGATGACCGGCGATCATACAAGGTATCATTCAGGAAGATCCGAGAGATGCTGGGGTTCACTTGCCAGCACGACATTGAATTCGGAGCCGACGAGCTGTACAAGCTCTTCGAGCGGGTGAAGCTGACTCGGGAATTGTTCGAAGCGCCATACTACACACGCCTGAAGTGTGTTCGTTCGCTGATTGATTCGGGGAAGGTCGACAGCAATCTGTTTTGGCGTGTGCCGGCTGATCAAGGAGGAGCTTTGGTTGCGATAGGCGCTTAAGGCTTAATTTTGCATTCCATCCGCGCCTAGATGTGCGCGAACGATTACGGCAATTTGCCGTTTTCCGTGTTCGTCGACAACGCTAGCCAAGATGGTACAGTCAGTTGGTAGCGCGCCTCATCTCGTTGAGGCTGTATGCGCGCATGTCTCGGCCGCTCCGGCCGCGCCAGAACCCCTTGGTCACGGCCAAAGCTTCCAGGGCGCCCGGCCGGTCGTCCAGAGGTCTTCCAGGGCCCTCTTGTCCCGCAGCGTATCCATCGGCAGCCAAAACCCGTCGTGGCGGAAGGCGCTCAGTTGCCCTTCGGCGGCCAACGCTTCAAGCGGTGCTTGTTCCCAAATGGAGCCGTCTCCCTCGATATAATCGACGACCTTGGAGGAAAGGACGAAGAATCCGCCGTTGATGTAGCCGCCGTCGCCGCGCGGTTTTTCGGCAAAGCGCACGACACGGTCATTCTCGATGACAACGGCGCCAAAGCGGCCCGGCGGCTGCACGGCCGTCACTGTGGCCAACCGACCGTGGGAGCGATGGAAATCGAGCAGCGCCATGATGTTGACGTCCGCAACTCCGTCGCCATAAGTCATGCAGAAGGTCTCGTCATCGCCGACGTAGCTCGTAATGCGCTTCAGGCGGCCGCCGGTCTCGGTTGCGGCTCCCGTGTCGACCAGGGTGACGCGCCACGGCTCGGCATCGCTGCTATGGAACTCGATTCGGTTGTTGGCGAGATCGAGCGTGACGTCGGCGTTGTGCAGCACGTAGTTGGCGAAATATTCCTTGATGATATAGCCCTTGTAGCCGAGACAGACGATGAAGTCCGTCAGCCCGTAGTGGGTGTAGATCTTCATGATGTGCCAGAGGATCGGCCGCCCGCCGATCTCGACCATTGGCTTCGGCTTGACGTCCGTTTCCTCCGAGAGGCGCGAGCCCAGCCCGCCGGCCAGAATGACGGTTTTTATCCCAGAGGTTTGGCTATCCGTATCGGTCATATGCGGCGTGGGCTCCCGTCAGTCGATAATCCAGAGGTGCTCAAAAGCCCGGAACACATAATATTTTCGACATCAGGCTGCAAGTTTATCTCTTGGGTCGGGATCGTCGTCTTCCCGGGACCGGTGAGCGCTGTTGAAATGGGTGATGCCGTTGGTGTTCCGGCATGGCTTGCAGCGTTGCGGCCGAGATCCAGCAGTCAGGCTCTCGTGCTGCTACGGTCTTCGCGCCAGGGTGACGCAGCCGCTTGACTTCCGGGGCGGCCGACGCTGATGACTGCCGCTGGCCCGAGATGGCACCTGGCGGGGCGGACCCGCGCGCGGCAGGGTTGCCTCCAGCGGGACGATCCAGAACGAGCACGCGGGAAAATACCCGCAGCCTCGTTTCCGGCCACCGGCGAGGTTGCGGACGAGCCTCACTTTATTTAATGGAGCAGTTCCATTTAATCACGGTCGATTGGCGATAGTAACTGCCGTTCGTGTTTAGGAACGTTTTGGACGCCTTTCGCTGGGAGAGGACGCCGTGAAGACGTTGCGAGAGAAATCTGACGAAGACCGCCCTTGGATAATGGTGGCTTTTTTGTCCTCAGCCCTAAAGTGCTGGACTATACCCCAAGGGCACGACACGGTTTGGGAAAGGCAACCACTAGAGCAAATCTGCGCCGAAGGCGCCCGTTTGCAAAGCCTACTGATCTGTCTTCTTGAGGCATAAAGTTGGTCCGTTCCGGTTTTTCCAGAAGGGGATTGAAGAGGGTATGGAGTTAACCCATTTTTTCAGAACCACGATCGTCAAGTTAGCGCTTTCCTTTAGCACGGCGATCCTACTGGCTACCTGCGGCGAAGCCGCCCAAGCTCCGCTTCGTCCGCATCCCGACAACCCGCGCTATTTTACCGACGGCACCCGATCAGCCGACGGGTCGTTGAAGGCGGTTTACCTAACTGGGTCTCACACCTGGAACAACTTGGTCGACCTGAGCCGACGCGATGAGACGTTCGACTTCGAGGGGTACCTGAATTTCCTTGAGAAGCATCATCATAATTTCATTCGATTGTGGACTTGGGAGTCCACCTGGTGGGACACGCGGGCTAACAAATCCCTAGGTAAGGGCTTCATCCTTCAGGCCGCGCCACATCCCTGGGCGCGAACCGGTCCGGGCAAGGCCCTCGATGGCAAGCCGAAATTCGATTTGACCAAGTTTGATCCTGCGTATTTCCAGCGCTTGCGTTCCCGCGTGGCTGCCGCCGGAGAACGTGGGATATATGTTTCAGTCATGCTCTTCGAGGGGTGGGGGCTGACGCGCGGCAATCGGCGCGGGCCCGAAAAGGGCTGGGCGTGGCGGTCCCATCCCTTCAACCCCTCTAACAACGTCAACTCAATCAAAGCCAAGGAAGCCGATGCTCTGAGTGGGCGTGTTCACACTCTGGCCAATCCTAGGATTAACGAGCTCCAGGCCGCCTACATTCGCAAAGTAGTGGACACCGTGAACGATTTGGACAATGTCCTATACGAAGTGATCAATGAAGGCGGAGAACAGGCATGGGATTGGTGGGTCGTGAAAACGATTCGCGGCCACGAGAGTACAAAGCCCAAGCATCACCCTATCGGTATCACCGGGCACGGCGCCGAAAAGCTGGGAAGCATGCTGGCCAGCCCGGCCGATTGGATTTCCCCGGGCCGAAGAGATGGGTACGGTAAGAATCCGCCCGCGTGGGAGGGTAAGAAAATCAGCCTGCTTGACAGTGACCACATCTGGGGTGTGGGGGGAAGCGACGTGTGGGTTTGGAAGGCCTTTCTTGGAGGTCACAACCCGATCTTCATGGATCCTTACGACGGTTCGGTCCTGGGCAGACCAGACGATCCCCGCTGGGAACCGATCCGAAACGCTTTGGGACAAACGCGCCGGCTTGCTGAACGCATCAACTTACAGGCTATGCTCCCGCATCCTGAGCTTGCCTCAACCGGTTTTTGTCTGGCTCAGCCGGGGACCGAATATTTGTCTTATCAGCCCCAGCCGCGAGCAACCTTCTCTCTCACGCTTGAGCCTGGTTCCTATCGATTCGAGTGGATCGATCCTGCCGAAGGCAAAATCGTGCAGCAGGGAGAGCTAAAGGGTGTCGCTGGCACCACCGAATTCAAGCCGCCCATGAACGATGCCGCCGTCCTTTATCTGAGGGCCCAGTGAGAAGCGGACTGGTCGGGCACGATAAGGAAGGCTGTCGAAAGAAAGTGCAGGTCGAATTGAACAATAGCCCTATCTTGTCGGGATGACTGTCGGCGTAGACGCGCGCGGGATCGATGTGGACTTGGACGCGATACGCGGTGCCTCATTAGCTACTTTGCATTTCGTATCCGCGAGCATCCAGCCGAGTTCCCAAAACATATGGCCTAGCCCTTCCGATGCGGGATATGCATTTTCATCCAGGCCAAATCCAGATAGCCACGCAGCCTTCCCTTCTCGCTCTGCGGCCTTCATGAATCCTTCTATGGCCGAGGTATTGGGGTTTATTGCCGAAGCCATCAAGCGACCCATCCAGTTTGGTTAGCCCTCCAAGTTGTGTCACGTAGTTCCCTTACGATTGGATTACAAGGCTGAGTCCGACAGCCTAGCGGTCATTGGCGCGCCCCAACAACTCCGGCAGCTTCAACATTCACCGCAAGGCGCCGTGCCTCATCGAAGGTAAGTACCTTCGCGATGTCAGCTTGTTGTACCTCACTAGGCCAAAGTATAGTTACACTGCCCTGGCTTTGACTTCTTACGAGGCCGAGACACAGGCTAAACAGATCGACGTCTCCTTACTAAGCAGCAGGTCAGCGATGTGTGTGGTAGCAAGCTCGGACATGCGGGCAATCCTCAGGAAGACGAACAAGTGTGTACGGGCTCGTGCGCAGATTGCGGTAGCACCCCCGTTGGTCTGTTAGGCAGGCCTTACTCTGTCGCGTCGTGAGGCATCCAATTAATTGGGCGCGATAGCGTGGCTTGCCATTATGCAGGAGAGGCCTGGAGGGCGGAGCTACCCTCTTAAGCCTCGATGCGTCTGCTCGGCGTGCCAAGGGGAGCGCGTACGGGTTCGATGATAGTAGCGGTACCAGCGAAAGCGGTCGGAGTTTTAAAGATATCGCTGACGAGGCGTTCGCTGATTTCCTCAAGAAGCATAAGCAGCCGGTGGGGCTAAAGGCCGCCTTGAAAGAAAGCGTTGGAGGGAGCCGTCGGAAGAAACGCAAGCGCTAGTGCAGACTGTGTTCACCAACGGCAAGCGGCCAGTGTGAGGCTAGAAGGCTAGGGTGCTAATCCGGTGCCAATTCGGCGCTCAAGTACCTTGGTTTCTGCGCAAAACTTGCCCCACAGTCAAAACTGTGAAATTTGTCGGGGCGGAATTTGCCGCCCGAAATATTAGAACACCTTTACCAAGATGCCCGAGACGAAGACCGTCGCCCGTAAGGCCACCCCGATCGAGATCAACTCAGAGCTTCTCGCCCATGCCCATGTGAGCAAGGCGTGGCCGTTCGAGGAAGCGCGTAAAGTCTTGAGCCGGCTGAAGCGGATTCCGCAGCCGACCGGGCCGATCATCTTCGAGACGGGCTACGGTCCTTCGGGCTTGCCGCATATCGGCACGTTCGGCGAGGTCGCGCGCACCACCATGGTGCGCCACGCCTTCCGCGTGCTCACCGAGGACAAGGTGCCCACCCGGCTGATCTGCTTCTCCGACGACATGGATGGCCTGCGCAAGGTGCCGGACAACGTCCCCAACAAGGAGATGGTCGCGCAGCACCTCGGCAAGCCGCTGACGCAGGTACCCGACCCGTTCGGTGAGTACCAGAGCTTCGGGCAGCACAACAACGCGCGGCTGAAGGCCTTCCTCGATACCTTTGGCTTCGACTACGAGTTTCTGTCAGCCACCGACTGCTACACGTCCGGACGCTTCGACGCGACGCTTCTGAAAGTGCTCGAGCGTTACGACGGGATCCGCGGCGTGATCTTGCCGACTTTGGGGCCGGAACGCCGCGCCACCTATAGCCCGTTCCTGCCGATCTCGTCGGCGACGGGCAAAGTGCTGCAAGTCCCCATCATCGACCGCGATCTCGCCTCCGGCTCCATCGTCTACAAGGACCCCGATACGGGCAAGCTCACGCAGGTTCCCGTCACTCGCGGCCATTGCAAACTGCAATGGAAGGCGGACTGGGCCATGCGCTGGGCGTCGCTCGGCGTTGATTACGAGATGGCGGGCAAGGACCTGATCGATTCGGTACGTCTGTCGGGACAGATCTGCCGCATCCTCGGGCGGCAGCAGCCGGAAGGCTTCAACTACGAACTGTTCCTCGACGAGAACGGCGAGAAGATTTCCAAGTCGCGCGGCAACGGTATCACCATCGAGGAATGGCTGGCCTACGCGTCGCCCGAGAGCCTCGCACTCTATATGTATCAAAGCCCGCGAAAGGCGAAGCGTCTCTATTTCGATGTCATCCCGCGCGCCGTCGACGAGTATGTCGGCCATCTTGCCGCCTATCCGAAGGAGGAGATCGCGGCGCGGCTGATGAATCCCGTCTGGCACATCCACGACGGCAACCCGCCGCAAGCCGAGCTTCCCATCAGCTTTGCCCTTTTGCTCAATCTCGCCTCCGCTTCGAACTCGGAGGACCGCGAGGTGCTGTGGGGCTTCATCCGCCGCTACGCGCCGGAGGCCACGCCCGAAGGCCATCCCCTTCTCGACGAGCTGGTGGGCTACGCCATCCGCTACTTCCACGACTTCGTCAAACCGGCGAAGCAGTACCGCGCGCCAACCGAGAAGGAGCGCGCTGCCTTTGCCGATCTTGATGCGCGTCTCGCCGCGCTGCCGGAGAAGGTTCCCGCCGAGGAGATCCAGGGCGAGGTCTATGCCGTCGGCAAGGCGCATGGCTTCGAGCCGTTGCGCGACTGGTTTCAGGCGCTCTATCAGGTGCTGCTCGGCCAGACCCAAGGTCCGCGCTTCGGCTCCTTCGTCGAGCTTTACGGCGTACCGGAGACCCGCGCGCTGATTGCGAGTGCGCTCAAGTAGCGCGAAGCGCGGTAGTGCATCAAAAAGCGCTCAAGTAGCGCGAAGCGCGGTAGCGCATCAAAAAAAGCGCTCGCTGGCGAACTCGTTTTAATTAAGGGCCGATCACTTCGCCAGGCGCGACCGCGCTCCATCACAATTCCGGAACCTTGGCTTCAGGGCATGCGTTTTTCACCCAATGGGGCCCGCGAAATAACCGATTTTGCGGGACCGGGGGGTTAAGCCCGCCAGAGAAATCCGAAGGAGGTTCTATGATGAAACTCACGACGCTTACCGCAGTCCTGCTGCTCTCGAGCGCCACCTATGCCTTTGCCGGTGCCGGCGCGCCAGTGCCCGAAGGCTCTCAGAAGGATGCGCCGTCAGGCCGGCCGGGCAAGGTCCTGAGCCAGGCCGAGTGCCAGAAGGCTTGGGAGACGGCGGGTCCTGCGGGCGACGTTCTATCCAAAGACAAGGCGACGCCGTTCATTCTGAACTTCGAGATGGTCGACACGTCCAAGGATGCCAAGATTTCCGCCGATGAGTGGAAGGCGGGATGCGCCAAGGGCTGGGTCAGCGCCGATGCCGCGACAGCGAAGGATGTGAAGGGCGCGTCGGGAAACTCTAACGAGAACATGTAGCGCCGCGAGCTTACCATCAGGCTTGCATTTGGAACGCGGCCTCGGGCCCTGCCCGGGGCCGCGTCAACCTGCGCGCCTCCGCGGAGCAACTTAGCGTCGAACTTGAATGACCGTCGTAGCGCTGCGCTAACCACCGGATGGGACTCCTTGCGGCTTTCATTGCTCCTTAAAGGCGGTTTTGGAACAAAAGCAGCGTCTGAGGTGCATCAGGTTCCCTGTCTCTAAGGAGTAACCCATGGTGAAGTACGCCTTTGCTGACGCTCTCGTTCT
>Ga0307436_1001277_pt1 | contig 11229 bp, 12 predicted proteins | sample SalMarWE160440MG_FD_202513 | JGI IMG/M metagenome (GOLD analysis project Ga0307436, IMG submission 202513) | Salt marsh sediment microbial communities from the Plum Island Ecosystem LTER, Massachusetts, United States - WE1604-40 | ecosystem: Environmental > Aquatic > Marine > Intertidal zone >...
CGCGCCCTGAGACGCCCTCGCTCTCGAGCTTGACCGCCGCGAACGAGGGAAGCGACAGCGCCCAGGAGAGAGGATCATAGTCCTCGCCATCGATCAGCGCGAATTCGAGCGCAGGCGAGATGAGCACGAGCCCGCTCGGCGAGACGACGCCGCTCTTCTGGAGCTTGCGGGCGATGGTCGCGGCGCGGAAGCCGCCATAGCTTTCACCGGCGAGGAAGACCGGCGAGGACATGCGCCCGGCGTCGATCAGATAGCGCCTGATGAACTCGGCAAGGGAATCGGTATCCTGCTCCACACCCCAATAGTCGGAGTCCTTGCCGTCGACCGCGTGGCTGTAACCGGTGCCCACGGGATCGACAAAGACTAGATCGGTGAAGGCGAGCCAACTCGAGTCGTTGTCGACGAGCTGCGGGGGCGGCCCGATCAACTCCCCGTCATTGTTCGCCTCGACGATCTTCGGTCCGATGGCGCCAAGATGGAGATAGGCGGATGCGGCTCCCGGGCCGCCGTTGAACACGAAGGTGACCGGCCGCTTCGTGTTCTCGGGCTGGGTCGCGTAGGCGACGTAGAAGATATCTGCTTTCGTCTTGCCTTGCGGGCTTATGAGGGAAAGGTCGCCGGCCTCGGCGCGGTAACGCACCTCCTCGCCGCCGAGGGTCGCCGTGTGAAACGTGATCGCCTTGGGCGGCAGATGCAGCGTTGCCTCTTGGCTGGCGTGTTCGGTGGCTTGCTCCGTCTTGGGGGCTTGGGCGTCGTTGGCGATCGCGCCGGGGGACAGACTGAAGAGCAGGGCGCCGAGGCAAAGGGCGCTCAAGGTCGCTCGAAAAGCTTTTGTCACGGGCTGTTGCGCTCTGTGCTAGAGGGGCGGGGTTGGGGCTTACCAAGGCGAGACTTAAGCAACCAAGCGGGCAGTCTCAAGGCGTGGCGCGCTCCCCTCGGACCGACCATCACCGCGCCATCATTTTGGGCAAGCAACATGGCCATGGTGAGGAAGTCCTTGATCTTGGTGGCCTTGCTTCCTCTTGGGGCCGGCCTTTTCTCTTGTGCGTCGCGCGAGGAGATCCAGGCCCAGCGCGTCGCCAAGCAAGTGGCCGAGGCCGAGGATGATACGACCTGCCGCCGCCAGGGGCCTCCGGGCAGCGCCCCCTATGACGCTTGCCGCAAGACCCTGGCGGCTCAGCGTGCCCAGAAGGCCGAGATCGACTACCGGAAGGCCCGCGACTTCGACCGTGTGCTCGGAGCGGGCACGGACGGCGTTGATAATTATTGATTTTACAGGCAAGCGCCGGCGCCACACATCCATAGAAAAGTGTTTGCGGAGCCGGGTTTGGCCGTTGGCCGCAATCGGTTTGACCGCTAAGCTAAAGGCTGAGCGGAGAGCTGACAGCCAATAGCCTTGCCCGGGGCGGTACCGGGAGGCTCGTCTTGTTTGTGGCGAGGCGATGTCTGGTAGCCATTTGCCGCCGAGGCTCCATCGGGGGGAGGATGAGCCTCGCGCAGCGCGCGTCTTTTTGCGTTCCCCCGGAGTCGCGTTGGGTCTTGTGGTTCATGAGGTTCGACCTGGATCCGGTCTTTAGCGGAGCCTCTCGGCATGGCCAGTCCAATGCGTAAGAAACGTGCCTGGTCGACACGGGAACACGACGCGGAGTCCCAAGAGACTGCGGCGTTCGAGGCGACTGTTGCCGCCGCCAAGGATACGGCGGCGAAGTCAGGCGCTTTTCTCTCCACCGCGAAATCGGACCTCACCGACCACCAGCGCTGGCTCCAGGCCCAGAGTGTAGCCGTGGAGCGGGATCGCGCGCGGCACGAACGGTGGCTGCAGCGCCAGCGCGATCACCGTCTCGCACTTGCCCGCAAAGACCGAGCCCGGCGAAGGCGGCAACTCATGCGTCAGCGCGTCTACCGCGCTATGCAGGCCGCGGTCTGGGCTTCGTTTCTCTTCGTCCGCTCGCTCATTCTCCTCGCCTTCGCTAAGACGGTCGCGGGATTCAAGTCGGTCGGGGCGCTGATCGCGCGCGGTGCCGCCTATCTCGGGCATCTCATCGCGGCGGGAGTGCAATGGACGGCGGCGACGCTGCGAGCCTTCGTGCTTGCCACGGGCCGAACGCTATCGGCGGGGGCGCAATGGACGGCCGCGAGGGTGCGGGCCTTCGTGCTTGCCATTGGCCGAATGCTATCGGCGGGGGCGCAACGGACGGCGACGAAGTTGCTAGCCTTTGTGCTTGCGGTGCGCAGAACGCTATCGGCGGGGCTGGCCTGGAGCGGCGCCAAGGCTGGGGTCGGCGCTCGCGCCGGCGGCGCGGCGCTCGCGGCGGGGGCTTCCGCCGTGGCGGCCAGGGCCGGCGTCCTTGCGCGGTCGGCGGTCCGTTCGATTGGGAGCGGATTTTCTGTCGCCTCTGCCAGAGGCTCGGCGCTCGCGGACGCGACGGGACGTTCCGCGTCGCACCGGTTCGCGCGCCTCGGCGAGCAGGCTTCGGCGTTCAAGGCGGCAAGCAAGCGGCAGCTCGAGACTGGATACCGGCGGAGCAAGAACCGGGGGGCCGCGCTTGGGTCCGCGGTCTATGTGCGCATGGTCAGGCTCGGCCGGCAGGCGGAGCGCTACGCGCGCGCGAAGTCGCCGCATGCCGAAGGGGTGTTCGCGCGGACCAAGCTTGCCGATCCCGCCCTCGAAAGCGTTTCTGCCACACCACCGCCACCACCAGAATTTGTCGAGATTTACGGACCGCACCGCGACGGCGTCGAGATTGTCGGCCACCCCGCTAACGATCCCTGGATGCCGGTGGCCGCGCTCGTGGCGGAAACCGTGCCGCCCGAGGAGCGAGCCGCCGAACCCGAAATCTATGGCCCGTTCTATGAAGGCTTCTGGGTGGAGAGTGTTTCACCCAACGAGCCTCGGTGGCCAGAGCCTGCGCCAGCGCCTCAGGCCGAAATCGCCGCCCCTCGGGCCAAGACGGAAAACGCGCTATCGTCCTGGGCGAAAGACGCGTGGTGTCGAACGCAAGCCATCGCGGCACAGACGGGGGCCTGGGCGCGCTCGCGGTCTTGGTCTCCAACCAGGGAAGCCGATCTCAGTCAGATGATGATCATCGCAGGGGCAGGATTACTGATTTGCGGCGGGCTTCTGCTCGCTGGCGGCCTCTTCTTGCGCGCCGGCGCGGGCACGACGCCGGCGGAAGTGGCCGAGGAGGCCCCAGGCGGCATTGCCTGGACGTTTCAAGAGGCCGGTCTGCCTCTGCCGGAGCGGGCGGTATTCACGCTTTCGGGCACGCCCCAATCGTTCCGTATTAACGGGCTTTCCTTGAGCGGGGTGAACCAGTCGGACCAGTCGCTGACGGGGGTAGAGGCCGTCCTCAAGCCGGACGTGAACCGGCCCGAGCTCAACCTCACGCTCCAGGTGGACAAGTCATCGACTCCTGGCGGCGAGGACGGCGCCGCGGAGCAAGCACTCGAGCTTGTGCCGAAGAACACGGTTCCGCCGAAGACGCCGTTCCGACTCGTGTTCTCGTTCCCGCCCGAGGCGATGGAGGGCGCAGACGGCATCACCGTGCAGGACTTCTTCGAGTCCTACGGCGGCCTGCTGCTCAAAGTTCGCTACGAGCTCGATGGCAAGCAGCGATCGCTCATTCAGTATCTGCCGCCGGACATGCTGAAGGCGCAGCTCGACGAGGTGTCCGCCGAGGCGGGCGGCTCTTAGGCGCAGGGTCTTATTCGCAGTTGATGACGCGCGTGCTGCAGCCGCGGAGATTTAAGCACACATTATATTGCGTGCAGCAGGCTGTGGTGCAGCCGGCGATGTCGGCGTTCACGTCGAGCGCCCTGGCGGCGCAGACGTCATTGCACGATTGAAGGCCGTTGGAGCACACCCTGAGACTTTGGCTTCCAGTGCTGCACGCCGATGGGGTGTCTTGCAGCGATTGGACGGGGGCGGTCGGGTTTTGCGCTAAGACGGAGGCGGTCGCGCAGCACAGCAGCCCGAGAGCCAGAAACACGATCTTGGTCATTTCACTTAACGCCACCCCGCCGCTCGTCACGCCCCATTGCCGATGGCAGCCTGAGCCCTGATCTGGCTCATATTATGGTGCCGGCTGGAGGATTCGAACCCCCGACCTACTGATTACAAATCAGCCGCTCTACCAACTGAGCTAAGCCGGCCCTTTTTGGCTCTCCCGAGGCCCTGCCCCTGGACATGGGATATGAAGTCCCCGGGCCAAGTCATTTACCTTGCTTTCGCCCGCCCACTCAAGCGGTCTGGCGGGGAGCCGTTAGAAGGTGACGCAGCGGTACGTGACGTTGCTGAAGACGCCGAAGCGCTCGCTGGTGAAGTCCTGGAGCTTCGTCGTCACGTCGATATGGACGAAGTCGCTCTTTCCGTTGGTCTGCGCATACCAATAGCGGACGCCGGCGCCGAGGGCCCAGTGTTCGGTTAGATCGAGCCTCACTTCGCCTACGAGCTGATAGCCCCAGCCGGTGCCGCTGTCTTTTATATTTGGCACCTGTCCAAGGTCGGCGCGCAGATAGTGACTGTCCTCATTCCAAAGATAGGCAGCGGGGATGATGGCCGCGTCGCCACGGAGCCTCAGCCGGTCCCAGAGCTTCGCCGTGAGCCCGGCGCCAAGCCGTAGCGATGACCAGCTCGCTTTGTTGGTGATGACTTTGGTGGAGAAGGGAACCTCGATGGAGCCGGGAGATCCGCAATAGAAGCCGCCGACATCGTCTTTGTTACAGCGTGCCCCGTAACCGTTCACGGTCTCCTGCCAATAGTTGAAACCGATGAAAGGGCTGATGACGACACGAGGCCCGCGGTCGATCAGCGTGAAGTCCTGGCCAACGTCCATGGTCCCGTAGACCAGGCCGTTGCCGTCAAGCTTGCTGTAGGTGTCGGAGAATTTGATCTGACCGGCGAAGAAATCCTCGTCGTCGAGGTTTCCACCGTTGAGCCAGCCGCCGCCGATGAAGCCCTTGAAGAAGGTCCTGGTCTCGTTGCGCACGCCCCACACGAACTCGAGCGAGTTGCCGTTGATCCCGTCATAGGTGAGCATCGAGGTGGGATTGCCGAGAAGGGGGTTTTGCCGGCTCGAATTGATGTCGAAGCTCGTCTTGCCCCTGGCTCCACCAGTAGCGGATGCCGAGTTCCCATTGCGGCTCCGGGTTGGCGATCGGGGGCAAGGGGATGGCGTAAGGCCGCGGCACCTCCACGCTTTGAGCCTGCGCGCTGCCTGCGATGCACGCCGAAGCCAGCACCCCTAGACAAAAGCCCCTCAGCATCGGTTCTTCGCCCCGCCCCTGTGTGGAGATGCGCGCTTCGCGTCTTTCGAGACGTTGCAGGGCGGCGGGTTAAGACGAGATTAAGAAGCGTCCCAAAAGTGGAACGATGGGTGCCGCCGCGATGACGCGTGGGCTCTGCGTGGACTAGCGGCGGCGGCTGGCGAGTAGGCCTGCGGCGAAGGCGATGACCAGAAGTGTGAGCGGGCCGACCTGCTGCATGGCCTTGCCGACGCTTTGGTCGATCATGGCCATGCCCTCGGCAGGTGCATTCACGAAGGTCGGTTCCTTGCGCTTCGGCTTCCCGAATTGGGGAGCTATGGCCAGGATGAGGATCCCGATCATGGCAAGCACGCCCGCCACGATCCCGGCCGCGGCGAGTGGGGTGAAGTGATAGACGATGAGCGCCTGATAGGCCGCGACCAAGCCGAAGCCGATGGCGAACAGCAGCACGACGATGGCAATGGCGACGACGATCGCCTGCCGCACCGAGCGCTCGACCACGTCTCTGATGCGCGCCCCAATCTGCAGAGACGAAATCAGCGAGAGTACGAGGCGCAGCATGGAGCCTCCTCCTAGCGCCGGGTAAAGACGCCGAACAGGAAGCCGAGGCCGGCAGCGATAGCGACGGCTTGGAGCGGGTTGCTCTTGATGGCTTCCTCGGCTTGCTGCGCCGTCTCCATGGCCTTGCCTTGCGCGCGGTTCATCTGCTTGCCGGCAATCCGGCTCACCGTGGAGGTCAGGTTTTGCATATCCGCTCGGATCGCGTCGATCTGCGCGGCCAAGTCCTCTGTGTCGCGGCTAGCGCTGCGTTTTGCGCCGCCGATATCGGCTGGTGACATGGGGTTTCCTTCCTGAAAACTTGAAGTGGGAGAGATATGGGCAACTCTTCTTTGTGAGCTTCGTTCCACTACGCTGTTTTACGACACGCGACTCTGCCCGGCTTTAAGTTGAGAGACGAGGGCAGGTCCCTGTCAAGGGCTGTTCCACGCGGGAACCATGCGCGCCATTCGTTGCCGGAGCCTTGCGTTGCCTGAGGTTCTCTGTTCGTTTAGAGTCCGATTGCTTAAGAGGGGTGCCAAGGGGGATCGGCATGAGCACTTTGAGGCTTGGACTGGCGGTGCTTGCGGCCGCGTGTCTGCTCGTTCTCGTGCCGCAAGGAGTGGCCCAAGCCGAAGGCGGGCTCGGCTGGTTCCACCACGGCAAGCGGGTGCAGACGGCCTATTGCCTACGCCGGAATTATTGGTGGTTCTACCGGCCCTACACCACGGCACCGGAGGATTTTCCCCGTTGTGAGCCGTATTTCCATTACTTGGAGTCGGGCTATCGGCGGCGCGGCCAACAGCCGGAACCATACTTGAAGTAAGCCGCCCCAAAAAACTCTCCTGAAGTCTATCTTCCAACAATACTTCTTTGTCTCATTTTGAGGCGTGTATTAGGGCTTTTATAATGTCCGGCCTTGCAGACTCAGGGTTCTATTAACTTAACCGATACTTGCTCCGGATAGTCTCACGGAAGCCACCGCTGGCGGGACAAGCGCCAGGAGGGGGTGCCCCAAGTCCGAGTGGAGTTCCCGTGATGAAAGTCCTGATGAGTATTACCGCCATGTTGGCGCTGGCGGTCGGCTTCAGCCTGGCGAGCACCGGTAACGCCGACGCCTGGTGCGGCATTGGCTTCCGCTGCAACGCCGCGGTTCTCGTTCCCACGCCCCATCCCATTCCGTTGCGGCGCGTGCGGCCCGTGGTCGTAGCGCCGTGCGGTGTGCCTTGCGGACGCGTCGCCGTGGCGCCTGCACCGTGCGGCTCGCCTTGTGGACGGGTCGCCGTCGCGTCTGCACCGTGCGGCGTCGCTCCGTGCGGTCTCCCGCCGGGGCCGACCGCGTACCGTTATCGGTCGCCCAATTACTACGCGTACTATGCGCAGCCCGCCTATGCGGGCGATTGCGGGCTCAGCACCTGCAACACCTATTGGCGCCGGAACTGCTGGTACGATTCGTTCGGCCGCCGCTTCTGCAACTGACCTTTCGAACTTTCGGCGCGAGCTGGTTGATTCCCGGGATCAGGGGAAGAGGCTTTGGCTTCTTTCCTCCGTTTTTACAGCTTACGTTCCCTTGGTCTTGAGGTTCGCCCAGTGCATGGCGATCGCCGCGGCGTTCGAGACGTTGAGGCTCGCCAACGCGCCGACCGTCGAGATACGGCAGAGGCAATCGCAGCGCTCCCGCGTGAGTTGCCTTAGGCCTTTGCCTTCGGCGCCGAGCACGAGCGCAAGTGGGCGGGTGAGGGGCGTGTCCTCGAGCGCGGTTTCCGCTTCCTCTGCGAGACCGACACGCAAGACGCCCCGTTCGCCGAGCTCGGTCAGGGCTTGCGCCAGGTTGTTGACCAGCACGATGGGAACGAGGTCGAGGGCGCCACTTGCGGCCTTGGCGAGCACGCCCCCAAGCGGCGGGCTATGACGCGCGGTCATGACAAGACCGGCGGCGCCGAAGGCGGCGGCAGAGCGTAGCGCCGCGCCGACATTGTGGGGATCGGTCACCTGATCGAGTACGAGCAGGATGCCGTTCAAGTCGATTTCGTCCAGGCCGGCAGGCGGCAGAGGCCCGACCTCGAGCGCCGCGCCCTGATGGACGGTATCGGGCCCGAGCAGCCGGTCGAGATCTTTCGGAATGACGGTCTCGGGCGTGACCTTGCGTTTGGCGATCAGGGGTGCGAGCCGGTGCGCGGCATTTTCGGTGGCAAGCAGGCGCAAGACCGGCCGGTTGGGGTTGGAAAGCGCCGCCTCGACAGCGTGAAGGCCGAAGAGCATGAGGCGGTCGGTCTCAGGTTTGCGGCTTAGGTGCCGCTGCCGGCCGTGCGAGCCATGGGTGAAGGGCTTGGAATGCTTCGATTTTTGGCTCGGCATGATAGGGTCGGCCTTGCTGCAGGAGAGGGTGGAGGAGGCGTGGCCCGCACGATAAAACCAAGGAATTCCAGTCCGCTCGCCCTGATTTACAGTTGACAGAGACCGAATGGCTACCCATAAACTCAGCGATTGCGGACCCTGCCGGCCGACGGCGGGGTGTTTTTGCTTGGTTACAATCACCAGTCAATCCATCTGACTCTCAAGGAGGGGTGCCCGAGTGGCTAAAGGGGACGGGCTGTAAACCCGTTGGCTATGCCTACGTTGGTTCGAATCCAACCCCCTCCACCACCACTCTCATGAGCCGGATGGATGCGGGTGTAGCTCAATGGTAGAGCAGCAGCCTTCCAAGCTGAGGACGAGGGTTCGATTCCCTTCACCCGCTCCAGCAAGTTAGGCCGCTAGGCGTTTGATTTTGAAATTGAATTATGCGGTAAAGGCGAGCAGGCGATAGGAGTGTAGCTCAACTGGCTAGAGCACCGGTCTCCAAAACCGGGGGTTGGGGGTTCGAGTCCCTCCACTCCTGCCACGGTGAGAGAGTGAAGTCCCGGTGAAGGACGCAAGAAGAAGGAGCGGTGCCGGACATTGCCGGTGGGTTGAGGACTGAGATGGCGAGAACGAATCCCTTTGTATTTCTCCAGCAGGTGCGCACCGAAGTGTCCAAGGTCACTTGGCCCACGCGCAAGGAGACGATGATCACGACGATCATGGTGATCGCCATGTCGGTTGCCGCCGCGATCTTCTTCATGGGTGTCGATTGGGTGTTCAGCGTGTTGATCAAGCTCGTCTTGGGTATGGGCCGGTAGGAGGTCGAAGTTTAAGTCCGATGGCTATGCGCTGGTACATCGTCCACGCTTACTCGAACTTCGAGCGGAAGGTCGCCGAATCCATTAAGGAGCGCGCCGCCGCCGCCGGTCTTGGCGATCAGTTCGAGGAGGTGCTCGTGCCGATGGAGGAGGTCGTGGAGATGCGCCGCGGCCGCAAGATCGCCTCCGAGCGGAAGTTCTTTCCGGGCTACGTGCTGGTCAAGATGGAGCTCAACGACGAGACCTATCACTTGATCAAGAACACGCCGAAGGTCACGGGCTTTCTCGGCACGGACAACAAGCCGATCCCGATCACCGAGGAGGAGGCGGGGCGCATCCTTCAGCAGGTGCAGGAAGGCGTGGAGCGGCCGAAGCCGTCGGTCACCTTCGAGATCGGCGAGCAGGTGCGGGTGGCGGATGGTCCGTTCGCCTCGTTCAACGGCCTCGTGGAAGAGGTCGACGAGGAGCGGGCACGGCTCAAAGTGGCGGTTTCGATTTTCGGCCGGGCGACTCCAGTCGAGCTGGAATATGCGCAGGTGGAGAAGCTCTAAGCGAGCTTCTCGAATAGGTAAGCGGGAACGCGGGACGTGTAAGGGATGGCGAAGAAGATTGACGGTTACATCAAGCTGCAGGTGCCGGCCGGGCAGGCGAACCCTTCGCCGCCGATCGGTCCGGCGCTGGGTCAGCGCGGGGTGAACATCCCGGAGTTCTGCAAGGCGTTCAATGCAGCGACGCAGAAGCTCGAGCCGGGCTCGCCGATTCCGACCGTGATCACGGTATATGCCGACCGCTCCTTCACCTTCGAGATGAAGACGCCGCCGGCGTCCTATCTTCTGAAAAAGGCGGCAAAGATCGGCAAGGGCTCCAAGGAGCCTGGCCGTGCCGGCGCGGGACGCGTGACGCAGGACCAGCTGCGCGAGATCGCCGAGGTCAAGATGCAGGACTTGAACGCCAACTCTATCGAGCAAGCGATGAAGATCATCGCGGGCTCCGCCCGCTCGATGGGTCTTGAGGTGCAGGAGTAGACGATGAGCAAGCCCGGTAAAAGGTTCCGCACCGCCAACGAGGCGATCGATGATGGCAAGCTTTATGCCATCGAGGAGGCGGTCAAGCTGGTCAAGAGCGGAGCGAAGGCCAAGTTCGACGAGACCATCGAGATTGCCATGAATCTCGGCGTCGATCCGCGTCACGCCGATCAGATGGTGCGCGGCGTGTGTCAGCTGCCGAACGGATCGGGGCGGAAGCTCCGCGTAGGCGTGTTCGCCAAGGGGGCGAAGGCCGATGAAGCGAAAAAGGCCGGTGCCGACGTGGTCGGCGCGGAGGATCTCGTCGAGCAGGTGCAGAAGGGTGTCATCGAGTTCGACCGCTGCATCGCCACCCCCGACATGATGCCGCTGGTTGGCCGTCTCGGTAAGGTACTCGGCCCTCGCGGTCTGATGCCGAACCCGAAGGTCGGCACGGTCACGACCGACGTCACTGCCGCCGTCAAGGCAGCCAAAGGCGGCGCCGTGGAGTTCCGCGTCGAGAAAGCTGGCGTCATTCATGCCGGCGTTGGCAAGGCGAGCTTCACAGAGGACGCGCTTGTGGAGAACATCCGTGCCTTCGCCGATGCGGTAATGAAGGCCAAGCCGTCGGGCGCCAAAGGGACGTTTGTGAAGCGGATTGCCGTGACCTCGACCATGGGCCCCGGCATCAAGGTTGAGCCTGCCAGTTTGGGCGGCGCTTAGGTTTGGGAGAGTTTCGGGATCGGTGTTTCGGTCCCGAAGGGTCGTTTGGCCGTGCCAAGCGATTCAAACCTGTCCGAGATTGCAGGTGCGGGAAACCGCTTAAGCCATTCGGGCCTGCATGAGACGGGAGACGAACGGTTCGATGGATGCGGGAAGACCGCCGCAACCAGGAGATCGGTTTGAACCTCGTATGTGGCTCTAACGCGGTTTCGCGTGCGAGCGGGACAGGCAACAGAGCGCCGCGCGGAATGCGCGGGGCGGCTTCTTGCCTTGCCCCGCAGTTCTCGCGGCACAGTGTGGCCGAAGGCCGTGAACTTTGCACGCGGCCGAAAGAGACGGAGTGAGCATGGATAGAGCTGAGAAGCGCGAAGTCGTGTCTGCGCTTCACGACGTGTTCGCCAAGACCGGCGTCGTCGTCGTGGCTCACTATGCGGGCCTGTCTGTTGCCGACATGACCAAACTGCGCAGCGACATGAGAGACGCTGGCGGCCGGGTCAAAGTGGCGAAGAACAGGCTCGTGAAGCTCGCGCTCGAAGGGA
>Ga0307436_1001278_pt1 | contig 11223 bp, 10 predicted proteins | sample SalMarWE160440MG_FD_202513 | JGI IMG/M metagenome (GOLD analysis project Ga0307436, IMG submission 202513) | Salt marsh sediment microbial communities from the Plum Island Ecosystem LTER, Massachusetts, United States - WE1604-40 | ecosystem: Environmental > Aquatic > Marine > Intertidal zone >...
TGGTATTGATGTCCTCAACGGCCTCCATCACCTCGTCACACAGCGCAGCCTGCCAGGCGTCGGACGGATAGAGGTCTGTGAGCTTGCCCACATAGCGATTGATGGCATTCGATTGGGCAACGGTTTGACCGTCGACTTCGAGCACCGGCAAGGCGCCGAATGGTGTATCCGGCTTGCGCCGCTGCCAGTCCGAGGGCGCCACGCGATCATCTTCGAATGGGATTCCTCCCATGGACAGAGCCAATCTCGCGGGCTCTCCACGTCCGCCGTGAAAGTCGAAGTAGGTCAGTTTTATCTTGGGCATGAAAAGCGCTCCTCTCGACAATATTTCGATTTTGGCACATCCAAGACCGGCGCGCGGGTCAATGTCCCCTCGGATCAAACGTGACCGCCAGACGAGCCTTGTCTCGCCCGTCCGCTAAGTGCCAACGCCGGAAGTTGCGCCTAACTATTCGAGCATGGCACCAATGGCAATTAAGAAGAGGCGCTTTGATCAAACTCAATTTACGGTAGCCCGGTCCTGCGAACGTAAAGTTGGATCGGTAAGGAGCGAAGCATGACACGCACCGCAACCAATTGCAGGCACACGATGGTGACTCTGACTCGATAGGTCAGCGACTCGGAATGGGCGGACGGGAAAAACCCAAGCGTTTGACGGCCCTTTTGTCCGCCGCGACCGACAATCAGCCGGCAAAATTTCTCGATTATCGCTTCTGTTGCGTTAAACTTCGGCTTCGTCCCTTCGTCTGTTCGGGAAAGTATGTCGCTCACGCATGACCATCATCCCCATCCGCTATGTCGAACCCTCTTCCGCCCGCCGAGCGAAGCGGATTCTCTGATCCTGCCTGTGACTGACGGCTGTTCCTGGAACCGGTGCACATTCTGCGAAATGTACACGGCCCCACAGAAGCGCTTCCGTCCCCGTAGCGAGGAGGAAGTGCTCGAAAGCATCCTGCGCTGCCGCGAACAATTTGGCGACCGCAATCAAGGGCACTCTGCGTGAGATTGGGATGGGTAAGAGCCTTCGCGATGTAGGCAGTCCCACCCACGAAGCCGGGGTATACGTGCGCTCTGGAACGGGTCACGCCCAATTTACTCTGAGGAAGGACGGTTGCCTCTGGTTGCTTCGCGCTTGCCGTACAGTCACGACCGTCTGCGCGCAATCAAACCGCTCCGACGGCCACGCACCCGCCGGTGTCAAACCCGCCGCTAAACTAACATTGCAGTTGGACCACTCGATGGGGGCCAGTCAGTCTTCTCAGGCCGGCCCGAGGCCGGGTGAACCGAGAACGAAATCGAACATTCTTGGCATTGACGATGGGTCACACTGCTTGCGACCGACATACCCCATTGAACCTGAAGCAGTGTGGCGAGTGACGAAGCCATGATTTCACTTCGTATGGCTCCCATCACCGGATCGGCCCTGAGTTGAAAGTTGAGGCTACCGTCCATCGTTTGATTGTAGCCGTACTTAAGATAGGCCCGACCTTTTCCAGATCGCTGTGCGTTTGGGGCGTCGAAGCTCGTAGGAGGCGCTGGCGGAATATCGAGCGCTGACTTTACCGGTTGACGGCCCGCATTCCGCGCTCTGGATAGCGTGTGCCTGCGGCCGCTCCGGAAGGCAAAAGAGCGTCTATTTCGGCGAGCTCTTCTCGTGTAAGGCGAATATCGAGTGCACCCACATTCTCCTCCAGGTATCGACGACGCTTCGTTCCAGGAATGGGAATGATGTCATCCCCTTGGGCCAGTACCCAAGCAAGAGCGAGTTGAGCCGGTGTACAGCCCTTATCAGCAGCAAATGCCCTGATTTTCTTCACCAACTCTATATTTCGACGGAAATTCTCCTGCTCGAAGCGAGGCATTCCCCGTCGCCAGTCGTCTTTGGCAAGCTCATCAACGCTGGTGATCTTCGCCGTCAGAAAACCCCGGCCCAGCGGGCTATAAGCGACAAAGCCGATGCCGAGCTTTCGCACCGTGTCGAGCAATTCGCCTTCCGGGTCACGACTCCAAAGTGAATACTCCGTCTGCAGCGCCGCGATCGGATGCACTTTATGCGCTCGCCGGATCGTCTCGGGAGCGGCTTCGGACAGACCGAGGTAGCGGACCTTTCCGGCCTCGATGAGCTCAGCCATAGCACCGACGGTGTCCTCGATCGGTGTATCGAGATCAACCCGGTGCTGATAGTAGAGGTCGATGACATCCACTCGCAGCCGGCGCAACGACGCCTCACAAGCCGAGCGCACATAGTCAGGCTTGCCACTGACGCCGATGAAAGTGCCATCCTCGGCCCGGACGTTGCCGAACTTCGTGGCGAGCACGACGTCACCTCGACGATTTTTGATCGCCCTGCCCACCAACTCTTCATTGCTGCCGAGGCCATATATGTCAGCGGTGTCCAGAAAGGTGACGCCAAGCTCGATGGCGCGGTGAATTGTGGCGATCGATTCGGCCTCTTCGCCGCCTCCGTAAAAATCACTCATGCCCATGCAGCCAAGCCCAAGCGCCGACACGAACAGGCCCGAGCCACCTAGTTCACGCGTTTGCATTTCAACCCCACTTCGTCCTCAAGAGTAAAGGCAGTCGGCTCCCTTCTCAAGAAGCCTAAGTCGCAACGAAGGCATAGCGCAGGGAGACCTTCAGCCTGAACGACACGGCCGCACATGGGAAATAAGGCCTAAGGCGATGACGCGGGAATTTCGACCAGCACTTCGTTGCGACGCAGGAACGGAAGAGTCCAGGGCGGATTGTAAAACGCGTAGGTTGGCGGCGATAGCGGGGTGAGGTTCTTCGCGCTCAAGAACTCCTCCAGCTCCTTGGTGTGGCGATCAAGGCTCTCTTTGCCGCCCATTCCGGAAAAGCGGATCACGGCAAAGCGCTTTCCGGGAACCTCCTTGAGCTCGACCGCAGCGTTATTGGGCTTGGGCAGGGTTTCCATTGTGTATTTGGACGGCATGATGAAGCGCACGCGCCAGTTCTTCCCATCGCTTTGCTGGGTCACAGGCGCTGTCATCGCGATTTTCTCGCTTCCTTGCTGCGTCACTGGCGCGGTCATCTCCACTTTCTTGGACGCAGTGTTATTGCCGAAGATGTAATCGGCAATAAGCCGAAAGCCTTTGCCGATCGCCTCGCGGCGATCTCCCGAGACTTCCGTCTCAGCGACGATCATCGGCGCGTAGTCGCGTATCTCGATGTTGCCGCTGCGCTCGACCAGAGCGTATTTCGGGTGTTCGACATTACTCACGATCGGTCCCCACAAGGCTGCGCCGAGCAACAGCACGGCCCCTATCCCGACAATCCACCACACCAGCTTCTTGCTCACTTTCCGTTCATCTCCGGCTGCATGTTATTGCCCGGATTGAAAAACTCGTCCTATGCGGGAGATTTTCAAGGGGCAAAAAAAGACCCGGACTGTCCAGACGCCCGGGTCCTTCCCTGCTTTTATCTTTGAATTAAGAAACGGGAGCGTGCTTCGGAGCGGCCTTCTGGGCGCTCTTCGTCACAGCCTGTTCGACCGGCTTGTAAGCATCGCGCGCTGCGGCGGCATACAGCTCGCCGATCTTCGACGCCTCGGCCATCCAGTTGTCGTAGGCCTTCTTGGCGAACTGGGACTGAATCTCGATCGCGTGCTCAAGCGACTTGGCGCCGACGAGCTGCTCGAAGGCACGGCTCGCGTCTGCAAAGGCGCCCTTGGAATAGTCGGTTAGGCGGTCGGCGACGGCCTGAAAGCCTTTGTTGAGCTCGGCGTAGGAGCGAACTGTCGCCTCAAAATTGTCCTTGCTGACTTTCTGGAAGTCCTCGGTAGCTTTCTGAATCGGTTCAAACATGGGGATGTCCTTTCAAAACGGGTGGTTTCGCTGCGCTATTGGGCTGACCTATTGCACTGCACCAAAATTTAAAGGCCGGAGGCCCAACGATAAGAAAAAGCCCCGTTCGGGGGAAAACGGGGCTTTTTCGGTTCCTTTTGGGGGGAACAGCAATGGGGAGGGAAAAACCCATCGGTGTGCACGGGTACCACCTTTTCGCACTTGCGAAATGGACATCTTGCCGCAGGGGGCAAAGCGGGCTCGCAAGGCCCTGCCCCTACGCCGCCACCGCTTCCGCCTGCGCCGCGGGGGCTGTTGCAGTCCGGTTCAGAAAATCGGCAGCGCGCTGCGGGTGCGAGGCGGCGGACGATGAAGGCTACGCGATGGAAGAGCTTATATGCATATGAGCAGAGCGCGATACTCCCGCGCAGTCGAAGGCGCAGTGGCTTGCGACGCATGGCGTCCCCCTGCCTCAGAGGAGCGCTGTCCTTTAATTCCCTGACAAAAATCTCGTGCCCTCGACCGGAACCGAAACGGGAATGCCGAGGGAAAGGTTTGGGAAGTGTACGCTGCACCCGACGTCTTGGCCGGTGGTGACGCGCCCGCTTGGCAGCGACTTTTTAACCAAGGGCATCAAGACGCCTGGGTCACGTCGGACCCAAAACTTCATCTCCCCGTTTCTGTCCGCTCCTACGCCTGTCTTGCCACAAACCAGTGGGTAAATGCCATTCTGGATGGTTCAGCCGACCACGCAGCAGTAACTGCTCGAGAGACGGAAGATTTCCCTATCTTTCTAACGCGCTCGCTTGAGCAGGCACGGGTATGGCTTAGGGAACAGGCTCGAGGACACCGGCGGTGTGGTCTCGTGGCAAGTTCGGGTGCACGCAGGCTTCGCGCCGCTGGTCTTGGGGTCTCTCTGTCAGAAAATGATCTTGCTGATGTGGCGAACTGGTACCTGCTTCCGAAGGGCGATATCCGATCTTCATATGCCCTCGAGGTCACTGCGAACGAGTACACCTGCCAAGGACTCGAGCTCGATTACGTCGGCGTTTGTTGGGGCGGTGATTTAATTCGAAACAGCGATAATGACGTTTGGATTTACCGTCAATTTAGAGGCTCGCGATGGCAGGCGATCCAGGCTAACGACACGAGAAGTTGGATCGTGAACAAGTATCGGGTCCTGCTAACCCGCGCGCGCCTCGGCACGATGATTTGGGTTCCGGAAGGCGACGTCGAGGACGAGACACGCGCAATCAAAGACCTCGACGCGATCGCTGCGTTTCTTAAAGCAGCTGGTGCTAGACCCCTTTAGAGTCGCCTGTATTGTCGATCAGGCATGTTTTGAGGGACTTCCTGTAAACCAGTAAGCCTGATTGCAAGTTATTGCCTCTGAATTGATATTTCTTGCCTACAAGGTTGATAAACCCTCCAGCCTCGCAGTTAGCTGCCCTAGGCAGCAGAAGGAGGAAAAGCTCCCGGTGAGCAAGAAGCGGTCGAGATCGCCACGGAAATCCGGAGCGGCCATGACTCAGCGACCGGGCGGACCGGCGGAAGCGGCATTTGCCGTAGCACCAGTCCCAGCACGGCATTGTTCTGCAGAGATTGGCACGTCGCGAGAGAGCGAAGAGAAGGCGACGGAGGGGGTGCTCCGTCATGCTGCTAGTCCAGAACTGCTGCCCGAGATGGCCGACCTGCTGTGGCGGGCCAACCCTCTCCACCAGCTGTTGCCAATCTCATGGGGCGAGATCACGCGGACTCTCATGACACTCTCTGCCCGGTCAATGGCAGATCCCGTCCACGCAACGATGGCGGCTGCCAATTTGGGCTTCACGATGTGGCGAGAGGCGGCTGAGATCTGGATCAGCACCGCAGCGTCCTGGTGGGGATTGGCACCGGCCGCACCGGCCAAGCCGGAAGGCGCCGGGACCGACCGGCGCTTCGAGGCCCCGGAATGGGAGCAGTACCCCTTCTTCCGGCTGCTGGAGCAAAGCTATCTCGCGCTTTCCAAACAGCTTCTCGAGGAAGCCGACCGGCAGGCGGTCAATCCCCACGAAAGGCAGCGGCTTGTCTTCCATCTCCGGCAGTTCCTGGACGCGATGAGCCCTACCGTCTTTTTGCCGACCAATCCCGCGGCGCTTCACAAGGCATGGGAGACGGGCGGCGGCAGCGTCGCCAACGGGCTCCGCAATCTGTTGGACGATCTCCACCAGGGCCGGCTCAGCATGACCGACACCGCAGCGTTCACGCCCGGCAAGAACCTCGCCACGACCCCCGGCAAGGTCGTCTACCGCAACCGCCTAATTGAACTCATCCATTACGCGCCGACGACGGCGCAGACCTACGCGGTGCCACTTCTGTTCATTCCGCCGTGGATCAACAAGTTCTATGTCCTTGACCTTCAGCCGAAGAACAGTCTCGTCCGCTTCCTGGTCGAGCAAGGCTTCTCGGTTTTCATGATCAGCTGGAAGAACCCCGACGCTTCTATGGAGGCCATCACCTTCGAGGATTACATGACCGATGGCCCGCTCGCCGCGAGCGAGGTCGTGCGCGAGATCACGGGGGCCGAGCACATCCACCCCATCGGCTACTGCATCGGCGGAACGCTGCTGGCGATGACGCTGGCCTATCTCGCGGCCCAGCGTGACGAGCGCTTCGGTGCGGCCACGTTCATGGTGTCGCTCTTGGACTTTTCCGAGGTCGGCGACACGGCGGTGTTCATCGATGAGCCGCACGTCGCCTACATGGAGCAGCAGATGCTTGAGCGCGGCTATCTGGACAGTCGCCGCATGTCGGACATGTTCAATCTACTCCGCGCGAATGATCTAATATGGAAGACGGTGATCAACAATTACCTTATGGGTAACAAGCCGCCCGCGTTTGATCTCCTGTACTGGAACAACGACGGCACCCGGATGGCCCGCGCAGCGCACAGCTTCTATCTCCGCAACACGTACCTTGAGAACAACCTCATCAAGCCGGGCACGATCTCGCTGCTCGGGCGGCCAATCGACCTGCGCCGCATTCGCCAGGACATTTACGCGGTGGGCGCCGAGAAGGACCACATCGTGCCCTGGCGCTCGGCCTGGCGGATCGTGCAGCTAACAAGCGCGCAGACTCACTTCGTGCTGGCTGCGAGCGGGCACATCGCTGGCATGATCAATCCGCCGTCCAAAGGCAAAGGTGGATATTGGACGAATGGAATCCTCCCAGTCCCGACGAACGCCGACATCTGGCTGTCCGGTGCCCAAAAACATGACGGCAGCTGGTGGACGGATTGGGCCAGTTGGCTCAAGGTCCGGTCGGGGAAGAGAATACCCGCACCGTCCGTCGGAAGTGCTGCCCATCCCCCAATCGTCGACGCTCCGGGCACCTACGTCCTGGGAAAATAGGCGCCCGCAATTGAGGATAGCAATGCCGAACTGCTTGGTTCATCGAGCTTCGCGATCCACTGGCCGCGATTTTGCTACTAATCCCCCAGTTTGACGCCGGGACTGGTGTCTTTCGATGAGTCTGACGACGCTTCTTGGCGAACTCATGCTCGCCGACGCAGGCGTCGAGATAAAAAAGGACCTAAAGTGCTTTGCCGATGAACTCATCAACAAAGTCGCCAAGTTCGGTCCAGTCAATAAGGATCTTCACGGCGTCCTCCCGTCGGGACACCCCCATCACGAATGACCCGTGTTTAAAGGTCTAGACGCTTGGCAACCGCAACTGTCAGCGGAGGCATTCCCACAAGTGGTCGTATTCCTCCAGACGGTCGATTTCCATGCCTTTGAAATCGCCACGGGACACCACACCTAGGACCTTGCCGTCCTCCACAACAGGCAGATGACGGAATCCCCGATCGCTCATCTGGCGCAGCGCGTCGATTGCCCTGGTCGTGGGCGCGACCGTGAACGGATTAGGAGTCATTACATGTGCGAGGGGCGTGGCTTCCGCACTTTTGCCCTCGGCGAGCGCACGCACTGCATCACGACCGGTGAAGATACCCAGAAGTCGCTGGTCTTGATCGACTACCAGCACCGACCCCACGCGATGCTCCCACATGCACCGACACGCTTCCTGGACTGATGCCTGCTCTGTGAGTGTCAGCAGCCTTTGATCTTGTAAAAGCTCGTTTAGCTTTCGGTTGGTCATGGCGCCTTCCAATTTTCGGAGCCGGGGCGGCATAACGCCAATTCAACTAAGTCAATGAGTTAGCGAAGAATGCGACACTCGATGCTCCCATATATAGTCATTATCCTTTCTCGGGTTGAGTGATAATGCGCTCTGACCATTGATCCTTGGGAAAGAATCAAAGTCCTGCACAAGTTCCCTTGCAATGGCTCTCGTGATGGTCGCCAGAACGCTCGGGGGCATTGGCTGGCTTAGGCCGCCGCCCCTGCGGTGGCAGCAGCGAACTGATTTTCGGTACTTGTCCCTATCGACAATCCATCCTCTGATTGAGAGCTGGTACCATCACCTTTGAGTGACTGATTATCGACGACGGCAATAGAGTCTTCAAAGGCGGTGAATGCCGCTGAGTAATGCTCCGCATCGCGTTTGAGGGCATCGATTTTTCTGAGGCTCAAGGAGACATTTTGGATCCAGCGGGAATTCGACTTGTCCAAATCCACGAGTTGGCGACGAATGGAGAGGCTTTCCTCATAAGCCACGCTTGCCCCACGCATGTCACCCAGTGCGCGCTTCACGTTGCCGATTTGGTCGAGGGTTAGTGATAAATTCCACTTCACTTCGGTCGAGTTGTCATCGATAGCTAAGAGCTCCCGGTCGATGGCTAGCATCTCCTCGTAAGTCGCTAGCGCCCCGTTATAGTCGGCGCTGGCGAGCCTGAGTTCACCTATTTTTTCGAGAACTTCACCAAGAGCGAACTTCCATCGCATGTTGCCTGGGTCGATGTGAGATAAGCGCCGGTGGACAATGATGCTCCTTTCATACGCGGCGAGCGCTCCGCTGCAATCCGCCGCATCCCACTTCACATCGCCAAGCTTGTTGAGCCTTACGCCTAGGTCCCGCCATCGTTGAGGCTTGCGGGGATCAACTTCGGCGAGTCGGCGCCAAATAACCAAGCTCTCTTCGTAAGCGGCGATGGCTCGACAACTTTTTCCGCTATCAAGATACTCATCGCCGATCCGATCCAGGATGTGCGCCGCGTCGTTTTGCCATTGCGGATTCCTGGGATCGGCCTGAGCTAAGCGGCGCCGGATGGCGAGGCTTCCCTCGTATGCGGTTAGTGCGCCGGCCCGATCAGCTTTGGGGCTATGGACATCATCAAAATCGCAGTCGCGCCCGTCCCCAACAATTAGGGTTTCAGTTTCAAGCGAATCGTGAGTGATAGCCAGCAATCGCTGAGTGGAGCTTGCTTGGTACAACCAGTTTGTATCGCCTCTACCAAAGAGTAGCTTCTCAACAGCATTGAAGAAAATCTGCAGCGCCATGTTTCCCCCGTTCCTACGAGCTTCGACCCCCAAAACGCACAGTGGCCGCTAAGCGACGGCCATCGCATATCTAATGCTGGAGGTTCCCGTCACTCGCCCCAAACGCTTGAGAACGAAAGCGGTTCCACAGGCCCCAACTCCATTCGGACGCAGGTCCTCGGAGCTTTTGCTGGGACGCCCAGAGCGCCCCGGGTGTGATCTCTCTCTCACGGCCTTCTACGAGGGGCAGGTCGGACCCCAAGCCGAGCGAGTCTTCGGAAAGCACAGGATCACTGGGCGGCACTCCCTGATCCGGCCAGAATTCTTCCCTGCTCCTCCAGAAAAGTTCCCTGTTCTCGTGTTTAGGGAAATGGCGCCCTACCAATTGATCTACATGCGGAAACGCCGCGTCTGAGCTCATTCCCTACGCCAGAATTGGCAAATTTCCCTGTAATTTCCCGCTAAACAGGGAATACGCGGCCAGAGACGGGTTCGCAGAGGACTGCCTCCACCGCCAGCTAGTCTCTTGTTTTTCCAGAGACATTTTGCTCTCCGAAATTATCGCGGAGTTTCCGCAAGTTGGCCACGCCAAAATCGGCGCAAGGGACCCCAGAGAACGACGTTTGGAGAATGGTGGCGGGCTTTTCCTCGCAAATTCTCTGTTTGCCGATTTGGCGGTCCGGTTGGATACCCGCCATGCATCCCGTCGATCTAATGGAACGTGCGTTCCTCTGACTGGACGAGGCACTTCTCAATGACCGGTCGAAGGTCCTATTCGTCGAATGATTAGAGAAGACGAATGCCGAGGGGCGCTGCGAAATGAACGTGCCGTCATTGGCGTTGCATCTGCATGAAGTCGAAGCGTCCGCGAATCGATAGATAAACGATTGGTCCTCCACACCTTTAAGTGTGCTAAATACCAATCGACATGTCGAACTCCGACCGTCTCCCACGTTCCATAGCGATTGATGATCACAGTTGCGCCGCCGCAGCGCGACAGTTCTCGCCATCGGCCGCACCCACGTCGGCCGCCCGCGCTTGGGCGCAAGCTCTCGCGCCCTACCGGCAGCCAAGCAACAGCCGGGGCATCGTCGAGATCGTAATCACCATTGTTCCACTTGTTGCGCTCTGGGTGTTGATGTGGGCGACACTCGATCTCGGCTACTGGCTAGTGCTTCCGCTCGCGATACCAGCGGCGGGATTCCTAATGCGCCTCTTCATGATCCAGCACGATTGCGGCCACGGGTCCTTCTTCCGGCATCGCCGGACAAATGATTGGACGGGTCGGATCATCGGCGTATTGACGCTCACTCCGTATGGTTTTTGGCGGCGTACCCATGCCATGCATCACGCCGGCTCCGGAAATCTTGACCGTCGAGGCTTCGGCGACGTCACCACTCTTACTGTCGCCGAATATCGCGCGCGCTCAGTTTGGGGACGGTTGCGCTATCGTCTTTACCGGCACCCATTGGTCATGTTCGGCATTGGCCCTGCCTATCTGTTCATTCTCCAGTATCGACTTCCGGTAGGAATGATGCGGGGCGGCTGGCAACCTTGGGCCAGCACCATGGAGACAAATCTCGCCATCTTCCTGATCGTCGGAGTACTCGTCTGGCTCATAGGCATCAAAGCATTCCTACTCATCCATCTTCCGATCACGCTGCTCGCGTCATCAGCCGGGGTGTGGCTATTCTACGTGCAACATCAATTCGAGGACACGACATGGGAGGATGAGAGCGAGTGGGATTTGCACCAAACCGCCTTGCACGGCAGCTCGCATTACGACCTACCCGTGCTCCTGCGCTGGTTCACGGCCAACATCGGCGTTCATCACGTGCATCACCTCAGTAGCCGTATCCCTTACTACCGGCTTCCGTACGTGCTGCGCGAGCATCCCGAGCTCCGCGCCATCAACCGCCTGAGCCTGCTCGAAGGCTTCCGCTGCGTGCGCCTCGTACTGTGGGACGAGACCCGACGCTGCTTGGTGGGTTTCCACGACTGCC
>Ga0307436_1001279_pt1 | contig 11222 bp, 12 predicted proteins | sample SalMarWE160440MG_FD_202513 | JGI IMG/M metagenome (GOLD analysis project Ga0307436, IMG submission 202513) | Salt marsh sediment microbial communities from the Plum Island Ecosystem LTER, Massachusetts, United States - WE1604-40 | ecosystem: Environmental > Aquatic > Marine > Intertidal zone >...
CGTCAAGCGCTATGGTGACTTGCGCACCCATCATCCATACCGGTCAGGAAGACGTTACCCTGCAGTGGTCAAGCCGCGGCAATCCCCGGAAACCAAACCCGAATAGACTTAAAAGGCGGGCCAGTGACAACCTGATTTTCCTCCGGATTCGGCCCTAGCGCTTCTTGAGCCTAGCCAGCACCGCAAATGGCCCAGTTTCGGGGGTTTCCGGCTCGGAGGCGTCTTGCGACCATTGGAAGCTCGCGCCGGGCCGTTTCGGATAGGGGTCGAGAGACATGGCCAGGGTCTCGTAGACGATGGGTCCGAGATCGATCGTTCCGTCGGTGATGGCATCGGGCCAATCGAGCAGACCGGACTGTCCGAGGTCCTCGGCCTTCCTCTCAAGCTCCTCGATCAACGGTGCGGGCCAGAACTCGGCCTCAACAGGCACGTCGATGATCGCCTCCACAGGTTCTAGCGAAACCACGCAGGTTTGGGTCGCTCGCGCCTTGAGCTGGCCGGTGAGATGGATACGGCCGCCGGCGCCGTAGCGCAGGCGATAGTCCAGGGTGAGACCATTGAGAGCGACGAGATCGATCAGGCGCGCGATGCCGGCCATCTCGGCCCGGGAAGCCGCGATGCTCTGGTCGTCATTCTCCTCGATGTCGGCGATCTGCAGCTTGCGCGATAACGGGAAGGCGTCAGTGCTCTTGTCCATCTCGCTCGCTTCTACCTCCCATCGCTTCGGTGGAGCAGCTCCGGCTCCGGGAGGCTCAGCCTGCCGGCACACAGATCCGCGACGGGTTGCGCGTCCAGATGTCGAATGACCTTCATTAGATAATATGCCATGCGCTCGCTTGCGAGCTTGGCGGAGGCCTCATCGAGAGGAAGCGCACACGCAATCGAAGCGGCGAGAGCCCCTTCCCCCTTTGTGAGTGCGTCTTCGTAGTCTTGCAGCAAGGCTGCGCCCGAGCCGGCGAGCCGTCTCACCCTTTTCGGGATGGCGAGGTCTCCGACACCGATCTCGCGCAGGACGGTCTCCATGTCTGCGGTAAAATGGTCGGCAAGCTCTTGTGCCATCGATGCTGCGGACGCACCGCCGTCCTTCAGGCGATGCAGCACGGCAAAGAGGTGCAGCGACAGGATCACAAACCGGCCCTCCAGCGTATCGGGCACCTCAAACCCCTGATAAAAAACAGGAAGCCGTGCCCGCGCCACAATCGCGCCATAGAGTTCGGCTGCATGAGACGGCTTGCCGCGCCATGGCAGCAAGACGGCGATAGGCTTTAACGACCAGGCCATTTCCATTAGCTTCCTGCCACTTTCGGGGGCCGAACGAGGGACGACCGGATTTTGCGTAAGGTCAAGCCTGCTTCCGCTTGGGCTTCCCTGCCCTTACTTGCCGCCCTTTTGACGGGTACGGCGACGCTGTCGGGCTGCGGTGCCCAGATCGACCGGCACGGGCACGTGTTTATCGATGTCGACCTCGACCAGATCAAACCCGGCATGTCGAAGAAAGAGGTCGAGACCGCCCTCGGCTCACCCGACACCACGAGCACAATTGGAGGTGATGCCTTCTACTACATCTCCACAACGCAGAAGACTATCGCTTTCCTCAAGCCCTATGAGATCAACCGTCAGGTCGTTGCCGTCTATTTCGACGGGCACCAAACCGTCCGGGACGTGGCGCATTACGGCTTGAAGGACGGCATCGTCGTCAATTACTACAAGGGCGAGACGCCGGCACGCGGCAAGGACCTGACCTTCCTTGAGCAGATCTTCGGCAACATCGAAAACCGCAGACGGCTGAAGGGCAGTACGCCGAGCGGCAGGAGCCCGGTCGACATTCCGGGCACCTAGCCAGGCGCTCGCCTTTAATGGTGGGCGAGCACCGCCAGCAGCAGAAGCGCTACGATGTTGGTGATCTTGATCATCGGGTTCACCGCCGGACCTGCGGTATCCTTGTAGGGATCGCCCACGGTATCGCCCGTGACCGCGGCCTTGTGGGCTTCGGAGCCTTTGCCGCCATAATTGCCATCCTCGATATACTTCTTGGCATTGTCCCAAGCGCCGCCGCCCGTCGTCATGGAAATGGCTACGAATAACCCGGTGACGATGACGCCGAGAAGCATGGCGCCGAGCGCCGAGAACGCGGCGCTCTTGCCGGCGATCCAGTTGATGAGAAAGTAGAACACGACTGGCGACAGAACCGGCAGCAGCGACGGCACGATCATCTCCTTGATCGCCGCCTTGGTGAGAAGGTCGACGGCGCGGCCATAATCGGGCCGGTCGGTGCCCTTCATGATGCCCGGCTTCTCCTTGAACTGACGGCGCACCTCCTCGACGATGGCCGAGCCTGCGCGGCCGACAGCCGTCATGGCGATGCCGCCGAAGAGATAAGGCAGGAGGCCGCCGAGAAAGAGTCCGACCACCACATACGGGTTTGACAGGGTGAAGGTCGGATCGACGCCGGAGAAATACGGAAACTTGTCCGCGTTGGCGGCGAAGTATTTCAGGTCTTGCGTATAAGCGGTGAACAGCACTAGGGCGCCGAGACCAGCTGAGCCGATGGCGTAGCCCTTGGTCACTGCCTTCGTGGTGTTGCCCACCGCATCGAGCGCATCGGTGGTCTTGCGGGTGTCCTCAGGCAGCCCTGCCATCTCGGCGATGCCGCCGGCGTTGTCCGTAACCGGACCGAAGGCGTCCAGCGCCACGACCATGCCGGCGAGGGCCAGCATGGTGGTGACGGCGATGGCGATGCCGAACAGGCCAGCAAGGATATAGGCGACCACAATGCCAGCCATGATCACCAGGGCTGGCAAGGCAGTGGATTCGAGCGAAACGGCAAGGCCTTGAATGACATTCGTGCCGTGGCCGGTGATGGAAGCCTTGGCGATTGATTGCACCGGCGGGAAATTCATTCCAGTGTAATATTCAGTGATGACCACGATCAGGGCGGTGACCACGAGACCGACGACGCCGCAGAAATAGAGCGACTGGCCGGTGAAGCTGACAGTCCCGATCTTCATGGCCGTATCCATGCCGACGAGCCAGGAGGTGAGCGGCCACAATAGGGCAAGCGACAGGAGGCCGGTGACGATCACGCCCTTATAGAGGGCGCCCATGATCGACTGGCTCGCGCCGAGGCGTACGAAGAAGGTGCCGACGATCGAGGTGATGACGCAGGTGGCGCCGATGGCAAGCGGATAGAGCATCATCTGCATGACGCGCTCCTCGCCGCCCGAGAAGTAGATCGAGGCAAGCACCATGGTGGCGACGATCGTCACCACGTAGGTCTCGAAGAGGTCGGCGGCCATGCCGGCGCAATCGCCCACGTTGTCGCCCACATTGTCGGCGATTGTGGCCGGGTTGCGCGGATCATCCTCGGGGATTCCGGCCTCGACCTTGCCCACGAGGTCACCGCCAACGTCGGCGCCCTTGGTGAAGATGCCGCCGCCAAGACGGGCGAAGATAGAGATCAGCGAGGCACCGAAGCCGAGGGCCACCAGGGCGTCGACGACATCGCGCGATGCGGGGCTAAGGCCGAGCCCCTGCGTCAGAACGAGAAAATAGATGGAGACGCCGAGAAGCGCGAGGCCGGCGACAAGGAGGCCGGTGATGGCGCCGGAGCGGAAGGCGAGGCTCAAACCGTCTGCAAGGCTCTTGGTCGCCGCTTGGGCAGTGCGCACATTGGCGCGCACGGAGACGTTCATGCCGATATAGCCGGCAGTACCCGACAGTACCGATCCGATGGCGAAGCCGATGGCTTGGGGCAATCCGAGCAAGAAGTACAGGATGATGAAGATGGCGACGCCGACCAAACCGATAGCTTGGTATTGGCGGGAGAGATAGGCCTTCGCGCCCTCCTGAATGGCGGCAGCAATTTCCTGCATGCGCGCCGTGCCTGGGTCGGCAGCGAGAACAGCCCTGGTGGTCCAGATGCCGTAGGCGATGGAAAGCGCCCCGCAAGCAATGATGAGGTAGAGAACCCAGGTCATGACAGGCTGTCCCCGTTTATTGGTTCGTTGGGATGTGAGGAGCAATCGCGGCTGCGAAAGCGAACACGGACGGCTGCCCGTGGCCTTATTGCCCCCGAAGGCGTGGCTGTTAAGCCCCGGCGGAAAATGCCAAAGATGCGGCGCAGAAGCAACAGACTGGCGCGCCAAGGGGCATTTTTGCCTACACGGCCCGCCAATCGGCTAGAAGTGGCTGAATCCCTTATCTTTTAGTGGAATGAGTCGGCCTTGGGCATCGACTGCAGTGGCCCCCTCCTCGGCCGGCACGAGAACGCCCACGAAGGCGAACGTGCCGCCTTTGGTTTCCGCCTCAGATTCGAAGTCGGGCGCTGACTTCTCCGAGATAGCCACCACGAGCCCGTAATCATCGCCAGCGGTGATCAGGTCCGGAAGCAGATGTGGCTCCCGCCGAAGTGCCTTCGCGGTCGCCGACGAGAACGGCACGCGGGCCGTCTCGATTCGCGCACCCACATGGGAGACCTGGCAAAGTTTATCGATATCGCCGATGAGGCCGTCGGAAATGTCGATCGCCGCCTGGGCGAAATTTCGGACGAGAATCGCAAGGTCGTTGTTCGGCCCGGGGCGCCGATAGGCGTTGACGAGGAAGGCGACATCCTCATCTGACAAACCCCAGCGCTCGGCGAGCACGGGCTCGCAAAGGACGCGCAGGCCGAGACAGGCATCGCCGATCGTTCCGCTGACATAGAGCCGGTCCCCCTGCTTCGCACCGAGCCGCATGACGGCTTGCTCCTGCGGCACAAGGCCGAGCGCAGTGATGGTGATGGTCACAGGACCAGGTGAGGCTGTGGTGTCTCCGCCAATAAGGCTGATGCCAGTCTGCTCCTGGACCTGACGCAGCCCGTCGGCAAAGCCTTCGAGCCAATGTTCGGAGACCTCAGCCGGCAGCGCCAACGACAGCAAATAAGCATAGCCGCGGGACCCCTTGGCGGTGAGATCGGACAGGTTGACCGCCAAGGCTTTGTGCCCGACGGAATCGGGCGGATCCTCTTTAAGGAAGTGCACGCCTTCGATGATGGTATCGCAGGTCACCACGAGCTCGTGGCCCTCGGTGACCATCAGCACGGCAGCATCGTCCTTGAGGCCGAGCGCGCCCGTGTCCGTGGCAAGAGGCGCGAAGTAGCGGGCGATGATCTCGAACTCGCCCGGCCGTTTTTTCGCACGCTCGACGCCGTCAACCATGGCCGGCTCCGCGCGCGGCGAACTCTTGCGGCCGCGCCTTGTGGCCGAGCCGATCGAGAATACCGTTCACGACCTTCGGCTCGTCCTCGCCAAAAAAGGCGTGGGCGATGTCGACATATTCCGTGATCACTACACGAGCCGGAACGTCGTCGCGCAACAAGAGTTCATAGGCGCCCGAGCGCAGAATGGCCCGGAGGATCGAATCCACGCGGGTCAGCCGCCAGCCCTCGGCAAGTTGCTGATCGATCATGGGATCGAGACGGCGCTGCTCGCGCACCACGCCCTCGACAAGATCGCGGAAGAATTGCGCTTCGGCTTCGCAGTACTGCTCGCCCTCGACCTCTTGGCCGAGACGGTGCGTCTCGAACTCGGCGACCACCTCGTTCAGGTCGATGCCGGTCATGTCCATTTGGTACAGCGCCTGGACGGCGGCGAGCCGCGCGGCGCTGCGGGAAGCGGCACGATTTGGCATTTCGCTGCGGGCCATGACGGCTAGCGCCGGCTCGCGGAAGAGAAATGCTGCTCGAGCCGCATCAGGGTGAGACAAGCGCGCGCCGCGTCGCCCCCCTTGTTGCGGCCATCGACGCTGGCTCGCTCCCAGGCCTGCTCCCGACTCTCGCAGGTGATGATGCCGTGGCCGATCGGTACGCCGTGCTGTACGGCGAGCTGATTGAGGCCGCCGGCAGATTCCCGCGCGACGATCTCGTAATGGCTGGTCTTGCCCCGAATGACGCAGCCGAGTGCAATGCAACCGCGATGTCGCCCGGCCCGGCCGACGAAGCCATTCGCAAGCGCAAGGCTCAAGGCAAGAGGAACCTCGAGCGCGCCGGGGACGGCGATGCGCTCGTACTCTACCTGATTGCCGCGCAACTCCTCAGTGGCGCCACGGGCGAGCTCGTCGGCAATGTCCTCGTAGAACCGGGCCTCGATGATGAGGACCGAGTGAGGCCCTTTGCGGGTCATGGCGTTTGCTCCAGGCCTCGCCGTCCGACGACCTTCAGGCTGTACCCTTCGAGGCCTACGATCTTGCGCGCCGGCGAGTTCGATAAGAGCACCATCTCGCGGACGCCGAGATCGAGCAGGATCTGGGCGCCGATGCCGTACTCCATAAGCCTGGGCTGGCGCTGGCCGTTGGCCTCTTGTCTGAAGCGCGAGGAGATCGCATCGGGACGGCATTCCCTGATAAGCACAAGGACGCCGCGCCCTTCCTGACCGATAATCTCCATGGCCTTGTGGATCGGCGTGTCATGCTCGCGACCCGACGCCAAGAGATCGTCAAGCGTATTCACGGCGTGCACGCGCACGAGCACAGGTCCACCGGAGGAGATGTCGCCTTTGACAAGCGCAATGTGCTCCGCCGGATCGACGGTCGTGGCATAGACTTTGGCGTCGAATTCACCGCCAAACGGACTGTCGATCTTGGTCTCGGCGACCACACTGACCAGATGGTCGTAGCGCAAGCGGTAGGCGATAAGATCGGCAATCGTAGCGATCTTCAGGTCATGAGATTGCGCGAAGGCAACGAGGTCGGGAAGGCGCGCCATGGTGCCGTCGTCGTTCATGATCTCGCAGATCACGCCAGCAGGATACAGCCCGGCAAGGCGTGCCAGATCGACCGCAGCCTCGGTATGCCCCGCGCGCACGAGCACGCCGCCTTCCTTGGCGAGCAGCGGAAACACATGACCCGGCGTTATGACATCGCGATGGTCCTTAGTCGGATCGATGGCGACAGAAATGGTGTGGGCGCGGTCGTGCGCGGAGATGCCGGTCGACACCCCTTCCCGGGCCTCGATGGATACAGTGAAGGCGGTCGAGTGCCTCGAGCGGTTTGAGCGCGACATCAGCTCCAGGTGCAACTGCTTGGCGCGCTCCGGCGTCAGCGCGAGACAAATGAGCCCGCGGCCGTGCTTGGCCATGAAGTTGATGGCGTCGGGTGTCGCCATCTGTGCCGGAATGACGAGGTCGCCCTCGTTCTCGCGCTCCTCGGCATCGGCGAGAATAAACATGCGGCCGTTGCGCGCGTCCTCGATCACCTCCTCGATGGGCGAGAGGAACTGGCGATGGGACGCCCTACTCGATGTCTTACTCAAAGCGGTCACGATCGGCGGCCTTCAAATTGACTCAGGCGCGCGACGTAGCGCGCAAGAATATCGACTTCAAGATTTACCAGATCCCCTGGTTGACGGTCGCCCCATGTGGTGTGGATGAGCGTGTAGGGAATAATGTTCACTCCGAACCGCGTACCATCCACCTCGTTAACGGTCAGCGAAACGCCATTTAGGGCAATGGTGCCTTTTGGCGCAATGAAGCTGGCGACTGCGGCCGGCGCGTCCACGAGGAACCTGACGCTGTCGCCATCCGGATAGCGGGAGATAATCTTCGCGCGGCCGTCTACATGGCCTGTGACGATATGCCCGCCGAGTTCCTCGCCGAGCGCTAGTGCGCGCTCGAGATTGATCCGACGTCCCTCCTGCCATTCGCCCAGCGTGGTATGGGCCCAGGTTTCGTTGGACGCCTCGACAACGAAGACGCAGCCCTTGCCCTTCGCCTTGCCGATCTCGACAAGAGTCAGGCAGCAGCCGTCGCACGCGACCGACGCTCCCTCCTCGAGGCTTTTCGGCTTATAGGGCGCCGCGATGGCGAAGCGCGATCCGTCGCGCTTCACAAGCGTGCCTATGCCGCTGACAATGCCAGTGAACATGTGCTGATCCGCCGCCAATACGTCATCCGGTCCGGTCCGAACGCGCGCGAGGCAATGAGGGTGAAGTGGCCGCTTGCCGTAAGCCGGTCAAGACCGTCGCCGGCAAACGGTGTGAGCCCGTCTGCCCCAGCGGGCTCAGGCCCCTGATAGATGACCGCTTCGTCAATGAGATCGGCGTCAAGGACAGAGCGCGCCACCGAAGGTCCGCCTTCGATGAGTATGCGTGTGATACCGCGATGGGCGAGCGTGACCATGGCATCGCGAATGTCGATGAGTCCGTGATCGTCGACAGCAACCGGAACGATCTCGGCGCCGCGGTCATGCAGCACCTCGGCGTTGGTTTGACTCTCGCTCTCGGCACAGAGAAGCCAGACCGGGACCATAGGGTCGTCGAAGAGTTTTGCGTCCGGCGGCGTGCGCAGACGATTGTCGAGCACCACGCGCACCGGTGAGCGGCACGTCATGCCGGGAAGGCGGCAGGTCAGCGTGGGGTCGTCGGCGACAATGGTGCCGCGGCCGACGAGGATCGCGTCGTTTCGCGCGCGCAAGAGATGACCGTGAGCACGGGCATCTTCGCCCGTGATCCATATCGGCTCCCCGTGTCCTCGCGGTATCAGCCCGTCGGCGCCGACGGCAAGCTTGAGCGTGATCGCCGGCCGTCCCTCCGTGACGCGCATCACATGGCCCAGCGTGACGGAAGCAGCCTCTTTGCTGAGGACGCCCTCCTCCACCTCGATGCCGGCGGCCTTCATGCGGTCGATGCCGCGGCCGGCGGTTCGCGGGTCGGGATCCCGCAAACCGATGACCACGCGCCTCGGCGGCGCGGCGACGATGATGTCGGCACAAGGCAGACCTCGGCCATTCTCATGTGCGCACGGCTCGAGCGTGACATAGATCGTGCTTCCTTTGGCTCTCGACCCCGCGTGCTCGAGCGCAATGGCCTCGGCGTGAGGACGCCCGCCTGGCGCGGTCCAGCCGCGGCTGGCGATCTCGCCGGACGGCATGACGACGATCGCGCCCACGGACGGGTTCGGCCAGGTGAGTCCGAGCCCGCGCCGCGCAAGCCGAAGCGCCTGCGCCATATGCTCCTCGTCGCTCACGCTCATAGGTTTCCGGCTAATCCTCGGCAGCAGCGGCTTCGTCGGCCTCGGCGTCCTCGCCTTCGGTTCCGGCAAGCTCACCGAGCAAGGCCTCAAAATCCTTGGCCTCGCGGAAATTCTTGTAGACGGAGGCGAAGCGGACGTAGGCCACGTCGTCAAGGCCCTTTAGCGCCTCCATCACCAGATGCCCGATGGTCTCGGAGCGGATGTCGTTCTCGCCCATGTTCTCCAGCCGGCGCACGATCCCGCTCACCATGCGCTCCACCCGCTCAGGCTCCACGGGCCGCTTGCGGAGCGCGATCTGTACGGAGCGCATCAACTTGTCACGGTCGAATGGGATGCGGCGGCCGCTCCGCTTGATCACGGTCAGCTCGCGCAGTTGCACCCGTTCGAACGTGGTGAAGCGGCCGCCACAATCCGCACAGACGCGGCGGCGCCTGATCGTGGTGTGATCCTCGCTAGGGCGAGAATCCTTCACTTGGGTATTGGTGCTTCCGCAATAGGGGCACCGCATGGGCGACCGCCCTTCCCTTCCTCAACCCCACGCAGGCTTACTCGTAGATCGGAAAGCGGTCGCAAAGCTCAATGGCGCGCTGCTTCACACTCTCCTCGACGACACTGTTGCCCTCGTCGCCATTGGAGACAAGTCCGTCAAGTACTTCGAGGATCAGTTCGCCGACGGCTTGGAACTCGGTGACGCCGAAGCCGCGGGTGGTGCCGACCGGTGAGCCGAGGCGAATGCCCGACGTGATCATCGGCTTCTCCGGATCGAAGGGCACACCGTTCTTGTTGCAGGTGATATGCGCGCGGCCAAGTGCGATCTCTGCCGTCTTGCCAGTCAGCTTCTTGGGCCGGAGATCGACCAGCATCAGATGCGTGTCGGTGCCGCCGGAGACGAGTGCGAGCCCGCCCTTTACCAGCGTCTCGCCGAGCGCCTTGGCATTGTCGATTACCGACTGGGCGTAGAGTTTGAAATCGGGCTTAAGCGCCTCGCCGAAGGCCACCGCCTTGCCGGCGATGACATGCATCAGCGGCCCGCCCTGGAGACCCGGGAACACCGCCGAGTTGATCTTCTTGCCGATCTCCTCGTCGTTGGAGACCACCATGCCCGAACGCGGACCGCGCAAGGTCTTGTGCGTCGTGGTGGTACAGACATGGGCGTGCGGCAGCGGGCTCGGATGGAGACCGGCCGCGACCAGGCCGGCGAAATGAGCCATGTCGACCATGAGATAGGCGCCGACGGAGTCTGCGATCTCGCGGAAGCGCTTGAAGTCGATGACCCGGGGATAGGCGGAACCGCCGGCAATGATGAGCGCCGGCTTATGCTCATGGGCGAGCCGCTCGACCTCGTCATAGTCGATGAGGTTGGTGTCCTTGGTCACGCCGTACTGGACCGCGTTGAACCACTTGCCTGACAGGTTCGGCGGCGCGCCGTGAGTCAAATGCCCGCCCGCGGCGAGGCTCATGCCGAGAATGGTGTCGCCCGGCTTGATCAGCGCCAGCATCACCGACTGGTTCGCCTGCGAGCCCGAATGTGGCTGCACATTGGCGAAGGCGCAGTTGAACAAGCGCTTGGCGCGATCGATGGCCAACTGCTCCACCACGTCAACATACTGGCAGCCGCCATAATAACGGCGCCCAGGATAGCCTTCGGCATATTTGTTGGTGAGTAGGGTACCGACGGCATCAAGCACCGCCCTCGACACGATGTTCTCCGAGGCAATCAGCTCAATCTCGTTCTGCTGACGATCGCGCTCGTGCTCGATGGCCTCCCAGACCTCGGGATCAGCCTCTTTTAGGTGCTTGGTGAAAAATGCGCTCTCGCGCGCCTCGGCGCGCTGAATATCACTTGCCGTCATGGCTAACTGCTCCTCGAGCTCAAAAAAACCCAGCCGGCCAAGCGGCCTTGCCCGCGAGACGCGACGCACGCTAGGCACGTTTTGGTTGGCATTACCACATGTCGCGCTGGCGCGCTAGCGACGCCCAAACCGTAGAACAGCACGGTCAGCCTACTCCGTAGGCGCGGTAAATCCAACCGGCCTGACAATATCTTAGGGAGCTCGCTACGGGCTAACTCGCACCCAGGACCTTGAGGAGACCCGTACCCACGATATAGAGGCCGGTCGCGATCACGACGCCGGCAAAGATGCCGGCAAGTGCCCGCTTGTGGCCGGCCAATTGCGTGTTCGTACGGACGCCAAGCAAGGTCCCGGCCGCGCCGCCCGC
>Ga0307436_1001280_pt1 | contig 11216 bp, 10 predicted proteins | sample SalMarWE160440MG_FD_202513 | JGI IMG/M metagenome (GOLD analysis project Ga0307436, IMG submission 202513) | Salt marsh sediment microbial communities from the Plum Island Ecosystem LTER, Massachusetts, United States - WE1604-40 | ecosystem: Environmental > Aquatic > Marine > Intertidal zone >...
GAAAAAGATCTGCAAGGTGATGGACCTGGCCATGAAGAATGGGGCCCCCCTCATCGGCCTCAATGACTCCGGGGGGGCCCGTATCCAGGAGGGGGTGGAAAGCCTGGCCGGCTACGCCTATATCTTTCTCCGTAATACCTTGGCCTCGGGTGTTATACCCCAGATCTCGGCCGTCCTGGGACCGTGCGCAGGGGGGGCGGTCTATTCCCCCGCCATCACCGATTTCATCCTTATGACTAAAGAAACCAGCTTCATGTTCATCACCGGCCCGGATGTAATCAAGGCTACGACCCATGAGACCGTTACCAAGCACGATTTGGGGGGCGCCATGACCCATAATGCGGTCAGCGGCGTGGCCCACTTCGCCCCCGAGAACGATGCCGATGCCATGCGGCTCATCCGAGAACTCCTCGCCTATTGCCCGCAGAACAACAGAGAAAAGCCCCCCCGCGTGGAGCCCGAAGACGACCCCCACAGGATGGATGAAGAATTGAAGACCATCGTTCCGGATAATCCCAGAAAGCCCTACGACATGCATCAACTCGTCCGCATGGTGGTGGACGGTGGCGAATTTTTGGAGGTCCACGAGCACTTTGCCAAGAATATCATCGTCGGCTTCGCCCGCCTCAACGGTATATCGGTGGGTATCGTAGCCAACCAACCCAATTACCTGGCCGGCTGTCTGGACATCAACGCCTCGGTAAAGGGAGCGCGCTTTGTCCGTTTCTGCGATTGTTTCAATATACCCTTGGTGACCTTCGTGGATGTGCCCGGCTTTCTTCCGGGCACGGCCCAGGAATTCGGCGGGATCATCAAACATGGGGCCAAACTCCTCTACGCCTTCTGTGAGGCCACCGTCCCCAAGGTGACGGTGATCACCCGAAAAGGCTACGGGGGGGCCTACGACGTGATGTCCAGCAAACACATTCGAGGGGACATAAACTATGTCTATCCCCTCGGCGAGATCGCCGTCATGGGACCTGAAGGTGCGGTGAACATCGTCTTCCGTAAGGATATAGAAGGGGCCACGGACCCCGATAAGACCAGAAAAAAGCTGGTGGACGACTATCTGGATACATTCGCCAGCCCCTATCGGGCGGCGGAGCTCGGCTATGTCGATGAGATCATTGAGCCCGAGGAGACCAGGCCGAAGTTGATACAAGCCTTAGAGATACTCCAGAATAAGGTGGACACCAATCCCCCGAAAAAACACGGGAATATCCCTCTCTAGGGGAATTGGCCAAGGAGCGGGTATCGAAAGAGAGAGGAGTATGAAGGACAAGGTCGACGTAGAGGAAGCATATAGCCGGTGGGAAGAGACCATCCTCAAAAAGGCCTTGGAGCGATCCCCCGAGCGCAGGGAGTCCTTTCAGACTACCTCGAACATCGATCTCAAGCCAGTATACACCCCCCTTGATATAGAAGGCTTGGACTACCTGAAAGAAGTGGGGTTTCCGGGAGAATATCCCTTCACCAGGGGGGTTCGACCGACCATGTACCGGGGGAGATTCTGGACCATGCGGCAATACGCCGGGTTTGCTACTGCTGAGGAGACCAACCAGCGGTATCATTATCTCCTCAAACAAGGGCAGACGGGGCTGAGCGTGGCCTTTGACCTCCCCACACAGATCGGCTATGACTCCGACCACCCCCTCTGTACGGGCGAGGTGGGAAAGTGCGGTGTGGCCATCGATTCCCTGGCAGATATGGAAATCCTCTTCGAGAAAATCCCCCTGGACAAGGTGAGCACCTCCATGACCATCAACGCAACCGCCGCCATCCTCTTGGCCATGTATTGCGCCGTGGCCGAGGAACAAGGGGTCCCCCTGGATCACCTGAGGGGGACCGTCCAGAACGATATCCTGAAGGAATACGTTGCCAGAGGCACCTACATCTATCCTCCCAAAGAATCCATGAGGATCATCACCGACATCTTTTCCTATAGCAAAGACCACCTCCCTCAGTGGAACACCATCAGCATAAGCGGGTATCACATCCGAGAGGCGGGTTCTTCGGCGGTCCAAGAAGTGGCCTTCACCCTGGCCAACGGCATCGCCTACGTGGAGGCGGCTATTGCGGCGGGATTAGATGTGGACTCCTTTGCCGGGAGATTATCCTTCTTCTTCGGTGTCCATAACAACTTTGTGGAGGAGATCGCCAAGTTTCGCGCGGCCAGGAGGATGTGGGCCAGGATCATGCGCGAGCGCTTTGGGGCCCAAAAACCCACCTCCTGGATGCTGCGCTTCCATACCCAGACCGCGGGCTGTACCCTCACGGCGCAACAACCCGATAACAATGTCGTGCGGGTGGCCTTCCAGGCCCTGGCCGCCGTGCTCGGGGGGACCCAATCACTCCACACCAATTCCCGGGATGAGGCCTTCGCCCTCCCCTCTCAAGAATCGGTCACCATCGCTTTACGGACCCAACAGATTATCGCCCATGAGAGCGGTGTCGGTGACACGATAGACCCCCTTGCGGGCTCCTATGCCATCGAGGCGCTCACCGACGAGATCGAGAACAAGGCCTTCGAGTACATTAATAAAATCGATGAGATGGGTGGGGCCATCAAGGCAATAGAGTCCGGTTTTATGCAGGGGGAGATCGCCGAGAGCGCCTACCAATATCAAAGGGAAATCGAACATAAAGAGAGAATTATCGTCGGTCTCAACGAGTTCGCGGTGGAGGAAACACCCTTTACCGATATCCTCAAGATAAGTCCCCAGGTGGAGCGATATCAAAAGGAGAAATTGGATACAGTACGAGCTCAGAGAGACCCTCAAAAAGTCAAGGATGCCCTCGAGAAGCTCAAACAGGCGGCCCAGGGCACAGACAACCTCATGCCCCCCATCCTCGAGGCGGTGAAATGCTATGCCACCTTAGGGGAGATCGCCGATGTCCTGCGGGAGATATATGGGGAGTATAAGGAGCATACGATCATCACCTAAGGAAGGTACCAATGGCAAAGCGGAAGATCAGGGTCTTAATCGCCAAACCCGGGTTGGACGGACACGACCGGGGGGCGAAGGTAATCGCCCGTGCCCTGCGTGATGGGGGGATGGAAGTCATCTATACGGGCATCCGCCAGACCCCTGAACAAATTGTCGCCACCGCCATCCAGGAAGGTGTTGATGTCGTGGGACTCAGCTGCCTCTCCGGCGCCCACAACCAGCTGTTTCCGCAGGTGGTCAAGCTGCTGCGAAAGCAGGGCGTAGATGACGTCCTGGTCATCGGGGGGGGGATCATTCCCTACGATGATATCCCCGCTTTGAAAAAGGCAGGGATAGCGGCGGTATTTCAGCCCGGCACCCCGACGGAGGAAATCATCACCTTCATTAACGAGAGACTGGGAGAACATCACTGAGCGATAACAAAAGGAGGATCTATGATTAAAAAGATCAACCATATTGCGGTAGCGGTTCCTCACCTGGAGGAAACGGCCGCATTGTATGAAAAGTTTCTCGGCCTCAGCCTTGAAGGAGTAGAAGAGGTTGAGGGGATGGATACTAAGGTGGGATTTTTCCCCCTCGGCGAGACCACGATCGAACTGGTGCAGCCCACTACTCAAGAAACGGGATTGGCGAAATTTTTGGCCGCTCGAGGCCCCGGCATTCATCACATCTGTCTGGAGGTGGATGACATCGAGGCCGATCTCAAGGCCTTTAAGGACAAGGGGATCAAACTCATCGATGAAACCCCCAGAAAAGGGGCCCATGGGATGCGGGTGGGATTCATCCACCCCAAGGCCTCCGGAGGGGTACTCATCGAGCTGTGTGAACTTCCCCATCCGACAGGAGCACAGAAGGAGGGACACGATGAAGGTGCATGAGTATCAAGCAAAGGCCTTGTTCGAACAGTACGGCATCCCCACCCCTCGGCGGAAGGTGGCCACGACAACCCAGGAGGCCCTCGAGGCCGCCAAAGAGATCGGTACTACCCCGGTAGTGCTCAAGGCACAGATACACGCCGGGGGGCGCGGCAAGGGGGGTGGAATTAAGGTAATTCAAGAGATGGCGGACGTGGAAACCGCCGCCTCTGAACTCTTGGGAATGCAGCTGATCACCCCACAGACCGGGCCGGAGGGAAAGCCGGTTGGGTCCATCTTGGTGGAAGAGGCCTTGGAAGTAAAAAAAGAAGTCTATCTGGGAATCGTGATCGACAGGTCCCGTGAGTGCCTGGTGGTCTTGGCCAGTGCTGCGGGTGGCATGGAGATCGAGCAGGTAGCTGCACAGAGCCCGGACAAAGTCCTGAAGGAAATGGTAGACCCGGCGGTGGGACTTCGTCCTTTTCAGGCCAATCGGATCGTTTATTCCCTCGGAATCGAGCCCTCCCTGGCACGAAAGGCCACTCAGATTATCTTGAGGCTCTACCAACTCTTCATTGAAAAGGACTGCTCCTTGGCGGAGATCAACCCCTTGGTGATCACCGAGAAGGAAATAGTCGCCTTGGATGCCAAATTGAACTTCGACGATAACGCCCTCTATCGACACCCTGATATTGCCTCCCTGTGGGATACCTCTCAGGAGATCCCCCTGGAGATAGAGGCGAGAAGACACAATTTGAGCTACATCAAGTTGCACGGAAATGTGGGCTGTATGGTAAACGGGGCGGGTTTGGCCATGGCTGCTATGGACCTCATCAAGGCGGCCGGCGCCGAGCCGGCCAACTTCCTCGACGTGGGGGGAGGGGCAACAACCGATATGGTCAAGCAGGGATTGCGCATACTCCTTGCCGACCCCGACGTGCAGGCGATTCTTATCTACATCTTCGGCGGTATTTTGCGGTGCGACACCTTGGCCACCGGGCTTACCGAAGCGGCCAAGGAGTTGGAAGTCAAACTCCCCATCGTGATCAGGCTGGAGGGGACCAACGTGGAGCTGGGACGCAAGATCCTGGCCGGTTCCGGTCTGCAGCTCACCGAGGCCACGGGGATGACCGATGCCGCTCAAAAATTGGCGGAAACATTACAACAATTGTAGCGCGACGTTATGATGCGTCTAGAGAAAACACACCGGAGCAGACGATCATGAAGAGAGGTTCTATTATTTTTTTCCCATGCTATGACAGTTTACGTAAAGTGGTTAATCGCCACCAGACATCTATAAAAAAACCGAGGAGGAGTTATGAGCATCATTGTGGATGAGCATACCAAGGTAGTGGCTCAGGGGATCACGGGTACTGAGGGAACCTTTCACACCAAACAGATGGTGGAGTACGGAACCAAGGTGGTGGCAGGGGTCACGCCGGGCAAAGGCGGTCAACAATGTAATGACATCCCCGTCTTTAATACCGTAAAGGAAGCCGTAGAGAAGACCGGTGCCAATGCATCGGTCATATTTGTACCCCCTCCCTTTGCCGCTGATGCCGTTATGGAGGCGGTTGAAGCGGGGATCGGACTTGTCGTCTGCCTCACGGAGGGGATTCCCACCATGGACATGATCGCCGTCCGGCAGTATATGAAGGGAAAAAATACCCGCCTGATCGGACCCAACACGTCTGGTATCATCGCGCCGGGTAGATGCAAAATCGGGCTGATGCCCGCTTACATCTTCAAAGAGGGGAAGGTGGGGGTCGTCTCTCGCAGTGGGACCCTCACCTATGAGGTGGTTGATCAACTCACCACGTTGGGGATCGGCCAAACCACCTGCGTGGGCATCGGCGGAGACCCCATCATCGGCCTCAAATTTGCGGACGTCCTCCAACTCTTTGACGCCGATCCTGATACCGAGGCGGTAATCATAATCGGCGAGATCGGCGGCAGGGCGGAGGAGGAGGCAGCCGAATACTATCGCCGGCACAAGACCAAGCCGGTAGCCGCCTTTATCGCCGGCGTCACCGCCCCCCCGGGGAAGCGTATGGGACACGCCGGGGCCATCATATCAGGGGGGGTGGGAAGTGCGCAAGAAAAGATACGGGTCTTGGAAGAGGCCGGTATTCGCGTGATCACGAATCCTGCTGAAGTGGGGTCAACGGTAGCGGATATTGTAACGCAGAGTTGACAACGCCGGCGCGGAGACGTTCGGCAGCATAGAAAACTGAGGCCTCCTAAGTCTTATTGGGTTTCGCTCTGTCGACCTGAGAAAACCGTTTCTCCGCACGATAGTCCCCCGGAAACCATTCCTACCCCTTGTCCTCCATGATGTTTGATCGTGTAGGCAAAAAAAACAAGGAAATGCTCGATAGCAATATTCAACCGCTCGATATCATTACACAATAACGACTTTCTGCGTTAAAGGCCCGGAAGACTTCTGCGGAGAAAAGCCTTTACACCGTTTTCTATTTTGTATTAATATGACGATCACCTATCCGGGAAAAGGCACAAAGAAGATGACGGAGGAAAAAAAAGGTACCTACCACTCCATAGGGCAACTCGCCAAGATGGCAGGGCTTACTACCAGGACCATCCGATATTATGAAGAACGGGGGCTGCTCAACTCCGTCAAGAGGATCGAAGGGGGTAGGAGGGCATATACTGACGACGACCTTCGTCGCCTCAAGTTCATCAAGCGCCTGAAGCTCCTCGGCCTGACCCTGGCGGAGATGGAAGAATTGGCGGAAATCTACTGGACAAACCCGACCAACAAGAGGGTGCTCCCCAGGCTTCTGGAGCTCCTCGATCAGCACTGCGAGGAGACGGATAAGCGCGTTAAGAGCCTGATAAAATTAAAGGGTGAAATTATGGAATATAAGGCACGAATCAGGACAAAACTGACTGATATACAAAATTAGAGGGAGGTAATGAATCAATGGAAGAAGCGGTAATTGTTAGTGCGGTGAGGACGGCCCTCGGAAACTTTCAAGGTGCCCTCAAAGGCCTATCTGCCACGGAACTTGGGGCACTCGTCATCAACGAAGCGATCACGAGGGCGGGAATCAGGAAAGAAGATGTGGACGAGGTGCTTATGGGCAATGTCCTCCCCTGCGGGCTTGGGCAAAATCCCGCTCGACAATCCATGATCAAGGCCGGGCTCCCCTGGGATACGGGGTGTATCACCGTAAACAAGGTATGCGGCTCAGGTCTCAAGACGGTCATGCTGGCCGCCCAGGCCATCATGCTGGGAGATGCGGAGGTCATTGTGGCGGGGGGGATGGAGAATATGACCAGGGCCCCCTACTACTTGGAACATGCTCGAGATGGCTATCGCTTGTGGAATGGGGAACTGGTCGATGGGATGGTCCACGACGGCCTCTGGGATGTGGTCAACGACTTCCATATGGGGTACACGGCTGAATTGGTGGCGGACAAGTTTAAGGTCACCAGAGAGGATATGGACCTTTTTGCCTTCAACTCCAACAAAAGGGCGATGGAGGCGACGCAAGGAGGAGTTTTTAAAGAAGAAATTCTCCCCGTGGAAATACCCCAAAAAAAGGGGGAAGCGGTGATTTTCGATAAGGATGAAGGGGTCAGAGAACCGAACCTCGATGCACTGCAAAAATTAAAACCGGTCTTTAAGAATGACGGCAGGGTGACGGCAGGCAACTCATCCAAGATCAGCGATGGGGCAAGTGCCCTGGTGCTGATGTCCAGAAGCAAGGCGGAGCGCTTAGGCGTCTCCCCCCTGGCGAGGGTCGTGGCGCAGGCCTCTGCCGGGACGCCATTGGAGGATGTCTTGGTTTCTCCTGTCAAGGCCATACCTAAGGTAGTGAAAAAAGCTGGTTTGCAGATGGGCGACATAGACCTCTTCGAGATCAACGAAGCCTTCGCCGCCTCCACCGTGGCCGTCATCAGGGAGTTAGGCCTTAAGGAAGATACGGTCAACATCCATGGGGGGGCAGTGGCCCTTGGGCACCCAATCGGGTGCAGCGGTGCCCGGGTCCTGACCACCCTGTTGTACGCCATGAAGAAGAAAGACGCTAAAAGGGGAATCGCCTCCCTCTGCCTCGGAGGGGGAGAGGCCGTTTCTTTGCTTGTTGAACAATAGTTTTTACACCAAAAGGGGTAACGGTATGGAGATCAAGACAATCGGTGTCATCGGTGCAGGACAGATGGGAGGCGGCATCGCCCAGGTGGCCGCCGTCAGTGGCTTTCAGGTCATCGTAAGCGATGTGGACCAGGGTCTCCTCGATAAGGGGCTGACCACCATAGGACGGAATCTAGACCGCCAGGTACAAAAAGAGCGGATGACCAAGGAGGAAAAGGAGGAGGTTCTGGCCAGGGTCACCGGAACCCTCAAACTCAAAGATATGGCAGGGGTCGATTTCATCATCGAGGCAGCCACAGAAGATGAACGGATCAAGCTCGCCATCTTCAAGGAGCTTGATCAGATCTGTCGCCCTGGCGTGATCCTCGCCTCCAATACCTCGTCCATCCCCATCACCCGCATCGCCTCCGCCACCCAAAGACCGGAGATAGTGATCGGTATGCACTTTATGAACCCCGTACCGGTAATGAGATTGGTGGAGATCATCAAAGGTTTGGCCACCTCGGAGGAGGCCTTTCACGTCACCAGGGATCTGGCCGTAAAGATGGGAAAAACCCCCGTAGAGGCCAACGACTTCCCCGGTTTTATCTCCAACAGAATCCTGATGCCGCTGATCAACGAGGCCATCTTCGCCCTCCTTGAGGGCGTAGGTACGGCAGAGGCCATCGATCAGGTGATAAAGCTGGGTTTGAACCACCCCATGGGCCCTCTGGAGCTGGCCGATCTGATCGGCCTCGACACCTGTTTGGCCATTATGCAGACCCTCTATGAAGGTTTCGGCGACCCGAAGTATTTCCCCTGCCCCCTGCTCAAAAAATACGTGGATGCTGGTTATTTTGGGAGGAAGACGGGAAGGGGATTTTACTCCTACGACAATAAAGAGAAGTAACCACAGGCCTTTCGTCTTACGGAAAGACAGGAGGTGATCCGTCCTCTGGTGGGATCGACAGCAGAGGGGGGTAATCCACGCGTCCGCCAAAGAGGGAAAGTCTCTACGGTAACATCCCGGAACGGAGGGTGTAATGGACTTTGATCTTACCGGTGAACAAAAGGATATCAAGAAGGCCGCCAAGGAGTTTGCCGAAGGAGAGTTCGATAAAGACCTGGCCTTGCAACTGGAGCGAGAGCACGCCTTTCCCCGGGAGCAGTGGAAGAAGGCCTGCGACTTGGGCTTTGTGGGCATCCACTTCCCTGAGGAATGGGGTGGAGGCGGATGCGGCGTCCTGGAAAACGCCTTGGTGGTGGAGGAGTTCTGCCGTGCGGATTCGGGGATAGGTGTCGCTCTGAGCGTGGCCGATTTCGCCTCAGAGATCATCCTCAGGTTTGGATCCGAGGAACAGAAGAAAAAATACCTCACACCCATTGCGAAGGGGAAAACCATCTCCTCAGGGGGGTTTACCGAACCCGATCATGGCAGCGATATCACCCTCATGTCCACACGAGCGATCAAGAAGGGGGATGAATTTGTCATTAACGGCACTAAGACCTTCATCACCAACGGGACCATAGCCGATTTCTCCGTCGTCCTCTGTCAGACCGATTCCGAGGTCATCCCTTCGTATCGGGGACAAAGCACCATCATTGTGGAAAAGGGGAGTGCGGGTTTCGAGGCCGCTGACATCGGAGAAAAGATGGGGATCAAGATGACCTCCACCGCCGAGCTCTCCTTTGCCGATGTGCGAGTCCCGGTGAGCAATCTCGTCGGCGAAGAGAACCGGGGGTTTTACCAGGTGCTGGAATTCTTCGACGAGAGCCGGATCGAGATTGCCGCTCAAGCCGTGGGCATTGCCCAGGGCGCTTATGAACGGGCCCTCAACTATGCCCGGGAAAGGAGGCAGTTCGGCAAAAGGATCGCCCAGTTTCAGGCCATCCAGCACAAACTGGCTGAGATGGCCACCAAGATCGAGACCGCCCGCCTCCTCCTCTATAAGGCCGCTTGGGGTCTCGATCAGGGCCGCATAGACCCCAAGCTTACCTCTATGTGCAAGTTTTATGCGGCGAGGGTGGCCGTAGAGGTGGCCGACGAGGCCATCCAGATCTTTGGCGGATATGGGTATGTCACCGACTATGAGGTAGAGCGTTTTTACCGCGATGCGAGGATCACTGATATCTATGAAGGGACGCGCGAGATACAAAAAAATACCATCGCCAGCGCCATCCTGGGAAAACTGAAATAAAGGAACTCCATGGGGGAAAAGAGATTGCCCCAGGGAATGATTCAGGTCTATACGGGGAACGGTAAGGGAAAGACCACCGCCGCCCTGGGTCTCGCCTGCCGGGCCGTGGGCCACGGTTATACGGTCTTTATGATCCAGTTTATGAAGGGGAACATCGAGTATGGCGAACTGGAGACGGCGAGGAAGCTGGCCCCCTCTCTGACCATCAAACAGATGGGGCGCGAGTGCTTTGTGAGCCGTGAAAACCCCGATCCCGAGGATATCAGGCTGGCCCAAGAGGCCATGGCCTTGGCCAAAACAGTGATTACAAGCGGTGAGTACGACATCGTGATCCTCGATGAGATCAATGTCGCCTTGGATTTTGGCTTGATAAACACACAAGAAGTAATACAACTGATGGATGAGGAACGCCCTGCACACGTGGAATTGATCCTCACCGGCCGGTATGCACCCCAGGAGATCATGGAACGGGCTGATCTGGTCACCGAGATGGTGGAAATAAAGCATTACTATCAGCGAGGGGTCGCCAGCAGGGAGGGAATAGAAAAGTAGCCCGCCGGAGTTTGCTATGTCCAGTAAAGAAGACATTACGAGAGACAGACAGAAATGGGAAGCAGAAGTGCTCCGGCCCTCCCTGGAGACCACTTCGGAGACCAAAGATGCCTTTACCACCATCTCCGGCCTGCCGCTCAAGAGGCTCTACACGCCGGAGGATATCGAAGACCTGGATTACACACGGGACCTGGGGTTTCCCGGCGGCTACCCGCTCACCAGAGGGGTTCAACCCTCCATGTACCGGGGAAGGGTATGGACCATGCGCATGTTTTCCGGCCTGGGGGGAGCGGAGGAGACCAACGAGCGGTTCCACTACCTCCTGAACCACGGGGAGACCGGGTTGAGCATCGCTTTTCATTACCCTACCCTCATGGGATATGACAGCGACTCCCCCTTGGCTCGAGGAGAAATAGGAAAATGCGGCGTCGCCATTGATAGCCTCAAAGACATGGAGATCCTCTTTGAAGGAATCCCCTTGGATAAGGTCACCACATCGATGACCATCAATCCTCCCGCTGCCGTCTTACTGGCCATGTATATAGTGGTCGCCGAAAAGCAGGGGGTC
>Ga0307436_1001281_pt1 | contig 11212 bp, 8 predicted proteins | sample SalMarWE160440MG_FD_202513 | JGI IMG/M metagenome (GOLD analysis project Ga0307436, IMG submission 202513) | Salt marsh sediment microbial communities from the Plum Island Ecosystem LTER, Massachusetts, United States - WE1604-40 | ecosystem: Environmental > Aquatic > Marine > Intertidal zone >...
TGTGGAGCAGGGTCGACTTGCCGGCGCCCGAGGGGCCGAGAAGCGCCACGGTCTCGCCAGGGTAGAAGGAGGCGGATGCCTCTTTCAGCACGTCGATGCGGCGGTCGCCTTGGGTAAAGCCGCGCTCGAGGTGCTCCAAGCGCAAGACAGGGGCTCGTTCTGGATTGTCCACCGATTCCCCTACTCGTAGCGCAGCGCTTCGACGGGATCGAGACGCGAGGCCCGCCAAGACGGATAAATGGTGGCGAGCACCGACAAGGTGAGCGCCATGATGACGACGGAGGCTGTCTCGCCTGGGTCCATCTCAGCCGGAAGCTGAGAGAGGTAATACAGCTCGGCCGGGAACAGATCGGTATCGGTAAGCCAGCCGATGAACTCGCGGATGTGCTCGATGTTGAGACAGACGAGTACGCCGAGCGCGAAGCCGGCCAGCGTGCCGACAATGCCGATCGACGCGCCGGTGATGAAGAAGATGCGCATGACGGATCCGCGCGTCGTGCCCATGGTGCGCAGGATCGCGATATCGCGCCCTTTGTCCTTCACCAGCATGATGAGGCCGGAGATGATGTTGAGAGCCGCCACCAGGACGATGAGCGCAAGAATGAGGAACATGACGTTGCGCTCGACCTGGAGCGCGGTGAAGAACGTCGCGTTTCGCTGACGCCAATCACTGACATAGATGGTGGGGCCGCCGGCGGTGATGATTTTCGGCGAAAGCTCGCCAACCTCATCGGGGGAATCCAGCACGACCTCTAGCACGGTGACGGAGTGCGGTTCGCTGAAATAGCGCTGCGCCTCGTTCAGCGGCATGAACATGATGCTCGCGTCGTATTCCGACATGCCAATCTCGAAGATGGCAACGACGGGATAGCGTTTCACGCGCGGTGCGGTGCCGAGCGCCGTCGAAGGCCCGCGTGGCGTGATGAGCGAGACCTTGTCGCCGACCTTGACGTTGAGTTCGTTGGCCATACGGCTACCGATCGCAACGCCGCGCTTTTTGTCGAAGCCGTCGAGCGTGCCGAAGCGGATATTCTTGGAGACGGCTTTGAGGCTCTTGAGGTCGGCTTCGCGCAAGCCCCGGACAAGGGCACCGCTCGACATCAACGGAGTCGAGACGAGAACCTGGCCCTCCACCAGCGGCACGGCGTATTTGACGCCAGGCACTTTGCGGATGCGCTTGGCCACCTCGTCGTAGTCGGTAAATTCGCCGAGGCTGTGCACGACCACATGGCCGTTTAGGCCCAGCATCTTATCGAACAGCTCCTGACGGAAGCCGTTCATCACCGCCATGACGATGATGAGGGTCATGACGCCTAGCGTGATGCCGATGAACGAGAAGCCGGCGATCACCGAGATGAAGCCCTCTTTGCGGCGGGCCCGCAAATAGCGCAGGGCCACCATCCATTCGAAGGGCGCGAATGCCCGCGTGCTCGTGGCCCGGCTCATGCCCCGTCCTTTCTCGCCTGCTTTACCCTGTCGACGAGCATATTAAGGGCCGCATCGAAGGTAAGACTATGGCGGGCGCTGGTGGCGCGCTCTTTCAGCTCGATCGCGCCGGCTTTCAGACCCTTAGGCCCGACGATGAGCTGCCAGGGAAGTCCGATCAGGTCCATTGCCGCGAACTTGGCCCCTGCCCTGTCATCGCGGTCGTCATAGAGAACCTCGAGGCCTGCCGCCTGGAGCTGTTTGTAGAAGCCTTCGCAAGCGGCGTCGGTCTCGGTGTCGCCCACCTTCAGATTGATGAGGCCGACATCGAACGGCGCCACGGCTTGTGGCCAGATGATGCCGGCTTCGTCGTGGGAGGCCTCGATAATGGCGCCGACAAGTCGCGACACGCCGATGCCGTAAGAGCCCATCTCGACCGTGACGAGCTCGCCGTCAGGGCCTTGCACCTTGGCGCCCATGGACTCGGAGTATTTTGTGCCGAAATAGAAGACCTGCCCCACCTCGATGCCGCGCGCCGTGAGCCGCATGTCGGCTGGTACGTCCTGCTCGAAGCGCTTGGGATCGTGCACGTCCTCGGTCGCAGCATAGAGCGCGGTGCGTTCGCGGACATAAGGGGTGAGGTCGCTATCATAGTCCACGTCGCCCGGTGGCACCGGCATCTCGATCAGATCCTTGTGGCAGTACACCTGGGATTCGCCGGTCTCGGCGAGAATAATAAATTCGTGGGAGAGATCGCCACCGATCGGGCCGGTCTCAGCGCGCATCGGCACCGCGCGAAGCCCCATACGGGCGAAGGTGCGTAAGTAGGCGACGAACATCTTGTTGTACGATTTGACCGCACCTTCCCTGTCGAGATCGAAGGAGTAGGAATCCTTCATCAAGAACTCGCGTCCGCGCATCACGCCGAAACGCGGCCTGACCTCGTCGCGAAATTTCCATTGGATATGGTAGAGGATGCGCGGCACATCCTTGTAGGATTTCGCGCCTGCGCGGAAGATGTCGGTGATCATCTCCTCGTTCGTGGGGCCGTAGAGCATCTCGCGCTCGTGGCGGTCACTGATGCGTAGCATTTCCTTGCCGTAGGCCTCGTACCGACCGCTTTCCCGCCAGAGCTCGGCGGGCTGGATGGTGGGCATGAGCAGCTCGATGGCCCCCGCGCGGTCCTGCTCCTCGCGGACGATCTGCTCGATCTTTTGCAGAACGCGGTAGCCGAGCGGCAGCCAGGAATAGATGCCGGCGCTCGACTGGCGGATGAGGCCGGCCCTGAGCATCAGCCGGTGGGAGACGATCTCCGCTTCCTTGGGATCGTCGCGCAAGAGGGGCAGAAAATAGCGGCTGAGGCGCATTGGCTGCTTTTCGGCGTTAAAAGCGGGCTGACGCCCACCCGTCTGCAATGAGCCATGCGTGGCGTGGAAGGCCGAAAACTCCCCCGCCGGGCCCTTAGCGCGGCTAATAGCCAGAATCGCAAGGCTAAGCAATCAGCCCTTTCAATTCACTCAGGCCCCGGCGATCCCCTTCACGGGAACGCCTCCCTCGCGGGAAAGGAGACCAATCAACGCCCTGTACAACGGGCTCTAGCCCAGGTCTCGTCCTGTTCCCTCAGGGCTCAAACAAATGGCGCCTATGTTTCGGGTAGAATTGCCTGCTGCGAACATCTGAGAACAACCAGAATTTCTCTTCTGTGATCTCGCGCTAGGCCGAGCGGGGCGCGGGAAGCATAAATCTGCGGCGACCGGTCACAATCATGGTGACAATTTGGCGCGCCTGGGCTAGTGTCCCGCCACAACGTGGGAGCGTTCGGGACCGGTAGCGATCTCGGGAGTCGCGCGTTGAGATTGGACCTGGTCCAAGTCTTGGGAGGAAGTACTCCAGGCGCGCTAATTATGCAGACGCATGGGCGCCGCCGCTTTTCTGTCGGCACATTCGCCTGTCACTTGTGACGGCGAGGCACGCAAGACGGAGAAGACGAAGGAGTCACGATACTGAAAAGCAAGGTCGATTCGGCCTTGCTTTTTTTTCGCCTGATGCCCGGGCGTCTTCTGCAGCAGCCCCAGCACCCAGCGCCTACTGCACCTTCTCGAAGTCCGGAAAGAACGGAATGTCGTCGAGGGTGATTACCTGATGCACCATGATCACGTAGACGATGGCGAAGACGATGCTTGCCACGACGGTCGTCGCCAGTGCCTTCGCCAAGAGACGAGGCTTGTATGGAGCACTGTCGGCTGAGCCGGGCACTGCGCTTTCTCCGGCCTCCTCGGAGGTGCGCACGCCGATGGGGAGCATGGCGAACAGAACAATCCACCAGATGACGAGGTAGATGGCCGCGCCAAAGGCAATGCTCATGATCTATGCCTCCTCAAGCTCGACAAGGGTCCCGCAAAAATCCTTCGGGTGCAAAAACAGCACCGGCTTGCCATGGGCCCCGATCTTCGGCTCGCCGTCACCCAGCACGCGGGCTCCCTGCTCTATCAGCCGGTCGCGCGCCGCTTTGATGTCCGGCACCTCATAACAGAGATGGTGAATGCCGCCATTAGGGTTGCGTTCCAGAAATCCGGCGATGGGTGACTTCTCGCCGAGCACGCCGAGGAGCTCGATCTTGGTGTTGGGCAGCTCGATGAACACCGTCGTCACGCCGTGCTCGGGCTGCTCCTCTTCCGCCGAGACCTTGGCGCCCAAGGTGTTGCGGTAGACCTCGGTCGCGGCCTTCAGATCCGGCACGGCAATGGCGACATGGTTCAAACGGCCAATCATCAAACTCTGCTCCACGCTCGAAAGATCAACAGGAATCCTAGCGCATATAGGTGCTGTCGGGGCGCTATAGCACCGTCAGGAGCACCGTGCACACGGGCTTCTTGCCCCAGGCCTGGTTGATCGCCGCGCGTACCCCGCGACGGACCGCCTCGCTCACCACAACGGGGTCCTTGCGGCGGGGGCGCGGAATGCTCTCCACGGTGCCGATCGCCGCAACCTGAGCGATCTCGGCCAACGAAATGCCGTGGGAGTCGGTCTCCGGAAGTCCGCTGAGTGCTACCTCCGGATCAGCCACGAGTTCGCCTTTGGTGGTCAAGACCAGCGATACCGCAACGATGCCAGCGAAGCTCAGCTTGCGCCGGTCACGCACTTGGCCATCATCGGCGGGTGTCAGGATCGTGCCGTCGCGATAGACGCGCCCCACGGGGACATCGTCGATGATCTGGGCAGGCTGCGGCAAGAGCCTGACCATATCGCCGTTCCGCGCCCGCACGACCTGCTTCACACCGAGCTTCTCAGCGAGCTCCGCGTGTGCCTCGAGGTGACGGCCCTCGCCATGCATGGGCACAGCGACGTCCGGCTTCAACCAGCCATAGAGCTGCTGGAGCTCGCCGCGACGGGGATGACCCGAGACGTGAACGAGTCCGTCTTGATCGGTCAGGATCTCGATTCTGGCGTCGGCCAAGGCATTCTGCACGCGGCCGACTGCCTTCTCGTTTCCGGGAATGGTGCGGGAGGAGAAGATCACCCGATCGCCCTCCTTGAGCGTGACACTCGGGTGTTCGCCCGAAGCGATGCGCGCCAGGGCGGCGCGGGACTCGCCTTGGCTTCCGGTGCATAGCGCCACGACCTTGTGCCGCGGCAGCTTCGGGAAGGCCGTCTCCTCGTGGAATTGCAGTTCGGGATCGAGATAACCGGTCGCCTGTGCTGCCTCGATGACGCGGTACATGGCGCGCCCGACCACCACGAGCTCGCGGCCTGCGGCACGTGCGGCCTGGGCCACGGAGCGGAGCCGCGCCACGTTGGAGGCAAACGTCGTCAACGCGACGCATTGCGTAGCCTCGCCGATGAGCTTGGTGAGTGTAACTGCCACGTCCGCTTCCGACGGCGATATGCCGGGGCGGATCGCATTGGTGGAATCGCAGATGAGCGCGGCGAGGCCCTCCTCGCCGATTTCCCGCAAGCGCCTCTCGTCCGTCGGCGCGCTGGTCAAAGGGTTCTTGTCGAGCTTCCAGTCACCGGTGTGGAGCGCCATGCCCTGGGGCGTCCGGATGGCGACGGCGGACGGCTCGGGGATCGAGTGGGACATGCTGATGAGCTCTATGTCGAACGGTCCAATTGTGTGCCGGCTTCCCATGGGGATGGTGTTAAGCGGCAGGTCGGCCTCCAGCCCCATCTCGCCGAGCTTCGATTTGAGCATCTCTGCAGTGAACGGCGTGGCGTAGATGGGGACATTGCCAAGGAGCGGCCACAGATCCGGCACGGCGCCGAAATGATCTTCATGGGCATGGGTGAGCAGGACGCCTGAAATGTTGTGGCGCTCCTCTTCGAGAAAGCGGATGTCAGGCAGGATGACGTCGATGCCAGGTTCGTATTCGGTGCCGAAGGTCACGCCCATGTCGACGATAAGCCATTGGTAAACGCCGCGACGGCCATAGCCGTAGAGGTAAAGGTTCATGCCGATTTCGCCGACGCCGCCAAGCGGTATGAAGACGAGTTCGTCGTTTCTACGATCGGATTTTCGGGACACTGGGTTCAAAGCGCCTTATCGGCTCGCGAAGAAGACGTCGCCGGCTGTGATGCGCTTTTCTCCGTCCGCCGTCTTGAGGCGCAGCGCGCCGTCGGCGTCGAGACCGGCATAGGTGCCGTCGGTCTGCTCGCCACTAAGCCTGACGTGCAACGGTCGGCCCGTGGGCCCGGCGCGATCGAGCCAGGCGCGCCTAATGCTGGGGAAGGTGGCGCCCTCCCCCCAACGCTGAAGCCATTCATGGGTGGTCGCCGCCAGCACTTGCAGCGCGTCGCCCGGCGTTATCGACAAGCCATAGGCGTCGAGGCTGATCGCCGGTTGCGGCAGGTTCTCGGGATGGTTGGCGAGATTGATGCCAGTCCCAATCACCACGACGGAGCCGTCATTCTTCGTGGTACCGACATTCTCAAGCAACATGCCGGCTACCTTCTCCTCGGCGAGGAGAACATCGTTCGGCCATTTGAGCAGAAGCTCCGAGCGGCCCTCATAGGCGATGAGCTTGGCGACGGTATCGTAAGCGACGATGCCGGCAACGAGGGCAAGCTGGCTTGCGGTCTGGAGCGGGCAGTTCAGCCTGATCAGAAGGCTCGCAAACAGATTGCCGACCTGGGAGGTCCATTCGCGCCCGGCACGCCCGCGGCCTTTCGATTGGCGGGACGACCAGATCCATAAGGGGCCCGGCTCGCCCATGTCGGCGCGCCGCTTCGCCTCGGCATTGGTGGAGTCGACCGAATCCAGCCTGACCAGTCGGTAGCCGGCGGGCATCTTCGGTGATGGTGTAGCGATATAACTCATTTAGAACAATGACTTGGCTGCGACACCAGCAGCTGAGACCAACGGTGCCGGATAGACGAAGTAGAGCAGGATCAACACGCCGCTTACCCCGAGCACGGTGGCGAGAGGCCTCGACATCGGCTCGAAGCGCTCGGCGGGGTCGTCAAAATACATGATCTTGACGATGCGCAGATAGTAATAGGCCCCCACCACACTCAAGAGCACGCCAATCACGGCGAGTGAGTAGAGACCTGCTTCGATCGCGGCGAGGAACACGTAGAACTTGGCGAAGAAGCCTGCAAGGGGTGGGATTCCGGCGAGCGAGAACAAGAGTATGGCCAGCATCAATGCCATCAACGGGTTGGTGCGGGAGAGGCCCGAGAGCTGGTCGATCTCCTCGACCATCTTGCCGTCGCGACGCATGGCCAGAATGAAGGCAAAGGTTCCAAGCGTCATGACGAGGTAGATGGCGAGATAGATGATCACGCCTTGCACGCCTTGCGCCGTGCCGGCAGCAAGTCCGACAAGCGCATAGCCCATGTGGCCGATCGAGCTATAGGCCATCAGGCGCTTGATATTGTGCTGGCCGATCGCGGCGAAGGCGCCGAGCGCCATGGAGGCGATGGCCAGAAACACCACGATCTGCCGCCATTCCATGGTGACCGCCGGGAACGCGGCGATGACGACGCGGACGGTGAGTGCCATGGCGGCAATCTTGGGGGCTGCGGCGAAGAACGCTGCCACCGGAGTCGGTGCCCCCTCGTAAACGTCGGGCGTCCACATATGGAAGGGCACGGCGGAGATCTTGAAGGCGAAGCCCGCCATCAGGAATACGAGGCCGAAGATCAGCCCGAGATTGGCGCCGGAAGGCTGCACCGCGGCGGCGATCTGGGAGAACTCGGTCGAGCCAGTGAAGCCGTAGACTAGCGAGGCGCCATAGAGCAGCATGCCTGAGGACAGCGCGCCAAGAACAAAATATTTGAGGCCGGCTTCGGCAGAGCGCGCGGAATCGCGCCTGAAGGCGGCGACCACGTAGAGCGCGAGGCTCTGGAGCTCAAGGCCGACATAGAGCGCGATGAGACCGAAGGCCGAGATCATCATCATCATGCCGGTCGCGGCGAACAGCACGAGGACGGGGTACTCGAACTTCACCCCACCGGCATCGCGCCAGTAGCCCACCGAAATGATGAGCGCGACGGCGGAGCCGATCAGCGTGAGAATCTTGAGCAACCGCGCATAGGGGTCGACGATGAAGCTGCCGCCGAACAGCATCTCGGTCCCCTGCCCGCTGGCGACGAAGATGCCGGCGACGACAAGCACAAGGACCGCGAGCCACAGCACAAGCTCGCCGCGCTCCTGCCGGGAGGCGACGCCCAGCATGAGCAGTGCCATAGCGCCGATGGCCAGAGTGAGTTCCGGCAGCATCACGGCAAGATTGAGCGGCTCGATTACAGGCATGGCTCTCTACGGTGCGAGCGCAAACCGCGCGTGCTCGGCAGCGGCAAGGCTCGCTTTGAAATGGGTCATCAGTGTCTCGACCGACACGGTCGACACGTCGAGGATCGGATTGGGGTGGAAGCCAAAGACGATGGTGATGATGATGAGCGGCGTCATCACCGCGACCTCGCGCCAGGACAGGTCCTTAATGTGCTTGAGGGCGGGCTTATCCAGGACGCCGAAGATGATGCGGCGGTAGAGCCAGAGCGCGTAGCCTGCCGACAGGATGATGCCGGTGGTGGCAAGCACCGCCACCCAAGTATTGACGATGAAGGCGCCGAGCAAGCTCAAGAACTCGCCGACGAAACCGGTGGTGCCCGGCAAGCCGACATTGGCCAGGGTGAACACCATGAAGCAGAAGGCGTAAAGCGGCATGCGGTTCACAAGCCCGCCGAAGACCGAAATCTCGTGGGTGTGCATGCGGTCGTAGACCACGCCGACACAGAGGAAGAGCGCGGCGGAGACGATGCCGTGGGATAGCATCAGGAAGATGCCGCCCTGTAGCCCCTGTATAGTGATGGTGAAGAGGCCGATGGTGACGAAGCCCATATGGGCGACGGAGGAGTATGCGATCAGCTTCTTCATGTCCTCCTGCGCCAGCGCGACCAACGACGTGTAGATCACCGCGATGACCGACAGCGCGAAGATGAGCGGCGCGAACTCGGCTGAGGCCAGCGGGAACATGGGGATGGAGAAGCGCAAGAAGCCGTAGCCGCCCATCTTCAAAAGAATGCCGGCAAGGATCACCGAACCTGCTGTCGGTGCCTCTACATGGGCGTCAGGCAGCCAGGTATGCACCGGCCACATGGGCAGCTTCACCGCGAACGAGGCAAGGAAGGCGAACCACAGCCAGGTTTGCATTTGCGGCGGGAAGTCGTGGGTCAGCAGCGCCGGGATGTCGGTGGTGCCGGCCTGCCAGTAGATCGCCATGATGGCGAGCAGCATCAGCACGGAGCCGGCGAGGGTGTAGAGGAAGAACTTGAAGCTCGAATAGACTCGGCGCGGACCGCCCCAGATGCCGATGATGAGAAACATCGGGATCAGCCCGCCCTCGAAGAACAGATAGAACATGACGAGGTCGAGGGAGCAGAACACGCCGATCATCAAGGTCTCGAGCACGAGGAAGGCGATCATGAATTCCTTCACGCGGACCTTGATGGCGCCGAAGCTCGATAGGATGGTGATCGGCATTAGCAGTGTGGTGAGCAGCACGAACGGCATGGAGATGCCGTCGAGGCCCATATGGAAAGTGATGGGTCCGAGCCAGGGGCGAAGTTCGACGAATTGGAACTGCGCCGTCGCGGAATCGAAATCACGCCACAGCAGAAGCGAGATGGCGAAGTTGATGAGCGTCGTCCACAGGGCGATATAACGCGCGTTGCGGAAGGCGCTCTCGTCATTGCCGCGCAAGCCCAAGATCAGCAGCGCGCCGACGAGGGGCAGGAAAGTGACGGTGGAGAGGATCGGCCAGCTATAGCTCATGGCGTGAGCCCCCCACCGGTCACAATGAAATAGGTGATGAGCAGCGCCACGCCGATCAGCATGATGAAAGCATAGTGATAGATGTAGCCGGTCTGCAGCCTGACTACGCGGTTGGTGATATCGATCACGCGTGCGGCGACGCCATTAGGCCCAATGCCATCGATGATGGTGCCGTCGCCGAACTTCCACAGGAAATAGCCGAGCCGCTTGGCCGGGCGCACGAACAGGAAGTCGTAGAGCGCATCGAAATACCAGGCGTTGAGGAAGAACTGGTTTGTGGCCGGGAAACGCTTGAGGAGGCCGAACGGCAGGAGCGGCTGCCACATATAGCAATACCAAGCGATGAGGAAGCCGAGGGTCATGCCCAGTGTCGGCGAAATGGTGAGCCAGAACGGGACATCGTGATGTGCGTGCTGGGGCAGCACGAGGGAGTCGCGCCAGAAGGATGCCTGGTCTGCGCCGATGAAGAGATGGCGGAAGGCGAGACCGGCGAATAGCGCACCGGCGCCGAGGATCACCATAGGCACGCCCATGGTCCAAGGGGCATCGTGCACGTGTTCCATGGCTTGCTTGCCGCCGCGGAAGTTGCCTTCGAAGGTCATGAACATGAGCCGCCAGGTGTAGAGCGCGGTGAGGAACGCGGCGATCAGCGTCATCCAATAGGTGTAGAGACCGACAGGGGTGTGGTCGAACCAGGTCGTCTCGATGATGTAGTCCTTAGAGACGAAGCCCGAGGTGAGCGGAAACGCCGTGAGCGCGAGCGAGCCGATCAGCATCATGACCCAGGTGAAAGGCATCAGCTTCCGCAAGCCGCCCATGCGGCGCATGTCGCGGTTGTCGGCCAGCGCGTGGGTCACCGCGCCCGCACACAGGAAGAGGAGCGCCTTGAAGCAGGCATGGGTGAAGAGGTGGAACATGCCGGCACCGAAGGCACCGACGCCTTCGGCGGCGAACATGTAGCCGAGCTGCGAGCAGGTCGAATAGGCAATCACGCGCTTGATGTCGGTCTGCACGACGGCGGCGGTCGCGGCGAAGAAGGCGCTGGTGGCGCCGATGATGGCGACGAATGCGAGGGCGTAAGGCGCGAGCTCGAAGAGCGGCGACATCCTGGCGACCATGAACACGCCGGCCGTGACCATCGTCGCGGCATGGATCAGGGCAGAGACGGGCGTCGGGCCCTCCATGGCGTCGGGCAACCAGGTATGGAGCAGGAACTGCGCCGACTTGCCCATGGCGCCCATGAACAAGAGGAAGCAGATCAGGTCTAGGACCGGGACCTGATAGCCGAGGAAGGCCATGGTCTTGCCCACCTGATCCGGCGCCGCTGCAAAGATCGTGTCGTACTGGACGGCGCCGAAGACGAGGAAGATGGCGAATATGCCGAGGGCAAAGCCGAAATCACCGACACGGTTGACGAGGAAAGCCTTGATGGCCGCGGCGTTGGCTGCCGGCTTGTGATACCAGAATCCGATCAGGAGATAGGAGGCGAGGCCGACACCCTCCCACCCGAAATAG
>Ga0307436_1001283_pt1 | contig 11203 bp, 11 predicted proteins | sample SalMarWE160440MG_FD_202513 | JGI IMG/M metagenome (GOLD analysis project Ga0307436, IMG submission 202513) | Salt marsh sediment microbial communities from the Plum Island Ecosystem LTER, Massachusetts, United States - WE1604-40 | ecosystem: Environmental > Aquatic > Marine > Intertidal zone >...
CCTCACCCCAACCCTCTCCCCGACGGGGAGAGGGAGCAAGCCGGGCTTGCCGCGTCCGCTGTTTCAAATTCACCGGAACATGCTCTAGTTATTGCGCGGGCGGAATGTTTGGGTGATGGTTCGCATCCATCCCCACCCCGCGAACGGCCGGACCCATGACCAAAACCGCTCCCGCGAGCCGCTGGCTCAAGACCACCGAATGGCTGGCCGACAATCTCGGCAAGCCGGGCGTTGTCGTCGTCGACGCCTCCTATTATCTGCCCAACCAGAAGCGCGACGCCAAGGCCGAATATGTCGCCAGCCATATTCCCGGCGCGGTTTTCTTCGACATCAACGGCATCGCCGATCATTCCACCGACCTGCCGCACATGCTGCCGGGGCCGGAGCAGTTCGGCGCGGCGGTGGGCGCGCTCGGCATCGGCGAAAACGACACCATCGTGGTCTACGACGGTGTCGGGCTCTATTCGGCGCCGCGGGTATGGTGGAGCCTCCGTATCTTCGGCGCCAAAAACGCGTTCGTTCTCGACGGCGGCTTCCCGGCCTGGAAGGCGGAAGGCCGCCCGGTCGAAGCCGGCGAGGTCAAGCGCGAGCCACGCACCTTCAACGCCACCATGGATACGGCTGCGGTGGCGATGCACGACGACGTGCAGATGGCGCTCAACGACGGCAGCGCGCAGGTGGTCGATGCCCGCTCGGCCGGGCGCTTCGCCGGGCGCGAGCCGGAGCCGCGGCCGGGCCTGCGCTCCGGCCACATGCCGGGCTCGCTCAATGTGCCCTTCATCGAGATCGTCGAGAACGGCCGGCTGGTGGACGCCGCGCGCATAAAAAAAGCCTTCGAGAAAGGCAAAGTCGATCTCGACAAGCCCATCATCACCACCTGCGGCTCCGGCGTCACCGCGGTGGTGCTGGCCTTGGGGCTCGACGCGCTCGGCAAGCCGCTGCCGCGCATCTACGACGGCTCCTGGTCGGAATGGGGCGCGCGGCCGGATCTGCCGGTGGAAAAAGACTGAAACGCCTCGGCCAACAGCGGCGGCTAACGATAGGCCAACGCGAACTGCGCGGTATCGCAAAACTCCCGAAACATCGTCACTTTGCCGTTGCGAACCCTGAAAAAGTGCGCCCAGTCGTCTGCCACCGGCTTGCCGGTCTTGCGGATCTTCCATTTTTCCCGGCCGAGGACGACGACGGTATCGCCGGCGTCAAGAAACTCGCGCGGGGTGAATTCCACCGCCTCCTGGATTTCGCTGAGTTGTTGGAAAAACTCGGGCGCACCCTGGTGGCCCTTGCGCACACCCAGTAACGGGTAATCCTCCCGTCGGCCGACCACTTCCCAATGCACGTCGGCTGAGAGGCCGGCAAGCAAGGCGTCGATATCGCCGCGCCCGAATGCAGCATATAGATCTCGAACGAGGGTAACGTTCGCTTTGCTCATGGGAACCTCTTGGTGCGTTGCGTTAGATTTAAGGGCAGCGTTTCACCGCAAAATCTGGCTGAGGAACAGCTTGGTGCGCTCGTGCTGGGGATGGGCGAAGAACTCCTCCGGCGCGTTGGCCTCGATGATCTGGCCGTCGTCCATGAACACGATGCGGTTGGCCACCTCGCGGGCAAAGCCCATCTCGTGGGTGACCACCAGCATGGTCATGCCGTCCTCGGCGAGGCCGACCATGGTGTCGAGCACCTCCTTGACCATTTCCGGATCGAGCGCCGAGGTCGGCTCGTCGAACAACATGATCTTCGGGTTCATGCAGAGCGCGCGGGCAATCGCCACCCGCTGCTGCTGACCGCCGGACAACTGGCCGGGATATTTGGCGGCCTGCTCGGGAATCTTCACGCGCTGGAGATAATGCAGCGCCACCTCCTCGGCCGCCTTCTTGGGCATTTTGCGCACCCAGATCAGCGCCAGCGTGCAGTTTTGCAACACGGTCAGATGCGGGAACAAATTGAAGTGCTGGAACACCATGCCGACCTCGCGGCGGATCTCGTCGATCTTCTTGAGGTCGTTGGTCAGCTCCACCCCGTCGACGACGATGCGGCCGGATTGGTGCTCCTCCAGCCGGTTGATGCAGCGGATCATGGTTGACTTGCCCGAGCCCGACGGCCCGCAGATGACGATGCGCTCGCCGCCCATCACTTTGAGATCGATGTCGCGCAGCACGTGGAAATCGCCGTACCACTTGTTCACGCCGGTCATTTCCACCGCCACCGGCGTGTTGAGCTTGGTCGGCTTGAGCGGCGCGGTTGCTTGGTCGGCGTCGGTCATGGGCTGCTTCTCATGGCTAGCGTTTGTCGCCGGTGGCCAGCCGCGCTTCCATCGCGCGCGCGTAACGCGACATGCCATAGCAGAACACCAGATAGAACATGGCGGCCACCGCATAGCCGGTGGTGCTGGTCACCGGGGTTGCCCATTTCGGATCGATGCGCGCGACCTCGATCGTGCGTAGAAGATCGAAGATGCCGACGATGAACACCAACGTGGTGTCCTTGAACAGGCCGATATAGGTATTGACGATGTTGGGGATGGTGATCGTGAGCGCCTGCGGCAGCACGATGAGCCGCATCATCTGCCAGTATTTCAGCCCCACCGCCATGGCGCCTTCGTATTGCCCTTTCGGGATTGCCTGCAGGCCGGCGCGTACCACTTCCGCCATATAGGCCGAGGCGAACAGAGCGATGCCGATCAAAGCGCGCAAGAGCTTGTCGGGCTCGTACTGCTCGGGCACGAACAGCGGCGGCATCACGCTCGCCATGAATAGCACGGTGATCAGCGGCACGCCGCGCACGAACTCGATGAACATGGTCGACAGCAGGTTGACCGTCGGCATGGCCGAGCGCCGTCCGAGTGCCAGCAGTATGCCGAGCGGCAGCGAGCATACGATGCCGACCGAGGCGACCACGATCGTCACCAGCACGCCGCCCCACAGCACCGTGTCCACCACCGGCAGCCCGATCGCCGGGAAGCCGTGCAGCAGGACGAACGAGGCGACCGGCAGCACCACGAAGAAATAGCCCGCGCCGAGGTCACGCCGCGGCGCCTCCAGCCACAGCAGCCACACCACACCGACCGCCAGCATCGCGAAGAACACGTCGACGCGCCAGCGCTGCGGGATCGGATAGGAACCGTAGACGAAATACGGCAGCCGCTCCCAGACGAACGGCCAGCAGGCGCCGATCTCGCGGTGCTGCACGAGCTTGCGGCAGGCGTCGCGGTCGGCGCCGCTCCAGACCGCGTCGACAGCCAAGAAATTGACCAGCGCCGGGATCAGCCACAAAAGCAGCAGCACGATGAAGACCGTCAGCGCGATATTGAGCGGCGTCGACAGCAGGTTCTCGCGCACCCAGCCGAGCGCGCCGGTCATGGCCGGTGGCGGCGGCTTGGCCTCGATCGCACGCTCGCGCACGAAGTGCAGTTTGGTGACAGCAAGATCGCCTTCGGCCATGGTCATGGCTTAAGCCCTCACCGTTCCACCAGCGCGACGCGCCGGTTGTAGATGTTCATCAGCAGCGAGGTGACGAGGCTCATGGTGAGATAGACCAGCATGGTGACGGCGACCACCTCGACCGCCTGGCCGGTCTGGTTGAGCACCGTGCCGGTGAAGACCTGCACCAGGTCGGGATAGCCGATCGCCACCGCCAGCGTGGAGTTCTTGATCAGGTTCAGGTACTGGCTGGTGAGCGGCGGGATGATGACGCGCATCGCCTGCGGCACCACGATCAGCCGCAGCGTCGGGCGCGGGCGCAGGCCCAGCGAATAGGCCGCTTCGATCTGCCCGGACGACACCGCCAGGATGCCGGCGCGCACCACTTCGGCGATAAAGGCGGCGGTGTAGATCGACAGGCCGAACAGCAGTGCGGCGAATTCCGGCAGTACCTCGATGCCGCCGCTGATGTTGAAACGGCCGGCCTGCGGATAGTTGAATTTGAGCGGAAAGCCCCTCAGCGCCAGCACGATCAGCGGCAATCCGACGATCAACGCCAGCACGACCCAGAACACCGGTGCCCGCTGGCCGGTGCGTTCCTGGCGCTTGCGCGCCCAGATCGCAAATCCGATGGCGCCGGCAACGCCGACAATGATGGCGGCCACCACCGCGTCGAAGCCGGACAGAAAAACCGGCTCGGGCAGGAACAGGCCGCGGTTGTTGAGATAGGCGCCGCCCGGGATGACGATGCTCTCGCGCATCGCCGGCAGCGACTTGAGCACCGCGTTGTACCAGAACAAGAGTTGCAGAAGCAGCGGGATATTGCGGATGGTTTCGACATAGCCGGTGGCGACTTTCGCCAACAGCCAGTTCTTCGACAGCCGCGAGATGCCGACGATGAAGCCGAGAATGGTCGCCAGCACGATGCCGATCCCGGCCACCAGCAAAGTATTCAGCAGGCCGACCCAGAAGGCGCGGCCATAGGTCGAGACATCGGCCGAATAGCTGATCAGCGTTTGGCTGATGGCGAAGCCCGCGGTCGTGTCCCAGAAGCCGAAGCCGGACGCGATATGCGCGCGCCGCAGATTTTCGATCGCGTTTGTGGCGGCGCCATAGACCAGGAAAGCAACCGCCGCGCACAATGCGACCTGATAGATGATGCTGCGGATCTTGGGGTCGTTGTAGAACGCGACACGCGCGGGACCTTGCCCCACCGAATGATCCGTCGGCATTGACCCCCCGTCGCGCGCTCGGCGGCGCCCCGGCAGCACCCTCTCTCAACAGTCGCGCCGCGGACCGGTCGGCCGGCGGCGCTTGCGACTTCCGCTCAGCGGATCGGCGGCGCGTATTGGATGCCGCCCTGGTTCCACAATTTGTTCAGGCCGCGGTCGATCTTCAGCGGCGAGCCCTTGCCGACGTTGCGCTCAAAAGCTTCGCCGTAATTGCCGACCGCCTTGACGATACGAACCGCCCAATCCTTGGTCAGGCCCAATTGCTCGCCGTAATTGCCCTCGGTGCCGACGAAGCGTTTGATCGCGGGATTGGAGGACTTCATCATGTCGCCGACGTTCTTCTGCGTGATGCCGAGCTCCTCGGCATTGATCATGGCGAACAGCACCCACTTCACGATGTCGAACCACTGGTCATCGCCGTGGCGCACGACCGGACCGAGCGGCTCCTTGGAGATGATTTCCGGCAGGATGATGTGGTCGTCGGGATTGGCGAGCCGCAGCCGCTCGGCGTAGAGGCCGGAGGCGTCGGTGGTGTAGGCGTCGCAGCGACCGGCGTCGTAGGACTTGATCGCTTCGTTGGCGGTGGCGAAAGTCACCGACTTGAGCTGCATCTTATGGGCGCGGAAAAAATCGGCCAGATTAAGCTCGGTGGTGGTGCCCTGCTGCACGCAGACCGAAGCGCCGTTGAGCTCAAGCGCGGAATTGACCTTCAGTGCCTTGCGCACCATGAAGCCCTGGCCGTCATAGTAGTCGACGCCGGTGAAGTTGAGGCCAAGCGAGGTGTCGCGCGACGAAGTCCAGGTGGTATTGCGCGAGAGCACGTCGACTTCACCCGATTGCAAGGCGGTGAAGCGGTCTTTCGCCGACAACGGCACGAACTTCACCTTATTGGGATCATTGAAAATGGCGGCGGCGATGGCGCGGCAAACGTCAACGTCAAGACCGGTCCATTTGCCTTGCGCGTCGGGAAGCCCGAAGCCGGCCAGCGTGCCATTGGCGCCGCAATTGAGGATGCCGCGTTCTTTCACGGCTTTCAGGGTCTGGGCGGAGGCGCTCTGCGCGGCGAAGATAATGGCAAGAGCGATAATGCACGCAATTCTTTTCATCTGACGGCCCCTTGAATCGGGATGCGGCGCCCTTGCGGTACGGCCAAGCGTAAGTGCCACCGCTGGGCTCCGCTCCCGCAGTGGAAAATCTTGACGTTCCATTTTACCCCTGATCCCCCCCGGGGCTTTTTCACATCTCAGAACGATCGCGTTTTAAGGTCAAGGGGTTGACGGTTGCGGCCCGCGCAGCCGTATATGGCCGGCGGCAACGCGCGCGGCCCGACCACCAGACCGGATTTCCAAATCGCCATGGCGAAGACGCCCAAGACCCCGCTCAAGCCGGAAACCCGGCTGGTTACCGCCGGCCGCGACACCAAGGGCCAGCACGGCTTCGTCAATCCGGCGGTCTACCACGCCTCGACGGTGCTCTATCCGACCGCCGAGGATCAGCTCGCCCACCGCTCCCGCTATCAATATGGCCGCCGCGGCACGCCGACTACGGAGGCGCTGGAGAGCGCGCTGCGCGCGCTCGAGGGCGAAGACTGCACCGGCGTGGCGCTGCTGCCGTCGGGGCTTTCCGCCATCTCCACCGCCCTGCTCGCGGTTGCCGGCGCAGGCGACCACGTCCTGGTCAGCGACAGCGTCTATCGGCCGACCCGGGTATTCTGCGACGGTGTGTTCAGGCGCATGGGCGTGGAGACCACCTATTATCACCCGCTGATCGGCGCAGGCATCGCCAAGCTCATCAAGCCGAACACGCGCGCGGTTTTCGTCGAGGCGCCCGGCTCGCAAAGCTTCGAGATGCAGGACATCCCGTCAATCGCCAAAGTCGCCCACGACAAGGGCGCGGTCGTGCTGATGGACAATACCTGGGCGACGCCGCTGTATTTCCGCGCTTTCGAAAAGGGCGTCGATCTGTCGATCCAGGCCGGCACCAAATATATCGGCGGCCATTCCGACATCATGTTCGGCTGCGTGTCGGCCAACGCCGCGACTTATCCGAACCTTAAGAATACCATGAACGCGCTCGGCCTGTGCGTCGGTCCCGATGACGTCTTTCTCGCGCTGCGCGGTTTGCGCACCCTCGCCGTTCGGCTGGCGCGGCACTATCAGTCGGGCCTGACGGTCGCGCGCTGGCTCAGCGACCGGCCGGAGGTTAAGCGCGTGCTGCATCCGGCGCTGGAAAGCGATCCCGGTTATGCGATCTGGAAGCGAGACTTCACCGGCGCTTGCGGCCTGTTCAGCATCGTGCTCAAGCCGATCCCGGACAAAGCGGTGCACGCCTTCATGAACGAGCTCGCGCTGTTCGGCATGGGCTTTTCCTGGGGCGGCTTCGAGAGCCTGGTGATCCGGTTCGACTGCACGGAGTATCGCACCGCGACGAAATGGGCGCCGGGCGGTCCGACCCTGCGCTTTCACATCGGCTTGGAAGACCCGGGCGATTTGATCGCCGATCTCGAGCGCGGCTTCGCGGCGATGCGCGCGGCTTAGTTGCGTTTGCGCATGATCTTATCCGAAAACCGGTTCCCATCCCCGATCAAGCCGGGGACAAGCTTTTCGGGATCATGCGCTAGGTCAGCGCGCCGCGCCGCTCGCGCATGACGAAATAGAGATTGCGCAGGTAGACGAACACGCCGAAGCCCTGGCCGGCGATGAACACCGGGTCGCGGCGATAGAGCGCGTAGGTCAAGAGCAGCGCGCCGCCGCCGATCGACAGCAGCCAGAAGGTCAGCGGCACCACGCTTTTTCCCGCGCGCTCGGAGGCGATCCACTGCACCACGAAACGCGCGGTGAAAAATCCCTGCGCGATGAAGCCGAGCAGCACCCAGGCGTCGAGCCGGGTGACGAACACGTCGTGCAGATAGCCGCCGACGGAGCGCGCGAGTTCGATCAGCATAAATGTTTTCCTTTTTTGCGCGTGATCTTTCCCGAAAACCGGTTCCCACTTTTCGGGATCACGCGCTACTCCTCCAAAACTTCAGGCACACGCTTCTTGCGCCGGATGAGCCACCACACCCCGGCGAGATCGAGAATGCCGATCCACAGCCGGTCCCATAATCCATAGTTCGACACGCCGTGGGCGCGCGGCCGGTCGACCACGTCCACATAGCCGATCTCGTAGCCCTCGCGCCGAACAAGCGCCGGCAGGAACCGGTGCAAGCCATCGAAATAAGGCAGCGCCAAGAACACGTCGCGCCGGAATGCTTTCAGCCCGCAGCCGGTGTCGCGGGTGCCGTCGCGCAACACCAGTGAGCGCACCGCATTGGCGATGCGCGATTGCAATTTCTTGAACGCGCTCGCCTTGCGGCCGATGCGCTGGCCGGCGATCAGGCCGACACGCGGGCCGCCCTGCTCCAGCGCCCGCAGCAGCACGGGCAAGAAGGCGGGATTGTTCTGGCCGTCGCCGTCGAGCGTCGCGATCATGGAACCACGCGCCGCCGCAACACCGCTGCGCACCGCCGCCGACTGACCGCAGGATTGCTTGTGGCGCAGCCGCCGCAACCAGGGATGTTGCGCCTTCAGGCGATCTAGTTCAGCGGCGGTGCCGTCGCGCGAGCCGTCATCGACATAGACCACCTCGAACGCCCATTGGCCGTCGAGCGCGGCGGCGATTTCGGCCAGCAGCGGGGCGATATTGCCGGCCTCGTTGCGCACCGGCACCACGACGGAAACCGCCGGGTCGATCGTGTTCATGGCTTTAAGGTTCCGTCGGCCTGCAAGTGGCGCTGTCTTATGGGGCTAATAGCTCGCGGGCAACAGCTTTGATCCGCTTGAGCGAGGGCCCGGGATATTGGTGCAGCTCGCCGCCCGGTCCGGCGGAAAATCCGAGCCGGCGCAGCGCGAAATAACGGCGCACCATGAGCGCGCCCACCGTGCCGACCACGGCGCCGGCCAAGACGTCGGACGGATAATGCGCCATCACCATGACCCGGCTCGCCGCAATGGCCAGCGCATAGAGCAGCAGCGCCGTGCGCGCGCGCGGCCACAACGTGCCGAACGCCACCAGCACCGAAAACGCCGTGGTCGCGTGACCGGACGGCAGGCTGGCATAATCGGCGCGCCAGATGAACGGCGCGAACGCGAAAGGATCGATGTTGCCGGTGGCCAGCGGTCGCGCCCGCCCGATCATGCGCTTGACGGTCGTCACGAACAGGCCCGGCACGCCGATCGCCAGGAACAGGAAACCGACGCGCACCATCACCGCCGCCAGCACGACTTGCGAAAATCTCGTCAGCGTCGCCGGCAGCGCGGCCAGCGCCAGAAACACAAGGCCGAGCGGCCAGAGGAACCAGCCCGACAAGCCGAAGCCGGTGATCTGATCGAACGGCCAGATCAGCCAACGTGGCGCTCGCGTGACCGCGCGGGCGACCGGCCCGTCGATCAAAATCATGCAGGTCAGGAAAACCGCAAGGACGATCGCCGCCGCGATGGCGAGCTGACGCGGCGATACCGGCCAGGGCGGCGGCGGGTGGCGTTTCGCCGGGCGCATCAAAAGGGCAAATGCGGCGCCGACATTGGCCGCGCAGCGCCGCAACGCCGCGGCCGCCGGCCCATCGCGATCGAACCTGTTGGCCGCGGTCATGGCGCCGCCATCGAGCGGAACACCGCCAGCGAGACCTGCCGGCCGATGCTGATGTTGTAGCCGTCCACGCGTTCGCTGAGCGCGTAGCGCAAACCGATGGCGTCGGCGCGCTGCACGAAAGCGCGCTCGCTGCGCGCGTCGATCAGCGCGAAACGGCATGGGCCTTCGCGCAGGAACTGCGCTGCGCCGGCGCCGTCGGTGAAACGGGTGCCGGTGCCGAGCAGGAACACCAGGCTCGGCTCCTGGTAATAGCCGGTGGAGGCAACGTGGACCTGTTGGCAGCCGGTCGCACGCAGGTCGTTGGCAATGAGCGCGCTCGGAAACAGGGCCGGCAGCGCGGGAAACGCCACCGCATAGACCGTGACCGCGACGAAGACCGACGCCATCATGCCGCGCAGCAGCGAGCGCTCGGCGCCGTCCACCTCGTAGAGCCACCAGGCAAACAGGCCGAAGATCATCGCCGCTGCCGCGGTCGGCCAGGCGATGAGGCCGAGGTCGCGATCGATGAGCAGGAAGCCGACCGGTATCAGCACCGCGATGATGCCGGGAAACAGGAACCAGCCGACGGTGCCGCGCACCAGCCAGCGCGTCTTGACCAGGCCGCCTTGGTCGAGGATGCCCGCAATCAGGATCGCGATCGCCGGATAAAGCGGCAGCACGTAATGCGGCAGCTTGGTAATCACCGCTTCGAACACCAGCCACGACGGAACCAGCCAGGCGAGCAGGAACTGGGCGCCCGGCTCGCGCCGCGCCTTCCACACCACCGGCGCGGCGAGGCCGGCCAGTGGCGCGGTTGGCCAGAACGTCAAAAAGAACAGCAGCAGGTAATAGCCCGGCGGCGCGCCATGGGCTTCCTGGCTGCTCGCCACCTTGGCCAGCATGTCGTGGCCGACCGCGTCGCTGAAGAAGGTCATGCCCGACTTGGCGACGATCGCCACGAACCACGGCAGCACCAGCACGATCATCCAGAGGAAACCTGAGAACGGGCGCAGCTTGAGGATCCAGCGCGCGGAACGATCGAGGATCGACAGCGTGAGCGCCGTCAGCGCAACGAACATCACGATCAACGGCCCCTTGATCAGCACGCCGCCGGCGATTGCGGTCCACAAAATTGCCGGCCAGCGCCAGCCGGTTTTGCTCTGCGGCGCGCGCCGGTACGCGAGATAGCTGCGCGCCATGGCGCCCATGGCGGCGACGCTAGTGAACAGCAGCACGGCATCGGTCTTGGCCAGCCGCGCCTCGACCCCGAGCAGGATCGAACTCGCCATCATCAAGGCCGCCAGCAGCGCGGCGCGGCGAGCGACAAAGGCGAGCGCCGCCCAGTAGGTCAGCAAGACGGCGCCGATCGCGCCGGCGAGCGACGGCAGCCGGTAGAGCCAGATGGTGGTGAGCGCATGCGGCACGCCGACTGCCTGCCCCGCTTTCACCGCCGCTGCCTGCAGCCAGTAGATGCCGATCGGTTTCTTGTAGCGCACCTCGTTCTGGAACCGGATGTCGACATATTCGCCGCGCTCGATCATCTGCTTGGTGGCCTGCGCAAAGCGCGGCTCGTCGCGGTCGACCGGCGGAATCTGGAAGAAGCCCGGCAGGAACGCGATCAGGCAAAAGCCGAGCAGCAGCGCCGCCGCGCGCGCGTGCGACGCCGTGGCGCGGTCGAGCACGGCGGAAAGTCCGCGCGCAGGCGCCAGCGCGCCCATGGTGTCGTCGTCGGCAGCCCTGCTCATGGAGTGATCGATGCCAATCTGCCCGATTCCGCAGTTTCGCACCGACAATAGTGCGAAGCCCGGGGCGTTCATACCGGGCTTATTGCAGCCGCACCATGACGCTGTCGCTCAGCCCGCGGGCGTCCATCACCGTCAGCCGCACGAAGCCGGGGCCGTCGGGCTGGAAGAATAATGTGTGGCGGCCGCGCCGGTTGGCCAGCGG
>Ga0307436_1001284_pt1 | contig 11202 bp, 10 predicted proteins | sample SalMarWE160440MG_FD_202513 | JGI IMG/M metagenome (GOLD analysis project Ga0307436, IMG submission 202513) | Salt marsh sediment microbial communities from the Plum Island Ecosystem LTER, Massachusetts, United States - WE1604-40 | ecosystem: Environmental > Aquatic > Marine > Intertidal zone >...
TGCCATCCAGTTCATGCACGGCGCCAGCCCCTGGCTGCTCGCGCCGGGCGTGCTCGGCGTCCTCTACACCATGCTGGTGTGGTGGCGCGACGTCATCAAGGAATCGAACGAAGGATTTCACACCCCAGTCGTCCAGATCGGTTTGCGCTACGGCATGATCCTGTTCATCGCCTCCGAGGTGATGTTTTTCGTCGCGTGGTTCTGGGCGTTCTTCGATTCCAGCCTCGGCGCCTACGCCCCGATCCAGATCGCCCGCGCCGCCTTCACCGGCGGCCATTGGCCGCCGAAGGGGGTCGAGGTCTTCGATCCGTGGCACTTGCCCCTGCTCAACACGTTGATTCTGCTCACCTCGGGCACGACGGTCACCTGGGCGCACCACTCGCTGCTCCACAAGGACCGCACCGGGCTGCTGTGGGGCCTTGTGCTGACCGTCCTGCTCGGCGCGACCTTCACCTCGGTGCAGGCCTACGAATACTCGCACGCTGCCTTTTCGTTCGCCGGCAACATCTACGGCGCCACCTTTTTCATGGCCACCGGCTTCCACGGCTTCCACGTCATCATCGGTACCATCTTCCTGACCGTCTGCCTGATACGCGCCTACCGCAACGAATTTACCCCCGAGCAGCATTTCGGTTTCGAGGCGGCGGCCTGGTATTGGCACTTCGTCGACGTGGTCTGGCTGTTCCTTTTCTCCTGCATATATGTGTGGGGTGGCTGGGGAGCCGTAATCCACGAGTAGCTGTGGCGATCGGGCGGCCGGTGGGCCGCCCGATCAGTTGGTTGATCCTTCGATGAGCGCCGAGAACCAGGCCGTCTATCCGTCCCTTTCGCCGATCGCCACCGGCATGCGCGGCCGCTGCCCGCGCTGCGGCGAAGGACCGCTGTTCGACGGATTCCTGACCCTCAAGCCGCACTGTCCGGCCTGCGGCCTCGATTTTTCCTTCGCCGATTCCGGCGACGGCCCCGCTGTGTTCATCATGATGATCGTCGGCTTCATCGTGGTCGGGCTGGCCCTCGTCGTCGAGTTCACTTTTCATCCGCCCCTGTGGGTGCACGCACTGCTGTGGATCCCGCTGGTGCTTGTGCTGTCGATCGGCCTGTTGCGGCCGCTCAAAGGGCTCCTGATCGCCCAGCAGTACCGTCACCGCGCCGAAACGGGTCGCCTCGAGGACACCTGAGGCGATGCGCCGCCTGCTGTGGCCGACGATCGCGGCGGTGGCGGGAGTCGCGATCCTCGTCTCGCTTGGAGTCTGGCAGCTTCATCGTCTGGCGTGGAAAGAGGCGTTGATCGCCCGCATCGAGGCGGGGCGCACGTCCAAACCCGTGCCGGCGCCCGGCCCCGACGCGTGGGGGAGCCTTGATGTCGCCGCCGCCGAGTACCGACCGGTCACCGTCACCGGGCGCTACCTCAACGACGCCGAAATCTTCGTCAACGAGACGTTGACCGAGCCGCACGGCCCGCGCGGTGGCTACGGCTTCTTCGTCATGACGCCGTTCGCCACCGACGCCGGCTGGATCGTCTACGTCAACCGCGGTTTCATACCGCGCCGGGCCAAGGCAGCCGCGACCAGGTCCGCAGACATGATCGCCGGCGAGACCACCGAGGCGGGACTGCTGCGCCAGCCGCGCCAGCGCGCCTGGTTCATGCCCGCCGACAACGTTGCCGGCAACGAGTGGTTCTCACGCGACCCGGCACTGTTCGCCCGTGCCCAGGGCCGTCAGCCGACGACCGTCGCTCCCTATTATATCGACGCCTTCTTCGACCCCGACCTACCCGGCGGTCTGCCGCAGGGAGGCGAGACGATCATCTCGTTCCCCAACAACCACCTGCAATACGCCCTGACCTGGTTCGCGCTGGCAATCGTGCTCAGCGCCGTTTTCGCGATGTCTGCGTGGCGGCGGTTGCGCGAGACCGGCTGAGAGGCATTCAGGCGTGGCCGGCTTCGCTGGCAAGCCGGCCCGGGTCGATGCCGATCAGAGCGAGGGCGCGGTCGTACTTGCTGTCGATGTCTTCCGCGAAGATCAGCTCCGGCGTGGCCGGACAGTGCAGCCAGCCGTTGGCGTGGATTTCGCCTTCCAGTTGACCCGGCGCCCAGCCGGCGTAGCCGAGTGCCAGCAGCGCGCTGCGCGGCCCCTTGCCGGCGGCGATCGCTCTCAGGATTTCAAGCGTCGCCGTCAGCGAGATGTTCTCGTCGATCGGCAACGTCGAGTTCTCGACGAAATAGTCGGCGCTGTGCAGGACGAAGCCGCGCCCCGTCTCGACCGGACCGCCGCGGTGCACCCGCATGTGCCCGGCCGGCTCCGGCAGGCGGATCTCAGGCCCTTCCGGGATGATGTCGAGTTGGAGCAGCAGATCGTGGAAGGTGATTTGCGCAGCCGGCTGGTTGATGGTGATCCCCATCGCGCCGTCGGACGAGTGGGCGCACATGTAGACCACCGTGCGCGAGAAGCGATTGTCCTGCATGCCCGGCATGGCGATCAGGAAGTGGCCGTCGAGATAGCCCTCGCCGGAAGTCCGCACGACCCGCTTGCTCATCGCCCAAGCCTAGCATGCCGCGACCAAAATAAAACCCGGCGGGCGGCGCACCGATTGTGCGGCGGTGCTCACGAACAAATGAAGCGTGGCATGCCGGCAGCAGTCGTCGGCCGGCCGCCGGGGCGCTATCGTGCGACGATGATACCTGCCACCAACCTGATCGGCGGATCGGCCTGTGTCGCACTGGTTGCCGTCTTCGCGGCGACGTCGGCAACCGCCGCCGTCGGCCAGTGGGCAAGCGGCGCCAAGGCGAGGGTGCGGCTGGTTGTCGCGGGCATCGGCAATGACGGGCGCCTTGCCGGTGACATTCAGATCGCGTTGCCGCCCGGCTGGAAAACCTATTGGCGCGACCCGGGCGATGCCGGCATAGCGCCGACCATCGACTTCTCGGCGTCGCGCAACCTCGGGCCGGCCGAGGTCAGCTTCCCGCCGCCGCAACGCTACGACGACGGCTATTCGGTCACCAATATCTACACCGGCACGGTCGACCTGCCGGTGAGCGCCGTGGTCCCCGACCGCGCCAGCGCCGTCGATCTTGCCCTCAGTCTCGATCTCGGCGTGTGCGAGGAGGTATGCATTCCGGATCACGTCGAGGCGCGCCTGCTGGTGCCGGCCGGCCGCGCCAGCGATCCGGCCGCCGCCAAGATCGTCGCCGACGCCCGCGCCGCGCTGCCCGGCGCTCCCGAGCCCGGCGTTTTCTCCGTCGGCGGCGTTGTCCGCGCCGGCGGCAGCGACAAGCGTCCAACCTTCCGCTTCGCCCTGACCGCGCCCGACGCCGCCAAGGCGGTGGTCTTCGTCGAGGGGCCCGACGACTGGTATGCCGGCGCCCCGGCGGTTTCCAGCGCCAGCGGCAACACCGCCTCGTTTTCGGTGACCTTCGACCGTCTGGTCGCCAAGACGCCGATTGCCGGCGCCCATTTCCGCGTCACCGTCGTCTCCGACGGGCGCGCCATCGAACAGACCGTCGGCCTCGACCAAGCCGGCAACGTCAACTAAGTCACTGTCCGGGCGTCATATCGTTACCGCGAGGGAACCATGATCAAAGTCGGCGATCGGCTGCCGGAAGGCAAGTTCCGGGTCAAGAACGAGGACGGGGCGGCGAGCGAGGTTACGACCGCCGACCTGTTCAAGGGCCAGAGGGTCGTTCTGGTCGGCGTCCCAGGCGCCTTCACCACCACCTGTCACCACGCCCATATCCCGCAGTTCGTCGAGAACGCCGACCGCATCAAGGCGAAGGGCATCGACCGCATCGTCGTCTTGGCGGTCAATGACCATCACGTCATGAAGGTGTGGGCAGAGTCGCTCGGCGCCGCCGACAAGATCGACTTCGTCGCCGACGGCACCGGCGACTATGCCCGCGCGCTCGGTCTCGAGGTCGACATGACCGGCGGCGGCCTCGGCAAGCGCGTCAAGCGGTTTTCCGCCTTGGTCGAGGACGGTGTCGTCAAGGCCCTCAACTTCGAGCCGGAAGGTGGCAAGGGCATCCAGGCGACCGGTGCCGCCACCATCCTCGGCCAGCTCGAAACCGTCTGATCAGGCTTTCGCAGCCGGCTTCGCCGCTCGCCGTCTTGTCGCCATGAACGGCTTCATGCCTGCGCGCGCCAGCGCGTCGGCGCGCTCGTTGCCGTCGGTTCCGGCGTGACCCTTGACCCAGTGCCAGGTGATGTCGTGGCGCTCGCCGAGCGCGTCCAGCCGCAGCCACAGGTCGACATTCTTGACCGGCTTCTTGTCGGCGGTCCGCCACCCGTTGCGCTTCCACTTGGCGATCCAGCCGGTGATGCCGCCCTTGAGGTATCGCGAGTCGGTGTGGAGGTCGACGGCGCTCGGCTTGTTGAGCGCCGCCAGCGCTTCGATCGCCGCCGTCAGCTCCATGCGGTTGTTGGTTGTGTCGGCGGCGCCGCCGGCGAGTTCCCTTTCGTGCCCGTTCCAGGCGAGCAGCGCCCCCCAGCCGCCGGGGCCGGGATTGCCCGAGCAGGCGCCGTCGCTCCAGATGGAGACGCGCCTGCCGGCCGTCATCGGTCGAGTCCGTAGGCGCCGGCGTCGCCGACGCCGCGGTGGAAGCGAAGCTTCTTGTAGTATTCGAGCGGATTCTTGGGCACCACCAGCGCCCCCGGCGGCACGGTCAGCCAGTCGTGCAACCGGGTGAGCAGGAAGCGCAGCGCCGAGCCGCGGGCAAGCAGCGGCAGCGTGTCGATCTCCGCGGCAGTGAACGGTCGCACGCCGTTGTAGCCGGCGAGCAGTGCCCTCGCCTTGGTGACGTTCAAGGACACGTCGGTCTCGAAGCACCACGCGTTCAGCGAAATGGCCACGTCGTAGGCCAGCATGTCGTTGCAGGCGAAGTAGAAGTCGATCAGGCCGGACAGCCGCCCCTCGAGGAAGAAGACGTTGTCGGGAAAAAGATCGGCGTGGATGATCCCCTGCGGCAGGCCGCTCGGCCACCGCGCCTCCTGATAATCGAGCTCGGCCTCGATATCGGCCGCAAGGTTGGGTGCCACCTCGTCGGCGCGTCCGTGGCAAAGCCGGTAGAGCGGTCGCCAGCTGTCGATGGACAGCGCATTGCGCCGGGTGAGCGCGAAGCCGTCGCCGGCGAGGTGGAGTTCGGCCAGTGCCGTGCCGACGGCGGCGCAGTGCTCGACCCGCGGGCGCCTGACCGACAACCCCGAAAGGAAGGTGACGATCGCCGCCGGCCGGCCGGCCAGTCGGTTGAGAGCGTTGCCGGCACGATCGCGCACCGGAGTGGGGCAGGTCAGGCCGCGCCCGGCGAGATGTTCCATCAGTCCGAGGAAAAAGGGCAGGTCGGCGGCATCGACCCGCTTTTCGTAAAGCGTCAGGACGAACTGGCCGGCCTCGGTGGCGAGCAGATAGTTGGAGTTCTCCACGCCTTCGGCGATGCCCTTGATCGACAGGACCGTGCCGAGGTCGTAGCCCCCGATGAAAGCGCCGAATTCCTCGTCGGAGAACTCGGTGTAGACCGCCACGACGTCACTCGGCGGCGGCGCGGAGCGACCGCGGCAGGTTGAAGGTGACGTCCTCCTCGGCGGCGGCCACCACCGCGACGTTCACCTGGTAGCGCTCGGCGAAGGCGTCGATGACCTCCTCGACCAGCACCTCGGGCGCCGAGGCGCCGGCGGTGATGCCCACCCGCCGGGCATCGGCGAGCAGCGACCAGCGGAGGTCGGCCGCCCGCTGCACCAGCACCGCCACAGGGCAGCCGGCGCGCTCGGCCACCTCGCGCAGCCGCTGCGAGTTCGACGAGTTGGGTGCGCCGATCACCACCATGGCGTCGGTCTCGGCGGCGACCCGCTTGACCGCGTTCTGGCGGTTGGTGGTGGCGTAGCAGATGTCCTCCTTGTGGGGAGCCGCGATCGCCGGAAAGCGCCGCTTGAAAATCGCCACGATCGCGGCGGTATCGTCGACCGAGAGCGTCGTTTGAGTGATGAAGGCGAGCTTGCCGGGTGAGCGCGGCTGAAAGGCGCGCGCGTCGGCCGCGGTTTCGATGAGGGTGATGGCGCCTTCCGGCAGCTGGCCCATGGTGCCGACCACTTCGGGGTGGCCGGCGTGTCCGATGAGAACGATCTCCCTACCTTTCGCGAAGTGAATCTCGGCCTCGCGGTGAACCTTGGTGACCAGCGGGCAGGTGGCATCGAGCTGGAACAGGTTGCGCCGGCTGGCCGCCTCCGGCACCGCCTTGGCGACGCCGTGCGCGGAGAAGATGACCGGCTGGTCGCTGTCGGGCACCTCGTCGAGGTCCTCGACAAAGACCGCGCCCTTGGCCTTGAGGCCGTCGACCACGTAGCGGTTGTGGACGATCTCGTGGCGGACGTAGACCGGCGCGCCGAACTTCTCCAGCGCCAGCTCGACGATGTGGATGGCCCGGTCAACGCCGGCGCAGAAGCCGCGCGGACTGCACAACAGGATGTCGAGCGGCGGTTTGGCGGTCGCCATGGCGCTGAATAAGGACCGCTTTCGGCACCTGTCAAGAATGGTGGCGACAGCTTCGCGAGCCGCGCGATCACATCGATAGGCGGCGTCGGCGCGCACCTTGGCCGATCAGGGAAGAGGAGCGACCGAACGTCAAAGCTGTTGGCAAGCAAAGCCTTACACGCCAACGCGGGCGTCGGGTTCGACCCCAGTGTCCTCCTCTTCCTGCTCCACTTCGTCCTCGGAGCGGAAGATGAGGCGGCCAGCCTCGGCGGCGGTCATCGGCTGACCGTAGAGAAAGCCCTGCACGTACTCGCAGCCGAGCTCGTACAGCTCGTCGGCGTCGGCCTCCGACTCGGCGCCTTCGGCGACCACGTCCATGCCGAGGTCATGAGCGAGCGCGATGATCGATTTCAGGATGACGCGCCGGTCGCCGAGCCCCTTGCTGTGCACGAAGGTCTGGTCGATCTTGATGGTGTCGAACGGGAAGCGCTGCAGATAGGACAGCGACGAGTAGCCGGTGCCGAAGTCGTCGAGCGACAGCCCGGCACCGAGTTCGCGGATGCGCACCAGCACCTGGGCGGCGTATTCGGGATTCTCCATCACCAGGCTTTCGGTCACCTCAAGCTTGAGCGAGCCGCGGGCGAGATTGGAGCGCACCAGCACCGCCTTGACGTCGTTGATCAGGTCGTGGCGCAACAGCTGGCGGCTCGACACGTTGACGCTGGCGAACAGCGGTACCGAGCGGCCGAGCTCCTCCTGCCAGTCGGCGAGCTGGCGGGCGGTGCGGTCGAGCACGAACATGCCGAGCGGGATGATCAAGCCCGTGCGTTCGGCCAGCGGCACGAAGTCGCTCGGCGGAATACGCCCCAGCTTGGGATGGTCCCAGCGCGCCAGCGCCTCGAAACCGGCGATGGTCTTGTCCTCCAGCCGCACGATCGGCTGGTAGAGCACCTTGATCTCGTCACGGCCGAGTGCGCGGCGCAAGTCGGATTCCAGCGTCGCCAGGTCGCTGCCGTGCTGGCGCAACGCCGGCCGGAACGCCTCGATGCGGTCGCCGCCGAGTCGCTTGGCGTGATAGGTGCCCATCTCGGCGTCCTTGATCAGCTCGCTCGGATCACTTTGCTTGCCGTCGTGCATGGCGATGCCGATGGAGCCGGTCAGGAAGATCTCTTTTTCGCCAAGCGTGATCGGCGCCCTCAGCGTCCGCCGCACCGATTCGGCGAAGGCGGCGATGCGCTCCGGCAGGCTCTCCGAGATGAGCAGGAAGGCGAACTGATCGCCCGACAGGCGGGCGAGGGTGTCCTGTGGCTTGAGCAGCCGGGCCAGCCGTCTGGCGACGGTCAGCAGGATCGAATCGCCGACGGCGATGCCGAAGCCGTCGTTGACCTCCTTGAAGCGGTCGACGTCGAGAATGAACACCGACGGGCGGGCCGCACCCTCGGCGTTGGTACGAGTGATGGCGGCGCGCACTCGGTCGAGGAACAGCTCGCGGTTGGGCAGGCCGGTGAGGTTGTCGTGGACGGCATCGTGCAGGAGTCGCTCCTCGGCGTTGCGCTCTTCGGTGACGTCGAGCAGCGTGCCGATGCAGCGCAACACCTCGCCGTCGGAACCGAGCACCGGCCGCGCGCGCAGGTGGAACCAGCGGTAATGGCCGTCCTCCGAGCGCAGGCGGAAATCCTGAGCGATGCGTCCGCGCTTGAGTTCAACGGCGGTATCGAGGGTGGTCTTGAAGCGATCACGGTCGCCGGGATGGAGGATTTCCAGCCAGTCGCGGGCCGGCCCTTCCAGGGTGCCACGGCGCAGCCCGAGCAGATTCTCCGCGTCCGGTCCTGTGTAGATGCGGTCGCGGTCGACATCCCAGTCCCAAACGATGTCGCCGGCGCCGGTCAATGCCAGTGCCTTGCGTTCGGTGTCGCCGATCGGTCCCTGCATGACCATGCCGCCGGCGAAGGCGTGCTGCATCACGGTGAAGCCGATCAGGAGCACGATCAGCACCAGCCCGCCGGTGAGCGCCGGCTGCACGACGTCATTGACCAGGTTGCCGGTGACCGTCAGCAGCGCTGTAAAGATCCACACCAGCAGCAGCACCCAGGTGGGGATCAGCATGATGGCCCGGTCGAAGCCGTGGGTTGCAAGGTAGACGATGACGGCGAACCCGAGCACGCCGGTAAGCCCGATCGACACGCGGGCAATGCCGGCGGCCACCGTCGGCTCGATCACCGCCACGCCGAGCATGACGGCGAGAGCGATCAGCCAGCCGATGGTCAAATGGCTGTAGCGCACGTGCCAGCGGCTGAGGTTGAGGTAGGTGTAGGTGAAGATGACCAGCGCCGCCGCCAGGAACACCTCGGCGCCCGCCCGCCACATCTGATCGGCCCCCGGCGCCACGTTGATCACCCGGTTCCAGAACCCGAAATCGATGCACGCGTAGATGAGCACCGCCCAGGCGAGCGCCGCCGTCGCCGGGAACATGGCGGTGCCCTTGACCACAACGACGATGGTCATGAACAGCGCCAGCAGGCCGGAGATGCCGAGCACGATGCCGCGGTAGAGGGTGTAGCTGTTGACCGCGTCCTTGTAGGCGTCGCTGTCCCACAGGTAGAGCTGCGGCAGCTGGCTGGTGCGCAGCTCGGCGACGAAGGTCACCACCGAGCCGGGATCGAGCGTCACCCGGAAGACGTCGGCCTCCTGACTCGGCTGCCGGTCGGGGGCAAATCCCTGGCTGGGCGTTATGGCGGCGATGCGCGAGGCGCCGAGGTCGGGCCAGAACAGACCCGACCCGGCCAGACGGAAGTGCGGCGCGACCAGCAGCCGGTCGATCTGCTGGTCGCCGTTGTTGACCAGCGCGAACACCGCCCAGTATGACTGACCGGTGCTCTCCCGCGCCCTGACTTCGATACGGCGCACGATGCCGTCGGCGCCGGGCGCGGTCGATACCTGAATGCGATCGTCGGGCTGCCTGATCACCTGCACCGCCGGAGTGAGATCGAGGGTGCGGCCGTCGAGCGGCACCGCCACCGCTTCGATCGCCCGTGCCGGTGTTTGCACTACCAGCGTGACCAAAAGCAGCAGGACGAGCAGCACCAGCCGGCGCGCCGGCAGTATCCGACCCTCGGCAGCCGGCCGCCGGCCGCCAGCCGCGCCGCGGCAATCGTCACGGCCGCGGGTCGTCACGCACCAGCCCATAAAGGATGTGGTCCTGCCAGCGGCCATCGATGCACAGATACTTGCGAGCGTAACCTTCCCGCGCGAAGCCGATCTTCTCCAACAGGCGGATCGAGGCGAGGTTATGGGGCAGGCAGGCAGCCTCGACGCGGTTGAGATGAAGCGCATCGAACGAGAACGCCACCACCGTCCGCACCGCATCGCTCATCAGTCCCTTGCCGGCGAAAGCCTGGCCCATCCAGTAGCCGAGCACGCCCGACTGGGTGACGCCGCGCTGGATGTTGGCGAGCGTCACCCCGCCGACCAGGGTTTCCCCATCCGGCAGGTAGATGAAGAACGGGTAGCCGCTGCCGTTGCGCAGCTCGCGCTGGTAACGGCGCAGGCGGCGGCGAAAAGCGAGTTTGGTCAGGTCGTCGGCCGGCCAGATCGGCTCCCACGGCGACAGAAACGCGCGGCTCTGCTCGCGCAGCCTTGCCCATTGGGCGTGGTCGCCGATGACCGGCGCGCGCAGCAGCACTCGCTCGCCGCGCAACGTCGGGTTGCTGTTGTTGTTGGAGATAGAGCGCAGGAAGGCCATTGCGATGTCGCCCTGACGATTAGGCTTCGATTCGCGCGCCGAACCGCTCGGCCACCTTATCGTGGCTGATCAGCCCGTCCAGCGGTCCGACTGCGGCGAGCGTCGGCGTGCTGCCGGTGATGATCGCGCCAGCGAGATCGCGAACCTTTTCGACGGTGATGGCGTCGATCATGGCGACAAGTTCCTCGACGGGGATGACGCGACCGAACAGGAGCAGCTGGCGGGCAAGCTGTCCGGCGCGCGCGGCCGGGCTTTCCAGCATCATCAGCAGGCCGGCCCGCAGCTGGGCGCGCGCGCGCCCGAGTTCCTGCTCGTTGATGTCGTGGGCGGCGCGTGCCAGCTCGCCGAGCACGACCGGCATCAGCTCTGTGACGTCGGCCGGGCCGGTGGCGGCGTGGATGCCGAACATGCCGGTGTCGGCGAAGCTCCAGTGAAAGGCGTAGATCGAATAGCACAGGCCGCGTTTCTCGCGCACTTCCTGGAAGAGGCGCGAGGACATACCGCCGCCGACGATGGTGGCCAGAATCTGGGCCGTGTAGAAACTCTCCGACGTGTAGGGCCGCCCCTCGAAGCCGACCATGATCTGGGTTTCCATCAGGTCGCGGGCCTCGCGCCGGTCGCCGCCATGGTAGCGTGCTAGCGCCGGTGTCGGCCCCGGCTCGCCGGCGAATTCGCCGAGGCGCTCGCTGACGAGGGCGACGACGGCGTCATGGTCGACCGCGCCCGCCGCCGCCACCACCATGACCGGGCCGCGGTAGTGGCGGTCGAGGTAGGCGCGCAACATCGGCGCTTGGACCGCCCTGACCGTCTCCGGGGTGCCGAGGATGGTGCGGCCGATCGGCTGGTCGGGGAACGCCGCCTCGGTGAACAGGTCGAATATGCGGTCTTCGGGGGCGTCGAACGCCGCGCCGATCTCCTGCACGACGACGTGCTGTTCGCGCGCCAGTTCGCCGTCGTCGAACACCGAATCGCGCAGGATATCGCTCAGGATGTCGAGGGC
>Ga0307436_1001285_pt1 | contig 11202 bp, 8 predicted proteins | sample SalMarWE160440MG_FD_202513 | JGI IMG/M metagenome (GOLD analysis project Ga0307436, IMG submission 202513) | Salt marsh sediment microbial communities from the Plum Island Ecosystem LTER, Massachusetts, United States - WE1604-40 | ecosystem: Environmental > Aquatic > Marine > Intertidal zone >...
CAGGGAGACCCAGGGCATGGGCGGGCGGGCTGGCGAGCGAGCGCGCTGTATCCATTCCTGCTCGCTCATGGATTGGACCAGGAGCCGCAGGTTCGCCGGATAGGTGATGCCCCAAGGCCCCTTGAAGCCCACCGGGTTGCCCGTGAGCCAATCCTGCTCGGGGATCTTCCCGTCTTTTTGCGGATAGCCCGGGGTGTGGCAATCGTTGCAGCCGCTGATGGCCACGACATAGCGGCCGTGCTCCGGCGTTGCCTCGTCGGCGGAGGGGGCCGCAGCGGCGGATCCGAGCAGCAGGACGGCAGGCAGCAGAGTGATCAGGGCGTACGGGGTCTTTTTCATGGAAGGGCTCTCCAGGGTGTAGGTGCGACGTGCAAAAACCGAGGCGCTCGGCGCCATTAAACCTAGAAACAGCAGTTGACCGCTTCGAGTAGCGATCCAGTGATTGGTTGGACAATGGTTAATGGTTATCGACAGATTTGATGCTCACCCGTTGGTGATGGCCGCTACGACCACCAGGGCACGCACCGCGCGGCGCCTGGCTGCGTTATAACTCGTTGGACAAAAACGCCGGGAGCGTTTTTTCGCGTCAGCCTCTAGGACGGCGGCGAATCGCAGGATGCGATGAGCAATAGAGTGACTATTCCGCCTCGTCATGCCTTACCAGACACCACGCGGCACGCACCCTGGCAGCCGTTCAACTGCCGCTTCTAGGTTAAATCTTTGCTGAGCGATTGCTGAATTGCTCGTAAACTAGCCCGCACGAGCTCGCTGCGGCGACCTCGCCGCTCCGCGATCAACCGGGCCGGCGCCGGGCCCCTCGAGCCGGCTTTGCACCCGGGGGTGGGGCTGGCACGAGAGCAGGGATATGATCAACAGGGTGACCGAAGGCCTTATTCTCCTGTTGCTCGGCGTGCTCCTGCTGAACCTGCTGATGTACCTGCAGCAGCCACGCATGGTCTTCTTTCCGTCGCGCGCCCAGGCCGGCACCCCAGCCGATTGGGGCCTCCGCTACGAGGACCTGAGGTTCGACACGGACGACGGCGTCTCGCTGCACGGCTGGTACATCCCGGCCGCAGGCGCAAGGCAGGTGGTGCTGTTTCTCCATGGCAACGCGGGCAACATCTCCCATCGCGGTGAATCGCTGGAGATCTTTCACCAGCTCGGGGTGAATGTTCTCATCTTCGATTACCGGGGCTACGGCCGTAGCGGGGGTGCCCCCAGCGAGGCCGGACTGTACCGCGACGCCGGCGCGGCCTGGCGTTACCTGACCGAGATCCGTGGCGTCGATCCTGCCGACATCCTGATCTTCGGCCGCTCCCTGGGCGGTGCCGTGGCGGCTCGCCTTGCGTCCCGGGTGCCGGCCGGCGGCGTGATCCTGGAGTCCACTTTCAGCTCGGCGCGGGACCTTGCCCACAGCGTATTCCCCCTGCTGGGGCGGCTGGTGGTGCTGCGCTATGACTTTGATTCGGTGCGCGCCCTGGCCGGCGTCAGATCGCCAGTGCTGGTGCTGCACAGCCGCGACGACGAGATCGTACCGTTCGCGCTGGGCCGCAGACTCTATCAGTCGGCCCCCGAGCCCAAGCGCTTCGTGGAGCTTCGCGGGGATCACAACAGCGGCTTCATCGTCAGCCGGCCGGACTACGATCGTGCGCTGCAGGCGTGGCTGCTCTCGCTTCGGGCTCACCCAGGCGGCCGGCGGTCCCGAGAACCGAGCGCAACCCCGTAGACGCGGGCAGATCGGGCGCCGCGGCAGGACGATGAGAGATGCCGGTTAAGCCTGGAGCACCTCGTGGGTCTCCAAGAAGGCGGTCTCGTAGGCCTCGTAGAGCCCGATCGCCATGGCTCTTGCCTCGAGCTCCAGCTGGCGATCGGTGCGCGGGTGCTTGCGGTGCGAGTCGTCCAGGACGGCGGCCACTTCCGGATCGTCCTCCGACAGGTCGTAGATGTACCAGATGTGATCAGCGACGTTCTGGACCTGAAACAGGCCCTGCTCCTCGTATGTCATATCCCCACCCTCGGTATGCTCGGGTCGATCTCTCGGGTGATTAAGGCCGCCGCGAGTCAAGCGACCCCAGTCTCGTCCGATCCGGGATCAGGCCGTCGGGACCTCTGGCCGCCAGGCTCGCCAGTGCCCGGCCTACAGGGATAAGGCCGAGCAGGAAAAGCTCAGCAGGGCTTTTCCCGCCGAACGGACTCGCCGCGGATGGGAGCCCTGTTGCCAGCGAAGCAGGATCGCTGAGCGCCAGAAACTGCGTGCGGCGTGTCACCACAGGCCTATCCCGCGGTGTGCGGTTTTCTCTGTGTTGTCTTCGGTATCCTCGCAGAGTCCACCCGGGCCGCTCCTTGTCCCGGTCCCTCACCGGGGAAGCGCTCGCTCATATGCTCAGCCTAGCAGGCTCTCGGCCCGGGGCCTGCCCCGGTGCAGATCCCTGAGCGAGGACTGTGCCTAGCAATGGCACCGAACTTGCTCTGCCCTATGCGGCCATGTCATCCCAAAGCCCCTCCACCAGCCTGATCCGGACCATCGTGGTCGACGAGCAGCCTCAACGGCGCGACCAGCTGGCCGCCGCCCTGAGTGCGGTCGGCTGCGTGGTCGTCGCGGCCGCCTCGTTCGAAGACGATCTGCTCCGGCTCATCGAGCGCGAAGATCCCGATGTGATCATCATCGATATGGCGGCCCCGGGCCGAGACACCCTGGAGAGCCTGGCTTACGTGCAGTCGCGGCTGCCCCGGCCGATCATCATGTTCGCCCAGGACGACGACAGCGACACCATTCGCCGTGCCGTCCAGGCCGGTGTCAGCGCTTATGTCGTGGATGGACTGCACGCCAAGCGGGTCCGGCCGATCGTCGAGGCGGCGATTGCCCGCTTCGAGAAGTTCCGCTCCCTCGAGCAGGAGCTGGTCAAGACCCGCGAGCAGCTGGCCGAGCGCAAGACCATCGAGAAGGCCAAGGGCCTGATCATGCGCCGGCGCGGGGTGTCCGAGGAGGAGGCCTACCAGGCCATGCGCAAGCTGGCCATGCGCTCCAACCGGCGGCTGGCCGAGATCGCCGGGAGCATCCTCGCGGCTGCGGATCTGCTGATCTGAGTCTCCCCGTGCACTGCCTTGATGCCGCGGTGCGTGCTGGCCCGCCGCTCGGCACGCTTCTGGTGCACACGGCGGATGGGCGCCTCGTCTCGGCCTCCAAAGGCCGCAGCCCGCCGAACCCCGGCGAGCCTCGATAACCCACTGAAGCTCAAGGCCGATCGGGCCGGCCGAGCTGCCCTGTGCCCACTCGACCAGCGCCTTGGCATGGCCTCTGCATTATCGCTATCAACGAGCCGGCTAGCGCGAGGCACCCAAAGGCGGGTGCCCCACAGGTCGGACATCATTCGGCGGCCAGCGCAGGCCGCATACGGACAATGGCGTCCGGAACGCTCTCCACGCGGGGAGCGTTCCGAGACGCCACTCTTTTTTTGCGGGCTCGAAAATCAGAGGTGATAAAGATCATGACCGAGTCAGTCATTGCCGAGCGCCGGCGCCTCTCCCTTCCCCTGGGTAGGGTGTTGGCCGTCTGTCTGACGCTGACCGTTGGGGCGGGCAGCGCCTGTGCCGGCGTGGGCGAGCCGGAGAAGGCGGACCTGAAGTTCGGCTTCATCAAGCTCACCGATATGGCCCCCTTGGCCATTGCCTACGAGAAGCACTACTTCGAGGACGAGGGCCTGTACGTCACCCTGGAGGCCCAGGCCAACTGGAAGGTGCTACTTGACGGCGTGATCGACGGTCAGCTCGACGGCGCCCACATGCTGGCGGGTCAGCCGCTGGCGGCCACCATCGGCTTCGGCACCAAGGCGCACATCATCACGCCCTTCTCCATGGATCTGAACGGCAACGGGATCACCGTTTCCAATTCGGTCTGGAAGGCAATGAAGAAATACCTGCCCAAGCAGGCCGACGGCAGGCCCCAGCACCCGATCAAGGCCGACTATCTCAAGCCGGTGGTCGACCAGTACAAGGCCGAGGGCAAGCCCTTCAAGATGGGCATGGTCTTCCCGGTGTCCACTCACAACTACGAGCTGCGCTACTGGCTCGCCGCCGGCGGCATCAACCCGGGCTACTACGCCCCGGAGAAGGGCGACATCACCGGCCAGATCAAGGCCGACGCCCTGCTCAGCGTCACCCCGCCGCCTCAGATGCCCGCTACCCTGGAGGCCGGCACCATCTACGGCTACTGCGTGGGTGAGCCTTGGAACCAGCAGGCGGTCTTCAAGGGCATAGGGGTGCCGGTGATCACCGACTACGAGATCTGGAAGGACAATCCCGAGAAGGTCTTCGGGATGACCGCGGCCTTCACGGAGAAGTACCCCAATACCACGGTGCACATCGTCAAGGCCCTGCTCCGTGCGGCCAAGTGGCTGGACGAGAACAACGACGCCAACCGTGGCGAGGCCGTGAAGATCCTCTCCCAGCCCGAATACGTTGGGGCGGATGCCGATGTCATCGCCAACTCCATGACGGGGACCTTCGAGTACGAGAAGGGCGACAAGCGCTCGGTACCCGATTTCAACGTCTTCTTCCGCTATTACGCGACCTACCCCTATTACTCGGATGCCATCTGGTACCTGACCCAGATGCGCCGCTGGGGCCAGATCCCCGAGCAGAAGACCGACAGCTGGTACATGGACACGGCCAAGAGCGTGTATCGCCCGGACATCTATCGCAAGGCCGCCGAGGAGCTGATCGCAGACGGCAAGATGAAGCCCTCCGACTTCCCGGACTTCTCTAAGGAGAGCGGATTCCGTCCGCCTCAGACCGAGTTCATCGACGGCATCACCTACGACGGCAAGCATCCGAACGCCTATCTCGAGAAGCTCAAGATCGGCCTCAAGGGCGACGAGCGGATCTAGCCAAACGCCGGTCGCGACGTACCCCTTCCCCCTCAGGGAGAGGGCAGGGGTGAGGGGATCAAGGACTTTCTTTTCAGCAAGACAGGGCGCTGTCGGATTTGTCCCTCGGCAGCTCCGAAACGGAGAGCGGCGACATGAGCAGCACCACAGCCGTCGGCAGAGCTTTTGGTCCGCTTCGAGCCGAGCGTTTGGCGACATTTCTCGCTTGGGGGCGCATAGCCCGAGCTCTGCGCCAGGCGACCTGCGCGCTGGCCGTCCCCGGTTTGGCCATCACGATATTCCTGGGTCTGTGGAGTCTGGGCGCGGCCAACGTCCAGACGTCCCTTGGTCAGCTCCCCGGGCCTTTCGCGGTCTGGGCCCAGGCCGAGGCCCTGTATCACGAGCATTTAGCCGAGCGGGCCAAGGCCCGGACCTTCTACGAGCGCCAGGTGGAGCGCAACGCCCGAAGGCTGGCGGAGGATCCCGACGCCCCAGTGCGCATCCGCCCCTATACCGGCAAGCCCACCTTTTTCGACCAGATCCTCACCAGCCTGGTCACCGTGGCCACCGGATTCGTGCTGGCCTCTCTGATCGCCATCCCCATCGGCATCCTCTGCGGCATGAGTCAGACCCTGTACCAGGCGCTCAATCCCATCATCCAGGTCTTCAAGCCGGTCTCGCCGCTGGCCTGGCTGCCCCTGGTGACCATGGTGGTCTCGGCCCTCTATGTGAGCGACGACCCCCTGTTCGATAAGTCCTTCGTCAACTCGGCGATCACCGTGACCCTGTGCTGCCTGTGGCCGACGGTGATCAATACCACGGTGGGCGTGTCCAGCGTCAGCAAGGACCTCATCAACGTCAGCCGGGTCCTGCGTCTGGGCTGGTTTACCAAGACCGTGAAAATCGTGCTGCCTTCGTCGGTCCCGATGATCTTCACCGGCCTGCGCCTGTCCCTCGGCATCGGCTGGATGGTGCTGATCGCCGCCGAGATGCTGGCCCAGAACCCGGGGCTCGGAAAATTCGTCTGGGACGAGTTCCAGAACGGCAGCTCCGATTCCCTGGCCCGCATCATGGTGGCGGTGATCGTGATCGGGCTGATCGGCTTTCTGCTCGATCGCGGCATGCTGGCCCTGCAGCGCTGGGCCAGCTGGGACAAGCGCGCCGTGCTGCGCTAGCCCGCGTGTCTCACCAGGGTTCGTCGCGAGGCGTCCGAGGTGGCTGTGGATGCAAGGCGCGGGACAGACCGGGCGCGCAGGCGTACTTGAGAGTACGTCGAGCACCCAGGCCGAGCGCAACGCAGCAGACGCGGGCAGATCGGGCGCCGCAGCAGGAGCTTGGTGAGACATGCGGGCTACCCGCCTCAGGAGACACCATCGTGACCAGCTATCTCAATATCGATCACGTCAGCATCACCTTTCCCACCGACAAGGGGCCCCTGAAGGTCCTGGACGAGGTGAGCCTCGGCGTGGAAAAGGGTGAGTTCGTGTGCCTGATCGGCCACTCCGGCTGTGGCAAGTCCACCGTGCTCAACATCGTGGCCGGCCTGCTCCAGGCCACCGAGGGCGGGGTGGTGCTGGAGAACCGCGAGGTGGACCAGCCCGGTCCCGACCGGGCGGTGGTGTTCCAGAACCACTCGCTGCTGCCCTGGCTGAGCGTGTACGCCAACGTGCGGCTTGCGGTGGACCAGGTCTTCAAGCGCACCAAGACCCGCCAGGAGCGCGACCAGTGGACCCGGCACAACCTGGAGCTGGTGCAGATGTCCCATGCCCTGGATCGCAAGCCCGACGAGATCTCCGGCGGCATGAAACAGCGCGTGGGCATCGCCCGGGCGTTGGCCATGGAGCCCAAGGTGCTGCTCATGGACGAGCCCTTCGGCGCCCTGGACTCGCTCACCCGCACCCACATGCAGGACTCGCTCATGGAGATCCAGGGCCGGCTCAACAACACGGTGATCATGATCACCCACGACGTGGACGAGGCGGTGCTGCTCTCGGACCGCATCCTGATGATGAGCAACGGGCCCGCCGCGACCATCGCCGAGACCCTCGAGGTGGAGCTGCCCCGGCCCCGGGACCGCCTGGAGCTGGCCGAGGACCCCACCTACAACCACTACCGGGCCGAGGTGGTGAAGTTCCTGCACGAGCGACACGGCCGCAAGCCCGCCAAGAGCCAGGCGGAGCCGGCCGAGGTCGCGGACGCGCAGGCACAGGGCAAGAAGCCGGCCCTGCGCCTGGCGGGCTGACCCCATGAACGAGCCTATGAGCAGGCGGGGCACCGGGGAGGAGCTGGAGAAGACCGAGCTCGACCTCGGCTTTATCCCGTTGACCGATTGCGCCCCCCTGGTGATCGCGCGGGAGAAGGGCTTCTTCGGCCAGCAGGGGCTGGAGGTGCGGCTGGTCAAGGAGACGTCCTGGGCCAACATCCGCGACAAGGTCGCCATGGGCATACTCGACGGCGCGCACATGCTCGCCCCCATGCCCCTGGCGGCGACCCTGGGTCTGGGGCCCTTGGCCAAGCCCATGGTCACGGCCTTCTCCCTGGGGCTCAACGGCAACGCCGTCACCGTCTCCGAGTCCCTGTCGACCCGGCTGCGCGAGCGCAGCGGCGGAAAGCTGCCCCGCGGGCTGGCGGCGGCCCAGGCGCTGCGGGAGCTGATCCAGGCGGACCGGAGCGAGGGACGGCCCCCTCTGGTGCTCGCCGTGGTCTTTCCCTTCTCCATGCACCACTACCAGCTGCGCTACTGGCTGGCCGCCGGGGGCATAGACCCGGACCGGGACCTGCAGTTCGTCACCGTGCCGCCGGCGCAGATGGTCGGGCGGCTGCGCCGCGGCGCCATCGACGGCTACTGCGTGGGCGAGCCCTGGAACAGCGTGGCGGTGCGCGAGGGCGTGGGACGCGTGCTCGCCACCGGCTACTGCATCTGGAATAACGGTCCGGAGAAGGTTTTCGGTGTTACTGAGGAGTGGGCCGAGCAGCACCCGCGGACCCATCAGGCGGTGCTCCGGGCTCTGCTGGAGGCCTGCCGCTGGCTGGACGCGCCGGAGAACCGACCGGAAGCGGTTGCGATGATCTCCCGAGGGATCTACGTGAACGCACCGCCCGAGGTGGTGCGCATGTCGCTGAACGGCACCTTCCAGCTCGCCCGGGACGAGTTCCCGCGCAGCCTGCCGGACTTCAACGTGTTTCACCGTTACGCGGCCAACTTCCCTTGGCGCTCCCACGCCCTCTGGATACTGACCCAGATGCTGCGCTGGGGCCAGCTCGTGGAGCCGCTGGCGCTGCGCGGCATCGCCGAGCGGGTCTACCGCCCGGACCTGTTCCGTGGGGCGGCGGCAATCGGCGGTATGGCCGCGCCCACCGCGGACTGGAAATGGGAGGGCGCGCGCGCGGGAGACTGGCAGGTCGCCTCGACCGGCGTGCGTTTGCGCATGGGCAGCGATCTGCTCATCGACGGGGCCCTGTTCTCACCCGCTGACCCCATCGGCTCGCTTGTCGCAGCTGCAGACCCGGCGCTCGAGGCCTGGCGCGCCGCCAATCCCCCCTGGACGACCACCGATCAGGCCGCCATCGCCGGGGAGCCACCGGCCGTCGCGGCAGGAGAATCCTGATGAGCCAAGAAAAGCTTGTCGTCATCGGCAACGGCATGGCCGGCATACGCGCCGTGGAGGAGCTGCTCAAGGTGGCCCCGGGCCTCTATGAGATCACGGTCTGCGGCGCCGAGCCCCATCCCAACTACAACCGCATCATGCTCTCGCCGGTGCTGGCCGGGGAGAAGACCCTGGCGGATATCGTCCTCAACACCCGGCAGTGGTACGAGGAAAACGGCATCCGTTTGCATACCGGCGATCCGGTGACCGAGATCGACCGTGTGCGTCGTCAGGTCCGCACCGCCGGCGGGCTGAGCGCAGGTTACGACCGCCTGCTGATCGCCACCGGCTCCAACCCGTTCATCATCCCGGTGCCGGGGGCGGACAAGCGCGGTGTGATCGGGTTTCGCGACATCGCCGATGTCGAGACCATGCTGGCCGCCGCGAAGCAGGGTGGCCGGGCGGTGGTTGTCGGTGGCGGGCTCCTGGGCCTGGAGGCGGCCAACGGACTGGCCAAGAACGGCATGGAGGTCGCCGTGGTGCACCTGCTCGACACCCTGATGGAGCGCCAGCTGGACAAGCCGGCGGCGGACCTGCTCAGGGCTTCCCTGGAGCAGCGCGGCCTGCGTTTCTACATGGAGGCCCAGACCGCCGCCATCTTCGGCGATGACCAGGTCAGGGGCGTGCGGTTTGCCGACGGCTCGGAGATCCCCGCCGACCTGGTGGTCATGGCGGTGGGCATCAGACCCAACATCGCCCTGGCCGAGCGGGCCGGGCTCTACTGCGAGCGCGGCCTACTGGTCAACGACACCATGCAGACCTTCGACCCGCGGGTCTACGCGGTGGGCGAGTGCGTCCAGCACCGGGGCCAGTGCTACGGTCTGGTCGCCCCCCTGTTCGAGCAGGCCAAGGTGGCGGCTAACCACCTGGCCGAGCACGGCATCGCCCGCTATCAGGGCTCGGTCACCTCCACCAAGCTCAAGGTCACCGGGATCGATCTGTTCTCCGCCGGCGAGTACAACGGGCGCCAAGGCGACGAGACCCTGGTGCTCCAGGACCCCTCCCGGGGCGTTTACAAGAAGCTGGTGCTGCGCGACAACCGCATCAAGGGCGCGGTGCTCTACGGCGACACCCTCGACGGGACCTGGTACTTCCAGCTGCTGCGCGAGGGCTCGGACGTCTCCGGCTTTCGCAAGACCATCCTGTTCGGCCAGCACGATCTCGGCGACGCCGGCCACGGTGACGCCAGCAAGCAGGTGATGGCGCTCGCCGACAGGGCCGAGATCTGCGGCTGCAACGGCGTGTGCAAGGGCGAGATCGTGGATGCCATCGTCAAGAAGGGCCTGTTCACCCTGGACGAGGTGCGCGCCCACACCAAGGCCTCTTCGTCCTGCGGCTCCTGCACCGGCCTGGTCGAGGCCCTGCTGGCCTCCACGGTGGGCGAGGGCTACGACCCGGTGCCCAGCAAGAAGCCCCTGTGCAAGTGCACCGAGTACAGCCACGACGAGGTGATCGCGACCATCAAGGAGCACGGCCTGAAGACCCAGCAGGCGGTGCGCGAGTTTCTCGAATGGAAGTCCCCCGACGGCTGTCACCTGTGCCGCCCGGCGATCAACTACTACCTGCTGGCCCGATGGCCCGGCGAGTACGTCGACGATGCCCAGTCGCGCTTCATCAACGAGCGGGCCCACGGCAATATCCAGAAGGACGGCACCTACTCGGTGGTGCCGCGGATGTTCGGCGGTCTGTGCAGCCCCGACGAGCTGCGCGCCATCGCCGACGTGGCGGAGAAGTTCAAGGTTCCGGAAGTCAAGGTCACCGGCGGTCAGCGCATCGATCTGTTCGGGGTTAAGAAGGAGGACCTGCCGGCCATGTGGGCGGACCTGTCCAAGGCCGGCCTGGTCTCGGGCCATGCATACGGCAAGGCGCTTCGCACCTGCAAGACCTGTGTGGGCGCCCAGTGGTGCCGCTTCGGCACCCAGGACTCCACCGGCCTCGGAGTGAAGCTCGAGCAGCTCACCTGGGGCTCGTGGATGCCCCACAAGTTCAAGATGGCGGTCTCCGGCTGCCCGCGCAACTGCGCCGAGGCGACCATCAAAGACTTCGGCGTGGTGTGCGTGGATTCCGGCTACGAGCTCCACATCGGTGGCAACGGCGGCATCAAGGTGCGCGTCACCGATCTGCTCACGCGGGTGGCCACGGAGCAGGAGGTGCTCGAGCACTGTGGGGCGTTCGTCCAGCTCTACCGCGAGGAGGCCCATTATCTGGAGCGCACCGCGCCCTGGGTGGAGCGGGTGGGCCTGGCCTACATCAAGGCCGCACTGGTCGACAATCCCGAGCGCCGGCAGGCCCTTTACGAGCGCTTCGAATATTCCCAGCGCTTCGCCCAGAGCGATCCGTGGAAAGCGCGCGCCGAGGGGGCGGAGGCGCATGAGTTCACTCCGTTGAAGCTGTTAGCGGTTAGCAGTTAGCGGTTAGCGAAGAAGGTCGCAGCCAATCACTAATCGGTAATACCTGATGGCTCTCTACCGAGATACCTCCATGACCCAATGGATACAGATCGCCAAGCTCGATGAGATCCCGCGCCTCGGGGCGCGGGTGCTCAGGACCGACACCATGGACATAGCCGTGTTCCGCACGGCCACGGATCAGGTGTTCGCCCTGCACGACCGGTGCCCGCACAAGGGCGGGCCGCTGTCCCAGGGCATAGTCCACGGAGGCATGGTCACCTGCCCCTTGCACAACTGGCG
>Ga0307436_1001286_pt1 | contig 11185 bp, 7 predicted proteins | sample SalMarWE160440MG_FD_202513 | JGI IMG/M metagenome (GOLD analysis project Ga0307436, IMG submission 202513) | Salt marsh sediment microbial communities from the Plum Island Ecosystem LTER, Massachusetts, United States - WE1604-40 | ecosystem: Environmental > Aquatic > Marine > Intertidal zone >...
GCCCTGGCAATAACCCGAGTCTGACCGTCGGCGAGCGCCTGCTTGGCGATCCCGAAGTCGATCAGCATGATGCGACCCTGATCGTCGAGCAGGATATTGTCCGGCTTGAGGTCGCGATGGATGATCGGCGGGTGCTGGGCGTGCAGGTAGCTGATGGCGGAACCGAGCTGCATCAGCCAGCCCAGTACCCGCTGATACGGGAGCTTACCGCCGGCGAGCTGGCGCTCGGCCTCCAGGGTGCGCCCCCCGCCAAGCTCCAGCACCAGGTACACCATCCCGCCTTCCCTGCTCTGATCGGTGATGTCGGGAATGGCGGGATGACTCAGGTGGCTGAGCAGCTCGGTCTCGGTGGCGTCGTAAAGCGACTCCGGCATCTCCTTGAGCGCCCGTTTCTTGCCGTTGATGCGCAGGTCCTGAACCAGGTAGGTCGCCGCAAACCCCCCTTTGCCCAGTACCTTCTCAATGCGGTAGCGGTCCAGGACCAGGTCGCCGGGGTTGAGCAGCCAGCGGATGACCCCGGGGGGCGAGCCCAGCGCCGTGGTCTGCAGGTGCGCCACCTCCAGGCCGCACCCGCTGCAGCGGTAGTCGCTGGCGCCGAGAGTTGCCTCGGCCAGGGGAAGCCCGCAGCCCGGACAGACATGGATGGCGCTCTGGGACGCGCCGCCCGTCTCAGGTCCGGGCGGGGCAGCCATGGCTCATCTCGTTTCTCAGCATCCAAGCCCTCGACAGGGGTAGCGATCTCACACGCGCCGGTCCTTGAGCTTCAGTCCGATCACCGCGGCCACCAGGAAGGCGGCGGTCAAGGCGCCCATCGCGGCCAACGCCTCAGACCAGCCCGCACTCAAGGAGATCAGCTTCTTGCCGAACGGGTCCGCAAGACTCAGCGCCGCATCGCCGAGCGTGGCCTTCATCGCATCCAACCCCCAGAAAGAGATCATCGACAGCTTGGCGGCGACCTGGGTCGCGCTGCCGAGTGCGACCACCGCGCCGGACAGGATCACCTGGGGAATCAGGAGGATGGGAACCATCGCCACCGCTTTGTCGTTGCTGTTGACAAAGGTGCTGATCGTGAGCCCCATCAGGGTTGCGCCGAGCGCCGCCATGAGCAGGGTCGCGAACCGCTCGACGGCGCTGCCCGGCAGCCCCGCCAGCCATTCCACCACCCCGAGAATCAGCAGACACTGCACGATCGCCAGCACCGCAAGGGGCAGGATCTTGCTGAACAGATAAGCGCCGATCCCGAGATTGATGGAGCGCTCCCGCAAATAGATGGGCAACTCTTTCACCACCTCGCGGGCCGCATTCAGGCAACCGAACCAGATCGCCGACAGCATCAATATGAAAGAGATCTGGGTGTAGTTGGCAGCCTTCTCGACCGGCCCACCGGAATCCAGGTGAAACACCAGCCCGATGATCAGCCCGATCAACGGCGCCTGAGCGAACAATATCAGCAGGTTGCGGGTGTCTGACCAGATCAGGTCGAGATAGCGTCGGAGCAGAGTCGCCGCCTGGCGCGGATCGAAGAACCTGCTCCCGCGGCGACCCGACTGATCCGCGGCAGCCATTACCGCTGCGGTGGCCGGCCGAAGCCTCGCCGCGACCCATTGGGCGTGCATCTGTGAGGCCGCATATTGAGCGGCCCATTGGCCGGCGGGCCTGCCCTCCAGCAGCTCGTATACGTCGGAAAGCCGGCTGACCCCGAAGAATCCGCGAGCCTCTTCGGGCGGGCCGAAATACACCAGCCGCCCCCGGTGGAGCAGCACGATCAGGTCGCAAACGCCGATGTTCTCCAGGGTGTGGGTCACACAGACCACGGTCTTGTGGTACTTGTGCGCCAGCCCCGCGAACAGCTGCATCATGCGCTTGTCGGTGCCGGCATCCAGGCCACTGGTCACCTCATCCAGGAACAGGATATTGGGATTGGCGACCAGCTCCACCGCCAGATTCACCCGCTTGAGCTGACCTCCGCTGAGGGGCTCGGGGGTATCCACCGCGAGGCTTGCCTTCTCGCTCAAGGCCACTTGGTCGAGCACGCGCTGAACGTGCCGGGAAATCTCATCATCGCTGGTATCCGGTGGAAGTCTCAGCCGTGCCGTGTAGCCCAACGCGTGGGCGACCGTGATCTTGCGATGCACGATATCCTGCTGCGGCACATAGCCGATGTTGGAGCGGAACTGGTCAAAGGCACCGTAGAGCTCGGACCCGTTGTAGCGTACCTGGCCGGAGTTAGCGGCCCGGCGCCCGCTCAGTGCATCCAGCAGAGTGGATTTTCCAGAGCCGCTGGTACCGAAGATGGCGACAAACTCTCCAGGCTCTATGACGAAATTGATGTCCTCCAGCAGAAAGCGCGGCTTTCCTGTTGCACGGTCCTTGACGTGCTTACCGAGCCGCTCGACCTCGACCCTGATACGGCCTTGCGCCGCCGTATCTATGGCCTGAACCCCCTCGCCGGTGAAAACGAAGCCGAAGGTCGCGATATCGATCCGGTCACCGGGGCTCAGTTCGCAGGGCCTGGTGATTCGTTTCCCGTTGACGAACGTCCCGTTGGTGCTGCCGAGATCGGTCAGGACCCAGGCCCCGGCCGCCTGCTCCAGACGGGCATGCTCGCGGGAAACCAGCGGAGAATCGATCTGGACGGTGGCATCGCCCAGCCGGCCGAATATGACAGTGCCGACCTCGGGAGCCCCCGGTGCGACAGCTGGGGTATCCAGGCCGGAAAGCCGGATCTGGTAGGATGAATGACCGAGCACCAGCCAGTCGCCGTCCTGGAGCGCGGTGCGCTTGTTGATCAGGACGCCGCTGATCGCGACCGCGGCGTTGGCGATGGGCTCGATGAAGACCCCGCTCGAGGCGGGGACCAGGCGTGCGTGCAAAGGCAGGAGCGAGTCATCATCGATCACCAGGTCCGCCTTGGCGGCGCGCCCGATGACGTATTCCTTGTCCAGGATCAGGCTGGGCGAGAGGCCCTGCCGCCCCCTGGACGTCCGCAGCTCGAGCTGAGGAGCAGCCCCCAGCGGGGTCGACAAACCGCGCGAAGCCATGAACCTGCTGTCCCTCCTGGTCCCTGATAATGCCCCGAGCAAGGGGCCAAGCTACGGCAAACCGTGGATTCATCCGCGGACTCCATCGCTGAGGTCTCCGCCAGCCGAAGGACCCGCCCTCAACGACGAGCTATCACCCTGTCCGGGGCTTGCACGCTCCCGACGGGCCGGGAAAAACCCCAGGCGACCCTGCGGGCGGACCACCCCCTCCCAACAGGGACTGCCTGCAGCTCCGACGGATGCCGCTCAAGTCCCCTTCTGGCCACAGCCGCCTGCCCGGAGGACTCGATTGTCTACCCAAACGCGATCCCCATCCCAAATTTACTCCGGCCGTCTTTGCGATGGAAGGGCCCGAGGCGTCTGCACGGCTCAACCCGCTGGTGTCCGCTTTGACCCACCCGGCACAGTCTCAGACTCGGCCAGACGCGAGCCTCCAGCCCCAGGCACTGCTAACCCCCCCAAACGTCGCACGTTCTAATTTGTATTGTAAGGAATATTCATATCCGTTGCCGGGACAGACTCGAGCCCCCCCGGGGCCGGAGCCGATCGAGAACGCTCCATGGTTTCCACACCCCCACAGGAAAAAGCGGTAGGTTATTCAGTAGCTTGTCGCTCCGTGCTGCTCCTCTAAGTCTTTGACAGCACAAGGCATAATAATTTACGATACGAGCCAATAAGCCTGTCTCCGCGGGGCAAGGGTCGGTGTCCTGGCTCTGGGGCCGGCCGGGCTGTTCGGTGCCGGTGACGCGCGCAAGGATCGTCTCCAAGTCTGATGTGTGGAATTTGCGGAGAGATCAGGTTCGACGGGACCCCGCCCCGGATCGAGGCCGTGGCCGCGATGGCGGATGTGCTGCGCCCGCGCGGGCCCGATGGGGCGGGCCTGTTTCAAGCGGGAAATCTGGCCGTCGGCCACCGCCGGCTGAGGATCATCGACCTCAGCGAGCACGCCCAGCAGCCCATGATCGACGCCGAGCTCGGGCTCGGCATCGTCTTCAACGGCTGCATCTACAACTATCCGGAGCTGCGCCGGAAGCTTCAGGCCATCGGCTACCGCTTCTTCTCCTCCGGCGACACCGAGGTGATCCTCAAGGCCTACCACGCCTGGGGCACGGATTGCGTCGAGCGGTTGATCGGCATGTTCGCCTTCGCCCTCTGGGAGCGCGACAGCGGGCGCCTGGTGCTCGGGCGCGACCGGCTCGGTATCAAGCCGCTGTACTACGCCCAGATGCCTCCACCCTGCCCGCCCTGCTGGCCGGCGGCGATATCGACACTGCCATCGACCCGGTAGGCCTGCACCACTACCTGAGCTTCCACTCGGTCGTGCCGGCGCCCCATACCATCCTGCAAGGGGTGCGGAAGCTGCCGCCGGCAACGCTGCGCATCCTGGAGCCGGATGGCAGCGTGCACGACCAGGTCTATTGGTCGTTGCGCTTTGGCCCGTCCGAGGAAGAGCGCGGTCTGGGCTTCGAGGACTGGCAGGAGCGGGTCCTCGCCGCGCTGCGCCTGGCGGTGGAGCGGCGACTGGTCGCCGACGTGCCGGTGGGGGTGCTGCTATCCGGGGGGCTGGACTCCAGCCTGATCGTCGGTCTGCTGGCGGAGGCAGGCCAGCAGGGGCTGAGCACCTTCTCCGTGGGCTTCGAGACGGTCGGCGAGGAACGCGGCGACGAGTTCCAGTACTCGGACATCGTCGCGCAGCATTTCCAGACCCACCACCGTCAGCTATTCGTGGACTCGGCGAGGCTCATCCCGTCCCTGGAGCAGTGCGTCACCGCCATGAGCGAGCCCATGGTCAGCCACGACGTGATCGGGTTCTTCCTGCTCTCCCAGGAGGTCGCCCGGCACCTAAAGGTGGTGCAGAGCGGCCAGGGCGCCGATGAGGTGTTTGCCGGCTATCACTGGTATCCGCCCCTGATGGAGGCCACGGACCCCCCGGCCGACTATGCGCGGGTGTTCTTCGATCGGGACCACGCCGAGCTCGGCCGCATGGTCCAGGGTCCGTTGCGCGGGCCCGACCACAGCCGGGCCTTCGTGGAACGGCATTTCGGCCTCCCGGGGGCCGATGCAGCCATCGACAAGGCGCTGCGGCTGGATTCCACGGTGATGCTGGTGGACGACCCGGTCAAACGGGTGGATAACATGACCATGGCCTGGGGGCTGGAGGCGCGGGTGCCGTTTCTCGACCACGAGCTGGTGGAGCTGGCCGCGCGCATCCCCGCTCGACATAAGGTGGGCGGCGGCGGCAAGCACGTGCTCAAGGAGGCGGCCCGCGCGGTGATCCCGGCCGAGGTGATCGATCGTCCCAAGGGTTATTTCCCGGTCCCGGCCCTCAAGTACCTCGATGGCGAGTATCTGGATTTCGTGCAGGCCGTCCTGGCGCAGCCCGCCGCCCTCAAGCGCGGGATCTTCGATGAGGGGTACGTCAGCGAGCTGCTGCGGGACCCCCAGGCCCACATAACGCCCCTGCAGGGCTCCAAGCTCTGGCAGGTGGCGCTGCTGGAGTACTGGCTGCAGGTCCAGGGAATCTGAGGAGGTCTTTCCGATGTCAGCGAAGAACCGTCTGCGCCACCGTCTGGAGCGCAGCCGCTCACCCTCCCTGGCGGGCTGGGACGGCAGTGCAAGGCACGACCGACCCCTGGCGATCCCCGACGCCGTGGTCGACTGCGGCTGGGGACGCCTGGTCTTCGGCCAGACTTTCCAGGATTCCGCACGGCTTGCCGAGACCATCAAGCTGGAGGCGCCCGGGCGCCGGGACATCGCCATGTACCTGCGCGATCCCCATGTGGTGATCGCCATGGCGCCCCAGGAGCTGTTCCTCGACCCCTCCCACACCTTCCGGCTGTGGCTCGACCAGTATCACCCGAGCAGGCACCGCAGTGCCGGTTTCACGGTGCGCCTGCTCAACAGCCTGAGCGACGCCGAGTCGGTGCACGATCTGTACAAGAAGCGGCACATGGTCCCTCCCGACCCGGAGTTCGTCTGGGAGCAGCGCACATCGCGAGCCCTGATCTATCTGGTCGCCACCGACGACCTGAGCGGTGCCTTGATCGGGGCGGTCACCGGGGTGGATCACCAGGAGGCCTTCGACGATCCGGAGAACGGCTCCAGCCTCTGGGCGCTGGCCGTGGACCCCCAGGCCCAGCAGCCCGGGATCGGCGAGACCCTGCTGCGCCAGCTCGCCGAGCACTTCCAGGCCCGGGGCCGGGCGTTCATGGACCTCTCGGTGATGCACAACAACTATCAGGCCATCCGGCTGTACGAGAAACTGGGCTTTCAGAGGGTTCCGGTGTTCGCCATCAAGCGTAAGAACCCATACAACGAGCCGCTGTTCGTGGCCGACGGCCCCGAGGCGGCCCTCAACCCCTATGCCCGCATCATCGTCGACGAGGCGCGCCGGCGCGGCATTGGCGTGGAGGTGCTGGACGAAGAGGCGGGCTACTTCTCCCTGAGCTTCGGCGGACGCACTCTGGTGTGCCGGGAGTCGCTCTGCGAGCTCACTTCCGCCGTCGCCATGAGCCGCTGCGACGACAAGGCCGTGACCCACCGGCTGCTGCGGCGCGCGGGACTCAAGGTACCGCGCCAGCAGCGGGTGAGCTCGCTGGCGGAGGCCGAGGCCCTGCTGGCGGAGCACGGCAGCGTGGTGGTCAAGCCGGCGCGGGGCGAGCAGGGGGCGGGAATCAGCGTGGATGTGCGCAGCCCGCAGGCCCTGGAAACGGCCCTAGCCAGCGCCCGCCGCATCAGCGATAGTGTACTAATCGAGGAGTATGTGCGGGGACAGGATCTGCGCATCGTGGTCATCGACTTCAAGGTGGTCGCGGCGGCGGTACGCCGGCCGCCCGAGATCGTCGGCTCGGGCCAGCACAGCGTCCGTGAGCTGATCGAAAAGCAGAGCCGGCGGCGCGCGGCCGCCACGGGCGGCGAAAGCCACATCCCCCTGGACGCGGAGACCCGCCGCTGCGTCGAGGAGGCGGGATTCAGCCTGGACGGTGTGCTCCCCGAGGGACAGACCCTGGTGGTACGAAAGACCGCCAATCTGCACACCGGGGGCACCATCCACGACGTCACCTCGCGGCTCAGCCACAAGCTGTGCAGGGCGGCGGTGGCCACGGCCCGGGCGCTGGACATCCCGGTGACAGGGCTGGATTTCATCGTGCCCTCGGTCGAGGGGGACGACTACTGCATCATCGAGGCCAACGAGCGTCCGGGCCTTGCCAATCACGAGCCCCAGCCCACCGCCCAGCGCTTCATCGACCTGTTGTTTCCGCAGACCGCCAGCCGGCGGAGGCGCGCTTGAAGGTCCTGCCTATCGACGAGACCTACACCCTGGACCTGCTGGTCCGGCTGCTGTACACGCCGAGCCCCAGCGGCTACACCGACCGCGCCGTGCACCTGGTCTGCGATGAGCTGGAGCGCATGGGCGTATCCTTCGAGATCACCCGCCGGGGCGCGATCCGCGCCAGTCTCCCCGGAGAGGTCGCCTCCCCCGATCGGGCCCTGGTCGCCCACATCGACACCCTGGGCGCGATGGTCAAGGGACTCAAGCCCAACGGGCGCCTGGAGCTGGTTCCGGTTGGTCACTGGAACGCACGCTTCGCCGAGGGCGCGCGCTGCACCCTGTTCACGGACGCAGGCGCTTACCGGGGCACCATCCTGCCGCTGAAGGCCTCCGGCCACACCTTCGGTCCGGAGATCGACCGGCAGGCCGGCGGCTGGGAGCACGTGGAGCTGCGCATCGACGAGATCGCCTACGAGCTTTCCGACCTGATGCGTCTGGGCATCCACGTGGGGGACTTCGTCACCATCGACCCCAACCCCGAGATCATGGCCAACGGCTTCATCAACGCCCGCCACCTGGACGACAAGGCCGGTGCCGCCGTGCTACTCGGGGCGACAAAAGCAATCAAAGAATCGGGAGCGAGGCTCCCCCTCGACTGCCACCCCTTGTTCACCATCTCAGAGGAGGTCGGCTCCGGGGCCTCTGCCGCCCTTCACCAAGACGTGGCCGAGATGCTCACGATCGACAACGGCACCACGGCCCCCGGCCAGAACTCCAGCGAGTTCGGCGTCACCATCTGCATGGCGGACATGAGCGGACCCTTCGACTATCACCTCACGCACCGGGTGATTCAGCTTTGCCAGGAGTTCGGCATCAAGCACCAACGCGACGTGTTCCGCTACTATCGCTCCGACAGCGCCGCCGCCGTGGATGCCGGCAACGACCTGCGTACCGCCCTGGTGACTTTCGGTGTCGACGCCTCCCACGGCTACGAGCGCATCCACTGGGACGCCCTGAGCTCCCTCGGCGCGTTGCTCACCGTCTACATGCAAAGTCCGCCGCTCTCGCCGCGGGACCGCTTCGACCTAGGTCCGCGCGCGGGTTTTTCCACCATGTCGGCCTGACCCGCCGGCGCGACAAGACGCCCGTACGGAAGACACCCTGGGGCGACCCGAACAGGTCGGCGTCAGGGCAATGTTGAGGCGAGGCCTGGCGCGCCGCTACGCGCCGTTGCCGGGCAGCGGGTCAAGCCCCGGGGCGCGCATGAACCTCGTGGCTGATCCCCAAATGGTTGCTGGTGGCCAGCCAGATCGTGCGACTCCAGCGGTGGGCGGGCAGCTTGTCATCATATCTGCGGTGGGGCCCTGCGCGGGATCGCGGAACCGAGAGGTGTCCCCAGGCCCGGCCGCAAGCCCGCTGTGAGGGCCCTTGGCCTTGTTCAGCTATGTTCGAGCCACCATCGGAAGGGACGCTGTCGGCGCCAGAATCGGCCCAGCCGACGCCGGTCGATTAGAAACGCCCGCCCTGTTGCGGGGCAGATCCTCAGCTGCGTTCCCGACGCGCGGCCCAGGCCATCGACCAGACCCGTCAACCAGTCCTCCAAGCGCCCTAAGCCACAGGTCCAGCCCGAGACGTCGCCGGCCAAGACCGGCGCTAGCAGACCCGGCCAAAGGGCGAGGCTGTGGCCGGGCTCGCCGAGCAGTTGCGCTGCCCGCGAGGGTAGCCCGCGCAGCGGCACCCCACGCAGCCGCGCGAGGCCGGCCATCAACGGGTAGTCTCCGAAGAACCCATCGGCCTGAGGGGTGGACCCCAGGGGCAATCTCCCGGCCCCGTGGAGCCAGAGCCCGTTGACGCTCGGCAGGCCACGGGCCTCACGCTCGGCATTCACGGGCGCCGAGTGAAACAACATCTGCACCTCGTTGAGCAGCGCACGCCAGTAGCCAGCCTCGGCTCCCCTGGGCAGCAGCTCGTCCGGACTGCACCCGGCTGTCGCCTCGAGCGGCTGCGTCCGAATCCTGGGGCAGTCCTGCAGGCGCAGGTACCAGCGCCCCGGGTGGGGCGCCAGCAGCCACAGTCCCCGGTCCGCAAAATGGGCGTTGAACAGCTCGACCAGCGCAGCCGCCTCTCCAGGCTCCAGCGGGAAGGCGCCGGTGTCGAACACCAGCAACCTCGTGAGGTCTGCACGCAGGTGCAGCGGGTCGGCCCGCAGCCAACAGGCATGCTGAGGGTCTTGCCCCTCCCCGAGCAGGCCCAGGGCGCCCAGGGGAGCCTCACCCGTCCGCTCCGGCGGCATGCCCACCAGGGCCAGCAGGGTGCTGTCGGTACCCATTCCCTCCAGCGGCACCCCGTCGGCACGCCCAAGCAGCCCCTCCAGGCAAGGCGCGCGATCCGCGCGCGGCCCCTCACCCGCAGGCAGAGGTCCCAACAGCCCCGGGATCAGCAGGTCGACCAGCGCCATGGCAGCCGGACCCCAGTCTCGCACCTCAGTCGGCCATATTCTCCAGGATAGCGCGCTTGACTGCATCGAGCTGCGGTTCGATCGTGCGCACCGGTGCGGAGGACTGGGCAATGGCGGTATCGGGGTCCTTGAGACCGTGCCCCGTGAGCGTGCAGACCACGCTGCTGCCCTCGGGAATCCTGCCGTTCTCGATGTCGCGCAGGGCACCGGCAGCGGAGGTCGCCGAGGCCGGCTCACAGAAGACGCCCTCCTTCTCGGCGAGCAGCTTCTGGGCCCTAAGGATCGACGGGTCGGTACATTCGTCGAACCAGCCCTCGGACTCCCGCTGCACGGTCCAAGCCTGGTCCCAGGACTGGGGATGGCCGATGCGAATCGCCGTCGCCACGGTCTCGGGATTGTCCACCATGGCCCCACGCATGAAGGGGGCGGACCCGGCAGCCTGGTAGCCCAGCATCTTCGGGCGGTTTCCCACGATCGCTCCTCCGGCATACTTGCACTTGCCGCCGCAGTAGGTGCAGGCCCGGGTCACATCGCTGCCCGAAGCACTCGAGTACTCGCAGTAGCCGATCCAGTGCGCGCTAATGTTGCCCGCATTGCCCACCGGGAGGCAGTGATAGTCCGGCGCATGACCCAGCTCCTCGATGATCTCGAAAGCGGCGGTCTTCTGGCCCTGCAGCCGGTAGGGATTGATGGAATTGACGATGGTGACGGGGGCATGGTCAGCCACATCCTTCACCAGCTTCATGCCGGCGTCGAAATTGCCGCGGATCTGGATCACGACTGCGCCGTGCATCATCGCCTGGGCCAGCTTGCCCATGGCGATCTTGCCGTCGGGGATCAACACGAAGGCGGTGATGCCGGCGCGGGCGGCATAGGCCGCCGCGGCCGCCGAGGTATTGCCGGTGGAAGCGCAGATGATCGCCCGGCAGCCTTGCTCCACCGCCTTGGTCACCGCCATGGTCATGCCACGGTCCTTGAACGAGCCGGTGGGGTTCAGCCCCTCGTATTTAAGATAGATGTCCACGTCCTTGCCGATGATCCGGGGGATGTTGTTGAGCCGGATCAGCGGCGTATTGCCCTCTCCCAGTGAGATGATGCGAGAGTCGTCGTGCACCGGGAGGCGGTCGCGGTAGCGGTCGATCAGCCCCGTGTAGCGGGCTCGCATGGACATGGCTGTTCCAATGAGCATATCGCTCGCAGGGCCAAAAAGGAGGACCAGTTCACAGGACGCTTTTAGGAGGGAAGGTTCAAGTCCCAAGCATTGCTCGATGAAGCGGCGCTGCTGAGCTGCATGGCCTATGTCGACCTCAATCCCATCCGGGCCGCTCTGGCCGAGATCTCCAAAGAGTCCGACTACACCTCTATCCAGCGGCGCGAATTGAAGTCAGTTGAAAATTTCCCGAAGAACGGCGG
>Ga0307436_1001289_pt1 | contig 11180 bp, 5 predicted proteins | sample SalMarWE160440MG_FD_202513 | JGI IMG/M metagenome (GOLD analysis project Ga0307436, IMG submission 202513) | Salt marsh sediment microbial communities from the Plum Island Ecosystem LTER, Massachusetts, United States - WE1604-40 | ecosystem: Environmental > Aquatic > Marine > Intertidal zone >...
CCAGGCCCGCTACGTGTTGCACCAGGTCGCTGACCTCGACTGGTGCCAGACGGGGACGGGGCAGTCGCGCGAGCTTGCTGTAGGCCCCGACGAAGCGCGACAACGACGCGGAACGCGCCGAGATCAGCTGCAGGCCCGAGCGCAGATCTTGCTCCCATTCCTCCGCCCGCGGCTGCCGCTCCAGCAGGCTCGCCAGCGTAGAAGTCATCGACTGAATCGGCGCCAACGAGTTGTTCAGCTCATGGGCCAGGACTCGAATCAGGCGTTGCCAGGCCATGCGCTCCTCTTCTCGCAACGCCCGGCTGAGATCAGTCAACACCAGCAGCTGGTGGGGTCTCCCCGCCTCGCGAAACGAGGACCTGCGCAGTGCCCACCGGCCTCGCCCACCGGGAAACTCCGTCTCCAGCGTCCTCACACTCTCTCCTTCCAAACAGTCCGCCAGTCCGAGCTCGGTCGCCTGCCTCCCGATGAGCTCCGACGCCTCGGCGCCCAACAGGCGCTCGCCCGCCCGATTGACTAGCTGCAGCCGGGCGTCCTCGTCGAAGGTCAGGATCGCGACGTCGATCTCCGCGACCACGCGGTGCAATAGCGCCCCCGCCTCGACCGCATCCAGTCGTTGCGCCTTGAGGGTGGCACTCAGCGTGTTGACTTCGATCAGCACCTCGCCGAGCGCATCGTCCTGTCGTGCACGGCGGGCGCGCAGGGAGTAATCGCCCTCCCGTAGCGCCTGCAACAGATTGGCGACGACACGTAGCGGGTAGACGACGTGATCGTGCGCGATGGCCGCCAACAGGGCCCACAGAGCGACGAGCGTCGCGCTCACCACCCAGCGTGTGGAAGTGGAGAACGGACCGACCCAGAGCAATGCTACACAGGCCACGAAGGCCGGCGCGCCGACCGCCCAGGTGAGTAGCCGCAACCGTCGCTCGAAGCGTGGGTGACGTAGCGCGGCCAGCATGTCGCGCCGGTCGCGATCGGCGCCGCCAAGCTTTCGATTCGCGGCAGGCCGCCATGAGAACCGCATCATCTCTTCCACCGCGCGTGCCACCTGGCCGCCGCATGCTCACGATCCGACCACGGGGTTCGCGCCATCGTGCCAGGATCTCTCGACAACCGTCAGATCTCGTGCTTCTCGATGCGCCGATAGAGGGCGCTTCGACTCACGCCGAGGGACTCGGCCGCCCGTGAGACATTCCCCTCGTGACGCGACAGAGCGCGCCGAATGAGGACGCGCTCGACCTCTTCCAGAGTCATCTCCTCCAGCATCGTCGAGGAGTCCTGTCGCCGGGCCAGATCCAGGTCCCGTTCCCGAATGCGCACGCCCTCGGACATCAACACGGCTCGCTCGACGGCGTGTTCGAGCTCCCGTACGTTGCCGGGCCAACCATGAGCCAGCAAGGCCCGCAAGGCCGCGTCCTCGAAGCCCTCCAGGTGCTTACCGTAGTGCCGCGCCTGGCGTTCGAGAAACAGGGTCGCCAGGGGCGCGATATCGTCCCGGCGCTCGCGCAAGGGGGGGACACGTATCTCCACCGTGCGCAGGCGAAAGAGTAAGTCGCGGCGAAATCGGCCCTCCTCGACCAGCGGATCGAGATCCGAGTTGGTGGCGCTGAGGAGCCGCACGTCGACGGACAGCGTCCGCGAAGAGCCCACCCGTTCGAATTCGCCGTCTTCAACCACCCGCAGTAACTTCGCCTGCAGCCCCGGCGCGAGGTTGCCGATCTCGTCCAGAAAGAGCGTGCCGCCGTCGGCGAGCTCGAATCGTCCGACACGATCGGCTTTGGCGTCGGTGAACGCGCCGCGGACGTGCCCGAACAGCTCGCTCTCGAACACCGTCTCCGACAGACCGCCCACGTTCACGGTCAGCAGCGGTCGATCAGCCCGCGCCGAAACGGCATGCAAGGCACGCGCGACGACCCCTTTGCCGGTGCCGTTCTCGCCCGTGATCAGGACATTTGCGTCGGAAGGTCCCACCCGATCGATGAGCTCCAAAACCGGCCGCATCGCCGACGACTCCGCGACCAGCTGAGGTCTGCCATCCTCGGTGAGCAGGCGGTTCGTCGCCTCCAGACGTGCACTGCGGCGCAGGGCACGGCCCAGTTCCACCTGTGTCGCCAGCACGGTCAGCAATCGAGCGTTGTCCCACGGCTTCTCGATGAAGTCCCGCGCTCCGGCCCGCATCGCCTCGACGGCGAGCTCGACGCTGGCCCACGCCGTCATCACGATGACCGGCGGCGCATCCTCCAACCGGCGAACGTGCTCCAACAAATCGAGGCCTTCCCGGCCCGAAGTCGTGTCCCGTGCGTAGTTGAGATCCATCAGCAGAGCGTCGAACGACTCCGCGGACAGACGTTCCATGACTTCGGCCGGCGACCGCGCGGCGGCGGTCTCGTACCCCTCGCCCTTCAGAAGGATACGGATTGCTTCGATCACGTCGCGCTGGTCGTCCGCGATCAGGATACGAGCCGGCGCCTCGCGCTGTTCCATTCGCCTACGCTACCGGAGCCTCACTGCTGAATCCAACCGTCGAGCAGATTGATGATGCGCTCGCCATAGGCGGCATAGGCCTCGTTGTGAGTCACCTGCACGACGGTGGTGCCCTGGTCGTTCAGCTGGCGCAACAAGGCCATGATCATCTCTCCCTGGCTCGAATGCAGGCTCCCCGTGGGCTCGTCGGCGAGGATGAGCGCGGGGCTGGCGATGACCGCCCTGGCGACCGCCACCAGCTGCTGCTGGCCGCCGGACAGCTGACTGGGAAACAGATCCTTCTTGCCCACGATCTGGAAGCGGTCGAGCGTGTCGGCCACCAGAGCCTGGCGTTCCGAGCGAGACACGTTCCGATACGACAGCGGCACCTCGAGGTTCTCCTCCACGGTGAGATCGTCGAGCAGATGGTACTGCTGAAAAACGAAACCGATGGTCTCCGCCGCCAGCCGTCGCCGTTGGCGCGGCCGCATGGCGTGAATCTCCTGGCCGATCAGACGATATTCACCCTCCCACGCGTCATCCAGCAGCCCGAGGATCGAGAGCAGGGTCGTCTTGCCGGATCCCGACGGCCCCATGATGGTGACGAACTCACCCTCTCGAACATTCATGTCGATCCGCCTGAGCACGTAGGTCCTGCCCGGTCCGAGCGGGTAGGACTTCTCGACGCCGCGCATTTGGATCAGGGGTTCAGTCGTCATCTCGATTCCGCCTTTCCCTCCCGGCGACGCGTCGTGCCGCCGCGAGATCCATACACTCTGCCACGACTCGCCTCACTCCACGTTGAGCACGGCGGTCGGATGCAAGCGCATCACCACTACGATCGGCGCCAGGAGTGCGCTGCAGCCCACCGCCAGGAGAGACACGACGGCGATTGCCAGCACTCCCGGACCGGCCGCGCCGAGCTCGGCGACGCCGCCACGGATCCAGCGCAATCCAAGCCAAATGACTGGACATCCGGCCAGCACTCCGAGCGTGAACAGCCAGACGTACCCGGTCAGCAGTGATCGCGCGACGGAGCCGGGGTGAGCCCCGAGAGCGATGCGAATCCCGAATTCCTTCTTCCTCGCGGCCACCGAAACGGAGGCAACCGCGTAGACTCCTGCCATCGTGATCGCGACCCCGGCAAGAGCGAAGAGACCGAGAAGCACGGTGACGAAGAGCTCTCTGTCGAATCTCTCCGCCAACCTGCTACGCAGCGAGGCAACGTGGAACACGGCCAGGTCCGGATCGGCTCCGTGCACCGCAGCGCGCACCCGGTCCGGCAGATCCGGAGGCGTCTCGCTGCCGGTCAGCACGAAGGTGAGGCCGGGGACGTCGCAATCTTGCGCGCAAGGCCTGTACCAGGCACGCCGCATGTCGAGAACCTGATCCCGGGCGGCCTCCTCCACGTCTCCCACCACGCCGACCACGGTCATCCACTCGCCCGCAGTTCCACCGCTGACCCGCCTGACCCTCTTGCCCACCGGCTCCACTTGGGGCCAGAAGCGAGCCGCAAACGACCGGCTGACGATGACTGTTCGGGCCGCCCCGGTGCGATCCCGATCGTCGAACACACGGCCTCGCAACAGCGGGATGTGCATCGCCGCGAAGTATCCGGGCGTCACGACGCGATCGTTGGTCACGAAGTAGCCCGGCGGATCGGGAGACTGCACGCCTTCGACCTCGAATCCGCGTCCCCAGGTCCCGGGGTAATCGGGTGTCACGGAGGAAGCCCCTGCCGCCACGACCCCGGGCAGACGCCGCACCGACCGGAGTACTCGATCGACCAGCTCGGACCTCGCCGCGACGTCGGCGTAACGGGTGCCCGCGAAGGCGATATCCGCGGTGAGTACATGGTCGCTGGAAAAACCACGATCGCGGCGCATGAGCCGGTGATAGCCGATCGCCACGGACAAGCCGAAGACCACGAGCAGAAACGAGGCCGCAATCTGGGTGAGCACGAGCGCGTGCATCTTGCGGCGCGACCGGCGTGACATGGAAGCCGATCGCCCGGCAGCCGTCCACAGGGTGCTCAAACCGCGTCGCTTGACCATGATCGAATCGACGATCGACAGGATGAGGCCCAGGAGTATGGCGAGCGCCGCGGCGACGCCAATCGTGCCCGCATTGACGCGGACTCCGGTGTCGAACTCGTTGATCGCGCTCACTCCGCTTAGACCGACGAGCGGCCTTACGGCCACGGAGATGAGGGGAAGCGCCGCGGCGACGGCGAGACCGACGAGCAGGAGGTAATGCAGCATCGACGGCAACAAGAGGTCGCGGAATCGGGCCCCCAGGGCCAGACGGATCGACGCGCTTCGCGCCTCACGTAGATTGGCCGCGACGATCAGATTGATCACGTTCAGGGTCGCCGCCGCGAGGACCAGGGCCGCGCCGATCGTCAAGAGATACAGAACCGGCGCGACATCTCCCAGAACCTCCTGCCGCAGCGGCGTCAGCCGAACGCCCTGGGCTCGCGTCAGATCCGGATACGCCTCGCTGGAGCGTCGTGCCAGGGTATCGAGCCGCCGCTGCGCCTGCTGCAGGGAGATCCCGGGTTTGAGACGGGCCGGCGCGTACAGGTAATAGCTGCCCACCTGATGCACCGAATCGCCGAGGACGAGTGGTTCCCAGATCTCCCCCTGATAGGGATGCGAGAACCCTCGGGGCAGGATGCCGATCACCCGCTTCGGCGAACCGTCCAGGACGATCACCTTCCCGATCACGTCTCGGCCGCCGGCAAAGACCCGCTGCCAGACTCCATAACCCAGGATGACCTCGCCGTCTCGCCCCGCCTGATCCTCGCCGCGGGCAAACGTGCGCCCGACGATCGGGTGGACCCCAAGAACCGCGAAGAAATTCGCACTGACACGAGCGGCCCGCAGCCGAAGCGGATCTCCGTGTCCAGTCAGATTCACATCACCTCCGGTGGCTGCGGCCAGGTCCGCGAGCGGCGAATCGGCGCGGCTCCAGAGGGCATACGTCGCCGGCGACAGGCTCACGGTGGCCCCGGCGCCGCCCTCTCGAGGCAACACCTCGCGGACTCGCACGACCCGATCGAGGTGGTCGATTCCGAGTGGCCGCAAGAGAAAGGCCTCCACCACGCTGAACACGGAGATCATCGCCGCCATGCCCACACCGAGGGTCAGCAGGATCACGGCCGACGATGCGGGCCGCCTGCGCAGCACGCGGGCCGTGAGGCGAATGGACCGAGTCGAGCCGTTCATCACCCGGCGCTCACTCTCCTCGCAATACCCGCATCGGATCGACGTGGCTGGCTCGGCGTGCCGGCAGATAGCTCGCGGCCAGCGCCAGTCCGAACATCAGCATCACGACGCTGGCGAGTACACCCGGATCCAGCGGAGCAACATCAAAGAGCAGTCCACCGAGGAGCGTCCCGAGAGCGAAAGACCCCGCAACCCCGAACAGCAGGCCCACCAGCACCGGTCGTATCCCTTGCGCCAGCACCCGCCCGACGACCCGACTCGCGGCGGCTCCCACCACCATCCGAATCGCGATCTCCCGGCTGCGTTGCGCTACCGAGTGGGAAATCACGCCGTAGACGCCGATGGCCGCAAGGAACAGCGCCAGAACGGCGAAGCTGCCAAGCAGGAAGGCCCGAAAGCGCTGCGGCGCCTCGCTCTCCGAGACGACGTGGTCCATGCTCTGCAGATTCGACACTGGCACACGATCGTCGATTGCCCGGATAGCGGCGCGAACCGGGGCCGCCAGGGCCTCCGGATTCCCCGCCGTGCGCAACACGATGCTCACGTTTCGCAGCTGCCAGGGAGCCAGACCCTGTGTGTAGCTCGCGTAGACTCGCGGTGGCGCCGGCTGATCGAGGCGCAGATGCTTGACGTCATCCACCACGCCGATCACTTCGGCCGGTTCGTCGTCGAGCACCAGGCGATTCCCCACCGCGCCGCCATCCGGCCAAAGACGTGCGGCCAACCTCCGGTTCACGACGACGACGTGAGCAGAATCGCCACGTTCCTCACCGGTGAACAGACGGCCACGGATCAGGCGGATGCCCATGACGCGAAAGTAATCCGCCGTTACGGTGCGAATCTGGGCCGAAGCCTGCCCGGAGGAGGCCGCCGGCTGGCGGCCTTCGGGCCACACCGGACTGCCGTCGAACCCGCCACTCAAGGGCAGGATGTTGACGATCGCATCGGCCTCCACCCCGGGAAGCGCACGCAGCCGATCGAGCAGCCGCCCGTAGAACGACGTCAACTCGGTGCCGGATGAGTGATCGGCGGTGGACGGCGCCAGATCCAGGCTCAGTACGTGGGAGGCCTCGAGCCCGGGATCGACCCGGCCGAGCTTCCAGTACGTCTTGATCAACAGACCGGCGCCCATCAGCAGCACGACGGCGGCCGCGACCTGGAATGCGACCAGGTCGCATCGCATGCGATACGCCGGTCGAGACCAGCCCGAGCGATCGCCTCCGTTTCCCAGCGTTGATTGGAGGTCAGCGAAGGTCGAGACGCGAAGAACCGGAGCGACGCTGCACGCGACTCCCACGAGCGCCGCGACCAGCAGTCCGAAGGCGATCACCTGCCCGTCCAAGACGCCGGCGACTGGGCGAGGCACGAACGACCCTCCCAGGCGTGCCACGACGCCCTGCAAGAGGCTGGCGAGAGCCAAGCCGGCCACGGCGCCGGAGAGGGCGAGAATCAGGCTCTCGATGGCGAGCTGAAGGAACAGCTGGCGACGCGTCGCACCGAGCGCCGTGCGGACTGCGAACTCCCTGGCCCGTCCGAGCGATCTCCCCAGGAGCAAATTCCCGAGATTCGCCGCCATCAGCAGCAGTGCGAACAACACCGCCCCCTGCAGCAGGATCAATGACCGCCTCACCCCCCCGGTCATCGAGCTCCGCAGTGGAACCGCGACCATCCCGACCCCCGCGTCGACGAGGTCGGGGTATCTCTGGCGCAACCGGTGCATCACGGTGTCGACCTGGGCGTTCAGGCGGCGCAGGCTGGTCCCCTCTCTCCGCAGTCCGATGGCGGTATAGGAGTCCGAGCCCCGATTGGGCTGACGGTCCGCGCCAACCCCTTCGTATCCGAGCGGCCGCCACAACACCGGTTTGCCCCAACGAGGCCCGGAGAGGAGGGGGTCTTCGAACGACTGGGGAGCCACTCCGATGACGGTATGCGGTCTGCCATTGAGCGAGATCACCCGACCGACGACGGAGGGATCGCCCCCGAACTTGCGCTGCCAGAGGCCGTAGCTCAACACGACCACCGAGTCCTGTCCGTCGATGTCTTCTTGCGGGAGAAAGAAGCGCCCGGCGGCCGGATGCACGCCGAGCACGGCGAAGAAACTGGCCGAAACCAGCGCGGCGTTGAGTCGCTCCGCCTCGCCCTGGCCCACGAGGTTCGGCTGCCATTCGTCGTAGGCGGCGACCGATTCGAAACCGTCCACCGCACGGCGGACGTCCATGACGTTGAGGTAGGCCACGGTGCCGGTCTCGGTGATCCGTCCGTGCTCCGCACCCATGAGCCGCACGATGCGTCCGGCGTGGGCATACGGCAGTGGCTTCAGCAGGACCCCGCGAACCACCGAGAACATGGCGGTGGCCACGCCCAGTCCCAGGGCGAGCGAGACGATGACGAAAGCCGCCACGCCGGGCGTGCGACGCAGCGAGCGGGCGGCGATCCGGATCTCTCTCCAGATCATCGTGACGCCCTCGCCTCACTCATGCCTGAGCGCCTCCATCGGGTCGACTCGTGACGCCCGTTGGGCGGGAAGCCACATCGCGGCCAGCGCCACGGCAATCAGGCATAGCGGCGCGGCGATCAGAGTGAAGGGGTCGAGAGGGGCGACGCCGAAGAGTAGATTGCGCAGCAATCGCGCCAACACCAACGCGCCCAGGAGTCCGACCGCCACACCCCAGGCGACCATGCGCCCGCCGTCCAGCAGGACGGAGGCCACTACTTGTCCCCGTCGCGCTCCCAGGGCGAGACGAAGACCGATCTCTTTCGTCCGGCGGCTGACTCCGAACGCGACGACGCCAAAAATGCCGAAAGCGCCCAACGCGAGGGCCACCAACGCGAATGCCGTCGCGAGAGCGAATAGGAAGCGCTGCCGGCTCAGAGATGCCGTCACCACCTGATCCATCGTTCGAATGTCCGCGACCGGCAGCTGCGCGTCGATTCCGTGAACCGCCCCAACAATCGCCGTGGTGATGCTCGCGGGGTCGCCGTGCGCCCGCACGACCAGAGTCATCGAGCGAACCACCCCGCCACCGTTCCAGTAGCGGAACTGCGCTTGCGGCAGGTACATCTGACTGACGTGCGACTCGGAGAGGCTGCCGTGGCGCACGTCTCGGACGATTCCAACCACGGTCACCTCTCCCGGACCCGCGTGCCCACCGAGGACGAATCGCTCTCCGAGCGGATCCTCTCCAGGCCAGTAGCGTCGGGCCATGGTCTGGTTGATCACTACCGCCCCCGGCGCCCCGACGCGGTCCTCTTCATTGAGCGTGCGCCCGCGGATCAACCTCATCCCCATGGCGTCGAAGTAGCCGGGCGTGACCACCTGCCAATCCGCCTTGGGAGAGACCTCACCTTCCCGCACGTCCCGTCCCCGGATGCGAAAGTTCAGATCGCCCAGCGGCGAAGCCAGCGGCAGGTTGCTGACGCCTCCGACGACGCGGACGCCGGGAATCGACGCCACTCGGTCGCGGATCGATCGGAAGCCATCGATCACCTGAGCCTCGCTCGGATAGTCAGCCTCCGTCAGGCTCACCCGACCCGTCCAGACGTGATCCTGACGAAACCCGGGGTCAACGGAGCGCAACGCTTCCAGGGTCCGGGCGAGAAGGCCGGCTCCCACCAGCAAGGTCAGGGCGATCCCGACCTGTCCTGCGACCAGAGTCCGACGGATCCTGCTGGCCCCGGGGGCATCTCCCCCACCGCCCCTCCGCAAAGTGGGAGCGAGTTGCATGAAGGAGCTCTGCAGGGCCGGGAAGAGCCCGAAGAGAATGCCGGTGCCGATGGCGATCGCTGCCGCGAACGCCAGCACCGTGACGTCGATCGAGGCATCGCCGATTCGGGGCAGATCAGGCGGCTGCAGGGCCAGCAGGATCCGAACTCCGAACGCGGCGAGCGCAACCCCGGCGACTCCACCGAGTGCGCCGATCGTCAAACTCTCCGCCAGCAGTTGCCTGACGACGCGTCGTCGGCCGGCGCCGATGGCTTCTCGTATTGCCAGTTCAGTCCGGCGCGCGTCGAGGCGCACCAACATGAGGTTGGCGACGTTGGCGCAGGCGATCAACAGCACGAAGCCGGCCGCCCCCAACAACAGCAGGAGCGGCCGCCTGGCGTTCCCGATCACCCGCTCTCGCAGCGGCACCGCGCTGACCGAGAACTGCATGTCATGGGGGTAGTCGTCCGGGAACTCGGCGACGAAACGGGCCGCAATCGCCGAGAGGGCCGCCTGAGCCTCCTGTCGCGAGACATGTGGCGCCAGGAGACCAACCCCATGCAGAAAATGGCTCCCTCGCGCACTCACGGTGGCTGCATCGAGGCCGAGAGGCAGCACGACATCGGTGGTCTCTTGTGCCGCGTAGTCATCCGGCAGCCGAAACGCCGGCGGCAAGACCCCGAGAACCTGTGTCTCCGCACCATCTAACGTCAACTTCTGCCCGATGATCGATCGATCCGCGCCGAATTGCCTCACCCAGAGGCCGTGACTGATCAACGTGACGCTGCGATGCTCACGTTCTTCGCCGGCCGTGAACAGCCGACCCAGCTCCGGCCCGACGCTGAGGACCTCGAGGACGCCGGCGGACACGTATCCGGCCCGCAAGCGCACCGGCTCGCCCGCTCCGGTCAGGTTGGCATCTCCCATGCCGTAGACCCCGAAAGCGGAGAACTGCCGCCCCACGGCCGCGCGGTAGTCGAAGTACTCGGCCGGCGAGATCGCGGCCCGCGCCGTCCCCTTCCAGGCGTTTGAGACATCTACGATGCGATCCTGATGCCGATAGGAAAGCGGCCGCAGCAAGGCCGCGTCGACGACGCTGAAGATCGCCGTGTTGGCGCCGATCCCCAGGCCCAGGGTGAGGACCGCGGACGCCGCAAATCCCGGATGCTTTCGCAACTGCCGAACGGCGAATCGCAGGTCATTCATGGCGCAGTGCCTCCATCGGATCGACGCGGGAAGCCCGGCGGGCGGGGAGCAGCGCGGCCAGAAGGGCTCCGAGCATCAATGTCCAGGCTGCGGCGATCATCGTCACCGGATCGTGAATCGAGACGCCGTGGATTATGGAACCCAGCAGTCGCGTGAATATCAACGCGCCGACCAGCCCGGCACCCCCACCCAGCGCGACCACCGAACCGGCATCCGCCAGAGTCCACAAGAGGATGCGCCGAGGAGAAGCCCCGAGAGCCAGCCGCACGGCGATCTCGCCGGTCCGCGCCTGGGTGGAGTGAGCAACGATCCCATAGAGGCCGATCAGACCGAGCAAGAGCGCGATGCTCCCGAAGGTCGACACGAGGAACATCTCGAAACGAGGCCGCTTGAGCTCGGCGCCGATATTCTCGCTCATCGTTGCGATGTGAGACGCCTCGAGGTCGGGATCGATGTGCTGCAGAATCCCTCGAATCGAAGGGACAATCGTCGCCGTTGGCCCCACTGTCCGAACGACGAAATACGTCGCCAAGCGAGTACGCTGTCGATTCGAGAAGTACACCTCCGGCTCGGCCGAATGT
>Ga0307436_1001290_pt1 | contig 11179 bp, 14 predicted proteins | sample SalMarWE160440MG_FD_202513 | JGI IMG/M metagenome (GOLD analysis project Ga0307436, IMG submission 202513) | Salt marsh sediment microbial communities from the Plum Island Ecosystem LTER, Massachusetts, United States - WE1604-40 | ecosystem: Environmental > Aquatic > Marine > Intertidal zone >...
CGCTCCGCCACAGCCGAGCGCGAAGGCTGCGGCGTGCCCCGAGAATTCCGAGCTGTTGGGCGGCCACTGCATTCCCTACACGCAGCGCTGCACCAAGGGGATTCCGCCCACCGCCTACCCACCCCAATGCCGGGGCGAGGAGAAGCAGGTGTGCAACTTTCATCCGGACGGCTCCAAGGACTGCTGCTGCCGGACCTACAGCAAGTTCTAGCCGGTCTTGGCGTGCGGCCCGAGCGGCTGTCCGTACGAGAACTCGATGATATAGCCGGTCGGGTCTTTGACTCCGCAGAGATAGCCCGTAGGCGGCGCGTAGTCGCGCGGCGCCCAATGCAGCAGCCCGTCTTTGCGGGCGCGTTCCGCGATCCTGTCGATGTCCTCGCGCGAGGCCACGCCGAACCCGTAATGGGTCATGTCCTCCTCGTCCTGCACGCGCTTCGGTCCGCCACCAAGCAACACAAGGACAAAGGCGTCCTCCGCACCGGGCGTGGCGAGCCACACCACGCGGCTTTTGCCCTCGCCGTGCTCCTTGACGATCCTCAGGCCGCAATAGCTCTCGTAGAAGGCGATCGACTGATCGAGGTCGGCCACATGCAACGCGCAGTGGGTGAACGCCGGGATCATCGCTCGGGCCACGCCTCACGCACGGCGTCGAGCACGCGATCAAAGCCGCCAAACACCCAATAGTGGCCTGCGCCTTCGAGCACCTCGAGCCGGCAATCCGACAATGCGCCGGCAAGGTGATAAGCGGCGTCCGGCGGCACGATAGTGTCCTCGCTGCCCTGCCACATGACGGCCGGCACATCGATCTCCCGAAGCGGTAGGTCCCAACGCCCGCAATAGAGCCGCAAGTCTTGGAGTGGCCCCTCGATGCCCGACCGTAGGGCTTCGCGGATCGTTGCCTGGAGATTGTCCCTGACCTCGGGTCGATGAAGGAGCTCACGGTCCGTATCCGCCACCCGCTGCATCAACAAACTGTAGGCCACGCTAGGCGTCCAATCCACCAGCGTCCGCAATCCGAAGAAGAAAGCGCTGGCCGCATGCGGGGACGGCGCAAGATGCGTGAAGATGAAATGGTGGAAATGCGACATGCGGATATGGTCACCGCACTCAGCGATGGGTCCCACAGGCCCGATCAACGCCATCCGCAAGATCCGGTCCTTGAGCAACCGCGCCGCGGCGACCGCATGAGGCCCGCCGCCCGAGACGCCGATCAGCACGAAACGGTCAAGTCCGAGCGCGTCGGCAACCGCCTGCACGTCGTAGGCCGTCTCGGCGAGCGTGTCGAAGTGGTGCCTGTCAGACAGCCCATAGCCCGGTCGTTCCGGCGCGATGATGCGCAAGCCGCGCACCCGCGCCGCCTCGTCCGTCAGCGCGAACATGAAGCGCGCGCCTGGCGTGCCATGGAGCGCGATCGCCGGCAGACCATCTGGATCGCCGTATTCGGCATAGCCGATCACGCGGCCGCCTGGGAGCCGGTGAACCTGGGAGGTCCGGTCCGTTGCGGACGATCTTTCCGCTGTGGCGAGAGTGTCCATGGCTCCTGAGGTGGGCCTTGTGAGGCCCGCCGCCAAGGCCGGCCCGACGCGTTATTCGCAGCCGATCATGATGTCGACGGGATTGATGATCAGCGTCACCGTCTTACCCTCGAAAAGCCCGAGCGTTTCCAGCGACGCAATGGTGACGCTCACCTCGACCATGGTGTCGCCGGCAATCTGCACGTAGACGATGGCGGTCACGGCGCCCTTGCGGATCTCCATGATCTTGCCTTCGATCTGGTTGGCCGTGCTGAGCTTGGAAAGTTTCATGGCTCACCCTCTCGCGTTATCGCGCGGATTATAGACCGGACTAGCTGAGGCTAGCGCAGAAGCGCTGGATGCGACGGCACGCTTCCTCCAACGCCTCCATCCCGGTGGCATAAGAGATGCGGAAGAACGGCGACAGCCCGAACGCCGCGCCATGCACCACGGCCACACCCTCCTCCTGGAGAAGCGCGGTGGCGAAGTCCTCGTCGTTGCCGATGGTCTGTCCCTTCGGCGTTTTCTTGCCGATGCAGCCTTCGCAGGACGGATAGACGTAGAACGCGCCCTCCGGCGTCGGACAGCTCAGACCGCTCGCCTGGTTGAGCATGGACACGACGAGGTCGCGCCGCTCTTGGAACGACTTGACCCAGTCCTTCAAGAAATCCTGCGGACCGCGCAAGGCCTCGACCGCCGCCCACTGGCTGATGGAGCACGGGTTCGACGTCGATTGCGATTGCAGCTTGCCGATGGCCTTGATGAGCTCGGCCGGACCGCCGGCATAGCCGATGCGCCAGCCAGTCATCGAGTAGGCCTTGGACACGCCGTTCAGCGTCAGCGTACGGTCCTTCAGCTTCGGCTCCACCTGCGCCGGCGTGGTGAATTTGAAGCCGTCATAGACGAGATGCTCGTAGATGTCGTCGGACAGCATCCAGACGCGCTCATGGCGCAACAGCACATCGGTCAGCGCCTTGATCTCGTCGCGCGTATAGGCGGCGCCGGTCGGGTTCGACGGCGAGTTGAAGATGAGCCACTTGGTCTTGGGCGTGATCGCCTTCTCCAAGGCCTCAGGGCTAAACTTGAAGCCGTCCTCAAGCTTGGTCTCGACGATGACCGGTTCCGCGCCCGACAACAGAACGATGTCGGGATAGCTCACCCAATAGGGCGACGGGATGATGACCTCGTCGCCGGGATCGAGCGTGGCGAGCAGCGCGTTGTACAGCACGTGCTTGCCGCCACTGCCGACGGTGATCTCATTCGGCTTGTAGTCGAGGCCGTTCTCGCGGGCGAACTTTTCGCTAATAGCTTGCTTGAGCTCGGGGATGCCGTCGACCGCAGTGTATTTGGTCTCGCCGCGCTGGATGGCGTCGATCGCCGCCTGCTTGATGTTGTCAGGGGTGTCGAAATCGGGCTCGCCAGCGCCAAGGCCGATCACGTCGAAGCCGGCGGCTTTCATCTCGCGCGCCTTGCTCGTGATCGCCATGGTCGGCGAAGGCTTGACCCGTTCAAGCGTGCGGGCAACCAGTCCCATGAAGAACTCCTGGAGGAATACCGAGTGCTGCGGGAAAAATCGGGGAAAACCTATGCGCGCCCGCATCCGCCCGCAAGTGCAATGCACAATAAGCCCGTGCATAAATGGCCGCAGAGCGGGGCCTGAGGGGATATTGCCGCCTTCTTGGGCATGCGACGCCACTTCGCGCGTTCCTCAATCTCGCCACACATGTGGCAGCGATCCCGGTCACCGGGCCACATTGCGGTTAAGCCCGCGCCCCATTGACATGATTCATTAACCCTCGTGCTGAGCATCGAGGGCTGATCGATGATCTTGCGACGCCTTGCGCCGGACTTCTCTAAGCCATTGGTACATTTACTCCTTATCACTCTGGTCGTGGTTGCCACGGCGGCGCTTCCGGACCTTTTGGTGCGGGCCGAGCCAGCGCTAAGCGTCGAAGCCAGGCTCGTCGACGCCGCCAAATCCTTGCCAGATGGCGACGTTGTGACCACGACGGAAATGCCGGTGAACCTTTCAGAAGGCCGGGTCTATGATAATGTCTATGGGCGCCCGGCCGCGGGTGGGCTGCGGGAAGCGACTGCGCTCACACCGTGGATGACGGGCGTGACGCAGCCCCAGGCAACCTCTTCGGAGGTCCTCGGGGGGGCGCCATCGACCTCAAACGGCCAGAAAAGGCAAATCGGAATGTTCAGCCTTCTACTCATCATCCTAAGCGCGGTGACGCTGCTTTGGTGGCGCCACCACCGCCGCGACTATGCCTCCCCGCGGCGGATTGGGAGGAGGATCTGATGCCGAAACGGGGGTCGGTGCAGCTCCTCCTCCTTCCTTTCCGCCCGCGCGCGACGCGCTGGCTGGGACTGGGGGCCGTTGCCGTTGCTCTTCTTCTCTTGGGCGTGGTTCAGCTGAGGGAGCAGTTGCCGCTCCTCGCTAAGGCGGGGCTCTCGCAAGCCCTTCGCCAGAGCGCCTGGGAGCAAGCGCTTGCCGGCCAATCAAAAGCCGAGCGCTGGCCTTGGGAAGACGTATCCGCGAACATGTCGCTCGCGCCGACGGCGAACGTGCCGCGGCTCGGCCTCAGCGCCGCCGTGCTCAAGCACGCCGCCAACGCGCCGAGATCGGCATCAATCGAATCCCGAATCGAACCGCGCCGCACCGCGCACGCGAAGGCCGACAAAGATCCGGCTGCGCTCGGTGACGTGGCGATCAGCGACGTGGCCATCGGCGACAGCATCACCTTCACCGCGGCCGACGGCGCAACCTGCGTCTATCGGGTCACCGGGCGCCGTGTGGTGGATCCGCACCTCGCCAATGGCGAGGCAGAACGCGCCGATGGCGGGACCTCGCCGTTCACTTGCAGCCCGCTTAACCGCCTCATCATGCAGGCGACTCAGGCCAAGCCGCCGGTCGCGCCGCAACCCGCCAACGACCAGCAGAAGCTGTAGGCAGCAATCGTCTGAGAACGGGCTCTGCCCCTATCGGCGCCGCGGCAGCGGTGGCGGCGCGTCCGTTGCAGGCGTAGTTGCCGCAGCAGGCGCCTGCGCCGGGGTCCGCGGCACCGCCGTCTCGCCAGGCATGGCTTCCGGCATGGACGTTCCTTGCGCCTCAGGCGTGGCTTGCGGGGCCACGATGACGGGCTGGGGGATCGGCTTGCGATCCGCCTCCACCCGGGCTCTCAGCTTGTCGAGGCCGACGGCGTACTCCGCCCCGATGAAGCTGTCGAGCATCAGCGCCTTCCACCGTTTGGCCGGGCTCGACCCCGTATCGTAGCCGAAGGTCCACGTGACCTTGCTGCCGGCACCGGACGGCGCGAGCTCATAGGAACTCGTGCCCTCGAGCCCGTTGTAGTTGGCGGCTACACTCATGCTGTGCGATGGGTTGGTCTCGATGATCTCCATGCTGCCAGTGCCGACAGACGGCTCCTCGCTCGCCCACTCGATCTTAGCGCCCTTGCCTTCCGGCGGCCCCGAGAAGGTCACCTTCATATTTGGGTCCCGGGCCGACCAGGGCGACCAGTCTGGAAATCGCCGAAGATTATTGAGGTAGGGGTAGATCACATGTTCCGGCGCGTTGATCACCACGGACCGCACCACCGTCACATGCGCCGGAAGTCCCAGCGCAACCGCCGCCAGAATGAGAACGAGAGCACCAAGCCCAAGGATCAGCCGCATCAATGGCCCCATCACACCGTCTCCTTATCCCCGGCTTCGAGCCCCCGAGACGCCGGTTCGTCGTGCGCCAGCTACCCAAACGCCTCGCTTTTTCACAGAAAACGATTACAGTCCGCTCGTCAACAAGAGGGAGGGCTGGCGGATGAGTCTGTCACCACCGACAACAGTCGTCTTCGTGATTTCGATTGTTCTGGCGGCATTGGCCATCATCGGCGCGTTCGTGCCGATTGCGTTTGTCACCCAGAACGGGTTCTGGGTCGTCGTGGTCGCGTATGTGATCCTTGCCTGCGGCAACATTTTCAGGGGCTTCTAGCCTCGCATGGCCTCCGGGCGGGTGTGATCCCCCTTCCGGAGGCCATCCTCTAGCCCGATCAGGCAAATCCTCGCAAACATCGTTGGTATGATCGCGTATGCACCGACGCGCTTCTAAGAGGCGTCGGGAACGCGGGGCTTTCGTCGCGGAGGAAGGGTGTCGAGGGAAGTCAAAAAAGGAAGGGCCGGCACATGAGCCGGCCCTCCTGTCTAATCGTCGTCATCTCTCGCCCATGACGGCCGGTAAGGCTGCGGGCTCGGAGTCGAGCTCGGCGTCGATGGGCGCGGCGTACCGAAACCGGGCGAACCGCCCATCGGACTTGCCGGACGCGGAGGCATGCCACCCATGCCGCCCGACGGCGGAGCCGTCGGCCGAGGGGTGGGCTGAGGCATCGGCGGTGCCGGCCTCACCGGCGCGGCGGCCATAGGCCTTGGCGCTGGCGCGACTGGTTTCGGCTTGGCCACGGTAGCCGGCTTCGGCATTGCTGCCGGCTTACGCTTCGCCGCCGACTTACGCTTTGCCGCTGCGGACTTGGTTGCCGGCTTGCGAGCCGGCGCCCTTCGCGCAGATTTCTTTGCCGCCGACTTTCGAGCAGACTTCCGCGCCGTGGACTTGCGGGCGGTCGACCGGCGCGCCGTGCTCTTACGCGCGGCAGGCCTCTTGGCGGCCGAACGGCGTGCGGTCGAGCGACGCGCGGCCGGACGCCTTGCGGCCTTCCGAGCCGTCTTGCGAGCGGTCTTCCGCGCCGTCTTCCGAGCCGGACGTCTTGCGGTCTTCCGAGCCGTCTTGCGAGCGGTCTTCCGCGCCGTCTTCCGAGCCGGACGCCTTGCGGCCTTCCGAGCCGTCTTGCGAGCGGTCTTCCGCGCCGTCTTCCGAGCCGGACGTCTTGCAGTCTTCCGAGCCGTCTTGCGAGCGGTCTTCCGCGCCGTCTTCCGAGCCGGACGTCTTGCAGTCTTCCGAGCCGTCTTGCGGGCGGTCTTCCGCGCCGTCTTCCGAGCCGGACGTCTTGCGGTCTTGCGCGCTGTCTTCCGAGCGGTCTTGCGCGCGGCCGGACGCCTTGCAGTCTTCCGAGCGGTCTTCCGCTTGGCAGCCGTGCTGCGGCGCGCCGGGCTCTTGCGTGCAGTTGTCTTCTTCCTACTCGTCGTGCGCTTCTTCCCAGTAGTTCTCGTAGCCATAGGTTTGCTCCGATTCTGTTTTCTGATGTCGCTATCAACCCGTTCAACAGGACGCGTACATCGAATCACGCATTCACTTGGTCCAGGCTTGCCGTCCCACATGGCAAGTCAATTATTTTTTTTTAGTATACGCTCATTGCACCAGAAAATGGCAATTTAGCGGGGACTCTTCGCTGAACTTCAACAACCAATTCTTTCCAAACGCACCATCATGTGCCGGAAAGTGTACATCGCGCGCGCAAATGATTCGTTTTGTTAAGCAACGTCAAACGCGTCAGAGCGCGTCGCACAATGTGCGGAGACGTTGGCCGACACGCTGTTTGTGCGGCAGTGCACACAAGAAGAAGAGATGACTGAGTTGCGGTGAGCGATTGCGCTCAAGGAGACGGCCACGTCGACGGCATTTCCATGAGCGCGTCGTCGAACGGGGCGACGGAGATATGTGGATCCCCGGTGAATGGGAAATCGAAGGCAACGGCGAGCAAGAGCGATAGCGCCACCAGCGCTGCCAGCGACGCGGTCATGAGGATCTGCGCCACCAAATTCGATGCTGCGAAAAAGGCGGGATAGCCGAGGGTGATCACCCCGCCGACGACCAGCACGAACCAGAGGATCGAAGGCACCGAGCCATCCGCACTGTCGAGCCGCTCGTTGCGGTTATCGGTGATGACCGTCAGCAGTTTGAGCGCGTGGAGGTAAAGGGCTAACCCGTGATCGTCCCTCGGCTGCACGGCAAAGATCGCCGAGCTGAGCTTCTCGAGATCTTTGGAGACTACGTCGCTCGGCTCACCGACGCCCATGGCCCCCCACGAATGCTTACGCACGTCTTCGACATAGGTGACGACATGTCTTTGGATGTCGGCACCGCTCTCGTTGGGCAAGGCGAAAGCCACCCGATACAGATCGACAGCCGCCTTCGCCTCGTTGCGTACGGCGTCCTCCGTACCGCTATAGTCCTCCCAGACGGCAACGACCACGAATGCCAGCATTACGGCGTAGAACACGCCGACCACCGCGAACTTGAAGCCGGCAACCTCGTTGTTGAGGCTCAAGCGGCTGACCCCATATACGTACCGGCTGAGCAGCATCAGGCCGACCGCGTAGATTTCCGCGAGGATCGTCACGACGAGGCCGACGACCCACAGCGGCGTGTCGTGCGTAAGGACGAGCAAGGAGAAATCGGACGTTTCGGCTAGCATGGCGTCCCCCTCCTCAACGGGGATGCGTTCCGATAGGAACGCCTCGCATGGTCAGCTATTTTCTTCCCAGATAGGTTGATTCGGGGCAAGGAAGCCCGTGACCAAAAAAGGCGCAAGCGCGAACGAGACCCCTGCCCCGCAGGAGGGCCTCACCCGGGAGGAAACCCGCTCGGTCAAGGAGCGTAAGCGCCTGCGCGCCGCCGTGGTTTACGAGATCATCCGTCTTGAGGGCGAAGCCGAACTCGCCCGCGGCTTTCCCGCGTTATGGTGGTCGGCGCTCGCCGCCGGCATCTCGATCGGATTTTCCGTGCTTTCGCAGGCCATGCTGTCGGCCTCACTGCACGGCGTGCCGGGCGGGGCCGTGATCGCCGACCTCGGCTATAGCGTCGGCTTCCTGATCGTCATTCTCGGCCGCCAGCAGCTCTTCACCGAGAACACGCTGACGGCGGTGCTCCCTATCATGGTCCGCAAGGACTGGAGCGGCATCTGGGACGTGTTGCGCCTGTGGGGCATCGTGCTCGCCGCCAACGTCGTCGGCTGTTTCCTGTTCGCCGCTTTCCTGGCCTTTTCCGGCGCGCTCAGCGCCGACATGACGGCCGCGGTGACGGAAATCGGCCGCGACTTGATGGCCAACACCCCGCTGGAGATGTTCGTCAAAGGCATCATCGCCGGCTGGCTGATCGCGGCGCTGGTGTGGATCCTGCCCTCGGCGGAGAACACCGAGATCTTCATCATCACCCTGATCACCTACATCATCGCGCTCGGCGACTTCACCCACATCATCGCCGGGTCGGTAGAGGCCATATATATGTGGCTCGTGGGCGAGGAGAGTTTTTGGCGGGTCTTTGGCGTTTTCTTCCTGCCGACCCTGCTCGGCAATGTCGCCGGCGGCACGGTGCTGTTCGCCGTGGTGAGCTATGCCCAGGTCCGCGAGGAACTCGAGGGCTAAGCCTTACAACACGCAATAATTGCTTTCACAATATATACTATGCTAGGTTGAATTCCAGTTGTAACGGGGACTGGGGGCTGCGATGTCGCCTATAGACCTCGCATTCGTTGTTCGCCTCGGACTCTACGCTTGGCTTTCGCTACTTGGGTTCTGCGTGCTGCACGGCATTCTGTTTGGTGGCATCAACACCACCGGGCTGCTGAGCCACCCCCGCAGCGAGCGCTCCTCAGCCGACAGAATGACGCTTCTTCTCGCCACCCTCGGCTTCGCCTTCTACTACGTCACGACGGCCCTGCGGACACCACTCGATCCAGTCGATCCAAGTTTGCCCGACGTCTCTTCTGACATTCTGGTCGGCTTGTTGGGGGCAAACAGCGTCTACCTAGCAACTAAGTTCGGGCAAACCCGCGCGGGGAGGGCTCCATGAATTTTGAATTTGCGCCTTACACCATCTCGCTCATCGTTGCTTGCGTCGTTTCGTTCATCATCCTGCTGTTTGGCTTGGCCGTGGTTTGGCAGATCTACACAAGGCGCCTCGACCTTTCCTATCTGCTGTCGGAGCCAGTTTTGACCACCGGCGAAGACAGCAAGCCCAAGGCGAGTCTCTCGCGCTTCCAGTTCCTCATCTTCACCTTCGTGATCGCGGGCCTCTATCTCGTCCTCTCTATCGAGGCGGGGACGCTCATCGAGGTTCCCAGCGGCGCATTGTTGCTCCTCGGCATTAGCGGCGGCAGCTACTTAGTCTCCAAGGTTGAGAGCACCAATGCCGCCGACGTTCAGGTTGAGGACCAGGAGGCTCGAGCTAAGGCTCAGGCAGCCAAGGCGCGCGCGGCCAAAGCGGCGGAGCAGTCGAAACCGAGGCGCGCCCGCCGTGGCCGCGCACGGTAAGACGGCAATGCCCAAACAGACGCTCATCGCCCTGGTCTGCGCGACCTCAGCAGCGCTATCCGCTAGCATCGGCGCGCAAGCCGCCTTCGTGCCGGAACCAAAATGTGAGCACATCTTTGCCGAGACAGGCGTTCCGGTAATGGAAGGCGACACAGCCCAAGAGGGTGAGCACATCCCTCTATGTCGGAGAGGCTACGCCGCCTATCTCAACACCACCACGAAGAACCCCGACTGGGTCGCCGAGGAAGTGACGGCGCGCGGCATCAAGGGCCGAGCCAAGCGGAAGGACAACTTCATGGAGGATGAAGGCGATGCGGCGCCGCCGGCCAGTGCAAGGCTGGGCGATTACAAAAAAAGCGGCTTCGACCGCGGCCACCAAGCTCCCGCGGCCGACTTCAAAAGAAGCCAAACGCTCATGGATGAAAGCTTCTTCATGACCAACATGGCGCCGCAGATCGGACCGTGCTTCAACCGCGGCGTCTGGGCCCAGCTCGAAGGCGACGTGCGCGATTTGGCCAGGACACGGAAACGCATGATCGTCTTCACAGGTCCCGTCTACGAGGGAGACATCAAGACCATTGGCGATCTGAATAAGAAGAAACCTGACGACAGCGTTGCCGTGCCCGACGCCTTCTACAAGATCGTCTATCACCCGGCGACCCACCGTTCAGTCGCCTTCTTGATCCCCAACGAGAAGCTTTGCTCCCGTGACCCGTGGGATTTCATCACGACCATTCACCACATCGAGGAATTGACCGGAGTCGATTTCTTCCCCGCCCTGTCGCGCCGCGACCGAAACCTCCTCGAGAAGAACAAAGGCAATCTCTGGGGGTGGTAGCCACCCCTAGCCAAGGCCCCTCCCCGCCGCCATATTCCGGCAATGTCCCGCCAAGTGCCCAAGACCTTCGGCTCCCGCGCCGAGCCGCGCGCCGTGACCGGCGAATCCGCCGGCCTGCCGCTCGGCGCCGACCGGCGCACGCCCGGTTTCGGCGAGGCACCGCAGCCGCTGATCCAGGACCATCCGCTGGTGACCGGGGCCGTCGCCGAATTCACGCCCCACCGGCCCCCGCGGCCTGAGAAATCCGAAGGCGGCATCGCCCTCGACATCCAGACCGAGCTCGAGCCCAAGGGCGATCAGCCGAGCGCCATCGCGGAGCTGGTGGCCCAGGTGAACGCCCATGAGCGCGACCAGGTGCTGCTCGGCGTCACCGGCTCGGGCAAGACCTTCACCATGGCCAAGGTGATCGAGGAGACCCAGCGCCCGGCGCTGATCCTCGCGCCGAACAAGACGCTCGCCGCCCAACTCTATGGCGAGTTCAAGAGCTTCTTCCCGGACAACGCGGTCGAGTATTTCGTCTCCTATTACGACTACTACCAGCCGGAGGCGTATATCCCCCGCACCGACACCTATATCGAGAAGGACTCGTCCATCAACGAGCAGATCGACCGCATGCGCCATG
>Ga0307436_1001291_pt1 | contig 11178 bp, 8 predicted proteins | sample SalMarWE160440MG_FD_202513 | JGI IMG/M metagenome (GOLD analysis project Ga0307436, IMG submission 202513) | Salt marsh sediment microbial communities from the Plum Island Ecosystem LTER, Massachusetts, United States - WE1604-40 | ecosystem: Environmental > Aquatic > Marine > Intertidal zone >...
GCCGATGCAGCTCGGCCATCTTTTCCCAGAACGCCTGGTTGAGATCGAAGCCTGCGGCGATGGCTGTGCCCATGACAAGGATCAGGAGGTCGGCGACTTCTTCGGCGAGCGCGGTCCTGGACTTCCCTTTGGTGACGCACGCCGAGATCTCTCCGAGCTCCTCCGTCATCAGCGAGATGCGGTAGGTGAGCTCCTCCCCCCCGGTCTCTCGGAATCGATGCTTGTCGTGAAACGCCTGAACAGCGGCGAGCATCGCCTCGTAGGAATCCCGATCCACTTCTAACTCCACCGTAGGCACGAGATCTCTGCAACGCCGGCGAACAGCCGCCCGAGCGATGCGAGCAGGGCCAGGCGGTTCCCCCTCTGCACGGGGTCGTCGCTCATCACCATGACTTCGTCGAAAAACCGATCCACCGGCTCCCGGAGCCTGGATAGCTCCCGCAATACCTCTTCGTAGGCCCTGTCTGCGAGCAGGGACGCCACCCGAGGTCCCAGCGCTTCGATCTCCCGGCCCAGTGCTACCTCGGCCTCCTCACCAAATAGCGCCGGGTCGGCCCGGTCCGGGATGCTCTCCTCGGTCTTGCGCAGGATATTGAAGATGCGCTTATTGGCGGTCGCCAGGGCTTCGGCCTCCGGCAGCTTTCTGAAGGCCTCTACGGCGCGGATGCGCCGATCCATATCCGCCGGCGAGCCGAGGCGTAGCGCCGCCACTGACTCAAACAGATCGCTCCCCACCCCGAGCTCCGCGTAGTAGCCCTTCAAGCGCTCTAGCATGAAATCGTAGACCGCGACCGTGGTACCGGGAACGACGCGATCGCCGTAACATGCCGCGGCGACATCCAGCACGCCTTCCAGGTCCAAAGGCAAGCGCCTCTCGACCATCATGCGCAGCACGCCGAGCGCTGCGCGCCTCAGGCCGAATGGGTCCTTGTCGCCGGTGGGGCGCTGCCCGATCCCGAAGATGCCGATCAGGGTGTCCACGCGGTCGGCCAGCGCGATGGCGACTCCGGTAAACGTCTCGGGCAGTCGATCCCCTGAGAACCGCGGCAAGTAGATCTCCTCCACCGCCTCTACGACCTCTTCGCGCTCGCCATCGCGCTTTGCCAAGTACGAGCCCATGATCCCTTGCATCTCGGGAAACTCGAGCACCATCTCGGTCATCAGGTCGCAGCGGCTCAGCATAGCGGCACGCTCGGCGAGCGCCCCTTCGCCTCCGATCGCGCGAGCGATCAGCCGGGCCAGCTGGGCAACCCGGAGGGTCTTCTCGTGCATGTTGCCGAGCCGGTGCTCGAATACCAGCGATCGCAGCGACCCGATGCGGTCCTCCAGGCTCTTACGGCAATCCTGGTGCCAGAAGAACATCGCGTCGGCGAGCCTGGGACGCACCACGCGCTCGTTGCCTTCCTTGATCAGCTCCGGGCGCGGGCTGTCGATGTTGGCCACCGTGATGAAATGACTCATCAGGTGGCCTTGGGTGTCGAACAACGGGAAATACTTCTGGTTCTGCTTCATCGTCAGGATCAGCGCTTCGTGGGGCACCTCCAAAAAACGCTCATCGAAGCTCCCCGCGATGGGCACTGGCCACTCGACCAAGGCCGTGACCTCGTCCAAAAGCCCTTCGTCAATCTCCGCTGTTCCCCCCAGCGTCTCTGCAGTCTGGATGACCAAGTCCCGGATGCGCTTGCGCCTTTCTGCAAAATCCGCGAGCACGCTTCCGGTCTCCTTTAGCGCACCGGCGTATTCGCCCGGGTGGGAGATCCAGATCGCCCCGGGATGATGAAAGCGGTGACCGCGGGTCATTCGCCCGGACTCCGAATCCAGCAGGCGGCAATGCACCACCTCACCGCCATGCAGAAACAGCACCCAATGGACCGGGCGCACGAACAAACAGTCCGAGGTCCCCCACCGCATGCGTTTCGGGATGGGCAGGCGCGCCAGCGCCTCCTCGGCAATCCCAGGAAGCAGCTCCGCGGCGGCGCGCCCGTTCTCCCAGGTCCTGAACACCAGCCACAACCCCTTGTCGGTGCTAAGCCGTTCCAGCTGATGCGCCTCAACCCCGCACGACCGGGCGAATCCTTCTGCGGCGCGGGTATAACGCCCTTCAGCGTTGATTGCGGCACTCAGAGCCGGTCCCCGGCGCTCGACTTTCCGGTCCGCTTGGCGCGTGGCGCAGCCTTGAACCATTACCGCCAGACGCCTCGGCGTGGCATATGAGTGAGCACTCCCATGCTCGAGCTGGGCCTTGTCCAGGCCGGCAACGATTTCGCTGGTCAAAGCCTCCGACAGGGCTACCAGCGCCTTCGGCGGTAGCTCCTCGGTCCCGATCTCGAACAGCAGGTCGGCTGTCTCAGGCATGATCCGGTTCCCCCGAGGTCCCCAGCATGGGAAAGCCAAGCTTCTCCCGGACCTGGTAGTACGCCTCCGCGACCGCGCGGGCAAGGGCCCGCACGCGCAGGATGAAGCGCTGCCGCTCGGTCACCGAGAGCGCATGGCGCGAATCCAGCAGGTTGAACGCATGGGATGCCTTGAGCGCCTGCTCGTAAGCGGGGAGCGGGAGACCGAGCCCGATCAGCTTCGTGCTCTGCTCTTCGCACTGGTCGAACAGTTGAAGCAGGAACTCCACGTCAGCATGCTCGAAATTGAACGCAGACTGCTCCACCTCGTTCTCGTGGAACACGTCTCCGTACGTGACCGTTCCCCGGGGTCCTCGGGTCCAGATCAGATCGAAGACGCTCTGGACCCCCTGGAGGTACATGCCAATACGCTCCAGCCCGTAAGTGATCTCGCCGGACACCGGCCGGCAATCCAGTCCGCCGACCTGTTGAAAATAGGTGAATTGGGTCACCTCCATGCCGTTTAGCCATACCTCCCAGCCCAGCCCCCAGGCCCCGAGGGTCGGCGACTCCCAGTTGTCCTCCACGAACCGGATGTCGTGGACCCTAGGATCGATACCGAGCATCTCCAGAGAGCCCAAGTAGAGGTCCTGGATATCTAGGGGCGAGGGCTTGAGCAGGACCTGGTACTGGTAATAGTGCTGTAGCCGGTTGGGATTGGCGCCGTAGCGCCCGTCGGTCGGACGCCGCGACGGCTGCACGTAGGCGGCGCTCCAGGGCTCGGGCCCGATTGCCCGCAAGAAGGTCGCGGGGTGAAAGGTACCTGCTCCGACCTCCATGTCGAGCGGCTGCAGTATCACGCAGCCCTTTTCGGCCCAGTACCCATTGAGCGCGGCGATCAGCCCCTGAAAGCTCAAATCGCCCGCCCTTTTTGCGGTCTCTGCGTCGAGATTCATCAGCTCTGGGAGTCCCCAGCTTACGGCGAAACTCTGCGAAATTATACCGGGTCGTCGTCACCCTTTGCTAACCGCTCAGGTTCGCTCCACCCCTATGCGAGGCCGGAACCTAGTCGGTCCCGAGCATGTTCCTCTGAGCGTTCCGGGCAGCTTGCCAGTATGCGGCTTTGAAATTCCAGGACATCAATAAATAGTCGTGATGCATCGTTGCTGCAGTCCCTATGCTATGCCTTGACCAAGGGAAGCGCTGCTTCGCGATCTAGCGCGAATTCACCCGCGGATCGGTCCCAAACAGGCTGTAGCGGGAGATTCGCCATTGGATGCTGATCCCAATCGCCCCGAGGGCAGCGCTCCCACCAAAGCCCCCGCCGCAGCAAGGACCCGATCCCTTTGGGAGCGGCGCCCCCAAGAGCAGGCCAGCCGAATGTCTTCCACCGACTGGCCTCGATCACGATGCATTGAGAATCTCGGGGTCTAAACGCCCATCGTTGCCCGACTGCCAATGCTGTGCAGCCTGCCGCCTTTCGACCCAGGGCAGATTCGCTGCCTCATAAGTCCCAAACAGATTGAAGCAGTCCACCGGGAACGCTGCGCAGCAATGCGGGTTAGAATGGCACCTCTGCGCCGCTGAGCACGCTCGACCCGCTGCCATGACAGACAAACGCCAAGCGATCGCCTTGATCTCCGGGGGCCTGGACTCAATGCTTGCCGCGCGGGCCGTCCAGGAGCACGGCGTGCATGTGGAGGGCATCAATTTCTACACCGGATTCTGCGTGGAGGGGCACACCCATGCGATCCGCAGACGCGACCAGGCTCGGCCCAAGCGAAACAACGCGCTCTGGGTCGCCGAGCAGCTCGGTATCCGGCTGCATATCGTCGATATCATCGAGGAGTACAAGGGCGTAGTGCTCAATCCGCGGCACGGCTATGGCGCTAACCTCAATCCGTGTCTGGACTGCAAGATCTTCATGGTTCGCAAGGCATACGAATGGCTGCAGGCGCACGGGTTTGATTTCATCGTCACCGGAGAGGTGATGGGTCAACGCCCCATGTCCCAACGCAGGGATACCATGCCCTTGGTTTCTCGGGCCTCGGGGGCGGCCGACCGGCTGCTGCGCCCGCTCTGTGCCCGCAATCTCCCGCCGACCCTGCCTGAGCGCCAGGGCTGGGTGGACCGCGAGCGGCTCTACGATTTCAGCGGCCGCAGCCGAAAGCCCCAAATCGCCCTCGCCCAGCGTTTCGGCTTCGAGGACTATGCACAACCGGCGGGCGGCTGCTGCTTTCTTACCGACGCCCAATATTCGGGGAAGCTCTCCGACCTGTGGCAGGCGCGAGGCCGGCGCACCTACGAGCTCGACGATATCATTCTCCTCAAAGTCGGCCGACACATCCGTCCCAGGCCCGACTTCAAGCTGATCGTCTCCCGGGAAGAGGGAGAGGGCCGTTTTCTCCAAGGCTACCAGGGTCGAATGACCAGTCTTTCCACCCAGAGCCATCCGGGGCCCCTGGCGCTCATAGATGGCGCCCCCGGGCCGGGGGATATAGAGCTGGCCGCTCGGATCGTGGCGCGTTACAGCAAGGGGCGCGGCGCCGAGAAGGTGGAGCTTGAGCTTCGCCACCCCGGGGGCGAAAGCCGCCGTCTCTGGGTTTGCCCCATGCGGGACGAGGAGCTGCCCAGGGCGTGGATCCTTTGAGCCGGGTGCTCGTGGATGCCCGCGGCCTGCTCTGTCCGATGCCGGTCATCCGGGTGCAGCAGCGGGTTGTCGATCTGGAGCCGGGGACCCTTGTCGAGGCCCTGTGCAGCGACCCCGGTGCCCTCAACGATATCCCGGCCTGGTGCCGAATCAACGGACATCGCGTGATCGAGACAGGCCAGCGCGGCATCGACTACCTGGTGGTGATAGAGGTTGTCCACGAGTGAGAGGAGCGAGGGTAGGGCTGGCGCTCCCAGTCGAGTCGCTGCAGGCGCGCCTGCGCGTAACCCGGCGGGTCACCCTGATAGGCGCCGGAGTCAACCTGGTGCTCGCGGCGCTGAAGATCCTGCTCGGCGTGGTCGGTCGGTCAGAGGCGCTGATCGTGGACGGGGTGCACTCCATCTCGGATCTGCTCTCCGACGCGCTGGTCTACATCGCCGCTCACCACGCCGCCCAGCAGGCCGACGCGGAGCATCCTTACGGTCATGGGCGCTTCGAGACCGTAGCCACCCTTGGCCTGGGGATCCTTCTGCTGCTGGTGGCCGTCGGCATCGGCTGGGACGCCCTTGCCCGGATGTTCGCTCCGGCCCGCCTGATGGCACCCACCGATTGGGCCCTCTGGGGCGCCCTGGTGTCGATCTTTACCAAGGAGGGTCTTTATCAGTATACCGCCAGGGCGGCGCGACGCCTGGGGTCCAAGATGCTGCGTGCCAACGCCTGGCACCACCGCTCTGATGCCGTGTCCTCGGTCGTGGTGCTGGCCGGGATCGCCGGAACCATGGCCGGGCTGTCATATCTGGACGCGGTCGCTGCGATACTGGTCGGCGTAATGATCGCCCAGATCGGGTGGCAGCTCGGCTGGGGCGCGGTGCAAGAGTTGGTGGACGCCGGCCTGGAGAAGGACAGGCTTGACGCAATCCGCTCCACGATCCTGGATGTGGGCGGCGTGCGCAACCTCCATATGCTTAGGACCCGCCGCCTGGGCGGACATGCCTGCGCCGACGTCCATGTCCAGGTCGAGCCCCGGATCAGCGTCTCGGCAGGCCACCAGATCGCAGTCCTGGTAGAGCAGCGGCTTAAGAAAGAGATTGACGAGATCGAGGATGTGACCGTGCACATCGATCCGGAAGACGACGAGTCTTCGCCGGCCAATGCCCTGCTCCCGGGACCTGCTGAAGCCCTTCAGCTCATCGACTCTGCATGGAGCGGCATCCTCGAGGCCTCATCGCACATCCGTGTCACCCTCCACTACCTCGGCGGCCAGATCCACGCCGATGTCTACCTCCCGCTGGAGCGCTTCGCCAGTCCCGCTCGGACCGGCGAGCTACATAGCGCGCTGACCCGCGCGTTGCGGCCGCACCCGCAATTCGGCAATGTCCACCTCTATTACGGCTGACGCACCGTTGTTGCCCGTACGACGCCCCTTGTGCCCTAATATGACGCGCTCGCGCTCTGGTGACAGGAGCCGACCCGGTGAGACCTGGGTGCGGGCGAAGTGCAGCGACAGTCAACCGACCCCGGGCGGGGACGCCCAGGGTCGGTGAAAACCCGGCAGCGTCTCCAATTGCGTGGCTCGTGCCAGGCCGGGCCCGACCAGGGCCCAGCGTCTGCGGGCAGCCGCGGTGCTGGGCGTGGGGACGGCATGGTTCATGCGTCCAAAATGGCGGTCAACGGGCCTCGCGATCCCTTCCCCGCAAAGATCCACATGCGCGATCTTGTATTGGTTCTTAGCTAAGCAACGGAGAAAAACACGATGTCTTCGAAAACGCTCAAGATGATCAAAGACAACGAGGTGAAGTTCGTCGACCTTCATTTCACCGACACCCGCGGCAAGGAGCAGCACGTCTCCCTGCCGGCCAGCGTGGTGGACGAGGAGATGCTCAAAGACGGCAAGATGTTCGACGGCTCCTCCATCGCGGGCTGGAAGGGCATCGAGGACTCAGACATGGTCCTGATGCCGGAGGACGCGACCGCCGTCATGGATCCGTTCGCCGACGAGCCCTCCCTGATCATTCGTTGCGACATCCTCGAGCCCACCACTATGCAGGGCTATGAGCGGGATCCCCGCTCCGTCGCCAAGCGCGCCGAGGCCTACTTGAAATCGACTGGCATCGCCGATACCGCCTACTTTGGTCCGGAGCCGGAGTTCTTCGTGCTCGACGACGTCCGCTGGGGCGCGGACATGTCCGGCGCCTTCTACAAGGTGGACTCAGAGGAGGCGGGCTGGAACTCCGAGCGTGTGTACGAGGACGGTAACATCGGCCATCGGCCCACCGTCAAGGGCGGCTACTTCCCGGTGCCTCCGGTGGACTCCCTCAACGACATCCGCGCCGCTATGTGCCTGGCGATGGAGGAAATGGGCGTTCGCGTCGAGGTGCACCACCATGAGGTGGCCACCGCGGGGCAATGCGAGATCGGCACCTTGTTCGCGCCCCTGGTGCAGCGTTCTGACTGGACCCAGATCCTGAAGTACTGCGTGCACAATGTTGCGCACGCCTACGGCAAGACTGCCACCTTCATGCCCAAGCCGCTGGTGGGTGACAACGGCTCCGGGATGCACTGTCACCAGTCGCTGGGCAAGGAAGGACAGAACATCTTTGCCGGCAACAAGTACGGCGGCCTGAGCGAGGAGGCGCTGTACTACATCGGGGGTATCATCAAGCACGCCCGCTCCCTGAATGCGTTCTGCAACCCCACTACCAACAGCTACAAACGCCTGGTGCCTGGGTTCGAGGCCCCTGTGATGCTGGCCTACTCGGCACGCAACCGCTCCGCCTCCATCCGTATCCCCTGGGTATCCAGCCCCAAGGGCCGGCGCATCGAGGTCCGGTTCCCGGACTGCATGGCGAATCCTTATCTGGCGTTCTCGGCCATGATGATGGCGGGCGTGGATGGCATCCAGAACAAGATCGATCCAGGCGACGCCCTCGACAAGGATCTCTACGACCTGCCTCCGGAAGAGGCCAAGTCGATCCCGACCGTGTGTCATGCGCTGGATCAGGCCCTCGACGAGTTGGACCAGGATAGGGCCTATCTGACCGCGGGCGGCGTATTCACTGACGACCTGCTCGACGGCTATATGGACCTCAAGATGGAGGAGGTGACCCGCATGCGCATGACGACCCACCCGGTGGAGTTCGACATGTACTATAGTTTGTAATGTGCAATCCCCGTTGTTTGGTTGACATCCGAGCCCCCCGCGAGGGGGGCCGTTTTCTGAGTGCCGTCGCCCGGAGACGCCGCTGGCGGCCTAGGGCGTTGTCCAGCCCCTCGCCCTGTTCTATCCTCATAGCCATGAAACTACGCTGGGCGCTCTTGGTTGCTTGCTGCGGGTTGGCCCTTTCCGTCCAGGCTGCGGTCTATCGCTGGACTGATGCCGACAGCATGGTGCATTACTCTGACCAGCCCCGCCCCGGCGCCAAAGTGGTCGACCTTCCCGAGCTCTCCCATTACGCACCGCCATCCCTCGGCGACGCGGCTCAAACCGCCGACCCGGCCCAGCCCCAGCCAGGCCCGGCCGGCCATTCCGCCCCTTACCGGGGGTTCTCCATAGCCCATCCCACCGACGGCGAAACCCTGCACAACGCCACCGGTGACATCGATGTTCGAATGGTCCTGGATCCGGAGCTTCGCAAGGGCGACCAGATCCAGCTGGTGCTTGATGGGCTGGGGGCTCGCCAGACCCTGGCCTCGCTCAAGGCCGAGCTTAAGCACGTCGAGCGCGGACCTCATACCTTGCAAGCCGAGGTCCTGGATGCCAAGGGCGCGACCCTGATACGGGCTGCGCCCGTGCGCTTCTATCTCTTGATGCCATCGGCCGCAGAGCCCTCGGCGGGCAAGGCCCCCGAGGACAACTCGGGGGCGCTCAGCCCCCAGTATCCGCAGATCCCCGGCGGCAAGGAGGCCTTTCCGTCCGAGCCGGGTGGCGACAAGCCGCCGGCCTATGCCCCGAGCTATCCCAAGGTGCCGCCGGGCGGGGAGACCTATCCGTCGCCTCCCATAGACAGCAAACAGACCTATCCCCCGATCTCGGCCCAGCCGGGCGGAGCGTTCTCGCCCAGCGGAGCGAACGGGCGCTCCGTCTACCGGCCGAATTACCAGCAGTCCAAGTGATTTCCCTGGAGACGGCCGTTTCCCGCCCGCTGCGACTTCTCCTTTGGAAGCGCCCGTACCGACGATTTATGCGGCCGATCCGATGCAGGCCGGCGTGGCGGACAGTGCGGGACACTCAGGCTTCCGGATCTTCGACGCCCAATTCTGGTGCGCCCCGCGCCTGGACGGGCGCCCTACTTTGGTGCAACGTTCCTCTGGCGCACCGTCCTTGCTGGCTTGACCGCCCCGCCGAGGCCTGAGCGCACCATCCTCATCTCCTTCCCCCTGGCCCCGCACGGCACTGCGCGGCTGCCGCGACACGGGCTCCGGAGTCTGCATCGGACTGGCGCGGACCTTGCTTTAAAGCTGTCGATGAACACCGACGTTAGAGCGACTCCGACGCTGTCCCAGCGCATTCTGGACAACCTGACCAGTGCGGTGATGCTTTTTGACAGCGACTTGCGAGTGGTCTATGCCAACCCGGCCGCCGAGGTTCTTTTCGCGATCAGCGCTCGCCATCTGCTCGGCCAGCCTGTGAACGAGGTGATCAGCTGTGCCGACAAAAGTGCCCGCGTCAACCTGAAGCGGGCATTGCGCTCGGGACATGCGTTTACCGAGCGAGAGAAGATGCTCCGGTTCCCGGATGGTCGCGAGATCACGGTAGATTGCACAATGATCCCGCTGCCGGAGGCAGGTCGCTCCCAGGGTTTGCTTGTGGAGCTGCAACAGGTAGACCGCCAGCTGCGCATCACCCGGGAAGAGCGCCTGTTCGTCCACCACCAGGCAGCCCGGGCCCTGATCCGCGGACTTGCCCACGAGATCAAAAATCCCCTCGGCGGGCTACGCGGCGCTGCACAGCTGTTGGAGCACGAGCTGGAGGATCCCGCGCTGGCCGAATACACCCGCGTGATCATCGACGAGGCTGACCGCCTACGGGCCTTGGTCGACCGGCTCCTGGGGCCGAACCGCGTGCCAAGCTACGCGATGCTGAACATCCACCAGGTGCTGGAGCGGGTTCACTCCCTCATCAAGGCCGAGGCGGGGCACCAGTTGGTGATCGAGCGAGACTATGATCCCAGCATCCCGGAGATTTACGGGGATTCCGGTCAGCTCATCCAGGCAGTGCTGAACATTGCGCGCAACGCGGTGCGCGCCGTGGAGCCCCGGGGTGGGCGGATCCTGCTGCGATCACGCGTTCTGCGCCAATTCAACATCGGCAGCCACCGGCACCGGCTCGGGGCTCAGATCGAGATCGAAGACGACGGGCCGGGTATCCCTGAGGAGCTGCGGGACAAGATCTTCTATCCCATGCTCTCTGCGAGCGCCGTGGGCCAAGGCATAGGTCTGTCCATAGCCCAATCATTGGTCAGCCAACACGGCGGACTGATCGAGTTCCGCAGCAGACCGGGTCAGACGGTGTTTACAGTGTTCCTGCCCGTGGAGAATCCGAATGCCTAGAGGAAACCGAGTCTGGGTCGTCGACGACGACCGCTCAATCCGCTGGGTGTTGGAGCGCGCCCTGCAGCGTGCCGACATGGATGTGCGGACCTTCGACAATGCCGGCGACGTCCTCACGGCCCTAGAGGCCGACAAGCCGGATGCGGTTGTTTCCGATATCCGTATGCCCGGTATGGACGGGCTGGAGCTGCTGGACCGGATACGCCATCGCTACCCGAATCTACCGGTTCTCATCATGACCGCCCACTCCGATCTCGACAGCGCGGTCTCGGCCTTTCACGGCGGCGCGTTCGAGTACCTGCCCAAACCGTTCGACGTCAACGAGGCGGTCGAGCAAGTCCGTCGTGCCTGCCGGCACAGCGGCCGCGCCGCCGTGGAGCAGGAGCCCCCGGCGCTGCAGACCCCCGAGATCATCGGTGCGGCCGTGGCCATGCAAGAGGTCTACCGCGCGATCGGCCGGCTCGCCCGCTCGAATATCACCGTGTTGATCAACGGCGAATCCGGCACCGGCAAGGAGCTGGTGGCCCGCGCCCTGCATCGGCACAGCCCGCGCGCCGACAAGCCGTTTATCGCGCTCAACATGGCGGCAATCCCGCGCGATCTGCTCGAGTCCGAGCTGTTCGGCCACGAGAGAGGGGCGTTCAC
>Ga0307436_1001292_pt1 | contig 11178 bp, 11 predicted proteins | sample SalMarWE160440MG_FD_202513 | JGI IMG/M metagenome (GOLD analysis project Ga0307436, IMG submission 202513) | Salt marsh sediment microbial communities from the Plum Island Ecosystem LTER, Massachusetts, United States - WE1604-40 | ecosystem: Environmental > Aquatic > Marine > Intertidal zone >...
TGAGCTAGCGCCGCACAGAGACCATGGTCCGAGGGCCATGGTGTTGGTGCCCATCGTTGGCGGCCATTCAATCGAATGAGAGGTCGGCGGTCAAGCCCTACGTGCCTTCAGGGGATAACCCCTTCTGCTGCGCCGATAGCACCCAATCACAGAAGCCCGAGGATGACACCGGGGGGAGGGTGGCCAGCATTCACCCCCTCCGCCGCCGCCTCTCCTCCCGCGCGCGGCGGCGGGCATCGGCGTCTTCGCCGGCGGGTGCTCCATCGGCGCCGGCGGCGGCGGCCGGGGCGGGCTCGCGGAACTTGTTGATCCATGCCTTGCAGTTGCGGTCGACGCCGTTGAGCACGTTGGCGGCCATGATGGCGTGCATGTCCTCGTCGTGCAGCGGGTTCATGATCGCCGACGTCATGCCGTGCGAGGCGGCCATGGCGAGGAAATGGCCGGTCAGGAGCCGCCGGTTGGGCATGCCGAAGGAGATGTTGGAGGCACCGCACGTGGTGTTGACCTGCAATTCCTCGCGCAGGCGGCGCACCAGGCGAAAGACCTGCTGGCCGGCGGTCGCCATGGCGCCGATGGGCATGACCAGCGGGTCGACCACGATGTCCTGCGGCTTGATGCCGAAATCGGCGGCGCGCTGCACGATCTTTTTCGCCACCTCGAAGCGCACGTCCGGATCCTCGGAAATGCCGGTCTCGTCGTTGGAGATGGCGACCACCGGCACGTCGTACTTCTTGATCAGCGGCAGGATCGCCTCCAGCCGGTCTTCCTCGCCGGTCACCGAATTGACCAGCGGGCGTCCCTTGGCCGCCTCGAGCCCGGCGGCGAGCGCGCCCGGCACCGAGGAATCGATGCACAGCGGAACGTTCACCAGCCCCTGCACGATCTCGATGGTCTGGTGCAGTAGCGGCGGCTCGGTCTCGTTTGGGTTGACGGCGGTGACGCCCGCATTGACGTCGAGCACCATGGCGCCGGCCTCGACTTGCGCCACGGCGTCGGCCTCGACCATGGAGAAATCGCCAGCGACCATCGCCGCGGCGAGCTTTTTCCGCCCCGTCGGGTTGATGCGCTCGCCGATCACGCAAAACGGCTTGTCGAAGCCGATGGTGACCTCCTTGGTGGCCGAGGCGAGAAGGGTATGGGTCATGGGGGGTGTCCTTGGGTTGGGGTTCAGGCGGCGCGGCCGCCATTGGCGATGAGGGCTTTTAGCCGCTCGGGGCCAAAATCCTTGTCGATGGCCTCGGCGGCCTTTTCAACCTCGGCTGCCAGATCGTCGGAGCATTCGGCCGGTGCACCGCGGCGCCATTCGGCCAGGTAATCATCGGTGCCGGCCGCGCCCGAGCGCATGGCGGCCATGTCGATCGCCTCCTGGAAGCGGTCGGGCAGCATGCGCTTTTCGCTTCGCCGCCCGGCTTTGGCCATCACCTGTGAAGGGATGTCGCGCCAATAGGTGATGACGAAACTCGCCATGCCGAACCGCTCCTTGTTTGTCGTGTCGCTCGCTTATTGCGCCAGCCCGCCGGCCGGCACTTATGCCTGAGCGACGGGTTGCAAGGGAAAACCGACTGCCGGTGAGCATCACACCGGGCCGGGCGCACAGGTGCCGGCCGCTACTTGGGAATCGAGCAGAGCGAGCACCGGTTCGGCCTTGTTCAGCACATAGAAATGGATGTGTTCGGCCCCGTTCCGCCGCAGTTCAGACACCTGTTCGCCCAGGAAACGCTGCGCTTGGGCGCGTGCGCCAACCGCATCGTCCCGCCACGGCGCAAAACGTTCCTTCACCCGTGCCGGCACCCGTGTGCCGCAGCGGGCGGCGAAATCGGCGGCACGGAAGAAATCCTCGAACACCAGCACGCCCGGTACCACCCGCTTGTCGAGCCGGTGGCGGGCGAGGGTATCGCGGAAGCGGAGATAAGCTGAATTATCGAGGAAAAACTGGGTGATGGCGCGGGCAGCACCGGCCTCGAACTTGGCCTTGAGCACGTCGAGATCGGCTTCAGGAGAGGCCGCCTTGGGGTGCACTTCCGGGTAGCAGGCCACCGAGATGTCGCAAACGCCTCCCGCCGCCAAAGCCTTGACCAGGCTCAAGGCGTCGGGAAACCCGCCGGGCGCCATCTGCTCGGCCGGGGCGTCGCCGCGCAAGGCCACGAAGCGTTCGACCCCGAGCGAGCGGAATTGCGCGATGGTGGCCTCCGTCACCGCGCGGCTTTCGGCGATGCAGGTGATATGGGCCGCCACCGGCACCGAGAGCCTGCTCATGAAGGCGGCCACCGCCTCCACCGAGCGCGCGCGGGTCGAACCGCCGGCACCGAAGGTCATGGACACGAAAGCCGGGTCCAGCACCTCCAGCCGTCGCGCCGTCTCCACCAGGCGGTCGATGCCTTCGCCGCTGGCCGGGGGGTAAAATTCGAACGAGACAGTGCCGGCGTTGCCGCCGCCGGGGCGCTGCCGTCCAGGCGTATACAGTCCCTGCCGCATGGGTATTCTCCCTCTGTTCGTGGAGACATAAACATATCCTTATATCCTTGTAAATGCCGCTTTTGCATTTTCAACCGTCGCTTGTGAACGATGTGCATAACGGAAGGCCGGCCCAAACCGGCCGTGAGGGGCCCTTGGTTTGTGCTCCGGAAAGCGGTGGGATGCCGCTCATTTCGCTTTCCTCGTACGCACCGGCGCGCTAGCATCCTGCCGTCGGGAGAGTGTGCCACGTAGGCGACGGCGCGGAGCGGCTATGGCGGCCGCCGCGGCGTGGCTGTTGGCCCATCGAGGAGCGTGAAGGATATGAGCATGGTGATCGGTTTCGCCGGCAGCCGCAGGCTGTGCCTGGCGTTGTTGTGTGCACTGCTGGTGGTATCGGGTGCGACGCTGAGCACGCCCGCGCGGGCGGCGAGTTGTGCGGCTGGCGACGTGGCGATGAAGGCCGGCGAGGCCTTCGTGGAGGCTGCCCATACCCAGCGGGCATCGGATTTCGCCGCGGCGCTGGCGAGCTACGCCGACATGGATCACATTGCGCTGTTTGCGCTTGGCAGGTATCGCTCGTCACTGCCGCCTCAGCGCAAGGCCGAGTTCATCAGCCTCACCAGCCAGTATGTCGCCAACACGCTGGCCGACTTCGCGCTCAAGTTCAGGGCCACGGGCATCAGGCTCATCGATTGCCGCGGCAACCAGGCGGCGACCCGGCTGGAATTCGGCGCACGCCCGGCCAAGCGCGCCACCTGGCGCATAGCCGGCGACAAGGTGGTGGACGTGAACGTGCAGAACGTGTGGCTGGCGCAACTGCTGCGCGACAACTACGTCGGCATCCTCAACCGCTCGGGCGGCGATATCGCCATCCTGTTGTCCAACATCGGCGCTCCGCCGGCCGCCAATTCGAATTGAGCGATCTTGTGCCCGCCCGGCGCCGGCCTTCACCGGACCCGCAACCAGCATGCGAGGTCTCGGTGATCGGTCTGGCGTGAAAACTGAGCACGGCAGACCTCCAACGATGGCCTCACGAGCGCTATCGGCGGCTCCCCTTTAAATCCGGGCGCTGAGGGGCTAGCATCGCCCGTGTTGACAACAGCGCGGTCGCTCCCGCGACGGCTGAGCGCGGCCGTGCCCAGAAAAACCAAGGGAAGAACCCCGTGAGCAAGGAGCGCGATTATGCCATTTTGCCTGAACTCTGCCCGTCTCGTTAAGACAAGCCTCGCACTCTTGTGCGGCATCGTCCTTGTCGCGTCCTTGGCGGCAACTTCGCCTGCCCATGCCGCAAGAACCTGTGCGGGAGCTGACGTGGCGCTCAAGGCCGGCAGGGCTTTTGTCGATGCCGCCCACACCCAGCGACCGTCCGACTTCGCCCAGGCGCTGGACAATTATGCCGACATGAAACGCATCTCGCTGTTTGCGCTCGGCAAGTACCGCAGGCAATTGCCCGCCGACAAGATCGACGAATTCGTCAAGCTGACCAGCCGCTATGTCGCCAACACGCTCGCCGACTTCGCGCGCAAGTTCAGGGCTACCAACATCTCGCTGATCGACTGCCGTGGCAACAACGTGGCCACGCGGCTGGAATTCGGCGCCCGACCGGCCAAGCGCGCCACCTGGCGCATTGCCGGCGGCAAGGTCATCGACGTCAACGTGCAGTATGTATGGCTGGCCCAGTTGCTGCGCGACAATTTCGTCGGTATCCTCAAGAATGCCGGAGGAAACATCGCCGTTCTGTTCTCTCATATCGGCGCTCAGCCGGTCGCCAATTCGAATTGACCTGATGTTGCTGCCGCGCCCGGCGCCGGGCGGGGCAAGGCGGGCGGGCCGCGTCGCTTTCCGGCGGCAAGGGGGCGTTTCGCGCGCGGCGCCCTCATCGGCGCCTCTGTAACAACTCAACCGCAGTTGAACAGGATTCACCGGACCCCGCCATGACCGACAGTGAGACTTCCGCATCCTCCGGCGAGGCCCATCGCCACCGTCGCCACGCCGGCGGCGCCGAGGCGCGCCGTGCCGCCCGCATGAGCGGCCGCCAGACGCAGCTCACCTATATCAAGCGCAACATCCCGCTTTACGAGGTGGTGAGCGAGGAGGGTCTCGCCCTCATCGAGGCCAATGCCGAAAAAGTGCTGGAAGAGATCGGCATCGAGTTCCGCGACGATGCCGAGGCGCTGGAGATGTGGAAGGCCGCCGGCGCCGATGTGAAGGGCGATCGGGTGCGCTTTCCCAAAGGGCTGGTGCGCGGCCTCCTCAAGACGGCGCCGTCGGAATTCACCCAACATGCGCGCAATCCCGCTCGTTCGGTGGTGGTGGGCGGCAGGAACACCATTTTTGCCCCTGTCTACGGCCCGCCCTTCATCCGCAACCTGGAGGAAGGCCGGCGCTATGCCACGATCGAGGATTTCCGCAACCTGGTGAAGCTCGCCTATCTCGCGCCGGCGCTGCACCATTCGGGCGGCACGGTGTGCGAGCCGGTCGACATACCCGTCTCGAAGCGCCATCTCGACATGGTCTACAGCCACATCCGCTATTCCGACAAACCGTTCATGGGCTCGGTGACGGCGCCCGAGCGCGCCGAGGACAGCGTGAAGATGGCGAAGCTCGTGTTCGGGAATGAGTTCGTGGACGAGAACTGCGTGCTCATCAACCTCATCAACGCCAACTCGCCGCTCGTCTTCGACGGCACCATGCTGGGGGCCTTGAAAGTCTATGCCCGCGCCGGTCAGGCGACCGTCATCTCGCCCTTCATCCTCTCCGGCGCCATGTCGGCGGTGACGGTGGTGGGGACCCTCACCCAGATCCTTGCCGAGGCCTCCGTCGGCATGGCCTTCGCCCAGCTCTGCCGTCCCGGCGCGCCGGTGGTGTTCGGCACCTTTGCCTCGTCCATTTCCATGCAGTCGGGCGCGCCCACCTTCGGCACGCCGGAGCCTGCGCATGTTCTGTTCGGTGCGGCACAACTGGCGCGCCGGCTGGGGGTGCCGTTCCGTTCGGGCGGCGGGCTTTGCGGCTCGAAAATCCCCGATGCCCAGGCGGCCTATGAGAGCGCCAACACCCTATGGCCGACGCTTTTGGCGGGCGTCAATTTCTGCCTGCACGCGGCCGGCTGGCTGGAGGGCGGGCTCGCTTCCGGCTACGAGAAGCTGATCATGGATGCCGACCAGCTCTCCATGTTCCAGCGCATGTCGGAAGGCATTGATTATTCCGACAACGGCCAGGCGCTCGATGCCATCGCCGAGGTGGGACCGGGCAGCCACTTCCTCGGCTGCGCCCACACCCAGGCCAATTTCGAGCACGCTTTCTGGCGTTCCATCGTCGCCGACAACAATTCCTTCGAGCAATGGCGCGACGACGGCTCCAAGGACGCCGCCACCCGCGCCAACGCCATCTGGAAGCGTCAACTCGCCGACTACGTGGCCCCCGATCTCGATCCCGCCATCGATGAGGCGCTGCAGGCCTTTATCGCCAAGCGCAAGGAAGTGCTGCCCGACAGCGTGGGGTGAGGGGCAGGTACCGGGTGTCAGGTGCCAGACGTCGGTGATCCGCTGTCAGAGCCCACTGCACCCCCCGATGCCATGCTGGAGCTTTCGGGGCATTTCGACATGCTCCTTTTTTCGAACAGGGGTTGGGCCGGAAGGCTGATGGTCGCTGAGTTGGCACAGCCAGCCGGGACGGTCAATTGACCTGGAAGCTCGCAATGCCCCATGCGGTGATGCGGTTATGGCCGGAAATCTGCGTTGCCAGTCTCTTGAATAGCCGTGGCGCCTCACCCGGCGTCCGTGTGGCGCCGGAAACGATGGGCGAGGGGCTGGAGATGGCCAGGAACATTTGGTAGCGCGACCTGCCATTGCGGCGAAGGCGAACCTGCTCGGCAAAAGCATTGTGTTCGGCCCCGCGGTGCCACATGTCCGAAATATCCTGCACTGCGCCGTCGTCATCGATGACCAGCAGCAGGACGTTGGTGTCAAGCTTGCCTTCGAGGTGACCGACAAGGTATCCGAAGTTGGCAATATTCTGGTTGTCTATGACGATGGTGAGTTTGGACGGCGTGACACCGTTCAGCAAATGGATGAAATCGACCGCCGGACATTGGGCATCCATCACCGGCCGCAAAGCGAGGCGCGGATCGATGCCCACCGCACGCCGAAAGTCCTCTGAAAACTGGTGGATGCGCTCCCAGCCCCCACCGTATCCGGTGAAGGTCGGCTGGCCGGTCTCGATCATGCTTGGCTTGAGATAAACGCAAGGGCGGTTGCCATCGTGCTCGAGGAACTGGCGAATTCGGTCCGCCTGGGTGAGAAAAGCGGAGCCGGCAGCCGTGGCATTGGCCTGTTTCATCTTGCCGGGAGGCGGAGCCGGAGTCTGCGGTGCCGCCGGTTTGCCGGGCAGTGACGTCTCTGGCGCGGACGCCTGGTCCGTCGAGGCGGCAACCTCAGGAACCGTGTTGTCGGCAGGCAGGCTGGCCACCTCTTGCGGCGCTGTCTTGGCGACAGTCGGCGATTCCGGTGGCGTCTGCCGGGAAAGCGCAGGACTTGGCTCTGCCGCGGTCACCGTTGGCGGGCTGCCAGCGTTCGATGATATGATTGTATTCGTGTTCGACGCCGAGATGGTTTTGCCGCCTGCCGTGCCGGGATGCGAACTAAGCTGCGCCTCGGCCCGAGGAGTTGACGGCATCGCCGGGGCCGTCGCTTGAGTGTCTTTCGCATCCACCTGCGGTGCGCTCGCTGGTGGCAGAAGGGGTGCCTCTTGATGCGCCGGGGCTGTTGGCGCTGCATTGACTTCGGGACTGAGGAGCGCGTCGGCCTGAGGAGTTGACGGCTTCGCCGGGACCATCGCGCCGGTGTCTGTCGAATGGATCTTCTGTGACGTGTCCGATGGTGCAACGGACGCGCTCTGCGTTGCGGAGGCTTTTGGCGCCGCACCGGTTTGCGGACTGAGCCGAGCGTCGGCCTGAGGAGCTGACGGCTTCGCCGGGATCATCGTGCTGGTGTTTGTTGAATCGATCTTCTGCGAAGTGTCCGATGGTGCAAGCGACATGCTCTGCGTTGCGGAGGCTTTTGGCGCTGCCGATCCGTTGAGCGCTGCCACAGGCTGCGCAGGTTCGCCCGAATACGCTTTCTCCTTACCAGGACTTGGCGATGGAGCCAGCTTTGAGGCTGAGTCTTTGCGACGGGCAACTGTTGCGCCGCTCATGGGAGCGAGACGTTGGGAGAGCGGGGGAGACGATTGTAGGATCTGCGCGGACGTGTCGGGCCGCTTTGCGACGGAAGGGGCCAAGGAAGCGGCCTGGCTCTGGAACAGGCTGTCCAGCCTCTGATCGCCCACCTGCAGTTCGGTGAGCGCGGCATTCTTGGGCTGCGGCATGGGAATGTACGAAAGACCCGCGAGCGCACCCGCGTGGACCGCCACCGACACGGCGGCCGAAACCGGCCAAAGGATCAGGTTGCTACGCATCACCGGGTCTCGCGGACGGTCACGAGGTGTATGTTTTCGAAGCCTGCGGCGCGGAACTGCTGAAGTCTGCCGATAAGCGCTCGCGCCGCCAGGTGCCGGTCAGCCAGCAACTGCAAGGGCGCGGCCATCGAGCGCGGCGGATTGTGATTGTCGCCGTCATGCCACAGGCCTGCGATTTCCGTGGGTGAGCGCTCAGCGCCTCTGAAGCTCAGCGATCCGCTGGCATCGAGATAGGCCGCATCGCCGACCGGAGCAGTGCCTGCGACCGTCGTGGAAACCGGGAGTTCGATACGTGTCGCACGAATGTTGGACAGCGTGCCGTCAGCCACGAAGAACAGCAGCAGCAGGAATACGATGTTGACGAGCTGCAGTTGCCAGTCTGTCTTTCTCCGGTACTTGGCGCGCTGAAGCCGCATGGTGGCCTCACCGCGCTGACAGGCTGAGGACCGGCAGCGAGCTTTTGCGCGCCAGTTCCAGCACCGACACAAGGTCCTGCACGCTCGCATTCTGGTGGGCACGCAAGACGCCGGAGGTGACACCGCGTTGGCGAAAGTCATCAAGTGCAGCGACCAGACCGTTGAGTGTCACCGGCCTGCCGTTGAGGCGCACTGCGGGACCCTGAAAAACGTCGACGACCACCCCGGGCATGTCGAAAACCACGGGTGCACCGGCAGCCTGGGACGTTACCTGCTTGCCGTCCTGGCCCATCCCGAGCTGCCCATACTTGGCGAAGGTGGTCGACAGCATGAAGAACATCAGCAGCATGAAGACGACGTCGACCAGCGGCGTCAGCGGAATCGGCCGCGTCAGTTGGCTGGGCCCATTAACGCGCATGGCGCGACCCCGCAGTGGCAATGGTGGTCACCTCATCGAAATCGTGTGCCACGTCCTCGGTGATGCGATGAGCGAAGAAACCCGTCAGTGTCGTTTCCATGAGCGAGCGCTCCGCCTCGATCCGGCCCTCAAACCAGGCGCTCACCGAAGAGAACACGATGGCGACTGCAAGTCCGATCGCCGTCGTAAGCAGCGCCGTCCAGATGCCGCCGGCCAGTGCCGAGGGATTCACGACGGCTCCCGATTGCTCCAGCTTGTCGAAGGCCTGAATCATGCCGATCACGGTCCCGAACAGTCCCAGCAGAGGCGCCAGCTGGCTGATGAGCTCGATCATTCTCAGATGCCTGGTGAGCGCGCGCAACTCCTCGCCCGCGACCCGTTCCACATCCTCCTTCACGGCGGCGATATGGGCGCCGCCATGTGTGAGACCACGCATTGCGTGTGCCACGACGCGCGACAAAGGCGAAGGGCTGGACTGGACTGTGGCGTATGCCCCGTCATGGTCGCCGGCCAGCCACAAGTCGACTGCGCGCAGTGCGGGCCGGTGGCGCCCGACATGGAGAATGAGAAACTGGAGGATCTTGTACGCCGTAACAGCCATGGCGACAGCAGACAGCACGAGAATAACGACGGCCACGGGGCCACCCTTCTCGATCAAGATCCATGGGTCAAACGTCATGCCAGGCCGACCCTGTATTCAAACGGCCGATTAATTCTGCGGTCGATTGATGAAACCAATCTTCAACTTCGAAGAAAACTGCGCCTTGTCGCTGCACATCTGGCGATAATCCTTTTTGCCCGCGCATTCAACAAAGCTGTTCACGTCGAGGTGCCCGATGCTGCCGCACTCTATTTTATCAAGCGTGAATTGCGCGTATTTGAATCGATCCGACGGCGTGGCAGGAAAGTTGAACTGATTGAATCCCAGGAAAGTATCCGTTGTGCTTATGATGTAGATTTCGAGTGCGATCTTGTCGAGGTCCATGCTGAGCATGTTGGTGGTGCGGATAATGATCGAGCACCCGTTGTTCTTTGGCACCGCGCCCACGAGCTGGAACTCCAATGACTGGTCTTGCGCCGCAGCCTGAAGGCTGCCTGTGATGCACAGCAGGAGTGCCAAAAATCCCAACTTGCAAGAACGCATGAGTGTTTCTCCCCCAATTCGGTTATTGCACAGCAGTCTGTCAAACATCATTTGGTCGGTCCAGCCTCCGGCAAACCCCGTCCGCTTGTCAGCCGAGCATTGCCGTGACAATGTTCCTGTACTGGTCGAAAGCCTTGTTACCCGCATAGCTGTTGACCGCTGCCTGCGACGCGGGTGACGAGACCGGGGCCTTGCCCTTGCCCGCCATCTTACGCGCGGCCCAATCAATAATCCAGCCGACGTCCTTGCCGGAGAGGAAGGGATTGGCCTGCACCACGCTGGCTCCCATCACGTCGGCAACACTCAGGTCGCGGTTGGATGCCAGTGCCTTTACGGCATCTACCGGTCCTAGGAAGTGTGCGAGGTAAAGGCTGCCGGGAGTGACTGTATGTCCGGCAGCGCGAATAAAGGCTGCATTTTCGCGCGCCAGTGCCTTGGTCATGGAAAGCGCCAGATTGCAATCGGTGCGCAACGCCAGAACCTCAGCCCGGGAGCGGCCGGCCATGAGATCGGGCCGGTAATCCCTGATCATCCGCAGCCAGGTGCTTTCAATGAACTGACCAAGGCCGACGGCTGTCGACAGGCGGTTTGCGGCCTTGCAGTCGTTTGCGCTTTCGATGGTTGTGATGCGATAGACAAGCTTGTCTATGGCGCCCCCGGTTTCGACACGGTTCTGGTACTCACCGAAAGGATCGACCGGCTGGTTGTCGCGCAACTGTTCAAAGAACAGCAATGGTTCGTTGCTGGTATCGGAATGGCCAATGGTGCCAAGCTGCTGACCGGCCCGCAGATATCTGCCTTCGATTAGATCCGGGGCAAAGGATTTGAGATAGGAATAGACCGTCGTGCTTCCATCGGCGTGAGCAAGTTTGACCGTGTTGCCGTAATTGCCGTCGGTACCGGCAAAAACGACCTTTCCGGCAAAGGCCGCCACCACGGGGGTACCCGGTGGTGCTGTCCACTCGACACCCGGGTTGAACCGCCGCTTTTTGGTTGTCCTGTCGATGACGGGGCCGAATTTGGCGGTCATCACGCCGCGCACCGGCGTGATCATTTGGCCGCTGACCCCTCCCTCGCCCTTGCCCGTCACGCACTGGAAAGCGGATTGAGGGTTGGGGCGGAACACAAAACATTCCATTGGCTTGCCCGTCTGAGCGCCGTCGATGCGGACATAGAGAATCTTGCCAAGCCCGCTCCTGGCATCGCGCGGCTTGGAAGAAAAGAGCACGGTCATTGTCTCATTGCCGGTAACCGGTCTCTCGAGGTCATATCTGCGCGACAAGACGAGG
>Ga0307436_1001293_pt1 | contig 11170 bp, 9 predicted proteins | sample SalMarWE160440MG_FD_202513 | JGI IMG/M metagenome (GOLD analysis project Ga0307436, IMG submission 202513) | Salt marsh sediment microbial communities from the Plum Island Ecosystem LTER, Massachusetts, United States - WE1604-40 | ecosystem: Environmental > Aquatic > Marine > Intertidal zone >...
TCTTTCGTTTGGCGCGGGGCTTGGCCTTCTCGCCGGTGATCCGCTCCAGGGCGCGGGTGCTCAGGCCTTCTTCGATCGCACGGTGCGCCAGCCGGACTTGAGCTTCCGGGTCGAGGGAGAGCAAGGGTCGCGCCTGCCCGGCGCTCAGCCGCCCGTCCCGCAGCATGTCCTGCACCTCCGCCGCGAGCCGCAACAGGCGCAATGAGTTGCTCACCGCTGCGCGGCTCTTGCCCACCCGCCGCGCGATCTCTTCGTGACCGAGCCCGTGCTGTTGACCCAGAGCTTGGTATGCCTCGGCCTCTTCGAGCGGGTTCAAGTCGGCCCGCTGCAGGTTCTCGACCAGCGCGATCTCCAAGAGCTCATGATCTCCGGCAAGCTCGCGCACCATGACAGGCACCTCGGCCAGGCCCGCCAGCCGCGCCGCCCGCCAGCGCCGTTCTCCCGCCACGATCGTGAAGGAGCCGTCTTCGTGAGCCGAGGCGACCAGGGGCTGCACGATGCCCTGCGTACGGATCGATTCAGCCAGTTCGGCGAGCCCTTCGGGGTCGAAATGACTGCGTGGTTGGCGGCGATTGGGATGCAGACGCTCGAGCGGCACCAGGCGCAAGCCCGGCGTGGATGCGCCTTCCGGTTGCAACAGGGCGTCGAGACCTCGTCCCAGTCCTCGCTTGCGTGCAGTCATGCGGCTCTTCTCCTCAGAAATTCTCGCGCCAGGCCGAGGTAGGCCTCGGCGCCGCGGCTCTTGATGTCGTAGTGCAGCACGGGCATGCCGTGGCTCGGCGCCTCGGCCAGCCGAACGTTGCGCGGCACGACGGTCTCGAAGACGCGATCTCCGAAGTGGCGCCGCACCTCCTCGGCCACTTCGCGTGAGAGATTGGTGCGCTCGTCGTACATGGTGAGCAGAATCCCCAGCAACTCGAGGCGGGGATTCGGCCCGGCTTGCAGGCGACGCAGCGTCGCCAACAGCTCCGAGATTCCTTCCAGGGCCAGGTACTCGCACTGAAGCGGCACCAGGACCGCGTCGGCCGCCACCAATGCGCTGACCGTCAAATGGCCGAGCGACGGCGGGCAGTCGAGCAGGATGGTCTCGTAGCGGTCGCTGACCCGCGCCAGGGCCTCGCGCAAACGGCGCTGCCAGCCCTCGACGCCGACGAACTCGACCTCGAGTCCGACCAGGTCGCGGTCGGCCGGAAGCAGGTCCAGGCCTTCGAAGCCCGTCGGGCGAATCGCCTCTTCGATGGATGCCTCCCCGGTGAGGACGTCGTACAGCTGCGGCCGGCCGGCCGTCTGCCCCAGACTGCGCGTGGCGTTGCCCTGAGGATCGCAATCCACCAGCAAGACCGGATGCTCGAGCGCGCCGAGGGCCGCTCCCAGGTTGATCGCGGTCGTCGTCTTGCCTACGCCGCCTTTCTGATTCGCCACCGCCAGAATCATCCCTCGACACCCCGTGGCAGCGTCGCGACGCTGCGCTCCAGAACCGCGATCCGGCGAGCGATTCCCGGCAACGGCAGGCTACGCGCCAGTGCCCAGCCGCCGGGAACCGCGGGCTCGTCGTCGCCCGTCCAGAGCAGGATGCGTCCTGCCGGACTCAGCCGCTCGGCGACCGCGGTTAGTGACGATGGGGTCATCTTGAGTGCCCTGATCGTGATGCGGTCGACGGCATCCGGAAACCCTTCGGGAAGGACGGCCTCGACTCTAGCATCGAGCACATTGATCGAGAACCCCGCGCGACGGGCGGCAGCGAACAGGAATGCCCGCTTCTTGTTGTTGGGTTCGATCAGCGTGACCTCCCACTCCGGCAGCGCCGCCGCCAGAACCCAGCCCGGAAATCCGCCGCCAGAACCCAGGTCAACGAGCCGGCCATGGGGCAACTCGAATTCGGGAAGTGCCGCCAGAGACTCGCCGTAATGACGCTCGACGACCTCCTTCACGGTCCCCGGCCCGACGAGAGACAGGCGCGGGTTCCAGCGTCGCATCTCCTCGTAGTGCGCGAAGAGCCGGTCGGCCAGCTCCGCAGCCACCGTTTGCCTGAGCACCGACTCCAACCGCGCCGCGAACTCGGTGCGAGACAGCTCTGGCAGAGGTGAGCCCATAGGGGGATTGTGACCGATTTCGGTGGCGGAGTCACCAGTCGCCGAGCGAGGAAGGCCGCCCGCTGCCCGCTGCCCGCTGCCCGCTGCCCGCTGCCCGCTGCCCGAGGGGGCCATAGCTGCAGCAATGGCACAAGTTCAAAACCGACTTTCGGCTACAAGGACGGCAGGGTGGGGGAACCGGTAGCCGGAGGCCGGCTGCCGGTGGCCGCCTGGCGACCGGTGACTGGTGACTGGTGACCTCGACGCCATCCTATTGACCGCCGCCTTGTTTCACGCGAAACTCGACAGTGAAACAACGCCCGGATCGGCGCAGGTTTCACGCGAAACATGACGGTGAAACAACTCGACGCGTTCACGGAAGGCCTGGTGGTCGGGATCCTCATCGGCGAAGGCCACTTCGGTGGAGACGGACGCCAGCCACAGGTCACCCTGCGCATGCATACCGACCACGAAGCGCTCTTCCGCTGGCTACAGGAGATCTTCCCGGAGAGCAAGCTCTATGGTCCCTACCACCACGGTGGCCGCAGCTACTTTCAATGGATGGCGCGCGGTCAGTTCCTGCGCCAAACCCTCCTCCCGATTCTCCGCCGGCGCCTGACGGAGGAACTCGACGCCAAGGCCTGGACACGTTTTCAGGCGATGGTAGACAGATATGGCCTCGACAGCTAAGGCGGACTCCATTCAGTGCTGTTGAAAGGGCTCGACAAATTTGTCACGGGGGGGGACGGTATATTCCACAATTGATAGCGGCTCCACTTTGGAAATGAAACGGAGGTTACCATGAAGCTGAGGTCAACTTTAGTATCGCCCAGGGTACGACTTGCAGCTGCGACGGCCATTCTGGCGCTTATAATGGTTTCCCCGGCGGTTGCAATAGAGGAAGAACCGTGTCAGGTGTGCACCGTTGCGACGAATGGTCACTCCGTTTGCTTCGCTCTTGACCCGGACGAATCCGGCGGTGCAATCGATTGCTCCATTCGACTGTATTGCTTTCAGGACCAATGCATCGAGTATTGCGTTCTCTCGGACTGGTGCCTCATGACCTAGGACATCCGGTGTCAATGAAAAGGACCCGTCGCGCAACAACAACAGCCCGCAGCTGCTGGCAGCTTCTTCGATCTCGGATTCGAATTCCTCCCATCCCGGACGGGCTTCCCGCGATCTGCACCGGCGGGTTGTTGATGCTATTAGCGGCAGCACCTGCACCTTTGCATCCGCAAGCTGCGGGCCTCTCCGGAGCAAACCCCTGCCAATCCGCGCGCGAGGGTCAGCCAAACCAAGCCGTGACGTGCGGCCTGCTCAGAGGCCGAATCACCGCAACATCGGGAGAAAGGTCACCCGAGGGCCTTACAGTCCGGTTTCAGGCTGCCAGCAAACACCTAGCCGGTGGTACAACATCGGACGAATCGCACACGTCGTCGTGTCAACTTCACAGGAGTCGGTTTCAGTGTGCGCTGCCGGTAGGTGTTTATGACCTGGTGCTCGAAGTACCGGGGTACGCTCCCATCTACTCGTGGAACGTCTCCATAACTGCTAGCACTCCTAACGACATCGGCACCAGGAGGCTCTTTGCGGGCGCCTCGATCACTGGTTGGGTCGTGCGAAGTACTGGAGTGATGGGATCCCTTCCGACCGCCCATCTTGAACCGCTGGTATCGGGTTGGTATGGCGACCCTCGAAACGGGCAGCGCATAGAGCTCCGTAGCCGCACTCAAAGAGTCGACCAACACGGCTTCTTCCAGTTCGGGGGATTGGCACCGGGCTCGTATCGTCTGCAAGTGCGAGCCCAAGACGGGAGCATTGGAGAGATCCCATTGCCTCGTCTGAAACGGGCTGAGAGTCGCGCGTTAGCTCAGCCACTGAGTCTCCTCCCTCCGCCCAAGCTGGAGCTGTTCTTAGAACCGGCCCTCGCCCCATCGGACGTTCTCTGGCACGTCGCTGTCGCTCGCGCCGAGCCCGGAGAGTCGAATCTGTTCTCCACTGTAGCCGAGGGTGAGGCCGATTTGGCTGGATACTTCGTGGCTGACGGCTTGTCCCCAGGGAAGTATTCCGTCAGTATCACGGATGGCGAGGGGTCGAGGTGGCTGCGCAAGGAAGTCGAGGTTCAGCCGCAGATCGGACCCTTGACGCTGCGGGTGCCGTACGTCCGGATCGCTGGCCGTGTGACGCGCGGTGGCGAAGGCCTAGAGGCGAAACTCTTCTTTGGTACCACGCAGGGAGAGCGCGAGATTCGGCTGCAAAGCGACGCAACTGGCCGATTCGAGGGCGCGCTACCACACGCCGGTAATTGGCCACTCGAGATCGAACTCCCTGACTCACGCGGGACGATTCAAGCTCTGCCGACTATCCATGTTGACGACCCACAGGGCTCACGACCGACACACCTAGAGATTCGTGTCCCAGACACACTGGTCGAGGGAGCGGCGATGCACGGCGGGCGGCCCGTTCCGCATGCCCAGGTGCTTGCTCTTCGCGTGGGTGAGAGCTTTCGCCGTGAGGCCATGCTCAGGGCGGACGACGACGGCAATTTTCGTCTCGAAGGGCTCGAGCCCGGGGTCATCCAACTCCAAGGGCGCGCACCGGGCTTGCAGGGCGACTGGATCCCCATAACCCTGATCGAAGGGCGCGACGCGCCCCGCGTCACGCTTGAACTCTATGCGGTGCGGACGCTCCGCGGGAGGTTGATCGGTAGCAATGGCCCGGTCGCCGGTGCAAGACTCACGGTACTCGCGGCGGGTCGAGGCCTAGCGGTAAGCCGTACGACGGAAACCCGGGCCGATGGTAGTTTCGAGTTTCGACTCCGGGAAGACACACCTTCTCTCAACGCAATCATCGCGGTCCCAGGTATCGGATGGGAGATCAAACGCATCGCGGTTCCAGAGGCTCCACAGGAAGCCATTGTCTCGTTTCAAGGGGGATCGGGCGATCTGGACCTCCAGGGCATGGCCGGTCGGAGCCGCCAAGTTAGCGGGGTGCTTGTTCACAACGGGGCTCGCCTGTACCTCTCGGCGTTGAGCTCGATTCTGTTTCCGGTTGGAATGATGCGATTTGGCCCCGGAGGCTCGATCCAACTACTCGGAGCCGCGGCGGGCCCTTACCAGTACTGCGCGGACCCTGCGGTGGCCACTCCATGCACAACAGGCGAGGTGTTTCCAGGCGCCTCGACGCACTTCACGGCGCCCCTCAAGCAACCCCGTACAACGCAGAGAAAGGACCGAGTGTGAAGGGCCGCCTCCTGCGTCTTCGGCGCTCGCGCGGCGCTGGAAGAGCGCTAGCGCACGTCGCTCTGGTCTGTGCCGGGCTCTTGCTCCTTCCGCTCTCCACGACCGGTCAGTCGACACGATCCACCCGCGTACCGATCGCTGATCGCGGGTATCTGGGAATGCATCTTCACTATCACGATCTGCCACGGGAAGAACATGGGAGCTTCGTTGTGCGTGGGGTCACGCCCGGCAGCCCGGCAGAAGAGGCTGGCGTAAAGCCCGGAGACCAGATCGTCGCGGTGAATGGGGTGGCCTTTCGCTTCCGCACGCCGATCGAAGAACGGCATGCATTCGATTGGGTCCGACCAGGCAACGTTCTGAGACTCCAGATCATCCGCGGCACCGAACAGAGCGAGATCGAACTCCAAGCGAGATGGATGCCGGACAAGGTAGCCGATCAGATGCAAGCGGCTGAAGCTGCCTTTCACGCTCGGGTGGTCTCGATGCTACGGCCATTCCTTGACCAGGACGGGCGCGCAGTGTTTCGCGTCACCGTCGGCGCGGGCCAGGGTTGGACCGTGTGGCGTCTTCAGCCGGAGGTTCTGCAACTACCACCTCCCGTCGGCGAAGCAGTCATCGAGCTCGTCCTCCAGAACCAGGCCCTCGCCACAAGCTGGCGCGCCCTTGGGCCCGGAGACGCACTTGAGCTCGAGGCTTCGCTGCGATCGGATGGCCAGACGATTCGTCTGCAGCCACTATCGGCGGTGCAAGACGCGCCACATAAGCCACGCTGACGGAGACTGCAACTCTGGCGGTCGCTGTCATCGAGCCTCCTCCGAAATCTCCTGCAGGACGGCATCGAGGGCGGCGTCCCGGCGACCGAAATAGTCGGCAGCCCGTGGCGCCACCGGCAGTTGTGGCGCGATCCATTGCCGCTGGTCGCCCGGGTCCGAGTCCTGCCAGGTGCGAGACGAGATGCTCGCCGCGACGCGGCTCCAGGGCAGCAAGACGCTCGTTTCCTCGCCGATGAAATTCGGGCTCGAGGAAGAGGGTTCGCCGACCACGACACAGTCGGTCCAGCGCTCCAGCCGGTTGAGGAAATTCTGTGCCGCGGAGAAGGTGTTGCGACCGGTGATCACGTAGATGTCGGTCTGCTCTCGCACGTCGAAGGCAATGATCTGGCGCAGCAGTGGGCGCTCGAGGCCGTTATTGCCACCGTTGTCGTGCCTCAGGTCGATGATCAGGTGAAGGACATCCGGCGAATCCAGCGCCTTCCCGAGTCGCGCCGCGAAAGCCGCGATCGGCTCGTCCTTGCTGTCACGTATCTGATTGAATTGAAAGTAGATAGCATGTCGATCGGGCATCGGCTGAAACCAGTAGTTCGAGTCGACGTGTTGCAGGTATAGCGGCATCGTCCCACTGCCGATCTTCGGTGGGCGCAGCTTGCGCGGAAAGTGATAGTCGCCACTCGCCAGCCTCACCGTCTCCGACGAGCCGTCTTCCGAAGCGAGCACGAGCGAAACCGCGCTCGGGTCGTCGATCGCTCCGGCATCCAGCAAGAACGCCACGCTGCCGAAGTAAAACTGCGGGGCGAGCCAGCGCATGGTCATCGGGTTGTCGGAGCCGTGGAGTTGTCGGGAGTGCTCCAGCAGCTCCTGCGGCGTCTTGGAGCCGACGCGTTCCACCTGGCGACCGATCAGATTCGCCCCCGCGCCCACGCCGTCCACGACGTAGAGCCCTTCCGCAAAGAGATAGAACTTGACCGGCAGCGACGCGTTGGAAACCTGCAACGGCGAGTCCTCGGTGGGGCCGTAGACGACGCTGTGACCGTCGCCCAGCAGCGCGACCAAGCGCATCAGGCCGAAGAGGTATTGGCGGTCATTGAGCGTCGGAAGCTGCTCTTTCAGATCTTCGGCCGCGGCCTCGAAGCGAGCCTTGACCGAGGCATAGTCCGGGCGCAGACGGCGCGCCTCGTCGACCAGGTAATCGACGTCCGCCGCCATCCCTTGCAGGCGCTCCTCCGGATGCGTCAGCCCGGCCAGCGATCGAAATCGTGGATCGTCCCGCAGGGCCTGGAATTCCTGGTAATCGGCAAGCGTGTGGCGGTCTTCGAGACGCTGGTCCAGCGCGCGATGCAGCCAGTCGAGCGCCATGTCGTCGTGTCCGAGTGCGGCCTCGCTGCGCGCGATGCGCAGCGCGATCCAGGGCATGTAGCGAAATCCGAGGCTCCAGGCCTTTTCAGACGCCGAGATCGCCAGCTCGTACTTCTTCAGCGTGAACGCGCTGCGGCCCAGTGCATACCAGACCTCCTCGTCGTCGGCCTGTTGCGCGGTCAGAGCTTGCGCCAGCTCAACGACCCTTTCGTCCTGACGGGCTGCGATCGCAGCCTGGAGCTGGCGTCGGCTCTCGAGATAGGAGTTCGCATTCTCGCCGCCGGCGGCGAGCAGGAGCAGTGCGCCGCAGACTACGATGAGAAGGCGTTTCATGGCGTCTCGGCCCTATACGGGAGACGCCGGACGATGTTTTTCGCGCCGGCTTCTACGATCGGCTCTCGCCCGTCGGCTTGACCATCACCCGCTTGAGCAGGCCGTTGCCCTGGCTCTCGGTGGTGACCGCGGGGTCGTCAGCCAGCGCCAGGTGGATGATGCGCCGTTCGTCTGGGCGCATCGGCGCGAGCGTGCGGGGCCGACCCTTGCGAATCACCTCGCCTGCGGTGCGCTGCGCGAGATCTCGCAGTTGCTCCTGCCGGATCTCGTGGTAATTGTCGCAATCGACGCGACAGGCCATGCCTTCGCCGGTGGCGCCGCGAATCAGCCGCGGAAGCAGGCGTTGAATGGCCATCAGCACCTTGCCGTGCTGGCCCAGCAGGCGCTTCTGATCCGGACCCCACAGTTCGATTTCGAGCCGATCTTCCCCCTGCAGCACGGCGTACTCGAGCCGCAAGCCCGCGAAGCGCAGCAGGTCGTCCAGGGCCTGCTTGGCGGCCTCCGCCTCCGGACCTTCTGCCGCCGGATACCGCTCGATGGCTCGCTTCGGAGCATCCGGGAGCTCCACCAGGCCGGCCGATGAGGCGTCGCGTCGGCGCTGCGCTTTCCCGCCGTCGTCATCCGTCTTCGGAGCAGTCGTCTTCTTCTCAACGGTGGGTTCGGTTCCTCTTCCACGTCCCCGCCCGCCGCGATTCTCTCGCCGGCGCCCACCGCCCGACTCTTTCGCTTGAGGCTGTTGCCGTTGCGCGGAGCCGTTGCCTTGACCCCCGCCCCGCTTGCCGCGACGGCCGCCGCGACCTCGTGGTTGGCGCTTCGTGGTCGCGGCGACGACTGAGCTCTTCAACGGATCGGGCTCGCCGATCTCGGCCCGCTTGGGCCGGTCCGGGTCGACTTCGATCACGACGCGGCGTCGCACCCGCAGGAAACCATGCCGCTTCTCGACCCGCTGGTAGGCCACCTCGTCGGGGTGGAGCTGGAAGTGACTGGCGGCACGCATCACCGCCTGTTCCAATGTGTCGCCAAAAAAGTAACGTTGTTTCAAGTCGTTCATGGTTTAGGAAGCCCCCTCGGTCTGCGGCCCGGAGTCGCCCTCGTACATTCTCCGGATCAACATCTGCTGCCCGATCGTGAGCACGTTGTTGACCAGCCAGTAGAGCACCAGGCCGCTGGGAAACTTGAGAAACAGCACCGTGAAGAAGACCGGCATCAGCATGAACATCTTTCGTTGCATGGGATTGCCGGCGGACGGTGTGATCTTCTGCTGGATGAACTGCGAAACGCCCATCACGATTGGAAGGACGTAGTACGGATCATAGGTTGAGAGATCCTTGATCCAGAGTAGCCACGGAGCGCCCCGAAGCTCCACGGCGCTGTACAACAGGCGGTAGAAGGCGAACAGAATCGGTAACTGCAGCAACATGGGCAAACAGCCGCCCGCGGGGTTGACGCCATGCTCCTTGTACAGCGCCATGACCTCGTCGTTCATCTGCCGTTGCGCTTCGAGGTTGGGTTTGCCTTTCTTGTCGCGCTTCTTGCTGCGGTATTTCGCCCGAATCGCCTGAATCTTCGGGTTGAGCTCCTGCATCTTCTGCATCGACACGAAGCTCTTCTGGGTCAGCGGGAAGAGAACCAGCTTGATGAGCACCGTCATCAGGATGATCGCCCAGCCGTAGTTGGGCACGATGTGCTCGTACATCCAGTTCAGGCCCCACAACAGAGGCCGGGCCAGAAGACCGAGCATGCCGGGCATGACGGTCTTCTGCAGCCCGCCGGGCAGGGCGTTCAACGTGTCGTAGCGCTTCATGCCCAGATAGGCGTCGGCGCTGAGCTCGTCACCCGACGGCACCAGCCAGATGCCGTACACCTGCGGCAAGTCCTTCTGCTCGTCGGTGATCTGGCTATCGGGCGGGCGCAACTGGAACGTCGGGGCGCCACCCTCCTCCTCCGATCCCGGAACCATCAGGTACGGCGCCAGCACCACGCGCTCGAGCCGGCTCGCCGGCAGGATGGCGTCGAGGAAGTAGTTGTCCTCGAGGCCGACCCAGCGCAGCCCGCCGCCGAGGACCTGGGCTTCCTTGGCCTTGTGAGGATTCGCGGTCTGCAGGTCGTTGCCGACCCACCACACCGCCTGCCGATGGGTGAAGCGATTGTTGAGCTCGCTGGGCGGCAGGTCCCGCAGTCCCGGACCGACCAGGACCGCCCAGGCCGTGTTGCCCTTCGACGCGACGTCGAAGTGGAGTAGACCGTTCTTCTTGAGAGTAAAGGACTTGGTCGCCTCGCCTGCGGAACCGCGGTAACGAAACTCCACGCTGTTCTCGCCGCCTCGGGACGCTACGAAGAGCGCGTCATCCAATGGACTGCGTGATCCGTCTGTCCCCACCACCGCGAACGGATATGGGCCGGTCGCCCGGCCGTGCACCAGATTGACCGCGCCCTTTTCGCCGTCCCGATGATGCTTCAGCTCGAAGGAGATCAGTTCAGCCCCGCGGTTGCTGAACACCGCTCGCACGCGATCGTTCTCCAATGTAATCCGCTCTTCGTTCGCGGCGCCGACCGGTGGCCCGGCCGGGGCCGGTGCGGCCTCGGTCGCGGCGACGCTGGGCGCCTCCGCAGTAGCGGCTTGCTTTGCGCTACCGGCTTGGGCAGTCGTCGTCTGCTCTCGCTCTGGAGTCGCGGCCGGCACGGTGGGCTCGGCAGGCTGCCCGACCGGCTTGGACATCTGGGGCGCAGGCGCCTTCGGCGGCGGGGCCGGCGGCGCCACGAACGTCTGCCAGAGCAGGATGACGCCGAACGAGAGCAGGGCGGCTATGAGGAGTCGTCGATATTCCACGCTCGCTTTGTGTCCTTCAGTCCGGGCCGCGTAAGGGGCGCGTTCAGCCCTCCGCGGCTATGGGTAGTCCACGCCGCCACGGTTGAAAGGGTTGCACCGCAGCACGCGGTAGACCGCCTTCCACGTACCACGCCAGGCGCCGTATCTGATCACCGCCAGGCGCGCGTATTCCGAGCAACTCGGCGTGAATCGGCACGCCGAAGGCAACAGCGGGGAAATGCCCCACTGATAGCCGCGGATCAAGAGGAGGAGCGCTCGCGCCCCGATCCCTCGCGCCGCCGGCGCGCCAGATTGCTCAGCAGGCTCCACAACTCCTGTTGCAGATCCCGAAATTCGCTCGTCGCCGCCGCCGGCTTCAAATGGATCACGATGTCCATGGCCGGCAACTCTCGGCGCCACGGCCAGCGCCGCACGCTCTCGCGCACCCTTCGTTTGAGGCGCTGGCGCACCACCGCCTTCCCCACCTTCCGGCCCACGGTGATCCCAAATCGGGCGCGGCCTTCCGGGTTGTCGGCGAAATAGAGTGTCACCAGCGCGCCATGGCGTCGCCGGCCCTGC
>Ga0307436_1001295_pt1 | contig 11162 bp, 10 predicted proteins | sample SalMarWE160440MG_FD_202513 | JGI IMG/M metagenome (GOLD analysis project Ga0307436, IMG submission 202513) | Salt marsh sediment microbial communities from the Plum Island Ecosystem LTER, Massachusetts, United States - WE1604-40 | ecosystem: Environmental > Aquatic > Marine > Intertidal zone >...
TCGACTCCGTGTACCTGGAATACGTTCTTCGCGAGATCGAGACCGATCGTGGTAACCTGCATGGCGGACGCCTCCTCTCTTGTGGCGATCTTCATCGACGACCACGCTATGGCACATCGATGCCGGTCAGCAGGGGGCGTCCACCCCATCAGAGACGACGCCCCGAGGCTGGCCGTCATGAATATATCCGTGTCTCGCGGAACGGAAAGTGAGAGATCCACAAACTGCGCAGCTTGCGGGGAGCCGTTCAAGTTCGGCGCCAACGGCCGGGCAGAAGCGCGGCGCTTCGGCGACGAGTATATCTGCCAGGCTTGCGTCGAAGCGGCCGAACTACGTCTCGGCTTAGCTAAAGGGGAACGACCGCAATGAAATACCCGATCAAATACAAAATGAGCCTGTCAGTTCTGAAAATCATAGCCGGACATATTCGTGATGCAGGCCGCCTAATACGGGTGTCGCCACAATGTTTCCCAACCGCTGAGTGGCTCGATCGCCCCGAATGTAAGTGATCAAGGGTTTAGTTATTCGGTGAAAACACGGAAAAGGCTTTCAGCGCCTCAATCGGGACCCCCAAACAGAGGGGCAACCTCGGCTTCCATGATCCTTGGAAGCCGAGGTTGGAATGCTGGTCGTCGAGACGATTGCAAAGATTCGACGTGCGTTCTTCAGGCAAGGTAAGCCGATCAAGGCGATCTGCCGAGAGCTTGGCGTATCCCGCAAAGTCGTAAGGTGTATTAGCCGGAACTCGATCTGACAGTTGGCGTCTGGTTGAGCGATCGGGTCTGTTGCCCATGTCCGGCTCTGCGACAGCCGCATGCTCATTAGGAGTACCAATATAGATCATTTGTACTAACTGATATTCACTTTATTGTAGGTGAGCCGTGAAAGCGTGAGTAACCGCAGGGTTGTGTCAGTCGCGTACACACTAAACCGGCTTTGCCGGGCATACCAATCGACTCAATCGCCTTTTAAGGGAGGCGTTTGCCAAGTGTCTCGATTCCACGCGCTTCCGCATCATTGCCTCCGGCCGCTCTCTCAAAGTAACAGTTTTTGAGGAGTAACCATGGACTCGCAAGCTCGGATTCTGGTTACCGGTGGCTCTGGGTTTCTGGGATCGCACCTATGCGAAAGGCTAGTAGAACAAGGCGCCAACATTCTATGCGTCGACAATTTTTTCACCGGCAGGCGCATAAATATTGAACATCTGCTTAACCACAAAGATTTCGAGCTCATCCGCCACGACGTGACCTTTCCGCTCTACGTCGAGGCAGACCAGATCTATAATTTGGCCTGCCCGGCCTCCCCGATTCATTACCAGCACGATCCGGTCCAAACGACGAAGACCAACGTGCATGGCGCCATCAACATGCTGGGCCTTGCAAAGCGGTTACGGGCGAAAATCTTGCAAGCTTCGACTTCCGAGGTCTATGGCGATCCGGACGTTCACCCACAAACAGAGGGCTACTGGGGGCACGTCAATTCAATCGGCCCGCGTTCCTGCTACGACGAGGGCAAACGCTGCGCTGAGACGCTATTCTTTGACTATTACCGACAGCATAAGATGCCTATCAAGGTTGCCCGCATCTTCAACACTTACGGACCGCGTATGCATCCGAATGATGGGCGCGTCGTCTCTAATTTCATCGTGCAGGCACTACACGGTCGCGACGTTACTGTTTATGGCGATGGTTCGCAAACACGCTCATTTTGTTATGTCGACGATCTGATTGACGGACTGATTCGACTTATGGCCACCAGCGACGACGTGACTGGCCCCATCAACATCGGGAATCCGAACGAGTTTTCGGTCCGCGACCTCGCAACAATGGTTATTGATATGACAGGTTCACGCTCAAAAATCGTTCACCGTCCACTGCCCGAAAACGATCCTCGGCAACGGCAGCCAGACATTTCTCGCGCTCATGAATGCTTAGGATGGCGACCCTGCACACCTTTAAAGGAAGGGCTTGTCCGTACAATCGCCTATTTTGAGAAACTATTGAGTGAGCAAGGGACCCGCCGTGAGGCCTTGATGGCTAAGCCGCGAGCGAGCGCGCCATCACGCGCCACGCTGAGGCCCGTTACCCCATCTAGTGTGGCCGGCAGCCTTTGAAGGTTTGCGACCGAGGCTGACTTAAGCTTGGTATTCCTGATCGAGCTCGTTTTTGACAGCCGAGAGCTGATGTCGTTCGAACCCAGTGATCTCGATCGACGTGGTTGCTAGCTTGCTTCTCCCAGGCTATCGGCCGCCCCACGATATTAGCCGCTACTTGCGGAGGAAGCCCTTGCAGCGGCCCTCTGTGCCGGTGTGGTGCCGTTAGCACGTCTATGTTATCAGCAGAGACCTTGTCGTGCACACGCTCGCGGGCAACCGTAGCGGGTTCCCACGTTGGACCCGCACACCACCCCAGACAGCGGCGATAGCCTTTTCCAGTGTTTGCTCGCGATGCACGATCATGGCAATACTTAGAACGATGCGAAGCATTCGGCAGCGTACCGCGCGATAAGTCGGAATGGAATGCGCGAAGGGCCAAACGATAGGTTTACAACCAATTCATAACGTAGCGTAACAATTCATAACGTAGCGTAAAGAGCCTCTGTCTCAGCCGCGGCGGAATTGCAAGTGTCTCGATCATCGATAATGTGGCCGTCAAGAATAATAATCTGCCGCTGCGTGCGCCTGGCGACCTCCGGGGCATGAGTAACTACGACGATCGTCCTTCCATCACGGTTTAAATCTTCGAACAGAGCCAGCACCGAATCTGCCGTTTTGCTATCGAGCGCGCCGGTGGGTTCATCAGCCAGAATGAGCATGGGATCATTGACCAAAGCACGAGCGATTGCTACACGCTGTTGCTCTCCGCCGGATAGCTGGTGAGGCCAATGCGCCGCTCGGTGCGCCAGCCCTACGCGATCAAGTGCAGCCTGGACACGCCGCCGCCGTTCGGAACGTCCGATGCCCCCATACGTTAGAGGCATCTCCACGTTTTCGGCCGCGCTAGCACGAGGAAGAAGCGAGGCCATCTGAAATACGAATCCAATGTTGCGATTTCTCATTGATGCCCGATCGTCATCACGTAGTTCTGCGACGTTTAGTCCGTTCAGGAAATATTGCCCATTATCGGGGCGATCAAGCAGGCCGAGAATGCTCATCAATGTGGACTTGCCAGACCCAGATCGACCGACAATAGCAACGAACTCGCCGGCAGAGATGGTAAGCGAGACATTTGCCAGTGCTTGGATACTATTTGAACCAGCCTTGTAGAACTTATTCAAAGCAGCTGTGAAAACTAAGGGCTTATTCATGCGGTACTCACCAGAAATCGAAAAAGCGCTTCTCTCGTTCCCCAGAGGAAGTTTGGCCAATGACGACTCTGTCTCCCGTAGTGAGGTTTCCGGCTAGCACCTGTGTGCTTGATTCGTCAGTTTTCCCAATCGTAACCTGCACTGGTGAAGCTTTTCCCGGACCGCTGACCACCCACACTGTTGCAACATTGGCTGCCGGCTGTTCGCTATTTTTGTAGCCCGCCGGCCGAAAATTCAAAGCCTTATTTGGAATCATTATTGTATCTTTCGTTTCCGCAACTATGATATGTAAGTATGCAGTCATTCCAGGAAAGAGTAGGCGATGGGGATTGGCAGCGGACGCCACCGCCGTATACGTAACCACGTTTTGACTGATTTCTGGCGATTTGCGAACCTGAACAATTCGACCCTGGAATACCTTATTTGGATAGGCATCAACGGTGAAATTTACTTTCTGACCTACCTTAATCTTTCCGATATCTGCCTCGTCAATCCTACCATCGACCTCCATTTCATGGAGGTCGTCCGAAATCTTGAATAGTGTCTTGGACTCCAAACTTACGGCAACTGTCTGGCCCGGATTAATCTGCCGCAAGATAACAATTCCATCAATCGGGGAGCGAATTTTCGTCTGCTGGAGATCTACTTCCGCCTTCTCAACGGCGGCCTGTTTCTGCTCCACGACCGCGCCAGCGCTCTGCAAATTAGCCTCGGCCATGGATAATTGCGTACCAGCCACTTCAATCGCCTCACTCTTCATTTTCAGTTGTATCCGCAAACCTTCAAGATTTGCTGCGCCCACGTCGACCAAAGATCGCGATTGACTAACAACTTGGTCTGATACGGCTTTCGTTTTAGCGAGTATAAGATTGCGTTTTAGATCACTCTCGAGTTGCTTCTGGTGGATCTGCGCTGCGGCTAATTGACTCTCTGCCAATTGGCGGGCGGTGCGCGCATTCTCAACCGCCAGCTTTGCTGACTGCAATGCCGCTTTCTGTTGTTGTTCGGCTGCTTCCGCAATCCTTAGATCCGCCTTGGCCCCGCTAACAGCAGCAATATAGCTATCGGGTCTGACGCGTGCGATCACCTCACCCGCCTTTACCGAATCGTTGAAATTAACAAGCACTTCGGAAATTTGCCCGGAAAGCTGCGATCCGACCTCCACCATGACATGCGGAGTAATAGTCCCGATTGCTTTCACAATTGTGGTCACTCTACCGCGTTCGACAGGCGCGGTAATATAAGAGTCATGAGTTTTTTCGTCATAAGTATAGCTAGGTAGCGCGATGGCGAACGTTCCAAGGATAACTCCCGCAATAAGCGTTCGCATGTTCCATCTCTCGCCAAGCTACAATCCGAGAGCTGCAGGTTGAATTAACTTTCCCACCGAAGTCTTTTGATTGCAAGCACCGGACGCTAAAGCAGAAAAGCTCCCATGTAGTTCCGATGTCATCGGGATACATTGTGGTTATGGTCTTGCCAAACTGCGAGTTAGTGCGGCCATTGGCCACAGCCGAACAAAGAACGGCTAAAATCGGCCCCGGACCGAGGCTGTCCGCTGACCTGACCAGCCTTCTCTGAACCAAGCGTGATGAGAGAAATTAGCTGCAAGGAAATGGAAATGGGAGTACCTCCAATGGACATTGGCATAGTGAAAGTTAATTTGTAAATTTGATTGCGTACACAGGCGACGGCGAAGAAATGTGAAGAAGTGTTCGGACTCAGCGAGTCAGTCTCCTTGACCAAAGATCATTTGGCCCTTGACCAACGATCATTTGTGGCACATTGCCCACAAGCAGTGTCATTTGAAGAATCTCCTTCGCTCCTTGATGTCGCCTTTGACTGCAGCGTACCACTGGAGGGCGATCATGGGTGGACGTGTGTTAGTGACGGGCGGCGCCGGGTTTGTCGGCTCCAATCTCGTAAATCAGCTTCTCAGCGAAGGGCTCGATGTAACGATCTTCGATGCCTTCTTGCGGCGTGGTGCGCATGAGAACGTCGCTTGGTTATCCACCAATCATAAGGTTCCGAAGCTTCGCGTCGTCAGCGGCGATGTCCGGGATTTCGAAGCCGTACAGGCCGTCGTTGAAGACGCCGATGTGATTTACCACTTGGCCGGGCAGGTGGCGGTAACGACATCCGTTGCAGATGCTCGCTCCGATTTTGAAGTCAACGCGCTCGGCACCTTCAACGTCTTGGAGGCCGCCCGCCTTACTGGGCGCCAGCCCACGATCGTCTTCACCTCGACCAACAAGGTGTATGGAGGGTTAGACCAGATCGCGGTTGAGGAGGAAGCTGATCGCTTTCGCTTTCGTGACCTCACTGATGGCATCTCAGAAGCGCAGCCGCTCGATTTCCATTCCCCCTATGGCTGCTCGAAAGGGGCGGCCGACCAATATGTTCGCGACTATGCTCGCATATATGGGCTACCGACCGTTGTCTTCCGCATGAGCTGTATTTATGGGCCACGTCAGTTTGGCACGGAGGACCAGGGATGGGTGGCCCATTTTATTATTTCGGCACTCACGGGCCGTCCGATCATGATTTACGGCAACGGCAAGCAGGTGCGGGACGTGCTCTTTGTCGATGATCTTGTACGGGCCTTCCGTCTTGCGGTCAAAAATATCGATAGCGTAGCCGGCGAAATCTTCAATATCGGTGGAGGTCCCTCCAACACGCTTTCGGTGTGGGGCGAGTTTAGACGCCACCTGACCACACTCAGAAACGAAGCTCCTACCGTCAACTTTGACGGTTGGCGGCCCGGCGATCAGCCGTGCTACGTCAGCGACATTCGGAAGGCAGGCAAACTCCTCGGTTGGGAACCGCTCGTCGACAGGGATACTGGCGTCCTCCGCCTCGGAGAATGGGTCTCCGCCAATATGGCGCTCTTCACCCCAACCGATGCTGATAAGGAGGCGGCCTCCGCCGCAGCTTGAGCAAGCAGCCGCCGACGATGATTTCGAGATGGAGACTTGCCGTGCTGTGTTGCTTGGCCGCAAGCCTTTCGCTTCAGAAGCATGTGCTGAAGGATGCATCGGAACTGCCGTAAGGGCCGATATGCGCTTTCATGTGTTTGGGAATAGAATCTGCTCGTTACACTGTGCGGGCGCAACGGTCGTCTCCAGTCGTCAACGGGGAGAGTAGAGTGATGCGTATTCTGGTAACGGGTGGAGCTGGCTTCATTGGCTCGCATATGGCGGATCGTCTGCTCGCTGCCGGGCACGAAGTCGTCGTGATCGACAATCTTGCCACTGGCCTGCGTGAAAATGTTCCGGCAACGGCACGTTTTGTCCTAGGCGACGTGAGTCGGATCGAAGACGTGGAACGTGCCTTTGCAGGGGGCCTGGATGCGGTGTTCCATATTGCCGGGCAAGTATCACTGATCCGGTCCTACACAGATCCGACGATTGACCTGCGTACGAACGTACTGGGAACACTTAATGTCCTTACCACATGTGTCGCGCAGCGCGTTCCGCGCCTGATTTATGCGAGTTCGATGACCGTTTACGGCAATGATGCGCCGCTGCCAACTCCGGAAGATTCCCAGTGCGAGCCAGTCTCGTTTTACGGGATCACAAAGCACGCCGGCGAACGTTACGTCCACGTTATGGCCGCAAGGAGCAATCTGGACTTTCCATTCAACGTCACCGCTTTTCGTATGTACAACGTGTACGGCCCCCGACAGGCACTTAACAATCCTTACCAAGGAGTGCTCGGCATCTTCCTTGGCAACCTTCTGCGTAAAGAGCCGATCACGATTTTCGGTGACGGTGAGCAGTCCCGCGATTTTATATACATTCGCGACATTGTCGACGCATGGGTTGGCGCGTTGGAGAATCCCGCAAGCTATGGCAGGTCGATCAATCTCGGAAGTGGCAAACGCCTGTCAATCAATTATGTTGCCGACGCGGTGCTCGCGGCGTTCAAGCGCACGTGCCGCGACCATCGCGTGAATTACGCGCCGGGTCGATCCGGTGAGCAGCGGCACGTCGAAGCCGATATAACACGCGCCCGTCAACTGCTCGGTTGGCAGCCGCGCGTGTCGTTCGAGGCAGGTTTGGCCGAGACCCTGAGATGGTCTGTCGCCTCAATGACGGCAACGACGCATGCGACATGAAGTATCAATGCCGAAGATTGGTCCTACTACGAAGAAATTACGCAAATCTAACTGGAGTACGATATGAAACTATTGATTGTTTCGAGGTACGATCGTTCAGCGCGCGCCATTAACACAATCATCAAGTACGTCAGAGTCGGCAAGGCGCTCGGCCATGAGGTGGCGCTGTTCTCCGACCAAATTGGTGATATGCCCGATGTGCCGACCTCGCGCGATCCTAAGGCGTTTGATTATGTGATGTTTGTCGTCTACGAGACGCCGGATTTTCCGGATCTGCCGTATCTGGCGCACCTGCTTGACGGCATGCCAAGAGAGAGGCGGATAATCGTCGATTGCACTGGCCGATTTAACGAAACTATCGAGGTCGAACACGATTTCAACCATCTGGATAAGTTGGAAAACCACTTGGGCTGGGAATGGATCGACGGCTTTTCGGCAGTTGCCGAGACGATCCTGCAGCCTACGCCCACGCCTCTTCGCGCCGACGCGCGCGGATTTCTGTTCCATGGCTTCGATCCGGGGGCGATCGAGCGCCACTATGACAGCGCGGAAGAGGCAGCCCGCAGTTGGTCAGGCAAGATCGATAATTCAAAACAATATGGCTTGGTCTATGTCGGGAACAATTGGCAGCGCTGGTCGCAGATGCGATCACTGCTCAAAGCGATCGAGCCGATCAAGCAGAGTGTCGAACCGATTTGTCTGACGGGATGGGCGTGGGATCATCGCCCCGCTTGGGCCGCTGAGCTCGGCATCCAAGGTATCGATACGGACCTTGCGATGCTTCAGCAAATGGGAGTGGAGCTCAAGGGGAACATATCATTCGACCAAGTTATCCCATTCATCAGCCAAGGCAAGTTTTGCCCTGTGATCCACCGCCCGCTATTTAATCAGCTTGGAATAGTAACCAACCGTACCTTTGAGACGTTCTGTTCGGATACCGTTCCCCTCCTGATGTTGCCGGTCCAGATGATTGAATCAATCTACGGTCCGGCGGCGCGTATCCTTGCTGTCGGTGAAAATGTCGCCGGCCATATTCAGGACGTCCTGAGCCGCCCCGCTCTGTATTGGGACGCAATCCTGAAAACCCGTGCGTATCTTGCCGATCAACACTCGTTCCAGCGGCGATTCCAGGAACTGTCGGCGATCTTGGCGAAGTAGCACCGGCGCGCCGGGAGAGTGGGCTTATGCGCATCATCTTTGTGATGGATCAACGGATCGACCGCGGCAGCATCCAATCCATCTCCAACTATATGCGTGCGGGCGACGAACTGGGGCATGAGTTTGCCCTGTACGGCCTTCCTGATCCCAGGTTTCCTACCATCCGATTCTCTAGAGACGTGAGCGCGTTCGATTACGTCGTGTTCCTCATCGAATCCTCGCGACGCTGGATGAGTGGTCTGCGAATGCCGAGACTGTTTGCTGAAGTTCCGCGGCATCGGCGCGCTATCGTCGACGCCGATGGCATGTACAACCAGGTCATCGCAAGCAACAACTACGACCGGAATCACTCATCGGAATACATCCGCGCTGAATGGGTTGCTCACTATCGGGTCGTTGCCGACAAGATATTTCAGCCCACCTTTACGCCGCGAGAACCGGACGTACGCAAACTACTATTTTATGGATACAACCCGGCGCAACAAATCGCTCCTGAATCTTCACCGGCCAAGGCGCACGACATCCTGCACGTCGGGCACAACTGGTGGCGGTGGCGACAGATCAGTGGCGAGCTGCTTCCTGCTATCGAGAGTGTTCGGTCGGACCTTGGGAAGATCGCCTTCATCGGCAGTTGGTGGGACACGATTCCAGCAGGAGCCGCTGAACTCGGCGTCGAAGCAGCTTTCGGATTCGATGCCGAATGGCTACGGCGATTGCGTATACAGATCGAACCGGCCGTCCGCTACACTGAAGTCATCGCGGCCATGAGCACCGGGCGAATCAACATCATGACTCAGCGCCCGCTGTTTCGTGAACTGAGGATTCTGACGAGTAAGTATTTCGAGATATTCTCCGCCGATACCACGCCACTGGTCATGCTCGATCCGGATCATGCGGAAATGGTCTACGGCCCGGCGGGACGTGAGCTGGCGCTGTGTAACGGCATCGGCGCGAAATTGGTTGACGTATTGAGCCAGCCAAAGAAATTCAGAGAGATTGTTGAGGAAGTGCGAGTGCATCTGCTCAAGCATCACACGTATCGCAATCGGGTGCAGGAATTGGTCGCGGCGCTGGAGGATTGAGTCGAGCAAAGTGGTCGCGAAGAAGCGGGAGATTTCGTTGCGGTTAATGTTTGTCTATTACGCTTTCGAGGACCAGGGCAGCGGGCTGGTGATTCAGGGATACACCCAGGCCGCCCGTGTCCTGGGCCATGAAGTCTGCGTGTATGGCCGAGACAATCCAAAGATTCCACTGAACTATTCTCTAGATGTCGATATCGCGGATGCCGTCATCTTCATATTCGAATGGACGACGCAACTTCGCTACGAAGACCAACTCGACATGCTGCGGCTGGTAAGCAAGGTGCCGCGTAATCGGCGGGTGATCCTCGACGGGGACGGCAACTACAACGATGTGATCGCCATCGAAGGAGATTACAACCATCGAGATACAGCGCGCTGCCGTGAGTGGATCAGCGTCTGTGACAGCGTCACCGACAAGATTTGCCAGCCAACCCTTCACCCGATGCGGCCGAACGTTAGGCCTTTTCTATTTTATGCATACAACCCGACATGGGAAGTACCTTTTTCGCCGGGCGTTCAGGAATACGGAATGATCTATGTCGGCCACAGCAAGTTCCGTTGGGTGCCAATGTCCCGAGTCCTTCGCGCTGTGGAACAGGTCCGGATGGACGTCGGGCGCATCGGGTTAGTCGGACACGGGTGGGACAAGCCTCCGTGGTGGGCAACTACGTTGAATATGGAGGACAGTTACCGATCGGATCCGTCGTATCTTGAAAAGCTTGGCATCGAGGTGATAACTCCCGTTCCGTTCAAGCAAGTGATCGAAACAATGAGCCGCGCGGTATTTAACCCGGTACTTCTGCGCCCGACGTTCAACTTGATGCGGATCGTGAGTCCGCGAATTTTCGAGACGCTCGCGGCTAATACGATCCCGCTGCTAGCCATCGACAGTGAGCACGCGCGGGAGATTTACGGCGACGACGCGACCGCTCTAGTGCTCGGAGATAACGGTCCGGAAACCGTCCGCGACATCGTCCGGCGGCCCGAAAAATTCCACGACCTCGTGATTCAAATCCGCAAGCACCTCGCCAGCAAGCATTCGCACACGGCAAGGCTGAAACAACTGATTGAGATTATTAAAAGCTAAATAGCGCCTTCGAGGGCACAACAAACGAGGCGGCTGATGTTTGCCTATTTTCGGAATGACGATAACGCCAGCGCGCAGGGCGTGTGGAACTGCTCCAAACCGCCGCGGCTACGGGCCAAGAGATTCGCGTTGCAACTGCACGACAGCGACAACTTTGATCTTCTGCGGCTTATGGAAAAGATCCCGTGGCAACGGCAAATCGCGATCGACTGCGACGAGAATTATAACAACGCGATCGACACTGACTAAGACGACAACTATCGTGATCCGACCGCTAACAGCAAGCGGACGGAGCAAAGAGGACCGGAATGCGTCTTGTGTTTGTGAACTGGGCCTATGACAATCATGGGAGCGCCCAGGATCTTTATCACTACACCCGCGTTGCCCGGGCGATGGGTCACGAGGTGACGCT
>Ga0307436_1001296_pt1 | contig 11159 bp, 9 predicted proteins | sample SalMarWE160440MG_FD_202513 | JGI IMG/M metagenome (GOLD analysis project Ga0307436, IMG submission 202513) | Salt marsh sediment microbial communities from the Plum Island Ecosystem LTER, Massachusetts, United States - WE1604-40 | ecosystem: Environmental > Aquatic > Marine > Intertidal zone >...
CGAGGAACAGCCCGATGCGCAAGCCCGCGTCGCGCGCTTCATGCTGGACGCGCTCGAGCTGCTGCTTCGACACCCATTGCAGCCACAGGTGATAGTCCACCGCGGCGCGGTTCCGCCCGATGAAGGTGGTGACCTCGGGCGAGGTCCTTCGCCGCAGCGTCTCTGGCCAGCGATCCACCGTCGCTCCGCGCCCTTCGGCGACCATCTGCTCGCCTATCGCTTCGTAGCTGGCGTGCGCCAACAGCGCATCGCCCCCATCGTTGCAGAAGGCGCGAAACGAAGACTTCAGGGCATTGCTCCACGGAAATTCGTTGAAGCACCGCCGCAGGAGGCGATCCTTCACGCGCCATACTGCAACATGGTCGATCAAAGGTCCGGCTCTGGCACGGGCCGCATCGGCCCGCTCGTTGTCACTCAGACCGGTAAACCCATCCACCCAGTCCAGCGCGATATAGAGTGGGTTGAGGAAGCGGCGGTTCGACGGAGCGAACGGGCTGATCCGCCCGGGATCGTTCCAAAACAGCGCGTGCAGAGGATTGACCCCGACGAAATCGGCGCCTTCATCCGCCGCCACGCGGCACAATGCCGAGAGATCCGCATAGTCTCCGATGCCGAGGTTGCGCTCGGCGGAAAGACCGGCAAGCTGACACGTGATCCCCCAGACTCGCGCATTGACCAGGGACGGCGGAACGTGACAGCGCAAGGGTGACGGCTCGGCGCACACCGTCTCGATGTCAGGCAGGAAGACGGGCGTGCTGTCCGCAATGCCAAATATGCCGGCGAGAGCAGCGAGCGTGTCGGGCGATACGTCTCGTTTGACGCCGTCAACTCCGGTGTAGCGCGGCTCTATGCCGTGCGAGGCGCAAAGACTGACAAGGCTTGCGGTCATGGTCCGTGGCTCCTCGAAGCCGCTGGCAGACTCCTATGCCGCAACTACGACTGCTGGCTGCACCAGGACACGTCAACCCCGCCGGCAAGCTGCCAACCGGGGAACGTCCCGCCGGGCGACGGACCGCCAAGCCGTTCATGCACGCTCGCAGCCAGGCCGTGCGTCTCGCCAAAGGGAATGACTGCCGACGGGCGGACCTGGAATTGCGCAATTCTGATGGGCGCTGGACGAGACCCGATTCCCCGGGATACGCAACCGCGTCGACTTCGCCCGACACCGTGAGACCGTCCACCTCTCCTTCGATGAGGTCCGGTTGAAGCGGAACCGTCTCTATGACCGCACGTCCGCGTTCGACCAAGGCCGTCAGCTCGTTCGCTGGCTGGCGATCAGGGCATCGACGAATTGTTTCAGTCGCATCCCGGCCTTCGCGCCCGCCGCTGCGGCGAGCGCGTTCACATGGGAAAGCACGCCCTGCGCGTAGATAGGCTGCGCATGGCCTATCGGCGCGGAAGCGGCCGACACGGCACCGGCGATAATGCCGCGCTGATCGAGATCGGCGAGACGACTTACGCCCGCGTTGTCCTTGCCGACGCCGCCGTCGCTGAAGAAGATCGCCAGCAGCGGCACCGAGATGACGTTGTCCGCTCGTCCCCGGAAGAGCGCCGCATGCGACCCCGTGATGGCGATCGCGCCGGCATCCTCCGGCCGCAGCATGGGCGCGGCATCCAGGCAGATGACCTTCGGTTCGCCAGGGTTTTCGCTGACGGTATGGCGCTGGCCGCCGTCGATCGGCGGTGGCTGGCGCGTCACCACCGGTCCGCTCAGCATCAGCTGTGCGCACTCACGCACGCTCTGTCCCGGCTTGCATCCCAGTGCCTTCGCCGATTCGTTGACGTGGCTGATCGTTCCGTTGGCGAGCGTGTCTTCGCCATCGGCAATGTGACAGGTAAAGGCGTCGGCCGTGGCGCCGGCGAGCCCGATCCGGTCAAGATAGGGCAGACCCTTGATGCCGGCGTTTTGCCAACCGACGCCGGCGTCGTTCAAGACGACTCCCCGGATGCCCCATTTGGCGGCGTGCCACGCGTTGTATTCGCCGCCGTAGGAACCCGACACGACCACACCGCCGCGGCAGCTCTCGGTCGCGGTGGCGCTGCTGGAAACGGCCACGATCTCGGCATTCGCTGTCATTGCCTCAGTTGCTCCTGTTGCCGCGAGGCGGCCCGGTCGAGGTCGCGGCGCCTAGCCGGCGGCTCGGCGGTCGGCCGCACTCGGGGCGCGCACGACGTTGAGCAGGGGCTCGCCGGCGCCCAGCCGCCTCAGATTGCTCGCGAAGACAGCGCATCGGCGCTGCCACAGCTCATCCGTCCACGCTGCCGAATGAGGCGTCATGTGCACGTTTGGCAACGTCTCGAACGGGAAATGCGCCGGCGGCACGACATCGGTCGGTGACGAGGGATATCGATACCAGACGTCGAGCACGGCGCCGCCGATGACGCCGTCGCGCAGCGCCGCGAACAAATCCTCCTCGCGGGCGATCTCGGCGCGGGCGGCATTGACGAGCAGTGCCGTGTTCTTCATCCGGCGGAACTGAGGCAGCGCCAGCATGCCGCGCGTCGCCTCGGTGAGCGGGCAGGCGATCACGACGAAATCGGCGACGGCGAGCATCTCGTCGAGACGATCTGCGGTCGCCAGCCAGTCGACATCGGGCGCGCTGCCGCGCCGCGACGCAGTTACCGCCATGACCCTCATGCCAAAAACCTTGGCCCGGCGAGCGATCGCGGCACCGATGTGGCCGAGGCCGATCAGGCCCAGCACCTTGCCGGCCGCTTCACCATGGATCGGTCGCGAGAAGTAGGCGCCGCCCCACCCGAGGTCGGGGATGCGCCGGATCATGGCGCCGTAGCCGACGACGTGGTCGAGGATTGCCGCAAACACGTATTCGGCGACCGGTTGTTCGTGCTCGTACGCGTTGCACAGCCAGGCCGACAGATCGACCGCATCGAGCGCGATCTTGTCGATGCCGGCGCCGGGCGCCTGCAGCAGGCGGAAGCTCACTCGCGCGGCGTCCTTGTCGGCGAAGCGCGAAGCGACGAGCATGTCGACCCTGACCGGGGCCGGCGGCGCTTCCGGCACGTCGACGATGCTGTCGGCAGGGTCGAGCAGGGGACGCAACCGTTCCTTGAGCGGCGCCGCGATATCCCACAGTGCAATCCGCACGGCCGTTAGCCTACCGCTTGCGTCGCCGGCCTGGCCGCCGGCACATCGCCGACGAGTTCGCCCGCCCGTTCGATGAGCACCGCGAGATCCGCGCGATCCGTCGGCGATAGCTCGACCAGCGGCGGACGGACAGGCCCCATCGGTCTGCCGACCAGTTCCAGGCCCGCCTTGACGATGCTGACGGCGTAGCCCCGCCGGCGCCGGCGGATCGCCGCCAGCGGCATGATGAAATGCTCCAATACGCGATCCACCACGACACGATCGCCGATGCACAGCGCTTGGTAGAAATGCGAAGCCAGCTCCGGCAGAAAGCTGAAGATTGCCGAGGTATAGCTGCGGATGCCGATCGCGAAGCACTGCGCCGCGATCGTCTCTGCCGTCGGCACCCCGTTGATCAGTGCCAGTCTGTCGCCGGCGCGATATTTCAGCGAAACCAGTGCTTCGAAATCGCCGGTGCCGTCCTTGACGGCGATGAGGTTGGGACAGCGGTCGGCAAGCCGCAGCACCGTGTCGGGCGCCAGCACCCCGTTGTCGCGGCTGTAGACGATGACGCCGATCGCCACCGCCCGGCACACGGCCTCGACGTAGGCCGCGAGGCCTTCCTGGTCGGGCGTGATGAGGTACGGCGGAAAGAGCAATACGGCGCTTGCGCCGGCCCGTTCGGCGGCCCGCGCCATCGCAACGGCAATTGTCAGACCCTGACCCGCACCGGCAATGACCGGCGCGTCGCCGGCGTGCCTTGCGGCAATGCGAACCAGCATCTCCTGTTCGTTGAGATTGAGGGAGAAGATCTCGCCGGCGCCGCCGGCCGGGACGACGGCCGCCGGTCGCGCCGCGACCAGCTCGGCAATGTGGTTGGAGAAGCGAGCTTCATCGACGCCGCGGTCGTCATCGCGAAACGGCGTCGCCGGAAAGGCGAGGATGCCTTCCGAGATCCGGCGCATCACCATGTCCGCTGCCGCGTCGCGCATCGCCCAGATCGCCCGATATCCCCCTGGCGTGCGCGGCCGTCACTCCCTTGACGCCACCAACGTCGCTACCCGTGCGTAGGCGGATGGCTTCACCGCCAAAGCCAAGCATATCCCATTGAATGGGACTATAGACCCATTTATTGAGACTATGACGCCGTGTCGCGGCGGTCAAGCGACATGCGCCCGATCCGACCCGTTTCAGGCGCGCGTGACGAAGCCAAGACGCTCGGAGATTACGCGCGCCGTATCCGCCACCAGCCCGCCGATGCGCTCAAAGTGGGGCGATACGCGCTCGGCCGGCCCCGACACGCTGATCGCCGCGACCGGCAGGCGGCGATGATCGAACACCGGTGCCGCGCAACACGCGAGCGTCGCCTCGAACTCGCTGCGGTCGATGGAATAGCCGCGTTCCCGCGTCTCGGCGACGTCTCGCTCCAGGGCGGCGAGACTGGTGATCGTGGAATCGGTGTAGCGCTTGAGCTGGAGACGGCCGAGCAGGACGCGCCGCTCGTTGTCGGCCATGGCGGACAGAAACGCCTTGCCCAGCGAACTGGCGTGCATCGGACGATGCGATCCCAGGCGCGAAGAGATGGTGATCGATTGCGGCCCCTGCTCACGATACAGCAGCACCATGCTATCGGAGTCGAATACGGCGAGATTGACCGCCTCGCCGGCCATTTGCAGAAGCGCCCGCAGCGATTCGGGAGCAACCTGCATGATATCGGTCGATTGCACGGCGACGACCCCCAGCTGGACCGCTTCGCGGCCGAGGCGCCAACGCCCGCTGACCGGGTTGATCTCGAGGAAACCGAGCCCGCGCAGCCGTTCGGCGATGCGATAGGTGGTGGATCGGCTGAGGCCGATGGCATCGGCGACGTCGCTGACCGAGGCCTCCTGTGTTGTCTTGTAGAAGGCGAGGATCGACAGGCCTCGCTCAAGCGTACCGACCGGCACTTCCTGCGCGGCCGGATTGCTGGTCTTCCTGAGTGAACTGGCCACTGAAATAGCGGTCTTTCCCGGTGGCTGATGGGAGCGACACTCGCCCATGGCCGCCCGACGGGTCAAGCGCTTCGCCCGTATGCGGCTGAGGGAGGCCCGCGCCTGCAACGACGGGCCTCCCTGCGGACGGTTTACGGCCTACATCACGCCCCAGATCTTCTTGTACTGGTCCTCGTAGCCGTTCTGCGGGTCGTAGCGATTCTCCTTGCCACCGTCGAGATCGACATTGTCCTTGATGACCAGGTGCACCTTGGTGACGTAGCCCGATGGCGGTTGGTTGTTGAAGGCGCGGTTCAACTCGTCGATGAGCTGCCAGCCATGCATGTAGGCTGGCTCCGGCACCGTCGCGATCTGGAATTCGCCGTTGCGGATCCGCTGATAGGCCGACACGCTGCCGTCACCCGCCGAGATCAGGAACGGCGGATTGCCGGGCTCGATCCCCGCCGATTTGAGCGTGGGAACGACGAAGTCGAAGTACACGTCGTTGAACGTCAGCATGTAGCCGAGATTCTTGCCGAACCGTTGCAGCAGCGAGTTGGTCAGCGACGGTGTGCGCTGCGGCACCTCGCCGAAGGGCCCGTTGTCCTCGGAGAGGAGCTTGCAGGTATCGCACTCCTTGATCGCCTTCTCGATGGCGTCCGACTTGGTGACGACGATCTGGTACTGGCGATCGGAAATGACCTCCGCCTGCGCGGTGCCGTTGGAGTGAACCACGGCATATTCGCCGGCCAGATAGGCGATCTGGTCCGGCGGCGTCGACACGTTGACGATGATGTGAGCGTCCGGCACCGGTCCCGGCGAACTGGTCGAGTGCCAGGATACGATCTTGATGCCGGCGGCCGCCGCCTGATCGAGCGCCGCCTTGTTGGAAGCGGGATCGATCGAGCCGAGGATGATGCCGTCCGGCTTCAGCGCGATTGCCTGCTGGAGAGCGTTGGCGCTGTCGGTGGCGTTACCCTTGCCGTCGATGACCGAGTAGTTCCAGCCGAGCAGCTTCGCCGCGTCGCCGGCGCCGCGGCTTGCATCGGCGTTGCCCGAACTGTTCTGGGTCAGCGATACGAACACCACCGTCTTGCCTTTGGCGGCCTTCGGCCCGCTGGTCGGGCCGTCCCAGGTGCCGCCGCCCGGCGCGGTCGCTGCCGCGACGTCTGCCTTCATGCGCTCCAGGAAGCCCGGTTCGGCGGACGCGGGAACCGCGAGCGCCGCCGTCATGGTCAGGCCGAGTGTCAGGAGCAGCGCTCCCCTCGGGCTGCAGAGTGAGTGTCTTGTCATTTCACATTCCTCCCTTGCCAGTGTGCCGTGCGAGCACGGGTCTCATGAATTCGCCTCAGGACATCCTGCGGCGGGCGGCGTAGCCGGCGAGACCGACCGAGATGATCAACGCCCCCCCTTGGAAGATCGGTTCGACGAAGAACGAATTGCCGAGCTGCTGCAGACCGGCAATGCCGATCGCCAGGACGAGCACGGCGATGATGGTGCCGGCGGCATTGACCCGGCCGGGGCGAACGGTTGTCGCCCCCAGCAATGCACCCACGAACGCCGGCAGCAGGAACTCGGGTCCGACCGAGCTTTGTGCAACCTGCAGGCGGGCGGCCAGAATGACTCCGGCGAGACCGACGATCAGTCCGCCGAAGATGAAGGCGCCCATGACGAGGCGCCGGCTGCTGACGCCGCTGAGCTCGGCAGCCCGCCGATTGGAGCCGATCGCGTGGAGCTGTCTTCCGATGGGAAGATGTTCGAGCGCCATCCACGACAGCACGGCAACCAGCGCGACGACGTATGTCGGGAACGGCAGGCCCAGCACGCGACCATCGTTGATCAGCGTGAACAGGTGTGGGACGGCGCCGATCACCTGCGTCCCGTTCGTGATGAACGTGCCGATTCCGTAGAGGATGGTGCCGACGCCCAGGGTCGCTATGAAGGAGTCGATCCTGGCGTACTCGACCAGCGCGCCGTTGATGAGGCCGACAAGGCCGCCGGCGGCAATCGTGACCACCACCACCACCGGCCAGGGAACCCCGACCCAGGCGATCAGACTCATCGCGATGATGTGCATGAGGCCGATCGAGTAGGCGACCGAGAGGTCGTAGTTGCCGCAGGCGATGACCAGCATCTCCGCCATGGCGAGCAGGGCGACGGTGGTGTTGTTGCCCAGAATGGCGCGCACGGTCTGGATGCCGGCGAAGGTGCCCGGCAACAGAACGGCGAATATCGCCACCAGCGCGATGCCGAAGACCAGCAGTCCGTGGGTCGCCAGCACGTGCAGAACGACGCTGCGGGTGCTTCTGTCGGCTTGCGCCACGCGCGTCTTTTCGCCGGTCTCTGCGCCGAGGTCGGGATTGGCGCTCATGCGACGCCCCCGTGCGCCGGCGCCTCGCCGACGCCGCCCACGGCCCTGGTGAGAGCCTCCACGGTGATCTCCGCGCGGCTCAGTTCGGCGACGATTTGCCCGCGGCTGAAGGCAAGCACCCGGTCGCAGATCTGGGCCAGTTCATCGAGATCGGAGGAGACCACGACCATTGCGGTGCCGCTGGCGGCATCGTCCGCCAGCATGTGATAGATCTGCGCCTTGGCCCCGACATCGACGCCCATGGTGGGATCCTCCAGCACGAGGACCCGATACCTGCGGCCGGCCCAGCGCGCGAGCACCACTTTCTGCTGGTTGCCGCCGGAGAGCGTACTGATGTCCCGATCCGGTTGCGGCGGGCGAACGTCGAAGCGGTGCAGCACCAGGGCGCATTCGCGGCGCTCGGCGTTGTTGTGGCGCAGGGCGAAACTGGTCGCACCGAAGTTCATCGGATTGAGGTAGAGGTTCTCGCGCACGGTCATCGTTCCGGCGAGAGCTTCCTCCGCGCGTTTGCCGCTGACGAAGCCGATACCGAGCGCAATCGCCTCGGCCGGTGAACGCAGCCTGTGGCTGCGACCGCCCACCTCGACGGAACCGCCGGCGCACGGGAGCACACCGGCAATCCCGCGACCGATCGCCTCGTGGCCCTGGCCCCGCAACCCGGCAAGACCGACGACCTCGCCTGGCCGCACCGTGAACGACACCGGCCCGAATCCGTTGACCCGCAGTCCTGTGATCACCAGCGCCGGCGTGCTCTCCACGGCATGCGCCGTGCGGGTCCGCTCGACCGGTGCGCTGCCGACGATCTCCCTCACCAGTTGCCCGGCCGAAATGTCGAAAGGGCGGTGGACGGCGACAACGCCGCCGTCGCGCAGCACGGTCACGGCGTCGGCGATGCGATAGACCTCGTCGAGACGGTGGCTGACGTAAATAATGCTGACGCCGTTTTCGCGCAGCCGCTTGAGGATGCGGAACAGCCGATCGACGTCCGATTCCGGCAGGCTGGCCGTCGGCTCGTCCAGAACCAGCAACTCGGCGCTGCGCGACAACGCCCGCGCGATCGCCACGATCGATTTGTCGGCCCGCGACAGCTCGGACAACGGCCGGTCGAGCGGCAGCGGCGAATTGAGAAAGTCGAGGGCCTCGGCCGCCGTCGCATTGACCGCCCGCCAGTCGATCAACGGCCCCCGGCGCGGATAGCCGTAGCCCATCGCCATGTTCTCGCCGACGCTCATCGTTTCGATCAGACCGAGGTCCTGGTGTACGAAGGCGATGCGCCGTTCGCGGCTGTGGTCGAGCGGAGTGCCGTCAAGCTCGATCGCGCCGGCATCAGCGGCATAGACCCCGGCCAGTATCTTTATGAGCGTCGATTTGCCGGCGCCGTTGGCTCCCAGCAGCGCGTGGATCTCCCCGGGAAACACGGTGAAATCGACGCCGCGCAACGCCTCGGTGCCACCGAAGTGCTTGGCCAGGCCGCGCACCGCCAGCAGCGGCTGAGGGACGTGCTCGCGGCGTTCCTGCGACGCGGGCCCTGTCTGTGTTGCAGCGCTCTGCATCAGCCGAAAAAGCGGACGCTCCACCCGGTAGTCCCAATCAATGGGACTATCATCCACTGAATGAGAATAGCGTTTCGCCGGACGCCCCGTCAAGCAACGTCCGCGATCCTCCGGCGCCGATCATGGTGCCACGGACCGGCGTGCGACGCACCAATGGAGGCTGTCTTGTTCTTGCCGAACTGCCTGGGCGGAGCCGCCTTGGCTGAAGCGGTCAAGCCTGGCCGACACGATGCCGGTCGGGCAGCGTTCTCTCGGCAAATCTGAAGCGGGCAAGAGCACCGCCGCTCCGCCCGTGACGGTCGCGGGAAATTTTGGTCCCGACGCTAGCGCCGCTACGCAGCCTTCCTCAGTGCGCCGCTCAGTGATTGGATGAACGCTTCGCTGGTGAGCGTTGCCCCCGAGATGATGTCCACATTCGGGCTCTGGGCCATGACCACCTCTTTGCGCAGCATCGGCAGCGCTTGACGATTGATGGCAATCGATGTGCGACGATCGGACGGATAGCGAAGGATGTTGATCCCGGCAAGCCGGCCGTTTTTCACGATGGCCTGAATCTGGATGAGCCCGTAATAGGCGTCAACCACCGGACCCGTGTAGCTTCCGTTGGCGTAGCTCAAGGCCCTTGCACCGACCTTGGGGCCTGTCGGTTTCGGCGTCGGGCGTTGCGGTTGGCCCCAGACGTAGGCACCGACAACAACGAGCAACAACATTAGGAAAGCAATCCGTTTCATCGATCCCACACCTGCCGGCCACAAGTCAGAGCCCGATCGCATCGTCTCACGATCATGCTGACAGGTGACTGTCTACACCGATTACAAATATTTCATGATTGGCGCAGACGGCGCCGCCGACGGCCACCTTGTCGTGGAGTCTTAAGCGTTCGCGATACGGGGGAGACCGTCCTCTTGCCCGTTCAGCCGACGGAATAGCCGCCGTCGACGGCAATGGTGGTGGCGGTGATGAAGCCGGCGGCGGGAGACGCCAGGAACAGCACCGTGCCGACAAGATCGTCGACCGTGCCCCATCGCTTCAATGCCGAACGATTGGCGATCCGCTCGGCGTCGGCGGGAACCGACCAGAGCGGCCGAGTCATGGCGGTCTTGTGATAGCCGGGCGCGACCGCGTTGACGCGAATGCCGTCGCGGCCGAAGCGATGCGCCAGGGCGCGCGTGAGCCCCACGATGCCGCTCTTGCTGGCGCAATAGGCGGGCACGCCCTCGTCGGCGAGATAGCTCAGCATCGAGGCGAAGTTGATGATGCTGCCCTTGCTGGCGCGAAGCTGCCGCAGCAGTGCCATGCTGAGGCGCATGGCGGCATGGAGGTTGACGTCCATCACTTCGAGATAGATCGCGTCCTCGTATTCGGCCTCGGGCCGGGCCACCCCGGCAACATTCACCAGCACGTCGAGCTTCGCCAGCGTCTTGGCGAACGCCTCGATCTCGGCCGCATCGCGGACGTCGAGCCTGGCGAAGCGGAGCCTCGGGTGGGCCGCCTTCCCGGCGGCGATCTTCTTCTGCGAGGAGCCGGTGGCGATGACGGCGGCGCCGAGCCGGACAAAGCCTTCGGCAATCGCCAGGCCGATCCCGCTGGTGGCGCCGGAGACCAGCACCGTCTTGCCGGCAAACAAATCAGGCCGGAAACTGCCAACGATCTCGTCCATTTCAGACCAGCTCCCTGAGAACCGGGTTTGCCACTCTTTGCCGATCGAATTCGCCCACTGCATTGCACAGGTATTCGCGCCGATTGGCAAACCCACGGGCAGCGTCCGGCCGCCGTCCGGTCCGCTCTGCCGCCACAAGCGGTCGTTCGTTTCGTCCGCCGAGCCGCGTGCCCGCGTCGAACCGACGCTCGACGATGTCGACACAACCATCGTCGACGTGGCACGATCGGGCTCGTCGGGCCAAAGGGCGCTTCCAGCAGGCAGTCGATCTCCCACTCGTCCTTCACGGCGGCACCGGCATTTCGGCCGACTCACTACAAAAGGCCATCGCCCTCGGGGTCGCGAAGGTCAATTTTGGGAGCTACCTGAAGCAGCGCTATCTTGCCGCGTTGCGCAAGGCGCTTGCGCTCGACGAGCCCAATCCCCACGCGCTCCTCGGCCTAGGCGGCCAGCATGATCTCTTGGTTGTCGGACGCGACACGGTGCGCGAAGCCGTGCTGGAGCGCATGCCGGTCCTCGG
>Ga0307436_1001297_pt1 | contig 11151 bp, 10 predicted proteins | sample SalMarWE160440MG_FD_202513 | JGI IMG/M metagenome (GOLD analysis project Ga0307436, IMG submission 202513) | Salt marsh sediment microbial communities from the Plum Island Ecosystem LTER, Massachusetts, United States - WE1604-40 | ecosystem: Environmental > Aquatic > Marine > Intertidal zone >...
AGGGACTTCATGCCGACCGCCACGCCGATCAGCCGCGTAAACGATTTCGTCGTCCGTTTCGCCAACGTCAATGGTTCGGGCTCCGCCAGCGCCAACGAGCTGTTCGCGCGCGCCATCCTGCGCATGGGCGTGCCGGTTTCGCCGCGCAACATCTTCCCGTCCAACATCCAGGGGCTGCCGACCTGGTACGAGGTGCGGGTGTCGGAGCAAGGTCACCTGGGCGCGCGCGGCGGCACCGACCTGATGGTGGCGATGAACCCGCAGACCTTCGACAAGGACATCGCCGGCATCGAGCCGGGCGGCTACCTGCTCTACGATTCGACCAAGCCGCTGCCGGCGTCGAAATTCCGCGAGGACATTACGGTCATCGGCGTGCCGCTGACCGCGATCTGCAACCGCGAATACAGCGACCCGCGCCAGCGCCAGCTGTTCAAGAACATCATCTACATCGGCGTGCTCACCGCCTTGCTCGACATGGACGTGGCCGCGGTCGAAAAGCTGATCGGCGAGCAGTACAAGGGCAAGGACAAGCTGATCGAGCCCAACATCAAGGCGCTGCATATCGGCCGCGACTACGCCACGCTCAATCTTGATTGCCCGATCGGGCTGCGGCTGAAGAAGTCCGACAAGGTCGGCGACCGCATCTTCATCGAAGGCAATTCGGCAGCCGCCTTGGGCGCGGTCTATGGCGGCGCCACGGTGTGCGCCTGGTATCCGATCACGCCGTCGTCCTCGCTCGCCGATGCCTTCAGCCGCCATTGCGCCAAGCTCAGGGTCGATCCCGAAACCAAGCAGGCCAAATACGCCGTCATCCAGGCCGAGGACGAGCTGGCTTCGATCGGCATGGTGATCGGGGCGGGATGGAACGGAGCGCGCGCCTTCACGGCCACTTCGGGGCCGGGCATTTCGCTGATGCAGGAATTCATCGGGCTCGCTTATTTTGCCGAAATCCCGGCGGTGATCTTCGACGTGCAGCGCGCCGGCCCCTCCACCGGCATGCCGACACGCACGCAGCAATGCGACGTGATCTCCTGCGCCTATGCCTCGCACGGCGACACCAAGCACGTGCTGCTGTTCCCGGAGGACCCGGCGGAAGCCTTCGATCTTTCCGCACTCTCGTTCGATCTCGCCGACCGGCTGCAGACGCCGATCTTCGTCATGCTCGACCTCGACATCGGCATGAACCATCGGCTGTCGCGCCCGCTGCGCTGGGACGATACGCGCGCTTACGACCGCGGCAAGGTGATGACGGCGGAGGAGCTGGAGGCCGGCAAGGAATTCGGCCGCTATCTCGACGTCGACGGCGACGGCATTGCCTACCGCACCTATCCCGGCACGCATCCGACCAAGGGCTCGTATTTCACCCGCGGCACCTCGCGCGACCGTTACGCGAGGTACACCGAGGAAGGCGCGCCCTACGTCGACAACATGCAGCGGCTGATCCGCAAGTTTGAAACCGCCAAGGACCTGATACCGCGGCCGTTGCAGGCCAATGCCGACAAGCCCACCAAATACGGCGTGCTCTATTACGGCTCGACCGCGCCGGCGATGGACGAGGCGATCGCCATGATCGAGGCGCGCGGCCACGCAGTCGACCGCATGCGGGTGCGCGCCTTCCCGTTCCATTCGAGCGTCAACAGCTTCGTCGCCGGCCACGACTTCACCTTCGTGGTCGAGCAAAACCGCGATGCGCAATTGCGCTCGCTGATCGTCAACGAATGCGGCATCGATCCCGTCCGGCTGGTGCCGATCAATCACTATGACGGCACGCCGATCACCGCCCGCTTCATCGCCAAGGCGATCGGCGATCATCTCGACGCGTTGAAGATCAAGCCGCTGAAGGTGGTGTCGTGATTTACGCTCGCACAGCCTCTATCGGCCTCATGCTGAGGAGCGCTCCGCAGGAGCGCGTCTCGAAGCATGCGGCCGCCCCATCCTTCGAGACGGCCGCTGCGCGGCCTCCTCAGGATGAGGCGGATTAAAGCAATGATTGGATAGTCCGATGACCTATCTCGCCAAGCCCAAGTTCCACCATCCCGAGCTGCCGAAGAACGCGCTCGGCTACACCCACCGCGACTACGAGGGCACGGTGTCGACGCTGTGCGCCGGCTGCGGCCACGACTCGATCACCGCGGCCATCATCCAGGCCTGCTTCGAGCTGGCGATCGAGCCGCACCGGGTGGCGAAGATTTCCGGCATCGGCTGCTCGTCGAAAACGCCGACTTATATGCTCGGCAACTCGCACGGCTTCAACTCGGTGCACGGGCGCATGCCGTCGGTCTTGACCGGCGCCAATCTGGCCAACCGAGATCTGATCTATCTCGGCGTCTCCGGCGACGGCGACAGCGCGTCTATCGGGCTCGGCCAGTTTGCGCATTGCCTGCGGCGCGGCGTCAACATGGTCTATATCGTGGAGAACAACGGCGTCTACGGGCTGACCAAGGGACAATTCTCGGCCACCGCCGACCGCGGCTCCAAGTCGAAGCGCGGCTTCATCAACACCGACAATTCGATCGATCTGGTGGCCATGGCGCTGCAGCTCGGCGCCTCGTTCGTTGCCCGCTCGTTCTCCGGCGACAAGCAGCAGCTGGTGCCGATCATTACCGCGGCGATCGCGCACCAGGGCGCCGCCTTCATCGACGTGATCTCGCCGTGCGTCGCCTTCAATAACCACGTCGGCTCCACCAAGAGCTTCGACTTCGTGCGCGAGCACAACGAGGCGGTGAACCGGCTCGATTTCATGCCGAGCCGCATGCCGATCGAGGTGAAATACGAGCCCGGCACGGTCGAGGTGGTGGAGCAGCACGACGGTTCCAAGCTGGCGCTGCGCAAGATCGCCGCAGACTACGAGCTGCACGATCGCGGGGCGGCGCTCGGCTTCCTCCAGCACCACGCCGCCAAGGGGCAGATCGTCACCGGCCTGCTCTATGTCGAGCACGAGTCGGAAGACCTGCACGCGCATCTGCGCACGGTGGAGCGGCCGCTCAACGCGCTCTCCGAGCAGGAGCTGTGCCCGGGCCAGGCGGCGCTCGACAAGATCAACGCGAGTTTGCGCTAAAACCCAATCGGCCTCATGCTAAGGAGCGCTCCGCAGGAGCGCGTCACCGCAAGTCGGCTATAGCCGACTTGCGCATTTGAAATCCGATCTCGGGTAAACCCGAGAGCGGTGCATAGGGCCGCCCATCCTTCGAGACGCATCGCTTCGCGATGCTCCTCAGGATGAGGCGGAGAAAGATCTTCCATGGAACAACGCCAACTCGGCCGCTCCGATATCAAAATCGCCCCGCTGATGCTGGGCGGCAATGTGTTCGGCTGGAACGTCGACGAGAAGACCTCGTTCGCGCTGCTCGATGCTTTCGTCGCCGCCGGCTTCAACGCCATCGACACCGCCGACAGCTATTCGCGCTGGGTGCCGGGCCACAGCGGCGGCGAATCGGAGACCGTGATTGGTAATTGGCTGAAGCAAAGCGGCAAGCGCGCCAAGATCGTGATCGCCACCAAGGTCGGCAACGACATGGGCGAAGGCAAGAGCCTGAAGAAGGACTACCTGCTGCGGGCGGCCGAGGCCTGCCTGAAGCGTTTGCGCGTCGACTGCATCGATCTTTTGCAGACCCATTTCGACGACGAGGTGACGCCGGTGGAGGAGACGCTTGGCGCCTACGCGCAACTGATCGCGCAGGGCAAGGTGCGCACCATCGGCGCCTCCAACATGAGCCCGGCGCGGCTTAACGCCTCGCTCGCCGCCAGCAAAAAGCTCGGCATCCCGCGCTACGAGAGCCTGCAGCCGAACTACAATCTCTACGACCGCGTCGATTTCGAGAGCCAGTTCGCGCCGATTTGCAAGGCCGAAGGGCTCGGCGTCATCACCTATTACTCGCTCGCCGGCGGCTTCCTCACCGGCAAATACCGCTCGGCCGCAGAGGCGTCGAAAAATCCGGTTCGCGGCAGCAAGGTGAAGGGCTATTTCGACGCGCGCGGGCTGGCGATCCTCAAGGCGCTCGATCAGGTGGCGGCGCGCCATGGCGCGACGCCGGCGCAAATAGCGCTGGCTTGGCTGATGGCACGTCCGGGCGTGACCGCGCCGATCGCCAGCGCCACCAGCATGAAACAGCTTGACGACATCATGCGGGCACCGCGGCTCACGCTTGGGCGCGACGACATCGCGGCGCTCGATACGGCGAGCACCTGAGCTTCCTGCGCAAACAAAAACGCGTCATTGGTTGATGCAAGAGCGGATATAGCTGTCGCGGTCGCCGGCGGCCTGCCCGTAGACGCCGGACTGATGCACGCAGCGCGCGGAACGATCCTGGAAGGTCTCGGCGCCGCCCGGCCCCGAGCCGGTGGCGGGCAGGTTCGGCAGCAGGCGGCCGGTCTGCGGCACATAGAGCGGCGGCGGCGTTTTTGCGCGATGCGGCGTGACCACTGGCATATGCGGCAGCGGGAGCGGCGCTTGCGGCTTGGGCAAAGGGATCGGATAGACCGGGTTCGACGAGCCGCGCCGCGCCTTGCGAGACTTCTTTGATTTCTGCTTGGCCGGGGCCGCCTGCTCCGGCCGCATGATGTTGATCGTGCCGCTATCCGAGGCGGGTTCGGCCGACCACGCCGGCGCGCCGAGCACCAGCACGAGCAATGTAAAGAGAGACCCTCGCAGCATCGCTATTAGATATGGGTGCGGCCGCGCAACCGCTACTCCTCCGGCGCCTCGACGATGGGATCGTAGCGCGAAGCGTCGAAGCCGAGCAGATTCCAGCTCTGCTGCATGTGCGGCGGCAACGGCGCCGTGACGTCGATCACGCCGCCGCGCGGATGCGGCACCACGATGCGGCGCGCCAGCAGATGCAACTTGTCCTGGATGCCGCCGGGCAGTTCCCAGTTCTCCTTGTTGAAATATTTCGGGTCGCCGACGATCGGGTGGCCGATATGGGCCATGTGGGCGCGCAACTGATGGGTGCGGCCGGTCACCGGCTTGAGCGAGACCCATGACAGCTTCTGCGCCGCCGTCTCGACCACCGCGTAATAGGTGACCGCGTGCATGGCGTCCTTGTCGCCGTGCTTGGCGATGCGCATGAAGCTGTCTTCTTCGACTTCCTGCTTGGCGAGATAGGTGGAGATGCGGCCCTGCTTCGGCTTCGGCACACCCACCACCAGCGCCCAATAGATCTTGCGCGCCGCGCGGGTGCGGAAGGTCTTGGCCAGCGCGGCGGCGGCAAAGCGCGTCTTGGCCACCAGCAGGCAGCCGGCGGTGTCCTTGTCGAGCCGGTGCACCAGGCGCGGGCGCTGGGCGTCGGCGCCCGGTCCGCGCAAGGCGGCGAGCATGCCGTCGATATGGCGCGTGGTGCCGGAGCCGCCCTGCACGGCAAGCCCCATCGGCTTGTTGAGCACCAGCAGGTCGTCGTCCTCGTAAAGCGTGATCGATTTGAGGAAGGCGCGATCCTTCTGCGCCGCCGGTGCGCCCTCGGGCGGGCGTGGTGCCTCCAGCTTGAGCGGCGGGATGCGCAACCGTTGTCCGGCTTGCAGCCGCGCCTTGGGCTGGGTGCGCTTGCCGTTCACGCGCACCTCGCCCTTGCGGATGATGCGCTGGATATGGCTGAACGACAGCCCGGGAAACCGCGCCTCGAAGAAGCGGTCGACGCGCATGTTGTCTTCGTCGGCGGTGACGGTGACGGTTTGCACGCCGGCGCCTGAACCTCTCCCCGCTTGCGGGGAGAGGTCGGCCGCCGGAGCGGAGCGAAGGCGGTCGGGCGAGGGGCTATCTCTGCGAGTCTGAGTGCTTGGAAATGCCCCCTCACCCCGACCCTCTCCCCGTGCGCGGGGAGAGGGAGAACCGGCGCCGTGCCTCTTGAAACGGCCTTGCGTCTTACCGCGCAGCCGATGCCTTGGCCCGGCCTGTTGCCGCCCGCCGCCCGGCTGGCGCGGGCCGTTGCGTCCGCGGGTCATGGTCGGCCTATTCGGTCAAAAACGGCGATCTCGTGCCGTGTGGAAGATGGCCATAATCCGCACCGCCTCGTCCCCGACGCGATAGATGATGACATAGGGCAGTCCTGCGACAGACAGAAAGCGAGCCCCGCGCGGGCCCGGGCGGCCGAGGTGGGGCGAGTCGGTCAGCAGGCCGGCGACGGCTCGAATACGTCTGACCACCCGCTCAGCGGCGGCATCATTTTTCGATATGTAAGCGAAAATTGAGTTGAGATCCCGTAGAGCGCCCCTGTGATAGATGACTCTCATGCCTTCAGCCGCGCGAAAAAGGCTTCCGCCTCTTCCTCGCTGGCGAAGTCGTTGTCATCAAGGCGGCGGTCGAGCTCCGCCAGTTGCTCCGGCGTCAGCTCAATCTCGGCGTCCTCATTGTCGAGAAAGTCAAGAAGCAGCACTGCTGCCGCCTGCTGGCGATCTTCCGGCAGGTCACCCAGCCGCGAAATGGCTTCGCTTAGTCGCTTGTTCATCGGCGTCTCCGCTCGGCGGGAATATAGTGCGTCAGCGGCGGCAATCCAATCCGCTCATTTGCCCCGCGCAGCCTTATTCCCCGCCCCGCTCCTTGCGCAGCTTGGCCCAATAGTCCAGCCGCTTCCTGATCTCGCGCTCGAAGCCGCGCTCGGGCGGATTGTAAAATTTCTGGCGCGGAAGCTGATCGGGGAAATAGTTCTGGCCGGAGAAGGCTTCCTCGGCGTCGTGATCGTAGGCGTAGCCGCGGCCGTAGCCTTCCTCCTGCATCAGCTTGGTCGGCGCGTTGAGGATGTGCTTGGGCGGCAACAGCGAGCCGGCTTCTTTTGCCGTGCGCATGGCGGCACCGTAGGCGGCGTAGCCGGCGTTGGATTTGGGCGCGGTGGCGCAATAGAGCACAGCCTGCGCGATCGCCAGCTCGCCCTCGGGCGAGCCGAGGAAGTCGTAGGCGTCCTTGGCGGCATTGGCAATCACCAGCGCCTGCGGGTCGGCCAGCCCGATATCCTCGATCGCCATGCGCACCACGCGGCGCGCGATGTAGAGCGGCGGCTCGCCGGCGTCCAGCATGCGGCAGAGATAATAAAGCGCGGCGTCGGGGTCGGAGCCGCGCACCGACTTGTGCAGCGCGGAGATGAGATTGTAATGGCCGTCCTGCGACTTGTCGTAGAGCGGCGCGCGCCGCTGCACGATCTCCTGCAATTGCGCGGCATCGAACTGCTCGTCCCGGCGGGCGGCGCGCCAGACTTCTTCCGCCAGCGTGAGAGCGGCGCGGCCGTCGCCGTCGGCCATGCCGATGAGCGCGGCGCGCGCCTGTTCGTCGAGCGGCAGCGGCTTGCCTTCGATGGTCTCGGCGCGCGCCAAGAGCTTCTCGATTGCCGCGGCGTCGAGCGGCTTGAACACCAGCACCCGCGCGCGCGACAGCAGCGGCGCGTTGAGCTCGAAGCTCGGGTTCTCGGTGGTGGCGCCGACCAGCACGATGGTGCCGTCCTCCATCACCGGCAGGAAACTGTCCTGCTGGGCGCGGTTGAAGCGGTGGATCTCGTCGACGAACAGCAGCGTGCCCTGCCCCAGCTCGCGCCGGTGACGCGCTTCCTCGAACACTTTCTTCAGGTCGGCAACGCCGGTGAAGATCGCGGAGATCTGCTCGAAATGCAGGTCGGTGGCCTGTGCCAGCAGCCGCGCCACCGTGGTCTTGCCGGTGCCGGGCGGGCCCCAGAACACGAGCGAGCCGAGCGAGCGGGTCGACAGCATGCGGGTAAGCGCGCCGTCGGCGCCCAGCAGATGGTCCTGCCCCACCACCTCGTCGAGCTGTTGCGGCCGCAAGCGATCGGCGAGCGGGTGCGGCGCGTCCCTGTCGAGGCCGGCGGCGGCGAACAGCGTCGGCCCGGCCGCTTTGGCGCGCGGGGTCATGGTCACGGCCTCTTACCCTCTCCCCGGAGGGGAGAGGTGAAGAAAGGCATGCATGTGCATCCTCATCCGCTGAACACCGCGGAAATTTGCTGGCCGCCGCGGCGGATGATGACGCGCCAGGTGCGGTTGGGCGTGCGCACCGCGCGCTCAAGATCGCGGGTCTTCTCGATGCGCCGGTTGTTCACCGAAACGATGATGTCGCCGCGGCGGAAGCCGATATTGCTGGCATAGGAGCCGGCATCGACGTCGAGGATGACGACGCCGCGGTCGGCGTTGGAGAGCTGCAATTCGTCGGCCAGCGCCGGCGACAGATTGGCGACCTTGGCGCCGAAGAACGGCGAGCGCGAGCGGATGGTGATCTCGTCGCGCGGCAAATCGGGCGCGGTGCGTAAGCTTACCTTGACGTTGAGCGCGCGGCCCTTGCGCAACACGCCGAGCTCGGCCGTGCCGCCAAGCGGCTTGGTGGCGAAGCGGTAATCGAAGGCGTTGACGTCGTCGACCGGCTGGCCGTCGACCGAGGTGATCAGGTCGCCGACCTTCAGCCCCGCCTGCGCCGCCGGGCTGTCGCGCAGCACATCGGCGATGAGCGCGCCGACCGGGCGCTTGAGGCCCAGACTGTCGGCGATGTCGGGGGTGACGGCCTGCAGCTTGGCGCCGAGCCAGGGCCGCTCGACCGCTTTGCCGCCGTGCTCGGCGGAGGCCACCACCACCCGCACCATGTTGGAGGGGATGGCGAAGCCGATGCCCTGCGAGCCGCCCGAGCGCGAGAAGATCGCGGTGTTGATGCCGACCAGGTGGCCAGCCAGATCGACCAGCGCGCCGCCGGAATTGCCCGGATTGATGGCGGCGTCGGTCTGGATGAAGAATTGATAGTCGGTGATGCCGACCTTGGTGCGCGCCAGCGCCGAGACGATGCCGTGGGTCACGGTCTGCCCGACGCCGAACGGATTGCCGATGGCGAGCACGACATCGCCGACCTCGAGCGCGTCGGAATTGGCGAATTCGAGATGCGGGAAACGTTCATGCGCATCCTTGATGCGCAGCACGGCGAGGTCGCTGCGCTTGTCCTTGAGCACGACCTTGGCCTCGAACTCGCGCTTGTCGGCGAGCGCCACCTTGATCTCATCGGCGCCGTCGATCACGTGCACGTTGGTGACGACGAGGCCGGACGGATCTACGATCACGCCGGAGCCCAGCGAACGCTGGATCTGGCTGGCGCCGCCGCCCGGCACGCCGAAGAAGCGGCGGAAGATCGGGTCATCGAACAGCGGGTTCTGGGCGCGCACCATCTTGGCGGCGTAGACATTGACCACCGCCGGCGCCACCCGCTTCACCAGCGGGGCATAGGACAGCCGCAGCTCGGTCTGGGTCGGCACCTTCCGCTGCACGACTTGCGCGGACACGGGTGCGGCGGCAAAGCCCACCGTTGCGGCGGCCGCCAAGGCGATCAGAAATGGCTTCAAGCGCATGATGTCGAGTCCCGGCGAATGGCGGAGATATAGGCCCTGAACGGGCCCAAATGAAGGCCGCTTCTTCCCTCTCCCCGCTCGCGGCGAGAGGGTGCCGAGCGAGCGCTTGCGAGCGAGGCGGGTGAGGGGCAAATGCGGTTCGCTCAGAATCGCGGCGTCGCCCCCTCCCCCGGCTTCCGCGCTATGCGCGAAAGCCGACCTCTCCCCGCAAGCGGAGAGAGCTAGGCCCTACTCCTTCGGCGGCACCGTGCGCAGATAGGCCACGACCGCGTCGAGGTCGGCCGGGGTCAGGGTCGCGTAGGAGTGGAAAGCCATGGGCGGCTTGAGATGCTTGCCGTCCTTGTCGACGCCGGTGGTGATTGCGCGCTTGATCTCGGCGTCCGTCCAGCCTCCGATGCCCTTGGTCTTGCTCTGCGTGATATTGCGCGACACTGAGACGCCCCAGGGGCCGGGGAATTCGAAGCCGCCGGTGCCGAGCTTGGTGGCGAATTCGCGCCCTTTTGGACCCATCGGCGTGTGGCATTCCATGCAGTGCGCGATGGTGGCAAGGTAGAAGCCTTTCTTCACTTTATCCTTCATCATGGCTTCGGTGTAGGGCTTCTCGCCGCCCGGGAAGACGATCTCGAGCTGCTTCATCTTGTAGACCGGCGCCGGCACCGTGTTCTTGATCGGCTTGAGCGTGCGCAGATAGGCGACGACCGCGTTCAAATCACGCTCGGTCATGATGTGGTAGAAGCCGGTCGGCATCACCATGGCAATGTGCACGCCGTCCGGCCGCAAGCCGGTGCGCAACAGCTTCTTGATGTCGGCGTCGCTCCATTTGCCGATGCCGGTGTCCTTGTCCGGCGTGATATTGGGCGCGGTCACCTTGAACGGCGGCTCGTCCCACGACAGCCCGCCGGAGAACGCCTTCTCCATGATGTCGCCCTTCGGGCCCTTGGGCGTGTGGCAGTTGCCGCAGGTGAGGATGCCGTTGACCAGATAGTCGCCGCGCTTGACGAGATCGGCCTTGGAATCAGCCGATTGTGCCAGGCCGGTGGCGGCCGCGAGCGCGATGAAAGCAACGATAAGCCGAATCATGATTCCTCCCGGAACATTTGACCGGGGGATTATACATAGGCGCGGGCGCGCGGACATAGGCCACAAAATAAAAAGGGCAGCGAAACCGCCGCCCTTGCATCGGATGTTATATTTATGCGCGCTTTACGCCGGCGCGGCCGCTTCCGCCGCGACCTTCTTCTCCTGCACCGGACCGGAATCCTTGCCCTTGGCCTCGACGTCGCGGTCGACGAACTCGATCACCGCTTGCGGGGCATTGTCGCCGAAGCGGAAGCCGGCCTTGAGCACGCGGGTATAACCGCCGTGGCGCTCCTTGTAGCGGGGCCCGAGCACCTCGAACAGCTTCTTGACCTGGGCCACGTCGCGGATCTCGGCGATCGCCTGACGGCGGGCGGCAAGCCCGCCCTTTTTGGCCAGCGTCACCAGCTTCTCCACCACCGGGCGCAATTCCTTCGCCTTCGGCAGCGTGGTGACGATCTGCTCGTGCTTGATCAGCGCGGCGCACATGTTGCCGAACATGGCGCGGCGATGCGACGGCTTCTTGCCGAGCTTGCGGTGAACTTTGCCGTGACGCATCGCTTTCGTCCTTTTCCCTACGCGTCATTCGGGACGCCGCGAAGCGGCGATCCGGAATCCAGAAACAATCTCATCGCATTCCTCTGGATTCCGGGTTCGCGCCTTCGGCGCGCCCCGGAATGACAGAGACTAGTAATGATCCTCGAAGCGCTTGGCGAGCTCCTCGATGTTCTCCGGCGGCCAGCCCGCCACTTCCATG
>Ga0307436_1001298_pt1 | contig 11148 bp, 11 predicted proteins | sample SalMarWE160440MG_FD_202513 | JGI IMG/M metagenome (GOLD analysis project Ga0307436, IMG submission 202513) | Salt marsh sediment microbial communities from the Plum Island Ecosystem LTER, Massachusetts, United States - WE1604-40 | ecosystem: Environmental > Aquatic > Marine > Intertidal zone >...
ATGCCGGCGGCCATCGCCAGCATGCTGAAGATCGCCTCCACGCTGCCGGCCGCGCCCAGCAGATGGCCGGTGGCGGATTTGGTGGACGACATGGACAGCTTGTAGGCCGCCGGGCCGAACAGCCTTTTCACCGCGCCCAGCTCGATTTCGTCGCCCAAGGGCGTCGAGGTGCCGTGGGCGTTGATGTAATCGATGTCGTCGGGCGTGAGCTTGGCGTCGGCGAGCGCGTTGCGCATGGCCCGAAAGCCGCCGCTGCCGTCTTCGGCCGGCGCCGTGATGTGATAGGCGTCGCCCGACAGGCCGTAGCCGAGGATCTCGGCGTACATCTTCGCTCCGCGCGCCTTGGCGTGCTCCAACTCCTCGACGACGACGATGCCGGCCCCCTCGCCGATCACGAATCCGTCGCGGTCCTTGTCCCAGGGGCGCGAGGCGCGCGCCGGCTCGTCGTTGAAAGCGGTGGACAGGGCGCGGGACGCCGCGAAGCCGGCGATGCCGATGCGGCACACGGCGGCTTCGGTGCCGCCCGCCACCATCACGTCGGCGTCGCCGTGCTGGATCAATCGCGCGGCGTCGCCGATGGCATGCGCCCCCGTCGAACAGGCGGTCACCACCGCGTGATTCGGGCCCTTGAAGCCGAACCGGATCGAGACATGGCCGGAGGCGAGATTGATGAGGCAGGCGGGGATGAAGAACGGGCTGACGCGCCGCGGCCCCCTGTCCCTGAGGGTGATGGAGGTTTCGTAAATCCCCTGCAAGCCGCCGATCCCGGAGCCGATCATGACGCCGGTGCGCTGCTGCCCCTCCTCGTCCTGCGGCTCCCACCCGGAATCCTTCACCGCCTCGATCGCCGCGGCGAGGGCGAAGACGATGAATTCGTCCATTTTGCGCTGGTCCTTGGGCGCGACCCAGTCGTCCACGTTGAACAGGCCGTCGCCCTGGCCGCGCGGCACCATGCCCGCCACTTTCGAGGCGAGATCGGAGACGTCGAAAGCGGTGATGGCGCGAATTCCGGATTCGCTCGCGATCAAGCGCTTCCAGCTCAGGCTCGCGCCCGCGGCCAGCGGCGTCATTGCCCCCATGCCGGTTACGACGACGCGCCGCACGGATTCACCTGTGGGCGGAACTGAAGGGAATGGTTGGGACCGGAGCGGAACGCGTCCGTCTTATCAGGATTTCGCTTCGATGTAATTGATCGCGTCCTTGACGGTCAAAATCTTCTCGGCCGCGTCGTCGGGAATTTCGCACCCGAATTCCTCCTCGAAGGCCATGACCAACTCGACGGTGTCGAGACTGTCGGCGCCCAAATCGTCGATGAAACTGGCGCTGTCGGTGACCTTGGATTCGTCAACGCCCAAATGTTCGACGACGATCTTTTTCACGCGCTCGGCGATGTCACTCATGAATGCATTCCCTCGGAGAACCTAGCTTGGAACAACGGAAACCCGGCTTCGGGAGGCGGCCCCGCGCATGCCCGGCGCCCCTGGCGCCAAGGGCGCGGTTTCGTAACACACTTTCCGGGCCCTGACCAGCGCCCGCCCCTCCCCTGAATCGGGCGTCATATCATCGCCATTCCGCCGTTAACATGCAAGGTCTGGCCGGTCACGTAAGCGCCCGCGTCGGAAGCCAAAAACGCCACACAGGCCGCCACGTCCATGCCCTCGCCGAAGTGTCCCACGGGGATTGCCGCAAGCAGCTTTCGGCGCTGGTCTTCGCTCAGCTTGTCGGTCATCGGAGAGACGATGAATCCGGGCGCCACGCAGTTCACGGTGATACCCCGGCTCGCCACCTCGGCGGCAATCGATTTCGACATGCCGGCAAGCCCCGCCTTGGCCGCGGCGTAATTGGCCTGGCCCGCGTTACCGGTGGCTCCGACAATGGAGGTGATGGAGATGATGCGCCCAAATCGGCGCTTCATCATCCCGCGCAGGGCGGCGCGGATGAGGATGAAGGGCGCGGTCAAATCGACGTCGAGGACCGCCTGCCAGTCGTCGTCGGACATGCGGAGCGCCAATCCGTCGCGGTTGATGCCGGCATTGTTGACGAGAATATCGATGCCGCCCAGCGCCTCTTCGGCGCGCGCCGCCAGACCGGCCACGGCGGCCCGGTCGCGCAAATCCGCGGTGAAAACATGGGTGCCGCCGCCCATGCTTGCCGCCAGCGCGTCGAGGGCGTCGCGCCGGGTGCCGGCGATCGCCACATGGGCGCCGCGGCCGTGCAACGTCTTGGCGATGGCGGCGCCGATGCCGCCCGAGGCGCCGGTGACAAAGGCGCGCTTTCCGCGAAGCTCCAATTTGCCATTCCCGTCGCTCATTCTTGGTCACACGGTGGCGAGAAACTTTTCGATGTCGGCCGGCGCGTGCACCGGCACCGTTGCGATCGCGCGGTCAATGCGCCGGGCCAGCCCCGACAACACGCGCCCCGCGCCGATTTCGACCAGCGTGTCCACATCCCGGCCCGTCATATAAAGCACGCTTTCGCGCCAGCGCACCATTGCCGTCACCTGCGCCACCAACAGGCCGCGGATGGCGTCCGGATCGGAGACCGGCTCGGCGGTGACATTGGCGATCAAGGGCACCACCGGTTCGCGCAACGCCGCGCCCGCCAGCGCATCCTTCATGACGTCGGCCGCCGGCTGCATCAACGGACAATGGAACGGCGCGCTCACCGGCAGCATCACGGCCTTGGCGCCGCGCTTCGCCGCTTCGGCGGCGGCATGTTCGACCGCCGCTTTGCTGCCGCTCACCACCACCTGGCCCGGCGCGTTGTCGTTGGCGGCGGCACAGGTTCCGCCCGTCGCTTTCGCCGCCCCCGCCGCGATCTCCTCCACCGCCGGGATATCGAGGCCGATGAGGGCGGCCATGGCGCCCTCGCCCACCGGCACCGCCTTTTGCATCGCTTGGCCCCGCGTTTTCAGGAGCCGCGCGGTGTCCGCAAGCGTGAGGGATTTGGCCGCCGCCAGGGCGGAATATTCGCCCAGCGAATGCCCGGCGACGAAGCGGCCGGCCTTGGCGAGATCCAGCCCGCCGTCACTCTCCAGCACGCGCATCACGGCGAGGCTGACGGCCATGATCGCGGGCTGCGCATTTTCGGTGAGCGTCAAATCCGCCTCGGGGCCTTCGAACATCAACCGGCTGAGGTTTTGCTTCAGGGCCTCGTCGATTTCCCCAAAGACGTCGCGGGCGGCGGCGAAGGCCTCCGCCAGCTCGCGCCCCATGCCCACCGTCTGCGATCCCTGGCCGGGAAAGACGAACGCCCGCGCCATTCCCTTGGGTCCCCCTTGGCTGCCGGAAACGGCCAGTGATAGCGGCGGGCGTGGCGCGCCACAAGGGCGTAAGCCCCGATTTTGGCCCGTTTCCGGGGGTTTGCCGGGCTTGCGCCGGGGGCATTTTTGGCTATAGTGCGCGGCCTTACTCCTTGCCGGCTTGGCCGGCTAGGCCCGACCGGCCGATGTCCCAGTTCCGTGCTGAGACCGGCTCCGGGCCGCGTAACAGCCAAAAGGGGTCAAAAACATGGCGTTCTACGAGAACGTGTTCATTGCGCGCCAAGACATCTCGTCGGCCGCGGTCGAGGGTCTGGCCGACAAATTCGCGGGCGTGATTGCCGAAAACGGCGGTTCGGTCTCCAAGAAGGAATTCTGGGGGCTGCGCAACCTCGCCTACAAAATCAAAAAGAACCGCAAGGGGCATTACGTCCTCTTCAACATCGACGCACCGTCCGCCGCGGTGGACGAAATGCAGCGTCAGATGAAAATCAACGAAGACATTTTGCGTTATCTGACCATCAAGGTCGAAGAGCTCGATCCCAATCCGTCGGCGGTCATGCAAAGCCGTTCCAGCCGCGACGAGCGGCCGCGGCGCGGCGAACGCCGCTTCGGCGGCAACGGCGACGAGCCGGTGAGCGACGACAGCGCCGCCGTGCCGGTTGTTTCGGAAGCCGTCGTGACGAACGGCGCCGCCGCACCGGCCGCGAGCGAAGGAGACAAGGAATCATGATGCGCTCAAGCGAACCGCGCGGCGAGCGCGGCGGCGGTGAACGCGGCGGTCCGGGCGGACGGCCCGGCGGCGGCGGCGCGCGTCGGCCGTTTTTCCGGCGCCGCAAAAGCTGCCCCTTTTCCGGTCCCAAGGCGCCGAAGATCGACTACAAGGACGTGAAGCTGTTGCAGCGGTTCCTGTCGGAGCGCGGCAAGATCGTTCCCAGCCGCATCACCGCGGTTTCGGCCAAACGCCAGCGCGAGCTCGCCCGCGCCATCAAGCGCTCGCGTTTTTTGGCGCTGCTGCCCTACAGCACGGGCTAGGAGGCGGCCATGCAAGTCATCTTGCTGGAACGGATCGAGCGTCTGGGCAAGCTCGGCGACGTCGTCAAGGTCAAGCCGGGATTCGCCCGCAATTATCTGTTGCCGCAGAAGAAGGCACTCCGCGCCACACCAGAGAACATTAAATATTTCGAATCCCAGCGCTCGCATCTCGAATCCGTCAATCAGGCGCGCCGCGGCGACGCGGCGGAAGAGGCCAAACGCCTCGACGGACAATCGGTGACGCTCGTGCGCCAGGCGGGCGAAAGCGGACAGCTTTACGGCTCGGTCACGACTCGCGACATTGTCGCCTCGCTGGTCGAATCCGGGTTCACGGTCGAGCGCCGCCAGATCAATCTCGGCGCGCCGATCAAGGCGCTCGGCGTCTATCCGGTGCGCGTCGCGTTGCACCCCGAGGTCGCGGCCACCGTCACCGTCAACGTCGCCAAATCCGAGGAGGAGGCGGCAAGCCAGCTGCAGGCGGCCCTCAATCCGCCGGTCGAGGAGCCCGTCGAGGAGCTGGAAACGCTTAAGAAGGCCAAGAAGCGCAAAAAGCCCGCCGAAGAGCTGCCGCCCGGCGCCGACACCGCCTTCGAGGCCCCGCCGCCGCCCGAACCCGGCGAAGACACCGCCGAGGCTTAAGCCCGCCCGCAAATCCCCAGAGAATCCGCGGTTTTCCGGCCGCCGCGTTTTGGGATTTGCCCTTTCGTTTCACCTTGCACTAGTCTTTAGGCGTAGTCCGTGCGCGGGCTCCGGCCCGCGGCGGGGGAACAGAATATCCGCGAGGCTCGGGCATGATGTTCGAGAATCTCCTGCGCTTCATCTTGCGTGCCGGTGCGGTCCGCCTGATCGACCCGAAGGGGCGGGTGCACCGGATCGGCGACGGCTCGGAACCCGTGTGCACGGTGCGCCAGCACCGTTCGCTGGGTCCCAGGCTTTTATACAATCCCACGCTCGCCTTGGCCGAAGGCTACATGAACGGCGTCTTCGACGTCGAGGACGGCGACATCGGCGAGCTCGTCGGCGTCATCATGCGCAATTTCGAGCATCTCGAGCGACATCCGTTGTCCCTCGTTGGGCAATGGCTGTGGCTGCAAGGAAACCGTTTCGGCCAATACAACCCCATTTCGCGGGCGCGCCGGAACGTCGCCCATCATTACGATCTGCGCGGCGAGCTTTACGAGCTTTTCCTCGACCGCGACCGCCAATACTCCTGCGCCTATTTCCGCGACCCCGGCGACAGCCTTGAGACCGCCCAGGACAACAAGAAGCGCCACATCGCGGCCAAGTTGCTCTTGGAGCGGCCGGGACTGAAAATTCTCGACATCGGTTCCGGCTGGGGCGGGCTCGGGATTTATCTCGCGCAGCTTGCCGATGCCGACGTCACCGGCGTCACGCTCAGCACCGAGCAGCACAAAGTGAGCGAGGAGCGCGCGGCGAAAAACGGGCTTTCGAATCGCGTGCGGTTCCGTTTGCGCGACTATCGCAACGACTCAGGGCGCTACGATCGCATCGTGTCGGTCGGCATGTTCGAGCACGTGGGACGGCTCAATTACCTCGAATTCTTCCGCAAGGTTTACGATCTGCTCGACGACAAGGGCGTGATGCTGCTCCATTCGATCGGCCGCTCGGGCCCGCCAGCGCCCGTTAACGCCTTCATCCGCAAGTATATTTTCCCCGGCGGGGATTTGCCGGCCCTGTCCGAGGTGTTGACCGCGGTGGAGCGCTCGGGGCTTTTGGTCACCGACGTCGAAATCCTGCGCCTTCATTACGCGGATACGCTCGCGGAATGGCGCCGCCGCTTCGAGGCCAATCGCGACAGAGTCAAGCGCATGTACGACGAACGCTTCTGCCGCATGTGGGAGCTGTATCTCGCCGGTTGCGAGATGAGTTTCCGGCACCAGGACATGATGGTGTTCCAACTCCAGCTCGCGAAGCGCCAGGACGTCGTGCCGCGGCTGCGCGACTACGTCACCGACTTCGACCGCGCCGCCGGCGCCCGCAAAGTCATCGCCGCCGAATAGCCGGCGGCCGCTTGCTGCGGCGCACCGGTTTATCCCCGTGATTCTTTGTTGTGGGCGGAATCGCCCCACTCAAAGAATAGTGTTCAATCACGTGGGGCTTGCGCGTACAGTCGTGCCGCATTCCATGACAACCGCGACCGACAAGAGCCAATCGAACGTGATGGCGCTGCGCGAGCTTGACGCCGGCGGCGCCGGATTCCGCTCGCCGCCCCACAACTACGAGGCGGAGCAGGCGCTTTTGGGCGCCATCATCGAAAACAACCTCGCTTACGAGAAAGTCTCCGAGTTTCTGCTGCCGCAGCATTTCGCCGAACCGATGCACGGCCGCATCTACGAGGCCATCGGGCGGCTGGTGACCCGCGGCCACATCGCCGACCTCGTCACCCTCAAGAACTTCTTCGAGTCCGACGGCGGCCTGGCCGAGATCGGCGGCGCCAAATACCTGGCCCAGTTGGTGGCCTCGGTGGTGACGGTCATCAATGCGGTGGATTACGCCCGCACCATCCACGACCTTTACTTGCGCCGCCAGTTGATCGGGCTCGGCCAGGACATCGTCAACAGGGCCTATCAGCACGACCTCGACGCCGACGCTGTCGCCCAGATCGAAGGCGCCGAAAAGGTGCTGTTCGACCTTGCCTCCACCGGCCAGTACGAGGGCGGCTTCCGCAGCTTCGAGACCTCGCTGATGAACGCCATCCGCATGGCCGAGGCCGCCTATCAACGCGAAGGCAAGCTGACCGGCGTGGCGACGGGCTTGAGCGACCTCGACAAGCTGTTGGGCGGCTTGCACCGCTCCGACCTCGTGATTCTCGCCGGCCGGCCGTCCATGGGCAAAACCGCGCTCGCCACCAACATCGCCTTCCATGCCGCCCGCGCCTACAAGGGGAGCCGCGACGAGTTGGGCAATCCGGTGGCCGAGGACGGCGCGGTGGTGGGGTTCTTCTCGTTGGAAATGTCCTCGGAGCAGCTGGCGACCCGCTTGCTGGCCGAAGAGGCCGGCATTTCCTCCGACAAGATCCGGCGCGGGGCGCTGAGCAAGGACGACTTCCAGCGGGTGGTGGAGGCCTCGGGCGAGCTTTCCCGCATCCCGCTCTATATCGACGACACCCCGGCGCTTTCGATTTCGGCCGTCCGCACCCGGGCGCGCCGCCTCAAGCGCCAGCACGGACTCGGGCTCGTCGTCGTGGACTATCTCCAGCTTGCGACACCCAGTTCCGGCTCCCGCTACGACAACCGGGTGCTGGAGATCGCGGAGATCACCCGGGGGCTCAAAGCGCTCGCCAAGGAGCTGGAGGTGCCGGTCCTGGCGCTCTCCCAGCTGTCGCGCGCGGTGGAACAGCGCGAGGACAAGCGCCCGCAACTGGCCGATCTGCGCGAATCGGGGTCCATCGAGCAGGACGCCGACGTTGTTATGTTCATTTTCCGCGAAGAGTATTACATTCGCCGCCGCGAGCCCAAGGAAGGCACCGAAGAACACCGGAAATGGCAGGACGAGATGGCCCAGGTCTATAATTTGGCGGAGCTCATCATTGCCAAGCAGCGCCATGGGCCGGTCGGCAAAGTGTTCCTGCACTTCGACGGCAACACGACCAAATTCTCCGATCATATGTCGGAGGACCACCTCCCCGACATCCGGTGACGACGAGCCTCCCGCGCGCGGGCAACGCCTCGATCCGACCGGCCGATTCCGAGCCCGACACCGGTCCGGAGCAGGTCGGCCATGATTTGCATGCCATTCTGACCGTGGATCTCGGCCGCATGGCGGCCAATTACCGCCTGCTCGCCGCCCGCGCGCCGCGCTCGCGCATCGGCGCCGTCGTCAAGGCCAACGGCTACGGCCTCGGCATGGCGGGAATTGCGCCGGCCCTGTTCGCCTGCGGCTGCCGCGACTTTTTCGTGGCCGATGCCGAGGAGGGCGTGGCGCTGCGCCGCGTGCTGGCCGACGCCCGCATCTTCGTCCTAAACGGCCCCGGCGCCGATTCGCTTCAGACCTTCGCGCGCCGCCGTCTGATTCCCGTCTTGAACACGCTCGATCAGATCGCGCTGTGGGCGGGTTTTGCCCGCGGCGCTGCCAGCCTTCCCGCCGCCATCCATGTGGACACCGGCATGGCGCGTCTGGGACTGGCGACCGAGGACCTTGCGGTGCTGGCGCGCGAGCCGCAGCGCCTCGAGGGTCTGACGCTCGCCTGCGTCATGAGCCACCTCGCCTGCGCCGACGAAATGGACCATCCGCTGAACGCCCAACAGCTCGCCGATTTCCGCGCCGCCTGCGCGGCGCTTCCGCCCGCCCCGACCTGCCTGTCGAACTCCGCCGGTCCTTATCTCGCGCCCGACTATCACGGCGACATCATCCGCGCCGGCGGCTCGCTGTTCGGCCTGGCGGCCCTCGAGGACGCGCCCAACGAGAGCGCGCAGGTCCTCAAGCTGGAGGCGCCGATCCTCCAGGTGCGCCGCGTTGACAGCCCCATGACCGTTGGCTACGGTGCCAGCTTCCGCGTGGCGGGACCTGGACGAATTGCAACGATTCCAGTAGGTTATGCCGACGGATACATGCGATCCCTGAGCAACAAGGGGAGCGCATTGTTGGGGGGAATCCGGATACCGGTCGTGGGTCGCGTTTCGATGGATCTCACCACCTTCGACGTTTCCGACGTGCCGGAAAGCCTGGCCCGCCCCGGCGCCATGGTCGAGCTGTTCGGCGACACCCATACCGTGGACGACGTGGCCGACGAGGCCGGCACCATCGGCCATGTCATCATGACCGGACTCGGGCCCCGCATCGTCCGGCGCTACGTCAACGGGCCGGAAAGACTCTAGCCCATGAATTTCGTCGCCGCGGTCGGCCGCGTCTTCCTCGCCTTTCTGGAAGCCACCGGACGGCTCGCGGTCTTCACCGGCACCGCCGTCAGCTATTGCCTGACGCCTCCCCTCTATCTGCGCCAAATCCTCCGCCAGATGGTGGACATCGGCTATTACTCGCTGCCCGTGGTCGGCTTGACCGCGGCCTTCACCGGCATGGTGCTGGCGCTGCAAAGCTACACCGGCTTTTCCCGCTTCGAAGCCGAAAGCGCCATCGCCACCGTCGTCGTTCTTTCGATGACGCGCGAACTGGGCCCCGTCATGGCGGGTTTGATGGTGGCGGGGCGCATCGGGGCCGCCATGGCCGCCGAAATCGGCACCATGCGCGTGACCGAGCAGATCGACGCGCTGACGACGCTATCCACCAATCCCATGCGCTATCTGGTGGCGCCGCGCCTGATCGCCGGCTTGGCGACGCTCCCCATTCTCGTGCTCGTCGCCGATATCATCGGCGTGTTCGGCGGCTTCAGCGTGTCCGTCTATAAGCTCGGCTTCAATCCGGCCGGCTATCTCAAAAACACCTTTGATTACCTGGAAACCCAGGACGTCGTGGTCGGCCTCGTCAAAGCCGGGGTGTTCGGCTTCATCATCGCGCTGATGGGTTGCTACAACGGCTACCACTCGCGCGGCGGGGCCGAAGGCGTCGGTTCCGCCACCACCGCCGCCGTGGTCTCGGCCTCGGTCCTCATCCTCAGCTTCAACTACGTCATCACCGAGCTGTTCTTCTCGCGATGAGCGGTTCCGCCAAAATCACCGTGCGCGGCCTGCACAAGTCGTTCGGGCCGAAACAGGTCCTGAAAGGCCTCGATCTCGACATCAGCGAGCGCGAATCGCTGGTGGTCATTGGCGGCTCGGGCACCGGCAAATCGGTGCTCATCAAATGCATCCTGGGGATTCTCACGCCCGATGCGGGCAGCGTCAAAATCGACGGCGAGGAAACCGTCGGCATCTCGCGCGGCGCCCGCGACAAGATCATCAGGAAATTCGGCATGCTGTTCCAGGGCTCGGCCCTCTTCGACAGCCTGTCGGTGTGGGAAAACGTCGCCTTCGGCCTGATTCAGGGCCGCGGCATGGACCGTGAGCAGGCCAGGAAAATCGCCATCGAGAAGCTGGCGGCGGTCGGCCTCGGCCCCGAAGTGGGGGAGCTGTGGCCGGCCGAGCTGTCGGGGGGCATGCAAAAGCGCGTGGCGCTCGCCCGCGCCATCGCCGCCGAGCCGGAGATCATTTTCTTCGACGAGCCGACGACGGGCCTCGACCCGATCATGGCCGACGTCATCAACGAGCTGATTCTGCGCTGCGTCAAGACGCTGGGGGCGACCACGCTTTCGATCACCCACGACATGGCGAGCACACGGAAGATCGCCGACCGCGTCGCCATGATCTATGATGGACGGATCATCTGGCACGGCCCGGTCTGGCAAATCGACAAATCGGGCAACTCCTACGTCGATCAGTTCATCAACGGACGGGCCGAAGGGCCGATCCAGATGGCGGTGCGGGGCTAATCCCCGCGGGAGCCGAGATGGCAAAGCAGGCGCCGCGTTACGTCTGCCAGGAATGCGGGGCGGCCGCGCCCAAATGGGCCGGACGCTGCGAGTCCTGCGGTGCCTGGAATACGCTCATCGAGGAAATCCCCCGCGACGCCCCACCTTTGGGCCGCGGCAAGCGCGCGGGCGCCAAGCACAAGATCGACTTCGCGGCGCTCGAGGCCGGCGGCCCGGCGCCGCGGCGGCTCGAGACCGGCATCGGCGAATTCGACCGCGTTACCGGCGGCGGTCTGGTGCGCGGCTCGGCGACACTCATTGCCGGCGATCCCGGCATCGGCAAATCCACGCTGTTGCTGCAGGTCGCGGGCGCGCTCGCCGGACAAGCCGGGGTCGCCTATGTCTCAGGCGAGGAAGCGATCGAACAGGTGCGGCTGCGCGCCCGCCGCTTGGGCCTGGTGCAGGCGCCGGTGCGCCTCGCCGCCGCCAC
>Ga0307436_1001299_pt1 | contig 11146 bp, 9 predicted proteins | sample SalMarWE160440MG_FD_202513 | JGI IMG/M metagenome (GOLD analysis project Ga0307436, IMG submission 202513) | Salt marsh sediment microbial communities from the Plum Island Ecosystem LTER, Massachusetts, United States - WE1604-40 | ecosystem: Environmental > Aquatic > Marine > Intertidal zone >...
ATGATGATGATGGCGACGAACTGCAGGATGACACGGGCGCGCATCAGTTTCTGCGAGGTGTTGGCGGAGCCGCCGCGCATCATGTTGGTGAGGCCCATGAGCAGCACCACGAAGACGGCAAAGACAGCGGCGGGAACCAGGTAATCGAAGACGTTCATGGAAGCGATGTCCTCGGCGCCGCGTGACAGATTGTCAAGAGACCTTGTGTCCCAGCCGGTCGAGCGCGCGCCAGGTGAGGAGGCGGCGGGCGATGCCCATCAAATGGCTGGCGACCGTGACGGGATAGCGCACCCTGGGGCGGGGGTGTTCGAGCGCATGGATGAGGGCGGCGAGCACGGCTTGCGGCCCCAGCCGGTAATTGGGCAAGAGGCGAAAGCGTTCCGCCGCCGGCTTGTCGGGCGGCTCGATGCCCCAGTCGGCGGCATAGGTCTTGGCGTCCTCCTTGGCCACGCGCTCGGCGTAGTAGAGGCTGTGGACCGATGAGGCCATGTCGATATTGGCCTTCAGGTGGCGAAAAGCGCTGGGGCGGAAGCGGCTGCGGATGGGCCCCGGCTCGATGATCGAGACCTTGATGCCCGAACCCTCAAGCTCCAGCCGCATGGTGTCGGTGAGGGCTTCGAGGGCAAATTTCGAGGCGTTGTAGGCGCCGCGCCACTTGAGTGCCACGATGCCGAGAACGGAGGAGCATTGCACGATGCGGCCCTCGCCGGCGGCGCGCATGGCGGGAATGAAACGGCGAGTGAGGTCATGCCAGCCGAAGAAATTGGCCTCGAATTGGGCGCGCAGCACTTCGACGGGCAAATCCTCCACCGCGCCGGGCTGACCGTAGGCGCCGTTGTTGAACAGGCCGTAAAGGTGCCCGTCGGTCAATTCGAGCACTTCATCGGCGCACGCAGCGACAGAGTCCGGCCTGGCATAATCGAGCTGCACGACGTCGAGGCCCAGGGCGGCAAGGCGCGCGAGATCGACCTCGGTGCGGGCGGCGGCAATCACGCGGTATCCGCGCTGTTTCAGACCGAGAGCGCAGGTGTAGCCGATGCCGGTCGAGCAGCCGGTGATGAGGACGGTGCGCTGTGGGTCACTCAATTGCCGCCCTCAAGCAGGCGGCGGGCGATCACCTGGGCCTGGATCTCGCCGGCGCCTTCAAAGATGTTGAGGATGCGGGCATCGCAGAGAACGCGGCTTACCGGGTATTCGAGCGCAAAGCCGTTGCCGCCGTGAATCTGCACCGCATTGTCGGCCGAGGCCCAGGCGACGCGTGCGGCAAGCAGTTTTGCCATGCCCGCCTCGAGGTCGCAGCGGCGGCCGGCATCCTTTTCGCGCGCCGCGTAATAGACGAGCTGGCGCGCCGCCATGGTCTCGGCCGCCATCAGTGCGAGCTTGTCGGAAATGCGCGGGAAGGCGACGATGGGCGTTTTGAACTGCACCCGGTCGATGGCGTAGGCGAGGCCCAGCTCCAGCGCGTTCTGGGCAACGCCGATGGCACGGCCCGCCGTCTGGATGCGGGCTGATTCAAAGGTCTGCATCAACTGCTTGAAGCCCTGGCCCTCGATTTCCCCGAGCAGGTTTTCGGCCGCCACCTCGAAATCCTCGAAGCGGATCTCGAATTCCTTCATGCCGCGATAGCCGAGCACCTCGATCTCGCTGCCCGACATGCCCTTGGCCGGGAACGGGTCGGCATCGGTGCCGCGCGGCTTTTCGGCGAGGAACATGGACAGACCTTTATAGCCGGGCTCATTGGGGTCGGTGCGGGCGAGCAGCGTCATCAGGTCGGCACGCACCGGGTGGGTGATCCATGTCTTGTTGCCGGTCACCTTGTAGGTATCGCCTTCGCGGATGGCGCGTGTGGTGAGCGAGGCGAGGTCGGAGCCGGTGTTGGGCTCGGTGAAGACGGCGGTGGGCAGCACCTCGCCGGAAGCCAGCTTCGGCAGCCATTTTGCCTTTTGCGCCTCAGTGCCGCCAGCGAGGATGAGCTCGGAAGCGATCTCGGAACGGGTGCCGAGAGAGCCGACGGCGATCCAGCCGCGCGACAGCTCTTCGGAGACCACGCACATCGCCTCCTTGCCGAGGCCGAGGCCGCCATAGGCCTCCGGCAGGGTGAGGGCGAAGACACCGAGGGCGGCCAGTTCGTCGACGACCTCCATGGGCACATAGGCATTGTCGAGGTGCCATTGATGGGCATGGGGGACGACCCTCGCCTCGGTGAAGCGGCGCATCTCGGCGCGCATCTGGTCGGCGGTGTCGTCGAGGCCGCAATCGCCGAAGGTGGGCTGGCCCTGGGCGGCGATCATCAGTTCCACCAGCCGTGCCCGCGCCGCCGGGCTCGATCCGTCCGCCAGCAGCCGGCCGGTCGGGCCTTCGTTGAGGCGCGCGGCGTGGTGGTGAGCGATGCCGAAGTCGGCAAGCCGGGCGAATTCCTGCTGGTTCATCGGGATGCCGCCGGCGATGTGGGCGAGGTATTCGCCGAAGGCGATCTGCACCAGAAGCTCTTCCATCTCGCCTAGGTGGTCTTCTGCCTCCAGGCGGTGGGCATAGGCGCTGAGGCTGCGCAGGGTCTCGGCATAAGTGGCGAGCCAGGCCAGGCCGTGCACCACGTGCTGCTCGCGCTCGATGAGAGCCGCCGACAGCCGCCCGCCGGCACTTACCGCCTCCCTGACGGCGGCACGCGCCTCGTCATAGAGCGCATCGACGGTGGCGACGGCGGCGCCGGTGAGGGCGGTCAGGTCGCCCAGAAGGGCGATCGGGGCTTGGGCGGCGACGGCCGGTTTCATGGCAATTGCCTCACTCGCAGGACAGTTTGGAGCGGCGGACTATAGCAGTCGATGCTGCAATGCAAAATGCACCTGTGGCCTATTTTCTGCGCGTCACCAGCATGACGGCGCCGGCGCATACCGCCATGCCGAAAATCTGGACAGGCAGGAGCCGTTCGCCGAAGAGGAAAAAGGCGATGAGGGCGGTTACCGCCGGTACCAGATAGAACAGCCCTGCCACTTTCGAGACCTCGCCGTGGCGGAACATCAGATAGAGCAGCGAAATGGCGCCGATGGAGAGCACCAGCACCAGCCACACCATGCCGAAGACGACATCGCCGTTCCAGGTGATGGCGAAACGCTCGCTCAGCACCGCGCCCGAACCCACCACGATGCCCCCGCCGAGGAACTGGAAGACGTTGCCGGTCCTCAAGTCGAGGCGCGAGACATGGCGCTTCTGGTAGATGGAGCCGACAGTGATGGACAGCGTCGCCAAAACGTTGGCGAAGACGGTTACGGGCGTGATGCCGTGGCCGGCAAAAACGAGCTTTGGCCACACCACCAGCGCCACGCCGGCGATGCCCACCACCAGTCCTGCCCAATGGCGCCAGGTGATGCGCTCGCCGAGGAAGGGGGCGGCGAGGCTGGCGGTCATCAGGGGCTGCAGGCCGACGATGAGGGCCGAGATGCCGGCCGGCATGCCGTGCCTGATGGACCAGAACACCCCGCCCAGATAGCCGCCATGGATGAGGCCGCCGGTCACCATGGCGTGCAGCGCCGTCCTGCGGTCGGGCCACGGCGCATTGAGCACGAGCGCGCCCGCCGCCAGGATCGTGGCGACAATGGCAAAACGGATGGTGAGGAAGCTCAAGGGTTCGGCATAAGGAGCGGTCAGGCGCGAGCCGATGAAGCCCGTCGACCACAGGAAGACGAACACACCCGGCGCGAAGGCAAGCCAGGCCGGGGCGTGATCGCTGCTCGGGGAAACGGACTTGGAGGACATGGGGGTGAAGGTTGCCGGCGGGGTGAGGACGCTATGTAGCCCGCCGGGGCCATGATAGCGAGGGAAAAGGCGGCGGGGCCGACGGCACATGGCTGACAACGGTGGCGCGGATGCCTATCCTTTCGCGCCATCAGGATTGCGGCAGGAGAGAGGATGTCGGAGCGCGAAGCAGGCGACGGGAAGCGCGACAAGACCGGCAAGGGCCGCCCCGGCCTTGCCGGCCTGCTGATCGAGGCGGTGCAGCGGCTGTTCGCCGACGAGGCGGTGCCGCTCGCCGGCAACATCGCCTTCCGCACGGTGTTCTCGATCTTTCCCTTCCTGATCTTCCTCACCGCGCTTGCCGGCTTTTTCGGCAGCGAGCAGCGTGCACAGAGTGTTGTCGAGTTCCTGCTCGGTGTGGCGCCGCCCGATATCATCAGGCCGCTGGCGTCACAGATTCGCTACATCCTCACCGAACCCAGGACCGACCTCGTCAGCATCGCAGCCGTCGTCACCCTGTGGAGCGCCATGGCCGGAGTGGACAGCGTGCGGGTGGGGCTCAACCGCGCCTACGACCTCAAGGAGGACCGCTCAGTGGTGCTGCTCTATGCCCAGAATGTGCTGATCGTCATCGGCACCGCCCTGATGCTCTTGGCGCTGTCCTTCCTCATCGTGCTGGCGCCGGTGATGATCTCCTTCATCAAGCACCATGTGCCCGGGCTGGAGAACGCCGCCATCCGCTTCGACAACTGGCGCTATCCGATTGCGCTCGTCCTTCTGGTGGCGGGGCTGACGCTTGCCCATCTGATCCTGCCGGCGAGGCGCCAGCGATTGAGCGTCATCTGGCCCGGCATGCTGCTCACCGTCATCGTGTGGATCGTTCTGGCGGCGGCCTATTCGATGTATCTGCAGTCGCTGTCGACCTTCAACGTCACCTATGCCGGGCTGTCGGGCATCTTCGCGGCCATGTTCTTCGTCTATCTGGCAGCACTGGTGCTCATCTTCGGCGGTGAGATCAACCGGGTGCTGGTGCTGCACAGGAAGTCGGCGGCGGCGTCGGACGAGGGGTGAGCAGAGCTCAGCCGGCGGCGGCCTCGAGGGCGTCTTCGAAGGTGCGAAGGCCGGTGCGCGGAGCCGAAACGAGGACGGCCATGTTGCCGGGCTGGTGCTCGTTCTTCCACATCTTCATGTGCGCCTTGGGGATGTCGCGCCACACATAGACCTCCGACATGCACGGGTCGATGCGCTGGGCGATCACCAGCCGGTTCGCGGCCGAGGCCTGCTTCAGGTTGGCGAAATGCGAGCCCTGCACCCGCTTCTGGTGCATCCACAAGTAACGTGCGTCCATGGTGAGGTTGTAGCCGGTGGTGCCGGCGCAGATCACCACCATGCCGCCGCGCTTGACCACGAACAGGGACACCGGGAAGGTGGCCTCGCCCGGATGCTCGAACACGGTATCGACATTGATGCCCTTGCCGGTCTGCGCCCAGATGGCCTTGCCGAAGGCGCGCACCGACTTGAGCCAGGCGTTGTAGTCCTCGGTGCCAACCTCGGGCATCTGGCCCCAGCAATCAAATTGCTTGCGGTTGATGACGCCTTTGGCGCCCAGGCCCAGCACGAATTCTGTCTTCTCGTCATCGGAGATGATGCCGATGGCATTGGCGCCGGCAGTGGCGATGAGCTGCACTGCCATCGAGCCGAGCCCGCCCGAGGCCCCCCACACCAGCACGTTGTGGCCGGGCCTGAGGATGTGCGGACGGTGGCCGAAGAGCATGCGGTAGGCGGTGGCCAGCGTTAAGGTGTAGCAGGCCGACTCCTCCCACGTAAGGTGCTGCGGGCGGGGGAGGAGTTGGCGCGCCTGCACGCGGGCAAACTGGGCGAACGAGCCGTCGGGCGTCTCATAGCCCCAGATGCGCTGCGAGGGCGAGAACATTGGATCGCCGCCGTTGCATTCCTCGTCGTCGCCGTCGTCCTGGTTGCAGTGAATGACGACCTCGTCGCCCACCTGCCAGCGGTTAACCTTGGAGCCCACGGCCCAGACGATGCCGGAGGCATCGGAGCCAGCGATGTGATAGGGGTTCTTGTGGCCGTCGATGGGGGAAATGGGCTTGCCGAGCGAGGCCCACACGCCGTTGTAGTTGACGCCGGCGGCCATGACAAAGACCAGCGCTTCGTCCTCGCCGATGGGCCAGGTCGGTACCACCTCCACCTGCATGGCAGTCTCAGGGGGGCCGTGGCGGTCCTGGCGGATGGCCCAGGCATACATGTTGGCCGGGACATGGCCGAGCGGCGGGATCTCGCCGATCTCGTAAAGGTCCTTGCCGCCCGAGGGGGGCTCAATGGCGGCTGCTGCTGAACTCGAGGCCGGCATATCACCCTCATGCTCGACTTGCGGCGCCTTGGCGCAAAAGGTTCAAGATTACCTCGGGCCAGCATATTTCGCAGCGCAACAGAAGTCGACGGGTATTTTGCTGCATGTGCGCTAGGGCGCGCCCTGCCGCGGGCCGATTAACTGTGAATTCATCATAATCTCGCGTTTTCCACCGGGTTAGCCTAGATTCAACCTCGACACATCACACTCGCCGCGTCCTAGTCCCTCAATGGCGGATCGATCAGGGACCAGGCCGGCAAAGAGGTCGAGGTGAAGTGAATGCAGAACATTACGGGGTTGTTGAGCATATTCGACGCCGGATCCTATACGAGCGGCGGCGGCAGCACGCCAAGCGGAACCGTTCCCATCCTCATCGTTCTGGCGGTCATCGGCGCGTCCTATATCAACAGCATGGCCGGGCGCACGCGCTATCTCGATTCGGCCGTTTCGGTGTCTGCCATGCTGATCGGCGGCTTTGCGGCCAATGCGTTGTTCCCTCATGTCAGGCTGCCTTTTGACAACGAAGCGCTGGTGGCAGCCATCGTCGGCCTGGGCGGCATGACGGTCGCCGGCCTGATGCTGCTGTACACTTATATACGCACCGAAGTCTGAAGCTGACCGTTTCCCTTTCGCAGGCGTGGAGCACCGTTCCACCACCTACGTCATGCGCGGACCGTGACCCGCGCATCCTTTCGACCGTCTAAATGCAGGACGGGGAAAGGATGGCCGGAACAAGTCCGGCAATGACGGTTTTGAAGGGTGGGATATACTGCGGAAGCGCCAGGACGACCAAGGTTTGGTTGCGCCGCAGCATGGCTCGTGCTTTGCTGGACCGGTCACATCGGCCGTCGCGAGGGAAACTTGGCTCATGACCGACAAGCCCTGGATCATCCGCACCTATGCGGGCCATTCGACCGCTGAAGCGAGCAACAGGCTCTATCGCGGCAACCTTGCCAAGGGCCAGACCGGTTTGTCGGTGGCCTTCGATTTGCCCACCCAGACCGGCTATGACGCCGACCATCCGCTGGCGGCGGGCGAAGTGGGCAAAGTCGGGGTGCCGATCGCGCATATCGGCGATATGCGGGCGCTGTTCGACAGCATCCCGCTGGAAAAAATGAACACCTCCATGACCATCAATGCCACCGCCGCCTGGCTCATGGCGCTCTATGTGGCGGTGGCCGAGGAACAGGGGGGGAAGCGGAGAAACCTTACCGGAACGACGCAGAACGACATCATCAAGGAGTATCTTTCGCGCGGAACATATGTTTTTCCGCCGGTTCCTTCGCTCAGGCTCACCACCGACACCATCGCATGGTCATGGCGCGAATGCCCGAAGTGGAACCCGGTGAACGTGTGCTCCTACCATCTGCAGGAAGCCGGGGCCACGCCGGTGCAGGAGGTGGCGTTTGCGCTCGCCAACGCCATCGCCATCCTCGATGCGGTGAAGGCGACGGGCAGCATCGCGCATGAGGATTTCCCCAGGGTCGCCGGGCGCATCAGCTTCTTCGTCAATGCCGGCATCCGCTTCATCACCGAAATCTGCAAATTGCGCGCCTTCGCCGAGCTGTGGGACGAGATTTGCCGCGAGCGCTATGGAGTCGCCGATGAAAGGCTGAGGCGTTTCCGCTACGGGGTGCAGGTCAACTCGCTGGGGCTCACCGAGCAGCAGCCGGAAAACAACGTCTACCGCATCCTCATCGAAATGCTGGCGGTGACGCTGTCAAAGCGGGCGCGGGCGCGGGCGGTGCAGCTTCCGGCCTGGAACGAGGCCCTAGGGCTGCCGAGGCCATGGGACCAGCAATGGTCGCTGAGGATGCAGCAGATCATGGCCTATGAGACCGACCTGCTCGACTATGGCGACATTTTCGACGGTGCCGAGGTGGTCACGGCGAAGGTCGAGGCGCTCAAAGGCGATATCCGCGCCGAGATGGCACGCATCGAAGACTTGGGCGGGGCGATCGCGGCGGTCGAGGCCGGCTACATGAAGTCGGAACTGGTCAAGTCCAATGCCTTGCGCCTCAAGGCCATCGAGGCGGGCGAGGCAACGGTGGTGGGGGTCAATGCCTTCACCGAGACGGAACCCTCACCGCTGGCAGGCCCGGATGGGGAGGCCATCCTGACCGTCTCCGATCATGTGGAGTTCGAGACCATCGAGCGGCTGAAGGCCTGGCGCAAGGAGCGCGACGGCACGGCGGTAAGGGACAGCCTCGCCGCCCTGGAAGCGGCTGCCAAAGAGGGGCGCAACATCATGGAACCCTCCATCGCCTGCGCCAAGGCGGGGGTGACCACCGGGGAATGGGGGCAGACGCTGCGAGACGTTTTTGGCGAATACCGCGCGCCCACAGGGCTTGGCAGCGTGATTGCGTTCGATGCCGGGGACGAGGAAGAGGCGAAGGCCGTTGTGGCGGCGCTCGCCCGCCGGCTGGGCGTGACGCCGAAATTTTTGGTGGGCAAGCCGGGGCTCGACGGGCATTCCAACGGCGCCGAGCAGATCGCGGTGCGGGCGAGCGAAGTGGGCTTCGAGGTGATCTATGACGGCATTCGTTTGACACCGGAGGAGATCGTGGCGGCGGCCGTCGATGAGGGCGTGCACGTGGTGGGGCTCTCCGTCCTCTCGGGCAGCCATGTGCCTCTGGTGCGAGAGGTGGTGAAGGGCTTGCGCGCGGCCGGCCTGGAGCATGTGCCGGTGGTGGTGGGCGGCATTATCCCGCAAGAGGACCGGCATGTGCTGAAGCAGCTCGGGGTGGCGCGGGTCTATACGCCAAAAGATTTCCGCATCACCGCCATGATGGCCGAGATCGCCCGGCTGGTGGCCGAGCGCGACGACGAGCGGGCGGCTTGAGGCGGGCGACGATTCAACAGCTCAGCCGCCGGCGCGGTCCTTGGCGGCCAGGCGTTCCGACAGGATGCCGGATTCCTCGATGATCTCGCCCACAAGATGCTCGCGGCGGTAGGCCATGACGTGGACGCCGGCGACGCCTTCGATCTCGCGGATCTGCTGGATCAGCTCGATGCACAGCTTCTTGCCTTCCTCGCCCGGCTTTTCCGCCTTTTCCAGCCGTGCGATGACGGCATCGGGGATGTGGATGCCGGGGACGTTGGAGCGCATCCAGCGCGCCGTCCTGGCCGACGCGATGGGGCCGACGCCGGCGAGGATGAAGGCTTTTTCGTGCAGCCCCATGTCGCGCACCCGCTGCATGTAGCGACGGAAAATCTCGACATCGTAGATGTAGTTGGTCTGGATGAAGTCGGCGCCGGCGCGGATCTTCTTTTCCAGCCGGTCGGCGCGCCATTCGAGTGGCGGGATGCAGGGATTGGCGGCAGCGCCAAGGAAGATTCTTGGCGACGTCGTCAGCTTGCGGCCGGAGAGGAACGTCGCCTCGTCGCGCATGGTCTTCAGCGTGCGCAGGAGCGACATGCAGTCGAAGTCGAACACCGGTTTTGCGCCCGGCTGATCGCCCACCCCCACCCCATCGCCGGTGAGGCACAGGATGTTGCCCACACCCATGGCCGCCGCACCCAGCACGTCGCCCTGGATGGCGATGCGGTTGCGGTCGCGACAGGAGATCTGCAAGACCACGCCGATGCCGGCATGCGACAGCAGCGAGCAGATGCCCATGGACGACATGTGGCAGTTGGCGCCGGAGGCATCGGTGGCGTTGACGGCGTCGCACACGTCCTTGAGCGGCTCGGCCGCCTTCAGTACGTCGCGCGGGTCGGCCGAATCGGGCGGATTGAGCTCGGCGGTGACGGCGAACCAGCCCTTGCGCAGGGCGCGTTCGAGCTTGGAGGCCGACTTGTGTCCCTCCGGCGGCGCCAGCGGGACGTCGTAGATGGGATCGTAGGGCTCGGGCGTTTGCAGTGGGGCCATCACTTGGCCTCCTTCGACGCCGCTTCGCCGGGCGTGTTGGCCTTGTAGACCGAGGTGCGCTCGCTCACTGCCTGATCGGCAAGGGCGGCGGTCGGCTCAGCTGCGAGCGGGGCGGATGCCGGCTCGAACTTGCGGGCGCGGCGGAAGGCGCGGGCGATCACCAGCTTGCCCGGGTCCTCGCGATCCTTGAGGGTGTGACGGGCCTCGGCGGCCTTCTCGCGCGCCACCCGCAGCCAGGCCGACGATCCCTCCAGCGAGCGGTCGACCGGCGGCTGCACCACGCGGATGCGCTCAGGGCCATTGCGCATGTGGCTCGCACCGTCCCAGCCCTCGACCCACACGCAGCGCATCCACGGCTTGACTTCGCACATGCCGCCGGGCCTCACCCCGCCGCAGGGGCCGTTGCGCAGATTCTTCGGGCAGTTCATCGGGCACGACATGCCGGTTGAGGAGAGCACGCACTGGCCGCACATCTTGCAGTCGAACAAGAACCCCTTGATGTGGCGCTCGGCGAACGCGACGGGGCGCTCTATGCGCTCATAGCCAATGGCCGAGAACAGGGGGTCGAGCCCGGTCATCACCCGCTCGAAGACGTGGTAAAGCCCCTCGAAGAAACGCGAGTGGCGGACGGCGAAACGGCGCACGGCATACATCGGGCTGCTCCCGCAGTTTGAACGTGCGCCACCGCATAGACCCGAACGCAGCGCCGCAACAGCGCCGCTGCGACACTTTCCGCCACAAGCTCGACTCAAGGGGCCGCAGACGAAAGACGCTTGCGCCTCAAAACATGTCGCACGGTGTTCTTGACGGCGCTGCGGCGAAGTTCATTGTCGGGCCAGAAAAAATCGTCTCATCAGAGGCCAAATGACGCTGGCGCGGGGCAGGCATGCCGCTTCGACCATGGCGGTCGCCCCGCAGGGCACGCCGGCGGCCGGCATTTCGGGCCTCGTTGCCGGGCTTGCCGTCTATTCACTGCAGGACGTCATCATCAAGCTCGCCTCGGGGCACTATCCCATCTCGGAAGTGCTGTTCTTCCGCGCGGCGACCGCGCTGCCGCTGCTTCTGGTGATCGTGCATTTCGACGGCGGCCTCAGACAGCTCGTGGGAGCGGGCCTTTGGCGCATGATGGCGCGTGGCGGGCTGATGATCACCGGCTTCACCTGCTATTACCT
>Ga0307436_1001300_pt1 | contig 11133 bp, 12 predicted proteins | sample SalMarWE160440MG_FD_202513 | JGI IMG/M metagenome (GOLD analysis project Ga0307436, IMG submission 202513) | Salt marsh sediment microbial communities from the Plum Island Ecosystem LTER, Massachusetts, United States - WE1604-40 | ecosystem: Environmental > Aquatic > Marine > Intertidal zone >...
GCGGGCGTCTTCCGATCCGTCAGTGTCGCCCGCGACTGCTTGGTGGCTGATCTGGATTCATCCCTTCGTCGCCTTTCTCCAAAATAAAATGACCAAGATTGGCCATGACATCGGCCAATAATATTGCGCGGTCCTCGGGCGGGGCCATTAAGATCAAATCGGCTAGTACCTCCGTAACTTTCGCCGCGATCTCAGCCAAATTGGCTTCCGGATGCTGTAAGCCCGCATTCGCCGGATGATGCGCTGATAATGGCAACGCGCACCGCGATTCAGATATAGCAATCAGCATCTTATCTGGGATTGCGGGAGACGACGATGGCGGACCCAGCGGGTGAAGCGGAATCCGGTGCCCTTCGGCTCGCCTTTGATCGCCGCCTGAGACTGCAGTTTCGCGGTTCCGTTCTTACCTCCGATGCTGGATTACTCGCCTATCGCGAACTTGATGACGCGCTCGGATTGACCGCGTTGGCCGGTGAGGCGTTCGCCGATGTGCGCACCGGCAAGAACGGTCGGCATGCGCTGGTCGGCATGCTGCGGCAGTCGGTGTTCGGCCGTCTCGCCGGCTACGAGGACGTGAACGATGCCGAACGTCTGCGTCATGATCCTGCGATGCGCTGGATCGTTGGCGGCAAGGCGTCGCAGGGCTGCGCGGCCTCACCAAGTCAGATGGGGCGCTTCGAGACGCAATGGCTTGTTGCAGAGACCAACCTGTCCGCACTGACCGACCTGTCCGGCAAGTGGATCGACTTGGTGCACAGTCGGAGACCTCCGCGCGGTATCGTGCTCGACATGGATTCGAGCGTGAGCCCGACCCATGGCGAACAGGAGATGAGCGTCTGGAACGGCCATTACGCCTGCACCTGCTATCATCCGCTGTTCGTATTCAACCAGTTCGGCGATCTGGAACGCTGCGTTCTGCGTCCCGGCAACGTCCACAGCGCCAACGGCTGGGGGAGTGTGCTAAAGCCGGTTATCGTGCGCTATCAGGGCAAGGTCCAGCGCATCTATTTCCGTGCCGATGCCGCCTTCGCGAACCCTGAGGTCTACGAGTACCTGGAGGCGGAGCGGATCAAATACGCGATCCGGTTACCCGCCAACCAAGTCCTGCAGCATAGGATCGGCTACCTGCTCAAGCGCCCGGTCGGGCGGCCGCCGAACGAAGTCCGTCGATACTACGCCAATTTCACGTATCAGGCGGGAAGCTGGATCAAGCCGCGCCGGGTGGTCGCCAAGGTCGAGTGGCATCCCGGCGAGCTTTACCCCCGTGTCGGTTTCATCGTCACCAACCTGTCGCGTCCGGCCGAGCGAGTCGTCGCCTTCTACAACAAGCGCGGCACGTGCGAGCAATGGATCAAGGAAGGCAAGGGCGTGATCAAGTGGACGCGGTTGTCATGCCGGACGTTCGCCGCCAACGCGGTGCGACTCCAGCTTCATGCGCTCGCCTACAATCTCGGCAATTTCCTGCGCACGCTGGCGACGCCGGAGCCAATCAAGAAGTGGTCGCTGACGAGCCTGAAGGAAAAGCTGATCAAGATCGGCGCCAAGGTCGTCAGCCACGGCCGCACCGTGGCATTTCAGATGGCCGAGGTCGCCATCCCACGGCAAATGTTCCAGGAGATTTTGCGACTGATCGCCGAACTGCAGCCGCAGCCACCGCCTGCGCCGGCATGAGGCGCTCAAAGGTCATGCGTGGGTCATGCGCTCAAGAGCAACCGACGGGAGGAGTGTGTCGAAATGCCAGCGAAAACAGCCAGATTTGCCGCTCGACCGCCGTTTTGGTCGTCCGAGATGCGGATAGCTGTCGGCACCCCGCGACTGCCTTGTCCGCAGGCCCAAGAAGCGCCAATATTCACGTCAGTTCGGAAGCCATCTGGGGAATCTCGGTTGATGGCTTTAATCGGCTCCCCGGCCCTGACCAAAGCGTCAGCAGCGCGGTGAATGCGGCGCCGTATGGAATCCGCTGAGGTCGGCCCGATGGGTCGGGTCGACATCTCATCGCCATACAAACCCGCGTCCTGCCGGGCGGCCAACAACCGTTCAATCTCGGTCCGGAAAGATCGCGGGAAGCGATCAAAGGGGATGTATCTGCTCAAGGGCGTGACAACGCCTCCCCTTACTCGTATCGCACTGGACGCAATGCCCCCGACGTAATCGAAGCCGATGACCAGCTGCTCTACATTTGCTTTCAAGGGCAATAGTTTTGCCCTCTTCCTCAATTCGTCGAAACAAATACCGGTGAGAAATTCCCCGCACGTCCATCACATCGTCCGGACCGAGCCCCTGGCTAGTCAGGAATATCTTCTCGAAATCGGTCAGGATTTTCTCCATTGTCGCCCCCTCCTGAGATCGCAATATGACAAACGATGGCCAAAAGCGGAAAAGGATCAGGGGGCACTAAATGCGGGCGAGCGCTGACGCCCCGCCACCCCAAAATGCCCGCCGCGCCTGCGGAGAGCCGGCCGGGGCTGTGGGCCGTTGTTTCGCGATCGCCAGCGCTGGGAAGGAACCGGCGGGAGCTGACCAGTCTAATTTTCCAGCACGGCGAATCACTGGTAATTCTGGCGCAACATGACCCCCCAACAGTTTATCGAGAAATGGAGCCGTTCCGACCGCACCGAGCGGCAAGCAGCGCAGGAGCATTTCGTCGACCTCTGCCACATGCTCGACGAGCCGACGCCGAATGAGGCAGACGACCCCAGCGCCTACAGCTTCGAGAAGGGCGTTTCCAAGACGGACGGCTCAAGCGGGTTCGCCGACGTGTGGAAGCGCGGCTGCTTCGGGTGGGAATACAAGAAAGACCGCGCAAATCTCGACCGCGCCTATCAGCAATTGCAGCTCTATTCGGTCGCGCTCGAAAATCCACCGCTGCTAGTCGTCTCCGACACCAAGCGTTTCCGCATATACACCAACTGGACCAACACGGTTCAGGAGAAGCATGAATTTGCCCTTGAGGACCTTGCGCATAGCGGGACGCGAGACCTTCTCAGAAATGTTTTCCGCCATCCGGAGCGGCTCAAACCCGAGAAGACCCGGGAGCAGGTCACCAAAGAAGCGGCGAAGGAGTTCGTGACCATTGCCGACCGGCTACGCATGAGCGGGCACGCCCCGCAAAAGGTCGCGCATTTTCTCAACCGTCTCGTCTTCTGCTTGTTCGCCGAAGACGTGAACCTGCTGCAAGACGATCTGCTCAAACGGCTGCTCGACACGCTGGCGAAGCGGCGCGAGGAGGTGCCGGAGCGCTCGCGGCGGATGCTATCGGAATTGTTCGCCAACATGCGCGAGGGCGGCGAATACGGCCTCGAACATATCCTCCATTTCAACGGCGGCCTGTTCGACAGCGACGAGGCCTTGCCGCTCGATCCGGACTCGCTCGACATCCTGCGCAACATCGCGCGGCAGGACTGGGCCTCGATCGATCCGACCATCTTCGGCACGCTGTTCGAGCGCTTCCTCGACCCGGACAAGCGCGCGCAGATCGGCGCGCATTACACCGATCCCGAGAAGATCATGATGATCGTCGAGCCGGTGATCCTGCGCCCGCTCCGCGCGGAGTGGGAGGCGGCCAAGGCGGAGATCGCCGCCATCCTGTCGCGCAGCCGTGGCCGGCCGGGCAAGGCGGTGCTCGACCGCGCGGAAGCGCGGCTCGACAAGTTCATGCAGCGGCTCGACGACGTGCGCGTGCTCGATCCCGCCTGCGGCTCGGGCAACTTCCTCTACCTCGCCATGCAGGGGCTGAAGGACCTGGAGCGCCGCGCCATCGTCGAGGCGGTGGACATGGGGCTGGGCCTGCGCGTCGTGCATTGCGGGCCGCACAACGTCAAAGGCATCGAGATCAACACCTACGCGGCGGAGCTGGCGCGCACCTCGATCTGGATCGGCAACATCGAGTGGCAGCGCCGCAATGGATTCGAGGCGCGCAAGGAGCCGGTGCTGGAGGATTTGGATGCGATCGAGTGCCGGGATGCGCTGGTGACGCGGAAGGCGGACGGCAGCTACGTGGAGGCAGAGTGGCCGGCGGCGGAGTTCATCGTGGGTAATCCACCATTCCTTGGGTCAAAGTTCTTTCGGAAGGGGCGTCCGCCTCGGAAGGGCACTCCAGCAACAAGCGGGCTAGTGGATGGAGTCTGACGCTTGGTACCTAACGAATGAAGCGAAAAGCCCCAAAAACGTGCACTTGCAGCGGACTCAAGCGTATGAATTTCACCACTAGGAGATGACTATACAGAGGTTCTCTACTCAGTTTTCAAAGGTCGCCTCCCGCAATCAGCAGATTTGTGCAATTATTGGTTTCTGAAGTCGTTTGACGCATTTCAGGGTGCGGCAGCTTTTGGTTTGGTTGCGACAAAATCTATTGCGAAGGGTTCTAATAACGAAGTATTGCGGAGAATTAGTTCGTCAAGCGATGCGGTTATAGCGGACGCTTGGACCAATGAGCCTTGGGTGATCGATGGCGCTGAAGTCCGTGTAGCAATCATTTGCGTAGGTCGCAAAGCTGCAGTTGGCGAGAAGCGCCTAAACGGTCAGGCTGTAGATCAAATCAACCCTGACCTGACATCCGGATTGGATGTTACTAGGGCGAAGCCTCTGCTCGAGAATAGTCGAAAAGCGTTTCAGGGAGTTAAATTAAACGGACCATTTGAGATTTCTGATGAAATCGCGAGGCAAATTCTGGCCGAGCCGACGAACATCAATGGCCTCCAAAACAGCTTAGTGGTTCGGAAATTTGTTCAGAATGACGACGTCACTGAACGCCCGTCGTCGTCTTGGGTCGTTGACTTTACCGCGTTCCCCGACCGTCAACAGGCAGCCCAATTTCAATCACCATTTGAGCTCGTTACTGAACGTGTTCTTCCTCATCGCAATTCACTCGAAAAAAGCGCGGCCTCTGAAAACGATAAGCTTGCAAGGTACTGGTTGATGCAGCGTCCACGGCCTAAGCTTCGGAGCGCTATAGAGGCGCTCACGAGGTGTATCTTAGTTCCGGAGACATCTGAGCATCGGATCTTTGTTTGGTCGACAACAAATGCCGTGTTTAGCGGAAGTCTCTTTGTGATCGCGCGCGACGATGATACTTCTTTTGGTATTCTCTGCTCGTCTTTCCATGATGCTTGGGCAACTGGACAAGGTAATAGGCTGGGCGCGGGCAACCAGCGCAGATATAATGCGACACGTACGTTTGAAACCTTTCCGTTTCCCGAAGGGCTGACCCCAAACATTCCGGCCAAGGACTACGAAAACGGCCCCCGCGCCATCGCCATCGCCAAGGCCGCCAAGCGCCTCGACGAATTGCGCAACGCTTGGCTGAACCCGCCCGACCTGATCGATGTTGTGCCGGAAGTGGTCCCCGGCTATCCGAACCGCATCCTGCCGAAGAACGAAAAGGCCATGGCCGAACTGAAAAAGCGCACGCTCACCAATCTGTACAACCAGCGCCCGCAATGGCTCGCCGACGTGCATCGCGAGCTCGATGCGGCTGTGGCCGTCGCCTATGGCTGGCCGCCCGATATTTCGGGCGAAGAATCATTAGCGAAGCTGCTTGAGTTGAATCTGCAACGTGCTCCTGGGCAAGGCATTGCGGATTTGGATGGAGTTGATCAGGATCGCTGCGCTGACGCTAATCAAAGCTAGCGAAGAATTCAGCCAATTGTTGCTCGACAAGTTATCGCATGCGACAGCTCCGAGGCCGTTGTCGATTTGGATTTGCGAGTGAAGTCGCGCGACGCTGAGGCTTCGATCCGCGTGGCGCTACGAGATGTGCGCTGCCCGCGATGCAATGGGCATGGGAGGCCGCGTATTGTGACGTGGCGCCGCGATATACGGTCTGAGTTCCGGCCCGGTTTGCGTCGCGAACACGTTTCAACGTCAGCTCGGAAAGAAGCTGAGCTTGAATAGAATATTCATTTACCGAACCGACGAAACCTGGCTACAACGCGCCAAAATATTCTGTTACCGAGAAAACTGGCACGCCATAAGCGCCACAAAGGTCCCGCACAGTCTTGAAAGCGGTCGAGTTGGTATTGGAAATCACGCCAAGATTTTTCGCGAGCGCTGCTGCGGTCAGGTAGATGGCAGCTTCGTTGCCGACCAATAGCTCTTGCCGAAACGGATGTTGCGTAACTATATTGCATTTTTCGTATACATCGTCATCTGGAACAAGAACGCAATCTTGATGGTCGATGAAGGGGGCGCGCAATAAGGCTTCGTCACGAAAAAGTTTTTCCTCGCAATCAACCAGCCGGAGCTTACCTTGCGCGCACAAGCCCACACAGTGGTCGATGCGCTCGTTGCTACCCGACTGAAAAATCACTCGGGCTGTCCGAAAGTCAATCAGCCATCCATCGACGGGAGGTAATGCCATCAATCGCGAGCCGCTTTGATACGGCGGTTCGCGAGATCGAACGCGCTATTTTGAAGGGCTTCTGACAAGCCCATGCCGACTTGGACGTCGATTGTGTCAATCAGGCCTCGTCCCACTGCTTCGCTCGCAAGGTAAGCAGGCAGGTAGCCTAACTCGCTCAACCGTTTCGCGTGAGGCACCCCGAAATTCAAAGCGTCGTAATCGTCAGTCTCCTTTTCGTCACTCGCATATTGCCGCCATGCCGCATCAAAGCGGTTCATCTGGTCCTGCGTGATAAGGTCAGCTTCTCTTAGTCGGATAGCGGTCGCATGTTTACTCAACAGCAATCGTAACGAGACTATAGCGACGTATTGGAATACGTCCTGCCGCGAAGCGGCGGATACCGCCTCTGCGATTGCCCTGAATTCGCGCATGGGCGCGAGAAATTCGGCGGCGAAAGCGTTGCAAGCGCGCTCGACGTCATTGCGAACGAGAAACGGATTGGAGACGCCCTGGGCTCGGACGCGAGAATGCGCAAACTCGTGCACGAACGTAAATAGCTGCGCTTTCTTTGACGAGATTTTCCGGTTCACAAACACGACGGGCAGAGCGCCCTCGGGCTCCATAAAGAAACCGAGATAGTCATCCGGGGGAGCGTCATTGATGTTGACGACCGCGCCCTGAACTTCAAAGAACAGACGCAGCGCCGCCAAGTACTGCTGCTCGCTTGGACCGGTGAGTTGAAGAGCCCTGCTTCGGCGCGCGAACCATTCATCAAAAGCGGTTCTCAGCGCGGCCGCATCGGTTGCTGTGACGCCATGTCCTTTAAACGCTGCTGCCCACCCTGGCGCCTCGTATCGCAGTTCGATTAATAGCTGATGCGCGAAACGAGCGATTTTTTCCGCGGCCCAGAGTGAACGCATCCCGCGCGGGGACAGGATCGCCGGGCTAGGTCTCTGCTGCCGGAAATCGAGAAGCGTCTCAGGGATATTTGGTATCGCATCGCGGAAAAATGCATAGGCCGGGATGCCATATACGTTCGCGAGCTTTTCGATTTGCTTCCGGGAAGGCTCGTGCTGTCCTTCCTCAAACATGCCGAGGCGCGTCCGACTGATTTTCGTGAAGTCGGCAACGTCTGATAGATTAAGTCGCCGCTGCTCGCGAATCGTCTTGAGGGCTCGGCTGTTCAGCTTGGTGGCCATGGTCTAATTATGCCTACTTATGGTGACTTCGCAAGCTTATTGCAACTAGGCGTTGGCATCGGAATTGGTTTGTCTCTGTTCCGAGCGCCGGTAGATATTCGCACGGCAAAGCTTGAAAAGGTGTTGGCGGCCGAAATTCTTGCGCTCAAAGGTTCCGGTCCAACCGAATTCCGGGCGAGCAAACGGCGGGCGCTGCAGAAGCTGAGATTGGGCTACGCGGCCGTCCGCCAAGACTTAGAACGCTATCAGCATCCGTTTATGATCCTCGCCGCTTTGGGAGCATTCGCCAACCTGGCGGCTCTCGTTTTCGTTTCGCTGTATGCCCAACAGACAGCATCCGATTACGCGACCTACGCGCTCATATTCGTTTCATCCGGATATTTTTTGCTGCTGTTGCTGTTACTCGAAGTCATTGCGCGTTGGCACCTTGGGCCACTTAAGACGCGCCTCTACCGCATTCAAACGTCGACTGAACAACGCCCTCTATTCGATGCTGATTGATACCGAGCGGGCCGACGGCCACCAAGGCGGATCACCAAGCCACCGCTGCGATGGAATGCGGTCATCCCATGGCCTCTGTTGCATCGCGCTCGGCTACCGCCGCCCAACAAACGCCTTCTCGCGAATAGCCGTGAGCTGAGTATGGAGCTTCGCCAGCCGGTCGGTCGAGCGCGGGTTTTAAGCTGATTTAAAAGCTGAAAGGGCTCCGGACATGCTTCAATTGTGGAATGGCAAATATGGATTGCCCGCGCTGACCGGCTTGGCGGCGATCGTCGTCCTATTGACAAGCTATTTCGGACTGGTTGGCGCTGTTAAGGCGACTGAAGTTCGTCATCCGACCCGGCAACACGATGAAAGAGATTGGCTCGTCCCGACCGGCAAAGGCTGGGGTCGATATGATCCTTTTGGGAACTCGCAACGATACGCACATGGAAAGCGCGGTGGGAGTGGGGGCGGGTCAAATAACGGGATCTTCTATCACGGCGGCCGTGTAATTGCGGCACCTGAAAATCCACACATGTATTATATTTGGTACGGCAGCTGGAATTTTGCGAGCGACAACACTCGCTCGATCCTCAGTGGTTTCGGAAGCGATATCAGCCAATCGGCATATTTCAATATTAATACGACGTATTACAATGCTAACGGCAGTTTAGTGAACGGAAAGGTCGGATTCACAGATCTCGGCGTCGTGCCCACCGACCCTAAATATGGCGGCACAAGTCTGAGTGATAACGACATTCAATCGATCGTGGAAGATACTTTGAAAAATAACAATACCGCAGTTGATCCAAACGGAGTCTATTTTGTTCTGACATCTAAGGATATCAATGAAACCTCGGGGTTCTGCACGATGTATTGTGCCTGGCATGGCTATGGCACGAATGCCACGGGAGATACTGTCCTGTTTGGGTTCATCGGAGATCCAGCGCGTTGTCCGTCGGCCTGTTCGGCCGTCACGCCGACCGACGCTCCCCACGGCAATCTAGCAGCGGATTCAATGGCGAACCTTCTGGCCCACGAGCTGGCTGAAGCCACCACCGATCCTACACTCGTTGCTTGGTATGACAGACGCGGCCGGGAGAATGCCGACAAGTGCGCCTGGAAGTTCGGGAAAACCAATACGACCTCCGACGGCAGGCTATACAATGTGACATGGTCGACGAATTGGCTCCTTCAACAGAATTGGATCAATGCCGGCGGAGGTTATTGCACGTTGGCAAAGTGACGCAGGGCATTTCGCCATAATCTTGGTCCATTAGCTTCATGCGAGTGTTCCATGGAGAATGGCGATGTTGCGTGCTGCTCTATGCACAGTCGCGTCGTTCCTTATCGTCGCGCTACCGTACCAGACGCGGGCACAAACCGTTCGTGCCCAAATACCTGTGGTCACCCGCTTGGTGCAGGCATATGCCGGCTACGAGCGGCGTCTCGCTGATGCAATCAATCGTAGGGATACTGCCGAAATCGAACGGCTGGTCGCCAAGGATTTCGAACTCCGGCCGGCGAACAGTATCGGCGTCCCCACGCCGCGCGCCGATTGGATTGCTCAATCATTGAAAGAGCCGCCCGTATCGGTATCCATCGAGCAGATGGCGGTTCACGACTATCAAAATATTCGAATTGTCAGCTTCGTGATGAAGCGCAAGGCTGCCGCCCGCAGCGAGCGTGATATTGCGGTGATCGATGTCTGGATGCAATCGGGTGATACCTCGGTTTTGAAGGTGCGATACGCGGCCGTTCAGACAGCGCATTCCTTGCGTGTTCCTGGCGAATCGCGGCAGCAACAAATCAAGAAGCGATATTGATATCCATCCGTAAGAGGAGGTCGTTTACGCGCCGCTCTTCGATGTCGGCTCGGGGTCAATAGCGCCATTTATACACTTCCCATTGCACGTCCGCCTTGGGGCCGAATGCGGAAGATTTGAACGACCGCGAGAGGCTACAGACCGGCCGCACTGAAACCGCGCTACTCATTCGGCGTTTCCGTCGTCACCCCAAGGCGCTTCGTTCGGCATGCCGAACACGACGAAGGCAAGCGGAAATTTGACCGGCGTCCAGTTTGTCGGCTTGAGCCAAGTTCCGTCCTTCGTTCGCACCGTACGCACGATGGAGAAGTAGTCGTACGTCAGCATGCCGTGCAAGTAAGTGCGCTGATCGCCCATCCCCGTGTCTTTGACCTGTGCCAGCCAGCTATCAGCCCGCGATCCCTCCAACGTATAGATCTTCAATGTCGTCCGGCTTCCACCATTCAGACTCACACGCGCTATAGCGGTGTGCCCTCCGTTAATTTGGTGCACCCATGCCGGCTCCACGAAGCCCACTTCCGCTACCGCGAAGTTGCCGCAGTGGTGTCCCCCGTCTTGGATGAATTCGTATCGCTCCTTGTCGCCATTGTAGCGAACAGAGAGACTGCGCGTCCGCACGCAATCGTCCGCTGACGACGGCTTGATCGCCCGCATATGCGGGAAAACTGTCAAGTATCGTTCGAACGAAATCGTGTTGTCACCGCAAACAATCGTGGTCGCCGGATGAAGTTCGAACACGTGATTTGGATTGGCCCCACCGCCGGCGTTCTTCGCGTGCTCGGTAAAGATTCGTGGAAAACCTGTTGCCACGCAATCGCGGTGCATGACTTGGCTGTCGAACACTTCGGGCCAACTCAAACCAGTATCCGAATGAAACTTGCACAGATTGGGCGGCTCCACCACGATTGAATTAGGGGCGCCGAGCGTCTGATCGATTGGCTTTCCCGCGAGGTGCATTTCGCAATCCGCCGAAAGCGAATGCACGCTGTTGGTTCGATGCGTGAAACGGACGGGAAGGCTGACAACAACTGAGTTCTTGTCAGCGAGACTGTGAAGATAGCTTTCCGAAATTGCAAAATCGATAACGTCTTGTGCTCGGGCCGCGGAAGTGCCGTTCACTATTGAGAGGGCAACCAGCACCCCCACCACGACAAGCCATCCGGCTATAGCAGCCCGCACTGGTCTCATCGGTTATCTCCGGTCGAGCCCATTCGCCAATAAACGTTCGCACAGGCTTACTCGGGCGTCAATCAGAGATTGCATCAAGCTCATTAGCCTCATGTCT
>Ga0307436_1001301_pt1 | contig 11124 bp, 12 predicted proteins | sample SalMarWE160440MG_FD_202513 | JGI IMG/M metagenome (GOLD analysis project Ga0307436, IMG submission 202513) | Salt marsh sediment microbial communities from the Plum Island Ecosystem LTER, Massachusetts, United States - WE1604-40 | ecosystem: Environmental > Aquatic > Marine > Intertidal zone >...
AGCGGTGGGCGTCCCCGGCGGGCACCCGGCTGTCCCGTTAGCGGGACAGGCACAACCGCCGCAGGACAGGCGGCACGGTCGCCCGAACGGGTCATCGCCCGGTGGCTGCAGAGCATAACCCATGGCCCCGCTGAGATACCAATGCCCGCAGTGCGGAAGCCCCCGTCGCGAGGACCCGCCCCGCCACCAGGCGTCATCCCGCGCCCACAGCAACGCCTGGGGCGCCGGCCGGGTCCACGACCGCTTGGTGAATCCGGTCCTTGCCGGCCCGCTTGGCCTTGTAGGTCTGCGCATCCGCGTAGGCCAACAACACGTCCACGCTCTCCGGCGATCGCGACCAGCAGATCATCACCGGTCTCGGTCTGCTGGCCCCGGGTAGAGATCGCCTGCTGCGGCCTTGCAGGTACTGCAGCCAGCGTGTGCCCATCATGTGGTCGCCCCGCTCGGTGCACAGCCCAGCCCCCGGCCCCCTTGTACTGCCCGACTGTGAACTGCTTTTCTCAGTCCGAGGGACGTCGGGTGTCAATCGGGGTGACATGAGCGCGAGCCGCGGCGGGTCACAACGCCGTATGACGCCTCGGCCGACCGCATCTGCAACTTTAGACGCCCGACGCCGATCCATAGTACATAAGCGCTGCGGCTCGGCCACAGGGCGGGGCCCCCTGGCAGCGCCTGGGGAACCGCGCCCCGGGCATCCAGCCGATGCCAGGCAGCCCATCTTCTCGCGCACGGCCGATCCCCGACAACGAAGCATCGTCGGTCGAGCTTGCTGCCGACCAACCGACAGGAGAGCTTTCCAGACATGATCAGGCAGACCTCCGCCATCCGTCTCGTGCTCTATCTCCTAGCCACCGCGGGCCTGCTGGCACTGGCCGTCTCTTTCGGCGTCGCTCCGGAGTCCGGCTACAGCCCTTCGAAAGAGCCCGCCCGGTCCGCCCTTGTCAGTGCGCGGCAACACCTCTCGATGTCCCTCAGCCACGAGCGCCAGCTGGTGGACCAGGCCGGCGCCGCTCACGAAGAGCTCGGAAAGACCTTGGACCTGCTGGCACAGGCCAGATATGACAACCCCTCCATCCAGGCGCAGATCGACAACCTCCGTGCCAGGTTGGCCGGGCTGGGGGATGATGCGCGCATGGAGCGCATGGCCCCTGGGGCACTGAATCGCGCCTACCGGGGGCTCGGTGATCAGATCGAGGCGCTGATTCGGGAGAGCTGACACGCGCGCTTGTCTTTTCCCAGCCGCTTGATTATTTTCGCGCGACGGACCGCTGGGGTCTGGCAAGCACCGATGAACATCCTGGAAAACCCGACCGCCTGGCTGCGCGGCGTGCTCTCGCGAAGCGCCGAGTCGGTCGTTGCCTTCCTGCCGGATCTGGTCGCCGCTCTGGGCATCCTCCTGCTCGGCTGGCTGGCCGGGCGCTTGGTCCGGTGGATCATCCTGCGTTTCGGCACCGGCCTGGACGCCTTGATCGCGACCCTGTACCGCCGCAGCGGTCGGGCGCCCATCCACACCCCCTGGAACGTCTCGCGGGCGGTCGCCACCCTCGCCTTCTGGACCGTCCAGCTGCTGGTGTTTACCGCTGCCTCCGACACCCTGGGCCTAAAGGCGCTCGCCCAGTGGCTGCGCGACCTCGCCTTCTACCTGCCCCGGCTGCTGATCAGCGGGGTCACCCTGTTCCTCGGCTATATGCTCGGCGGCCTGATCCGGGAGCTGGTCACAGCGGCGGCGGAGACTGCAGCCGTCAAGTACCCCGACTACCTCGGCCACCTGGCAGGCGGGCTGGTGGTGGTGCTCGCCCTGCTCCTCGCGCTGAGCCAGCTCGGGCTGGATATCACACTGCTCACCACCGTGCTAACCCTCGCGGTGGCGGCGCTGTTCGCCGGGGTCGCGCTGGCCTTCGGACTGGGTGCCGGCGACACGGCGCGCAACATCCTGGCCGGACACTATGTGCGCAAGACCTTCCACCCCGGCCAGCGGGTTCGGGTGCAGGAGCTGGAGGGCGAGATCATCGAGCTGACTCCCGTGGCCGTCGTCCTGGACACCGAGCAGGGCTCGGCCGTGCTGCCCGCGCGGATCTTCACCGAGCAGGCCTCCCTGGTGCTCGACGAAGGAGAAGACAGCGATGATTGACGCAGTCGCTTCCGCCTATCTGGAGCTCTACCCGCGGGAAGCGGCCCGTACGCTGACCCGGGTGGACAACGAGGCGCTGCTGGAAGTGGTCGGGGCCGTGTCGGCGGAGATCGCGGCAGGTATCCTGCAGTACCTGCCCCCCAGCAGTGCAAGGCTCTGCCTCGAGCGGCTCCCGGATGAGGGTGCAGCGGCCGTGCTCCAGCGCATGGCCACGGCGCCCGCGGCAGAGCGTCTGCGCGGCATGGACCGCCAGCGGGTCCACACCCTGCTCGGGTTGCTGCCGCGGCTCTCGGCCATCCGGCTGCGCATCCGCATGCGCCATCCCGAAGGCACGGTGGGCTCCCTGGTGGACACGGACGTCCTCACGCTGTCCTCCGATCTGAAGGTGGCCGAAGCGGTGCGGCTCGCCCGCTCCAGTCCCGACCGCCTGATCCACGAGCTGTACGTGGTGGATGACCGGGGGCACCTGCGAGGCGTGATCGACATCTGCGATCTGCTGGCCGAGAAGGACCGCTCTCCGCTCGCGCGAATCACCCGTCGGGTCCCGGTGGTGCTTTACGCGCGCTCGAGCCTGCGCTCGGTGGAGACGCATCCGGCCTGGCTCAGCCGCGATCACCTGCCAGTCGTCGACCGCGACGGGGTGCTGCAAGGCGTACTTCCCCGGTCCCTGCTGCAGGACGAAGAGCACGGCGTCAACCCGGACCGGGCAGACGCGGAGGATTTGGCAATCACCCAGCACGCACTCGCCGACATCTTCTGGCTGGCCCTCTCCCCCCTGTTCAGGGGTGCTTCCACCACCGGGTCGCGCAAGCGAGGCTAGGATCCGATGAGCGAAACCGGCACCAGCGCCACCCAGCTGCTGCACCAGGACCTGTTCGCCAACCACCCTTTGGATGCCCTGGGACACCTCGAGCGGCTGCCGCCCGAGGACATCGCACGCATCCTGTGCGCCCAGCCCCTGGAGATCGCCACGCCAGTCTGGGAGCGTCTGTCCCCGGACGTGGCCAACCGGGCCCTGGCTGAGCTCAAGGAGGCCGATTCGACCGCCCTGCTCAACCAGATGGACCCGAACCGCGCGGCCGCCCTGCTCGCCGCCCAGGCACCGGATCGGCGTGACAGCCTGCTCGAGCAACTCGATCCGGAAGCCGCCCAGGACCTGCGCTTCATCCTGACCTATCCCGCAGACAGCGCCGGCGCGCTGATGGACCCGCGCATCCTGCTGCTGCGCGATGAGACCACCGTGCGCGAGGCGCTGGAGCGGATCCGCGGCATCCGTCGGCGCGGTGTACGGGTGGTGTTCGTGGTGGACGAGGACAGCCGGCCCGATGGGGTGGTGGAGATCCAGGACCTGGCCACCGCCAAGACCACCACGACGCTCGGCGAGATCAAGCGCCCGCTGCGGGCCACTGTCAACGCCCTGGCTCCCCGCGAGGAGGTGGTGGAGATCCTCGACGAGCGCCGACTCACCGACTTGGCGGTGGTCGACATCGACGGGCGCCTGATCGGCGTCGTGCGCTATCGCAACCTGATGGCGGTGGCCGAGGACGAGGCCACAGTGGCCATGCAGACCATGGTGGGGGCGAGCAAGGACGAGCGGGCCCTGTCCAAGGCCTCCTTCGCCGTCAGCAAGCGCCTGCCCTGGCTGCTCATCAATCTGGCGACCGCCTTCCTCGCCGCCTCAGTGGTCGGGCTCTTCCAGGGAACCATTGCGAAATACACGGCGCTGGCAGTCTTGCTGCCGGTGGTCGCCGGACAGTCCGGAAACACCGGGGCCCAGGCGCTCGCCGTGACCATGCGGGGCCTGGCGCTGCGCGAGATCCGCACCCGGCATTGGCCGCGCGTCATGTTTAAGGAGATCTCGACCGGCTTTTTCAGCGGGGTAGCCGTAGCGATCACCACGGGCTTGGCGGTCTGGCTGTGGAGCGGCTCCCACGGCCTTGCTTTGATCATCGCCCTGTCCATGATCCTCTCCATGGTGATTGCCGCAGTCGCCGGTGCCGGCATCCCCATCGTGCTGACGGTGCTCGGCCAGGATCCCGCCCAATCCTCGACCATCGTGCTCACCACCGTCACGGACGTCACGGGCTTCTTCAGCTTCCTGGGCATAGCCACGCTGCTGCTCGGCTACATCTGAGCCGGGAGCGCCGATTCCGGCTGCGACGTCCCTGGCGTGATCGGTCCACCTAGCCCGCATTTCTCACCAGGGCTCGTCGCGAGGCGTCCGAGGTGCTCGTGGATGCAAGGCGCGAGACTGACCAGGTGCGCAGGCATATTCGACAGTACGTCGAGCACCCGGGCCGAGCGCAACGCAGCAGACGCGGGCAGATCGGGCGCTGCAGCAGGAGCTTGGTGAGAAATGCGGGCTGATATGTCTAGAGGGGCTCCTAAGACCCGGGTCGGGTCGGTGCACCACACCTCGCGGTGAGCGCCTTCACCCCGGCCGCTACCCTCGCCCGCGAGCCTTGGATCGCGACCTGACCGGCGCGGCCATAACCCGGGCCGCCGGGCCAAGGCTGGCCCCCAGGCCGAGCACCGGCGCCCCCGGGCCTTACTTCAGGCCCATCTTCTCCGCTGCGGACTTGGTGCTGACCCCCATCAGTGAATAGGCCGGACAGATACCGGCGATCCCTGTAATGATCAGGATCAGCCCGATCCAGCCGATCGGGGTCATGAGGCCGTAGAACACGTTGCCGACCAGCAGCACCCCTACGACGATGCGGACGACACGGTCGATCTTGCCGACATTGTTCTTGAGCAGGTTCATAGAACGGGTCTCCCGGGGGTGGAACAGATCCCAGCATGATACCCGATCGGGCCAGGCGCCGCCCCCACAGAAGACGGCTCAGAGCACTTCGGCTAGATCGCCCTTTTCCTGCAGCCAGGCCTTGCGGTCGGGGGCGCGCCTCTTGGCGAGCAGCATGTCCATGAGCGCGTGGGTGTCGTCACCGGCCTCCACCGTGAGCTGCACCAGACGCCGCGTATCCGGATGCATGGTGGTCTCGCGCAGCTGCTGAGGATTCATCTCGCCCAGCCCCTTGAAACGCTGGATGCTGACCTTACCCTTGAGCCGCTCGGCCGCTATGCGGTCCAGCACCCCCTGCTTCTCGGAGTCATCGAGGGCGTAGAAGACCTGCTTGCCGACGTCGATGCGGTAGAGCGGCGGCATGGCCACATGCACGTGTCCCTCCCCCACCAGGGCCGGGAAATGGCGCAGGAAGAGCGCGCACAGCAGGGTGGCGATGTGGGCCCCGTCCGAATCGGCATCGGCCAGGATACAGATCTTGCCGAAGCGCAGGCGCGAGAGGTCGTCGCTGCCCGGGTCCACACCTATGGCGACGGCGATGTCGTGCACCTCCTGGGAAGCGAGCACCTCGCCAGGATCCACCTCCCAGGTGTTGAGGATCTTGCCGCGCAGGGGCATCACGGCCTGGAACTCCTTGTCCCGGGCCTGCTTGGCCGAGCCGCCGGCGGAGTCGCCCTCCACCAGGAACAGCTCGCTGCGGATGGAATCGACGGCCGTGCAGTCAGCGAGCTTGCCGGGCAGCGCCGGGCCCTGGGTGATCTTCTTGCGCAACACCTTGCGCCCAGCCCGCATGCGCGCCTGGGCCGCAGAGATGGAGAGCTCGGCGATGCGCTCGCCGGCCTCGGTGTGCTGGTTGAGCCAGAGGCTGAAGGCGTCCTTGACCACCCCCGAGACAAAGGCCGCGCACTCACGCGAGGACAGCCGCTCCTTGGTCTGGCCCGAGAACTGGGGATCGATGAGCTTGACCGAGAGCACGTAGCTGACGCGTGCCCAGACATCCTCAGGAGCCAGCTTCACTCCCCGGGGCAACAGGTTGCGGAACTCGCAGAACTCGCGCACCGCGTCGGTCAGGCCCGCGCGGAGCCCGTTGACGTGGGTGCCCCCCTGGGGGGTGGGGATCAGGTTGACGTAGCTCTCGGCCACCGCCTCCCCATCCTCGGGCAGCCACACCAAGGCCCAGTCAGCGGCCTCGCTGTTGCCTTCCATGCTACCCACGAATGGCTCTTCGGGCAGGCTCGCCTGGCCCTGCATGGCGTCCAGCAGATAGTCCCTGAGGCCGGCCTCGTAGCGCCACTCGAAGGTCTCACCGCTCGCCTCGTCGTAGAAGCGCACGCTGAGCCCTGGGCACAGCACCGCCTTGGCGCGCAGCACGTGCAGCAGCGGCTTGACCGAGAAGCGGGGGCTATCAAAGTAGCGCGGATCCGGCCAGAAGCGCAGCCGGGTGCCGGTGTTGGCCTTGCCGATCCGGCCGACCTCTTCGAGGTCCGACACCTTCTCGCCGCCGGCGAAGGCCATGTTGTACTCCTTCCCGCCGCGTTTGACCCAGACCTCCAAGTGACGCGACAAGGCGTTCACCACCGATACCCCGACGCCGTGCAGCCCGCCGGAAAACCGGTAGCTGGTGTTCGAGAACTTGCCGCCGGCGTGCAGCTTGGTGAGGATGACCTCGACGCCGGGCAGTCCCTGTTCCGGATGGTTGTCCACGGGCATGCCACGCCCGTTGTCTTCCACCTGCAGCGAGCCGTCTTTGAAAAGGATCACCTCGATGCGGTCGGCGTGGCCGACGATGGCCTCGTCCACGCTGTTGTCCACCACTTCCTGGGCGAGGTGGTTGGGTCGGCTCGTGTCGGTGTACATGCCGGGGCGCTTGCGCACCGGCTCCAGGCCGCTCAGGACCTCGATGGCGGAGGCGTCGTAGCCGCTCACGGCGCGCTCCGACGGGATTAGTAATGGACGTCGGTATCCGAGGTGGGTCCGATGTCCGGCCCCGCCTTGAGATTCTTGACAATCTGCTCCACCGGTTTGGGATGGCCGTAATAGCAGAAATAGTCGTTCATGAGCTCCCACCGGAAGTTGTTGCCGAGCGCCCGGCGAAGCTTCTGCCAGCGAGGATGCTTCATGGGCCGCACCCTGTGCCGGTCGACCATGAAGGCATAGGTCTTGTACTGCGATGTCTCGCAGCGCATCCCTTCGTACATGGCGTTCACCGCCCCGTCCTTGGACTTGAGCACCAGCCAGTAGCGGATCACCCCGTCCTTGCCAATGGTCAGCTGCTTGTCCACCAGTACGGAAAAGCCTTTCTGGATCTGAGTGACCGCCACCTCCTCGAGGTCTCCCTCGTCGTAGGCCTTAGGCATGGAGAGTCCCTCCTCCTTCCACGGCTTGTCCTGGGACTCGTCATAAGGCAGCAGGGGCTCGCGGCCAAGAATCACGTCCTTGTAGGGGTTCGCGTCGGACACAGACGCCGCCGGCACCGATGCTGGGCCGAGTACTGCCAGCATGGGCACAAAAAAGAGCCATCGCACTGACTTCATGGGACCACACCCTGGGTTGAGGCGCCGACAGTGTACACAAGGAGCGCCCGGCCTGACGACCCGGCCCGATGCCGGATTGACCCCTGCGGCCCCCCTCGGTAAGGTTAAGCGCCTCTCAGCCGCGCTCCCCCTCGCCGTGTCCCGAAAAAAACCCGAGACTCTCAGCTTCGAGCAGGCCCTCGCAGAGCTCGAGACCCTGGTCCACGCGATGGAGCAGGGTGAGCTCAGCCTGGAGGAGTCGCTCAAGTCTTTCGAGCGAGGCGTGGAGCTAACGCGCATCTGCCGCCAGGCGCTGGCCGACGCCGAGCAGAAGGTAGATATCCTCACGCGCAAGTCGGCCGACGCCGAGCTGGAGCCGTTTCGCAGTGACGACAGCTGATCCGCGCTTCGAGCCGTTTCTCCGGGAGTGCCAGCAGCGGGTCGAGGCGGCCCTGGAACTTCACCTACCCGAGGCGACCACCCTCCCTGCGCGCCTGCACGCCGCCATGCGCTACGCCGTACTGGGCGGCGGCAAGCGGCTGCGCCCGGTCTTGGTCTATGCGGCAGGGCGCGCCCTGGGCGCACCCATGGCGCGTCTGGACGCCCCCGCCTGCGCCTTGGAGCTGATCCACGCCTACTCGCTGGTGCACGACGACCTGCCGGCGATGGACGACGACGCGCTGCGCCGCGGCCGACCTACCTGCCATAGGGCGTTCGACGAGGCCACCGCAATCCTCGCCGGCGATGCCCTGCAGAGCCTGGCCTTCCGGGTCCTCGCCGCGGACGAATCCTTGGCCCCCGACCCCAGCGCGCGCCTGCACATGATCGAGGTGCTGGCCACGACCAGCGGGTCGCGCGGCATGGCCGGCGGCCAAAGCCTGGACCTGGAGGCCGAGGGCCGGGATCTGGACCTCATCGAGCTGGAGAATATCCACATCCACAAGACCGGCGCCCTGATCCGGGCCGCGGTGCGCCTGGCCGGCCTGTGCACCGAGGGTGCCGATCCGTCCCTGGTCCAGCGCCTGGAGCATTACGGGGCCTGCATCGGACTCGCCTTCCAGATCCGCGACGACATCCTCGACGTGGAGGGCGACCCGGCCTTGCTGGGCAAGACCCGGGGCAAGGACGCCGCACAAGCCAAAGCCACCTACGCATCCCTGCTGGGGGTCGCCGGGGCCCGCGAAAAGGCCGAGCAGCTGCATGCCGAGGCGCTGGCCAGTCTCGCCGGGCTCAATGGGAGCGCCGACCCCCTGCGCCGCCTGGCCGACTACATCGTGGGGCGCACCCATTGATGCCTGGGGGCCCCGGGCCGCTCACTCCCGCTTGACGATCTGGGAGGCCAGCTTCTCGCTATCCTATCACCGACCGGCGCCCTTGACCGCCTGCGCCAGCTCGCCGGCGATGCGCGAGACCTGCCTCGCGTCGCCTCCCTCGACCATGATGCGGATCAACGGCTCTGTCCCGGATGGGCGAATCAGCACCCGGCCGCCGGCGCCCAGCTCGGCCTCGGCCCGGCTGATCTCGTCCTGCAGCGCCGGGGTCTGCATGGGGTTGCGCCGGCGTCGCAGGCGCACGTTCACCAACTCCTGGGGATACTTGCTCAGGCCCTGCCTCAGCTCAGACAGGCTGCGCCCGCTGCGCTGCATCTCGGCGAGCACCTGCAGGGCCGAGATGATGCCGTCGCCGGTGCTGGTACGATCCAGACAGATGATGTGCCCCGACGGCTCTCCGCCCAGCGACCAGCCTTCGGCCTGCAGCCGTTCCAGGATATAGCGATCGCCCACCTGCGCACGCTCGAGCCGGATGCCCTCCGCGGCCAGCGCGTGCTCCAGTCCGAGGTTGGTCATCACGGTACCAACCACCGCGCCGCGCAGGGTACCCTCGGCCTGGCGAGAGCGCGCGATGATGTAAAGGATATCGTCGCCATCCACCAGTGCCCCCCGCTCGTCCACCATGACCACCCGATCCCCATCGCCGTCGAAGGCCATGCCGAGGTCTGCACCACGGGCCAGCACTTCGCGACGAAGGCGCTCCGGGTGGGTTGAGCCCACGCCGTCGTTGATATTCAGCCCGTCGGGCTCCACCCCGATCGCCGCCACTTCGGCCCCCAGCTCTTCGAGCACGTGGGGCGCCACGTGATAGGTCGCCCCGTGGGCACAGTCGAGCACCACCTTGAGACCCCGCAGCTCTATCATCGGCGGCGTGCTGCTCTTGCAGAACTCGATGTAACGGCCCGCGGCGTCCTCGACCCTATAGGCCTTGCCCAGCTCGCCGGACTGCACCATGGTCAGGGGCTCATCGAGCATCCGCTCGATCTCCTGCTCCACCGCATCGGGCAGCTTCCTGCCGCTGGCCGAGAAGAACTTGATGCCGTTGTCGTAGTGCGGGTTGTGCGAGGCGCTGATGACGATTCCGGCCTGGGCATGGAGGGCGCGGGTGAGATAGGCGATGCCCGGGGTCGGCATCGGTCCGAGCAGATGGATGTCCATCCCGGCCGCCACCAACCCGGCCTCCAGCGCCGACTCAAAAAGGTAGCCGGAGATGCGAGTATCCTTGCCGATCAGCACCTTGCTGCCCGGGCCGTTACCGAGCACCCGACCCACCGCCCAGCCGAGCTTGAGCACGAACTCCGGTGTGATGCAGCCCTCGCCGACTCGTCCCCGGATGCCGTCGGTGCCGAAGTATCTACGCATCTGCTCTCAATCCTCCCATGCCGATCCGACCACCGCCCAGGCGACGCGCAGGGACTCCACCGTCGGTCCCACATCGTGCACCCGCAGGATCCGCGCGCCCCGCTGCATCGCGATCACGGCACCAGCCAGGCTGCCGTGGAGCCGGTCCTCCACCCTGGCACCGCCGAGCAGCGCCCCGATCATCGACTTGCGCGAGATGCCGACCAGTAGCGGCAGCCCCAATGCAGTGAATGCCGAGAGCCCTCGCAACAGCTCCAGATTATGCGCAAGGGTCTTGCCAAAGCCGAAGCCGGGATCGATCACCAGCCTGGCGGGCGGGATACCGGCGGCGACACACGCCTGGACACGCGCGCCCAGAAACCGGCGCACCTCTCCCACCACGTCCGAATAGTGCGGAGCCGCCTGCATGGTGCGCGGCTCGCCCTGCATGTGCATCAGGCAGACCGGCGCGCCGAGACGGGCCGCCGCCTCCAGGGCGCCGGGCGCACGCAGGGCCCGCACGTCATTGATCATGCCGGCGCCGGCGGCGACCGCAGCGCTCATCACCTCGGGTTTGGACGTATCCACCGAGAGCGGCACCGGCAGCTCGGCGGCGAGGCACTCGATGACCGGGACCACGCGCTCGATCTCTTCGCCAGCACTGACCTCAGTGGCGCCGGGGCGGGTAGACTCGCCTCCCAGGTCCAGGATGTCCGCCCCCTCGAGCACCATCCGCCGGGCGTGCCCGCGGGCCGCATCCATGGAAAAGAAACGACCCCCGTCGGAGAACGAATCGGGGGTCAGGTTCAGTATGCCCATCACCCTGGGCCGGGTCAGATCCAGCAACCGGCCGGCGCAATCGAGGACCGGCCCAGGGCGCACCACGTCGCGTCAGTGCTGCTTGGCAGGTCCGCCGATGGCGCCACTGTCGGACTGCTTGCCTGAGGTGGGACGGTCGCCCGTCGCCGGCGCCCCTCCGGCCGGCGGCACCGTGTCCTCCCAGTC
>Ga0307436_1001302_pt1 | contig 11123 bp, 4 predicted proteins | sample SalMarWE160440MG_FD_202513 | JGI IMG/M metagenome (GOLD analysis project Ga0307436, IMG submission 202513) | Salt marsh sediment microbial communities from the Plum Island Ecosystem LTER, Massachusetts, United States - WE1604-40 | ecosystem: Environmental > Aquatic > Marine > Intertidal zone >...
GCATGGAAGGCGACGTGATCACGACGCAGGAGCTTTTCAGTTACGAATTCGAAGGCGAAACCACCGAGGGCATGCTGCGCGGCACGTTCAAATCGTCGGGCCTGCGCCCCAATTTCATGCCCAAGGCCCAATACTTCGGCCTCGATCGCGCCCTGCTCGAGGCCATGTAATGGACATCACGGTCGCGACGCCGTTCGGGCCGGCGAACGTCCTGACCCTCTTCGTGTTCGCCGGCGTCTTCCTCACCCTCTCGGCGCTGGCGATCGCGTTCTTCTCCGGCGATCCCAACCAAAAACGCGCCCGCGTGCGGTTGCAGAAGATCCGCCTTCACGCCGCCGAAAACGCCGGCGACGAGGAAGTCGCCCAGCTCCGGCGCAGCTTCCAGGATTCGGCGATCCCGGGCCTGGACAAGCTTCTGAAACGCATCGTCCCGCCGCCGGCGCAATTGCGGCGCAAGCTGGCGCGCACGGGAAAGCGCATCTCGCTCGGCGAATATCTGCTCACCAATGTTCTCGTCGTGGCCGTCGTGGCGTTCGTCGCGCATTACTTCGCCTCGGCGCCGGCCGTGCTCGCCCTTCTCGTCGGGCTGACCGCCGGCATCGGCATCCCGTATTTCGTCATCGGCCGCATGGCCTCCAACCGCATCGTCAATTTCCTCAAACATTTTCCCGACGCCATTGACCTCATCGTGCGCGGGCTCAAGTCGGGCTTGCCGGCAAGCGAATCGATCACGATGGTGGGCCAGGAAATCCCCGATCCCGTGGGAGTCGAATTCCGCCGCATCACCGACAGCGTGAAGCTGGGCCAGCCCTTGGAGGTGGCGCTCAACGAGGCGGCGGCGCGCGTTCCCACCAACGACTTCCAATTCTTCGTCATCAGCCTGTCGGTGCAGAAGGAAACCGGCGGCAATCTCACGGAAACGCTCGATAATCTTTCGAATCTCCTGCGCCGGCGCCAACAGATGAAATTGAAGATCCGGGCCATGTCGTCGGAGGCGCGGGCCAGCGCCTATATCATCGGCTCGCTGCCCTTCATCATCGGCTTCATCATCTACCTGATGAATCCGGAATATACCTCGCAGCTGTTCATCGATCCGCGCGGACGGATGATGGTCGGCGTCGGGCTCGTGTGGCTGTCCATCGGCGCCGCGATCATGGCCAAGATGGTGAGATTCGAGATATGAGAATCGCCGATTATCTGCCGCCCGGCATGACGGTCGAGGATCTGATGATCGCGCTGGCGGCGATGGCCGCCGCCTTCACCGTGCTGGCGATTTGGCACGGCCTCTTGGTGCGCGATCCGGCCGCCGGCCGGATCAAGGAGCTGACGCGCCGCCAGGACGCGTTGATGAACAAACTCAAGACGAACCGGGGGCATGCCACGCGGGCCCGCGGCATGGGCTTCATGCATCAGGTCGTCTCGCGCCTCAAGCTGCTGCGCAACGACAAGACGCGCGCCGTCGCCGACAAATTGGCGCGGGCGGGCTGGCGTTCGCGCGACGCGCTCGTCGGCTATCTGTTTGCGAAACTGTGCCTGCCCGCGGCCACGGGCGGCATTGCGGCGCTGATCATCTACGGCGCCGGCGCCTACGACCTCCAGCCGATGATGCGGCTTGTTGTCGTCATGGGCGGGATGGTGTTGGCGCTGTTCCTGCCCGATATCGTGGTCAAGAACGCCACCGACAAGCGCCGCAAAATAATTCGCCTCGGCTTACCCGATGCCCTCGACTTGATGGTGATCTGCGCCGAAGCGGGACTCTCGCTCGATTCCGCGCTCAAGCGCGTGGCCAAAGAGATGGTGCTGTCCTGTCCCGAGCTCGCGGACGAATTCGGATTGACGTCGGTGGAGATCGGGTTTTTGCCCGACCGCAGCCAGGCGCTGAAGAATCTGACGCGCCGCTGCGACCTTCCGGGCGTGCGGGGCCTCGTGAACACGCTGCTGCAGAGCGAACGCTACGGCACGCCGCTCGCGCAGTCGCTCAGGGTGCTGTCGGCCGAATACCGCAACGAACGCCTCTTGAAGGCGGAAGAAAAAGCGGCGCGCCTGCCCGCCATCCTCACCGTGCCGATGATTCTGTTCGTGCTCCCGCCCTTGTTCATCGTCCTGATCGGGCCGGGGGCGCTGCGGTTCATCGACAGCATGAAGGGACTGAGCCTGCCCCACTAGGGCGGGCGCCGCGCCGTCTCGAAGTCGTTGCTTGGATCGCCCGCGCGGGCGGTCAGTTCAGCCAGCCGCTTTGAATCGCCATGCGCACCGCCTGGGTGCGGTTGCTGACTTGGAACTTGCGGAAGATGCCGCGCAAGTGGAGCTTCACGGTGACTTCCTGGATTCCCAGTTTCTCGCCGATCGCCTTGTTGGTAATTCCGGTGGTGAGGAACCGCAACACCTCGCGCTCGCGGGTGGTCAACGCCGAGATCGGGCTGTCCGCCGGCAGATCGACGTCCATCAATTCGTCGGAAACCTCGATTTCATTGCGCGCAACCATGGACGGAACGAATGTCTCGCCCGCCAGCACCAGACGGATGGCGCCGAGCATCGCCTTGCTGCCGAGCGTCTTCGGAATGACGCCCACGGCGCCGTGGTGAATCGCTTCGATGACGTCGTCGCGCCCCACGAAGCCCGAAATGATGACGACCGGGACGTTGGGAAAGCGCCGGCGGACCGTTTCGAGCCCGGAGAACCCGTTCATGCCCGGCATGCGCAAATCAAGAAGGATCAGGTTGAGGTGGTCCAATTTTTCCCCGGCATTGATCGCGTCGCCCAATGTCCGGGCTTCGGTCACGCTGACTTCGGGGTCGAATCTCTCGAGGAAAAACTTCAGCGTTTCGCGAACCAGATCGTGATCATCTGCCAGGAGAAAGTTCATGGCGCGTACTCCCCCGCCCGGTCGGCCCGGGCGCACCTACGAGCTGATTGCGTCACGTCGAATCCATCCCACCAACTCCCGGTCTACCACCGGCGGCCAGTCTGCAACCGGACAGGATTCACATTCAAGGAAATCCCGCCTAAAAAAGATCACAGATGTTTTGTGACTTAAGCTACGGCGACAATATCAACCTCGGTCCGACTCAAACGTATAGGTTTTCACCGCGGGACTAATACGAAAGTATCGGTTCCGGCGTTCATCCCCCGCGCGATGCATCCGATCGCACAGCGCGGTGTCTGTTCCAAACACCGCTGCGGAGTGCCGCCAGCTTAGCACGCGATCGAAGTCCGCGTGCACCGGCGTGTTGCGGAAATCCCGAGTTTGATAATCACTCTTAATTTGCGAAGGGGCGTTCGCAAACGCCGGGCGGACCGGGTCAGGCGACGTTGGACTGGAATTCCTCGAACTTGCCGCTGGCCGCGCGCGGAATCTCCGGCACATATTCGAAGCGCACGGCGAACGGGTGCCGCGCCGTTTTCAAAAGCGTTTCGGTCACCCGTTTTTCTTCGTCGGGGGTGAGCGGCCGGTCGCATACGAGACGCACCGTCAACGTCTCCAGGCTGTTCTGGACGACCTGCAACTGACGGATGGGAAGGTCCCAGGCGAATTCCTCGAAAACGAAGCGCGGGCAGATCTGATCGCCGGACGGCAGCGTCAGCATGTTGCGCGCCCGGCCCAGGATTCGCGTCACCACCGGCAGTCCCCGCCGGCAGGAGCAAGGGCTCCCGGCCTCCGCCATGTCGCCGATCTCGTAACGGATCAGCGGCGAGGCGAAATTGTGAAGCGAGGTCAGAACCATGCGTCCGGTTTCGCCGGGTTTGCAGGGGTTGCCGTCGTCGTCGAGAATTTCGACCAGCATGGTTTCGGACTGGACGTGATAGTGCGTGCCGGTCGGGCACTGCACCGCGATCAATCCGAACTCCTGCGAGGAATAGGCGTCGATGACGGGAAGGCCCCAGTCGCGCTCGCAGATCGTGCGCACGTTGGGGTCGAGCGCTTCGCCCAGAGTCGCGACCTGGCGCAGGCGCGCCAGCTTTTCGCCGCGCTTGCGGCTATGGCGGATGAGACCGACGAGATTGGAGGGAAAGGTGAGCAGGTAGTCCGGGTCCTGCTTCATCAGCCAGTCCCATTGTTCGCTGACCGGCGACTGCACGTGAAACATCAGCATCGGCCCCGAGGGAAACCCGTCCATCCACGGGATCGGCTTGCCGGCGTCCGCCGCCTTGGCGCTGGCGCCCCGGTGCATGCGGATGCTGGCGGTCTTGCCGGTGAAGTCGCGGTTGAACCAGCGGTGGTAGCGCAGGTTGGCGGCGCGCAGCATCAGCCCGGTGATGGTCGTACCCTTGACGGTGATGGGCCGCCCGGTGGATCCCGAGGTCTTGATGTCGAAGGGCTTGCCGTGATCGGGCGGGACATCGGTGCTGAACAGGGCCTCGCCCGCTTCCTGGATTTCGCTTCGCCGCAGCACGGGGATGCTGCGGACCGCCTCTATCGTCAACTCGCCGGCTTTCAGTCCCGCCAGCGGTTTGAGCCGGTCGCGGTAAAACGGCACCGTCTTGGCGGAAAAAGCCAGGACCTGCCCGAGCTGGCGCAACTGCTGCGCCTGCAAGACCTCGGCGGGCCACCACTGGCTCGCCTCGAGTTGCCAGAGCATGGACAAGATCGAGGAATCGCGCTGGTTGGGGACGGCCGGCCAGCCGATCCCCCTCACCGCCGATTTCGGCACCCAAAGGTTCGCCATTCCTTAACTCCCCCACCTTCCCGGTCCGCCGGGCCTGCCGCCCGTCCCGGCCGGCGCCCGGGCGTCCTCCTATAAACAAAAGCGGCGCCTGGCGGCAGTCCGCATCCTAGGCCGTCTTTCTTAAGTGTTTTTAATTCAGCCCGCGGCCGGCGGCAAAAACACCTTCTCTATATCCCGGGCTCTATATCCCCGGCTCTATATCCCCGGCTCTATATCCCCGGCTCTATATCCCCGGCTCTATATCCCCGGCTCGATATGGCCCCATATGCGCTTCGCGGAGCGGGGCAGGCGCCCGCGGCGGCGGCCGCCGGGTGGGCCCCGGCCGCTGCGGCGTTGTGCCCTGCCGGTCCCTGCCGAATCCGCCGGTCTTGGGAAATAACTCAAGAATTCCAAAGACCTATAAAATCCGACTAATTTCGTAAAAATTTACCAAAAACTATCCAAAAAGTGATTCTGCTCACACTCCGCTGTGTAGGAGTAAACCCAATTACGATTGAGAAAGGCATGCAACGGATCGTAAAACTTAAAAATCCGTAAAGGGCTGAAAACCGCGGCACACGCGGGCTTTGGCCTTGAAGGGTCGGAAGCAGTCAGGAATGCAGCAACACGCCCGTACCGCCTCAGGCAGGCAAGGGGCGCAAACGGGCAAAGGGAGCAGGGACATGGATAGCCATAATAACGAACATCTCGACATCGCGCAGACGGCGGCCGATACCGGCGCCGACGCCGGCCATACCGGCGGCGCGGACGCGGCTGCGGCCGGGGCCAAGACGGTCACGGTGGCGCAGGCGACAACGCAACATGTCCCGACTCCGCCTGCCGGCGAGCAAACCACCATCGCGGTGGTCGCCGGCGTCGAATATGACTTCGACTTCGCCCAGGGCGACGCCGATTTCATCTTCTCCGACGGGAACCTCATCATCCTGGTTCACGGCGGCGGCGAAATCATTCTCCAGAATTTCGGCACCGAGGCGGCCGGCAATCAGATTCCTCCCCTGAATTTCGCCGGCGAGACCATTGGCGCCTTCGACCTTCTGACCCAGACGGCATCGGCCGAGCAGCTGGCGGACATTCAGCCGGCGGCGGGCCCCGGCGGCGGCGCCGCGGGATTGACCGGCGGCGCGGCGTTCTCCCCCTTCGCGCCGCCCCCGCTGCCTCCCGGCATTCCGCCTGCGCCTCCCATTCCGCCCACCGCTTTGGCGTTCCTGCCGCCCGAGCTGTTCCCCTTCGTGTTCACGGTCGGCGAAGAAGGCGCGGCCCCGGAAGAGGAAGTCGAATGCACGAATCCGTTCGCCGAGCAATTGGCGGCGTTCTTCATTTTCGACCACATCAATGAATCCGACCTGCGCACGGAGATCCTCGACAACATCCCGACCTTCAGCGAAGGCCAAATCATCGAGGGCAGCGGCTTCATCTGCGGCACCGAGGATCCCGATCTGATCTTCGGCAGCGACGGCTGCGACACCATCCTCGGCAAGGGCGGCGACGACCTCATCTACGGCTTCGGCGGCCGCGACTACATCAAGGCCGGCGACGGCGACGACACCGTGTTCGGCGGCGACAAGTCCGACAAGATCGACGGCGGCGACGGCAACGACACGCTGTTCGGCGACAATTCCGCGCCGTGGTACTGCGACGGCGACGACACCATCGCCGGCGACAAGCTCGCCCACGGCTACGCCAGCTTGGGAGAGACTGCCTTTGGCGCCGACGCCACCAATTTCAACGACGTCATCTTCGGCGACGGCGGCCGCGACCGGATCGCGGGCGACGTTTACGCCTCCTGTTACGCCTGCGTCTCGCTCGAGGCCTTCGCATTCGGCGAAGGCGGCACCGTCAACGCCTTCAACGACATCGTCTTCGGCGGCGAGGGCGGCGACAAGATCGCCGGCGACGTGTTTGAGGCCAAGGGCGGCCACGTTTACATTGACGCCGAACTCTTCGGCGGCGCCCCCAACGGCGTCAACGCCTTCAACGATTACCTGACGGGCAACGAAGGCGAGGACAAAATCGCGGGCGACGTCTTCCAAAAGGCGTTCTGCGAGTCCGAGTGCGCGTCGCTTTATGCCTACGCGTCCGGCGAGGGCGGCGGCCACATCTACGCCTACAACGATTCCATCTTCGGCGGCGAATCGAGCGGCTCGGACGACGTCTTCGACATCAACGAGAGCGGCTTCTGCGCGGTCAAGAACTTCTTCGGCGGCGACACGCTGGTCGGCGACGTCTATCAGGAGGGCCTCTTCGGCAACGCCGACGCCTATTTGCAGGCTTACGGCTTCACCGGCGGGGCCACCGTCGAGGCCTATAACGATTACATCGCCAACGGCAAGACCATGGTCGGCGATGTCTATCAGCAGACCTGCGGCGGCCAATTGTCCGCCAGCCTCAATGTGACGGCGCTCGGCACCGGCGAGCAGTTCATGTTCGCCTTCAACGATTACATCACCGGCGGCGACCGCGTGCTCAACGGCACCTTCGAGTTCGGCAACACGCCGACGGTCGAAGGCGTCGGCCTCGGCTTCGGCGGCGGCTTCGGCGGCGAAGGCGGCACGCTGCTCGTCGGCGACGTCGCCCAGCAGGGCGGCGATTATTGCGAGGGCAATTACGTCTCCGCCAGCGTCAACGTCGGGGGCTTCTGCGAAGGCCCGGCCGATAATCAGAGCGTGGCGGCGTTCGACGACCACATTGACGGCGTCAACCACACCATCAACAACACCCTCGACTTCTTCATTGACGGCCCGCAAGCGCCGGTCACCGGCAGCTTCGAGGGCTGCGGCTTCTTCTTCGGCATCAACCTGACGCCGGACATCCTGGTCGGCGACGTCTATCAGGCCAACTACAGCGAGGGCGGCGGCGAGGTCTATCTCTCGAATTCCATCGAGGGCAACGACAACGTCATCAGCACCTTCAGCGACACCATCATCGGCGGCGACGACGTCGTCAACATCACCATCAACAACAACTTCTTCGAGGGCGGCGGCGGCAACGAGTCGACCCAGAGCATCGGCAACGACGACCAGGCCGGCGGGTTCGGCGGCATCGGCATCGAAGGCGACGATTTGGTGGGCGACGTGCTGCAGACCGGCGGCGACTACATCTCCGCCGACACGCACGTCGAAGGCGACGGCAATCAGGTCTATTCGTACATGGACACGATTGACGGCGGCAACCGCACCGTCACGATCAATGTCAATAATTCCTACGGCGGCGAAGGCGGCGAGGTGACCGTCACCGGCCAGAACTTCGGCGATTCCATCCATTTCGTGCCGTCCACCGACACCATGGTCGGCGACGTCCAGCAGGAGGGCGGCAACCAGGTGTACCTGACGGCCGGCGCCGAAGGCTCCGACAACCACATCTGCGTGCACAACGACCTGATGACGGCCGGCACCGCCACCTTCCAATTCATCGTGGACGGCGACACGGTGTGGAGCTCGGATGCGCTCGCCAAGAATTACATGGTCGGCGACGTCCTCGCCGAGCAGGACGGCCCCTCGTCCAACGAGATCAGGCTTCATGCCTATCTGGTCGGCGAGGGCACGAACACCGACCGCAACCACTACGACGGCTTCAACGACACCATCACCGGCGCCGCCGGCAAAGACACGCTGGTGGGCGACGTTTCGGCGGACCAGGGCGGCGGCGGGCTGGTGCGCGTCATCCCCAGGGGCATCGAGACCGAATCCCTCCCCATCGGCGGCGGCGCGCAGCAAAACAACATCGACCTTTATCTCACCATTTCGGCGTCCCGCGGCGGCACCGCCGACGACAACCACATGGATGCCTACAACGACGTCCTCAACGGCGGGGACGGCCGCTCCACCATCGTCGGCGACGTCAAGGCCGAGCAGTTTGCCAGCGATTTCGGATATTGCGATGGCGAGAACGCCAGTGCGTACAACTACATCTACCTCGGCGCTTTCATCGAGGGCAGCAGTTTCGGCGAAGCCAACGGCAACACGGTCTTCGCCTATGACGACGCCATCCAGGCGGGCGGCGAAGGCGGCAATTACCTGGTGGGCGATGTCTCGTCCGACCAGAAGGGCTTTGCCGGCGGCGCCGACGACTCGGCGTGCGGCACCGATTCGTATCACTCTGGCGACACGGTTGACTCCGGCGGCCAAGGCGGCAACGGCGGCAACGGCGCCAACGGCGGCCTATTCGGCGACTCCCCGGTTTACCTGACCGACGGCGCCAACGGCGGCGACGGCGGCACCGGCGGCGCCGGCAGCACCGGCGTCGGCGCCAACGGCGGCACCGCCTATGGCTTCGGCGGCGGCGGGTCCGTGCAGAACAGCGTGGAGCTCTCGGCCAGCGTCTCGGCCTCCTACGGCACCGCCGACGACAACACGCTGAGCGCGTGGAACGACGTCATCACGGCCGACGGCGGCCAAAACAAGATGATCGGCGACGTGGACGCCGAGTTCAAAGCCTGGACCACAGGCGGCGACGGCTACGCCCAGGGCGGCCAGGCCCAGGCCGGCAACGGCGGCCACGGCGGCGAAGGCGGCCGCGGCGGCAACGGCGGCAACGGCCATGATGCTGTCGGCGCCGAGGGCGGCATTGACGGCAGCAACGGCGGCGACGGCGGCAACGGCGGCACCGGCGGCATCGGCGGCTACGGCGGCAGCGCCATCGGCGGCAAAGCCGGTGCGTTCGGCGGCGGCGCGCAATCTCAAAACGAAGTGAGCATGTTTGTCGGCAACTTCGCGGAGGGCGAGAATGGCGCTCCCGGCGAAGCCAACAACAACAACATCTCCGCCGGCAGCGACCTGATCGCTTCGGGCGGCGGCGGCAACAAGATGGTCGGCGACGTCCGCGCCGAGACTTCGTTCTTCTTCGGCCTCCATGCCGAAGGCGGCGACGCCAACGCGAGCGGCGGCAGTGCCTGGGGCGGCAACGGCGGCACCGGCGGCAACGGCGGCACCGGCGGCAACGGCGGCACCGGCGGCAACTATGTCGAGCTCAGCGGCTCGGATCCCAACGCCGGCGACGGCGGCGACGGCGGCAATGGCGGCACCGGCGGCCGCGGCGGCATCGGCGGCACCGCCACCGGCGGCGACGCCTATGGCTATGGCGGCTACGCCGATAACAGCGTCAACGTCAACCTGAACGCGGAAAACTTCGCCTACGGCTTCGGCGGCGGCGAGGGCATCACTGGCACCGCCGATAACAACACCATCGGCGGCTTCAACGACACCATGACGGCCGGCGCTGGCTGCGACACCATGGTCGGCGACATTGACATCAAGGCGTTTGCCGGCAGCTTCATCGCCGGCGCCGAGGGCGGCAACGCCCATGCCGAGGGCGGCACTGCCTTCGGCGGCAACGGCGGCGACGGCGGCCTCGGCGGCCACGGCGGCGACGGCGGCTACGGCGGCTACGGCGACAACGACGGAAACCAGGGCGAGGGCGAGTACGGCCACAACGGCTCGGACGGCGACTTTGGCTCCGGCGGCAACGGCGGCGGCGGCGGCAGCGCCTTCGGCGGCGACGCCTATGCCTTCGCCGGCAACGCCGACAACGGCATTGGCGCCGGCATCGAGGTTACAAATGCGGCGGGCGGCAACGGCGGCGAGGCCAGCGACAACACCATCAACGCCGCCAACGACGTCATGTCGGCCGGCGGCTATGGCGGCAACGAGATGGTCGGCGACGTGCGCTTCAACGCCGGCGGCAACGCGCTCGGCGGCGAAGGCAGCGCCAATGGCGGCACGGCCTTTGGCGGCGACGGCGGCAACGGCGGCGACGGCGCCGACGGCGTCAATCCGCCGCCGGTCGTGATCGGAGTCGAGCCGCAGCACGAAGGCGGCGAAGGCGGCAACGGCGGCAACAACGGCGACAACGGCTACCGCGGATTCGACGGCGCCGACGGCCACGACACCGGCAGCGACGGCGGCAACGGCGGCGACGCCCACGGCGGTCTCGCCAATGGCAGCGGCGGCGGCGCGCAGAACTCCTTCCAGGCCTATGTCGGCGGGTCCAACGCGGCCTTCGCCGGCGGCCATGCCGACAACAACGACATCGGCGCCTTCAACGACACCATGACCGCGGACGCCGGCGAGTTCGGCGAAGGCGGTGACAATTACATGGTCGGCGACATCGCCGGCGAGTTCCACGGCTTCGCCAAGGGCGGCGCCGGGTACGGCGGCGGCGGCGACGCCTTCGGCGGCGACGGCGGCACCGGCGGCACCGGCGGCACCGGCGCCGGCGCGGGCGATGGCGGCCCGGGCGGCAACGGCGGCCAGGGCGATAACGGCCGCGGCGGCGACAACGGCAGCAACGGCAGCAGCCACACCAGCAGCGACGGCGACAACGGCCGCGGCGGCAAGGGCGGCGACAACGGCGACAAGGGCGGCAACGGCGGCTATGGCGGCACCGGCGGCCTCGGCGGCGAGGGCGGCGCGGCCTTCGGCTCCGGCGGCACCGGCGGCGCGGCCTTCGGCGGCGAAGGCA
>Ga0307436_1001303_pt1 | contig 11122 bp, 11 predicted proteins | sample SalMarWE160440MG_FD_202513 | JGI IMG/M metagenome (GOLD analysis project Ga0307436, IMG submission 202513) | Salt marsh sediment microbial communities from the Plum Island Ecosystem LTER, Massachusetts, United States - WE1604-40 | ecosystem: Environmental > Aquatic > Marine > Intertidal zone >...
GGCGCCCGCCCGCGCCTGCCCGTCATCGACACAGGAACCTTCAAGAAAGCGCGCCGCGAGGAACGCACCCAACAGGGCGAGCTGGAAATCTGACCGCCACCGCTCCCCTCCCCCTTGTGGGGGGGGTGGGGGGTGGGGGTCGGACGGCTACGAAGGCCGGCGCCTTGCGTGGGGCATATGTATGGGCGAAGCGCAGAGTCAATCCACACCCGCGTTCTGTGAGGGAACCCCCACCCCCGGCCCCTCCCCACAAGGGGGAGGGGAGCGGAAGTGTCAATCCCACACCTCCCGCCCCACGTCCCCTTTACCCAGCTCTTCCAGCATCTCAGCGGCGCTCTTGTCGGTCACCGGATGGCGCCAGTCGGGGGCGATCTCGGCGATGGGGCCGAGGACGAAGGCGCGGTGGGCGATGCCCGGATGCGGCAGCACCATCGGCCCGTGGCGGGTGCGCTCACCGTCGACTTCGCTGATGATGCAGCCGTCATAGTCGAGCAGATCGAGATCGAGCGTGCGCGGGCCCCAGCGCAGCGAGCGCCGCCGGTCGGCGGCCAGTTCGATATCGTGCAGGCGCGCCAGCAACTCCGGTGCCTCAAGCTGCGTCTCGATGACCGCCACGGCGTTGATGAAGTCGGGCTGGTCGTGCTCGCCCATGGGGGCGGTGCGGATGAGGCGCGAGGCTTTAGCCAGCCGCAAGGGCGGCCGGTCCAGTTCGGCGAGCGCGCGTTCCACTGTCTCGCGGGGGTTTCCCCAGGGACCGGGGACGTTGCTGCCGAGTGCGACCAGAATCATCTTTTGCTTTGGCTCACCCTATGTTACCAGCTTCGCCGGCGGCGCGGTGATATTGTCGCGCCTTGCCCATTCCGTTCTCAAAAACCTATTGCTGCAAGGAGATTGAGCAAATGAACTTTTATCCCGAAGAGCGTATTGTCCTGTTCATCGATGGCGCCAACCTCTATTCCACCGCCAAGGCGCTCGGCTTCGACATCGACTATCGCCGTCTGCTCGCGCTGTTTCGCCAGCGCGCCCGGCTGTTGCGCGCCATCTACTATACCGCCCTCATCGACGATGCCGACTATTCGCCAATCCGCCCGCTCATCGACTGGCTCGACTATAACGGCTACACCCTCGTCACCAAGCCGGCTCGCGAATTCACCGACAGCATGGGCCGGCGCAAGTTCAAGGGCAACATGGACATCGAGCTGGCGGTCGACGTGATGCGCCTGGCCGACACAATCGACCATGTGGTGCTGTTTTCCGGCGACGGCGATTTCCGCTCCCTGGTGGAGGCGGTGCAGGCCAGGGGCAAGCGCGTCTCGGTGGTCTCCACCCTCACTACCCGCCCGCCCATGGTCGCCGACGACTTGAGGCGCCAGGCCGACCAGTTCATCGAGCTCTCCGACCTGCGCGAGGATATCGGCCGCGCTCCCGGCGAACGCGATAACCGCCGCCACGAGCGCGAGATGCCAGACGAGGAGGACGACGAGGAGTACGAAGAGGTCTGACGGGTGATGGCATCACCCGAACCGGGCCGCGATTGCCCCTTGTGCCCGCGCCTTGCCGATTTCCGCAACGAGCAGCGCAAAAGCTTTCCCAACTGGCACAACGCGCCGGTCCCTTCCTTCGGCGACAGCCAAGCGCACCTCCTCATCGTCGGACTCGCCCCGGGTCTGAAAGGCGCCAACCGCACCGGGCGGCCCTTTACCGGCGATTATGCCGGCGACCTGCTCTACGGCACCCTTTTGAAGCTCGGCCTTGCCTCGGGCACCTACCGGGCCGACCCCGCTGACGGGTTGAGGCTATGCGACTGCCTCATCACCAATGCCGTGCGCTGCGTGCCGCCGGGCAACAAGCCGACACCGGCCGAGATCAGGACCTGCAACCGCTTCCTCAGCAGTCAGATCGCCGCCCTCCCCCGCCTCGCCGCGATCCTGGCGCTCGGCCGCATCGCTCATGACGCCATCCTCGATGCGCTTGGCGCGCGTCGTGCCAGCCATCCCTTCAAGCATGGCGCCAGTCATCAGGTGGGGAACTTGCGACTGTTCGACAGCTATCACTGCTCGCGCTACAACACCAACACGAACAGGCTCACCACGGCCATGTTCGAGGCTGTTCTGGGCGATGTTTCGGCTTATCTGAAAAGCTGTTCGAGCATGTTCAGCGCCTGATCCGACCTCACCCGCGCTCGCGCATCAGGCGCGCTTTGGCCCGTTCCCAGTCGCGCTTCTTCTCGGTCTCGCGCTTGTCGTGCAGCTTCTTGCCGCGTGCGAGCGCCAGTTCCAGCTTGGCCACGCCGCGGTTGTTGAAATAGAGTTTCAGGGGCACGATGGTCAGCCCCTCGCGTGCCACGGCGCCGCTCAGCCGTTCGATTTCCCGCTTGTGCATCAATAGCTTGCGCTTGCGTCTTGGCTCGTGGTTGAAGCGGGTGCCGTGCTTGTATTGGGGGATGTAGCTGTTGATGAGATAAAGCTCGCCGCCTTCCGGCGAGGCATAGGACTCCTGGATGTTGCCGCGCGATTGACGCAGCGACTTCACCTCGGTGCCGACAAGCGCAATTCCCGCCTCGAAATGCTCCAAAAGCTCGTAATTGAAGCGCGCCCGGCGGTTATCGGCGACCACCTTGCGGTTGTCACCGTCCTTCGCCATGCCCTTGAACCTTTAGTTGAGCAACCCTGCGTAAACCATGGCGTCGCGGACCTGTTTCTTGGTTGCCTCCCCCGGCAGCACCAGCGGCAGGCGGATGTCCGGCGCGCACAGATCGAGCAGGCTCGCGGCATATTTCACCGGCCCCGGGCTGGTCTCCACGAACAGCGCGGTATGCAGCGGCATCAGCCGATCCTGCAGCGCCAGCGCCTTGGCGAAATCGCCGCACAGCGTGGCCGCCTGGAACTCCGCGCAAAGCCGCGGCGCCACGTTCGCCGTCACCGAAATGCAGCCCCTGCCGCCATGGGCGTTGAAGGCAAGCGCGGTGCCGTCCTCGCCGGAAAGCTGAATGAAATCCTCCCCCGTCATCAGCCGCTGGCGGCTCGGCCGGGTGAGATCGGCGGTGGCATCCTTGATGCCGACCACATTGGCGCAATTGCGCGCCAGCTTGTCGATGGTTTCCAGCGAAATATTGGTCACCGTGCGGCCTGGGACATTGTAGATGAAAATCGGCAGTTTCACGGCATCGGCGACCGCCTTGAAGTGACCGTAAAGCCCGTCCTGGGTGGGCTTGTTGTAATAGGGCACCACCACCAGGGCGGCATCGGCCCCGGCGGCTTCGGCATGGCGGGTAAGATCGATCGCCTCATCGGTGCTGTTGGAGCCGGTGCCGGCGATCACCGGAATGCGCCCGGCGACCGCGTCTACGGCGATCTCCACCACCTGTTTGTGCTCGTCGTGGCTGAGGGTGGGTGATTCACCCGTCGTCCCCACCGGCACCACACCGTCGGAGCCCTCGCGGATGTGCCATTCGATAAGTTTGCGGAATGCTGTCTCGTCCACCTTGCCGTCCTTGAACGGGGTGATAAGCGCGGGGATTGATCCCTTGAAGGTCACGACGATACACTCCTCAACAATTTGGAAACCATAGAACCCTAGGGTTGAAGCGGGCACCATAGTCGCTATGGTCGCCGGCAGCAAGGCGATAGGCGACGGGGTTAAGTCACACGAACGCCTCATTTCCTCGCCTAGTTTTGCCTCGGATGCGCCGCAAGTCAGGAGATCTTATGGTTTTCCCCGCTCGCCGCCCGTACATCTTGCGCACTTTGTCGATGATGTTCCTGGCCGGCCTGGTCGCGACCGCAGCGCTTTGCTCGCATGCCTTCGCCGCCCGCGACGACAGCCAGCCAGGCAACAGCGCCGACTTCACGCGCGGCCCGCAGCATTCCATGGCGCGCTCGAATTCGCTGGCGGTGCGGGCGGTGGATGCCGCACTCGAGGCCAAGTACGACAAAGCCGCGCAGATGGCGCAGAAGTCGGGCGATGCGGTGGCGGGCAAGCTGGTGGAATGGATCAACCTGCGCGACAACTGGGCCAAGGCCGGCTACGACCGGCTGATGCGCTTCGTCGTCGACGAGCCCGACTGGCCCTTCGTCACCACCCTCAGGCGGCGGGCGGAATATCTGCTGTTCACGCAAAAAGCCGACCCGGCGGTGATCGAAAAGCATTTTGCCCGCTTCAAGGTCCTTTCGCCGGAGGGCCACATCGCGTTGGCCCGCGCCGCCCTTGCCCGCGGCGACAAGAAGACGGCACGCAAAGAGGTGCTCGATGCCTGGCTCGACACCGATCTCAGCCGTGCCGGACGCGATGTGGTGATTTCCGAATTCAGACACCTCATCACGCGCCACGACAACGAGCTCAGACTGTGGAAGCTGGTCCATGACCAGCAGACCAACGCCGCGGTGGCCACGGCCGGGCTGATCAACCGGCATTATGTGGCCGCGGCGAAATGCGCCCAGGCGCTCATCCGGGTGCACTCGAGGGGTTTGCGGCTGTATCGCCGCCTGCCCCGTTCCCTGCGCGAGGCTCAAGGCATCCAGTACGCACTGGCGCGCTATTACCGCAAGACTGGCAGGTACGACAAAGCCCTCCACATCCTGCTCAGGGCACCGGTCAGTCACGCCAGGCTGATCGACCCCAAGGCCTGGTGGATCGAGCGCCGGCTGATTGCCCGGCTGCTGATGGGCAAGGCCGAGCGCCGGTACTGGCACGATGCCTACAAGCTTGCCGCCGCCAACGGCTATTCGCGCGGACCCGACTTCGAGGAAGGCGAGTTCCTTGCCGGCTTCATCGCCCTGCGCAAGCTGCACCAGCCCAAGCTGGCGCTCAAACATTTCAGTCGCATCGCGCCAGTCGCCACCTCGCGCACGCAGAAAGCACGCGGCTCCTACTGGGAAGGCCGCGCCTGGCTGGCGCTGGGCAACAAGGCCAAGGCCGATGCCGCCCTCAAGCGCGCCGCTGAAACGCCCACCGTCTATTATGGCCTGCTCGCCCGCAACCTCCTGGGGCTCGGCGACAAGCCGATCAAGCTCAGGGTAGGCAACCCGTCGGATGCGGTCAGGCGCAAGGTCGAGGGTGACGAGCTGATGCATGCCTTCATGCTTTTGGCCGATGCCGGCGGCGACAACGAGATGCGCGCTTTCGTGTGGGCGCTTGCCGCGCGGTTCCGCACGCCCGATACGGCCGCCGCCGTCGCCGCCGTCATCACCCGCGAATCCGATCCCAACATCGCGGTGCGCTTTGCCAAGGCGGAATCGCACTACGGCGTCGATATCGACGACTGGAGCTATCCCACCCACGCCCTGCCTGACTGGAAGACCGTCGGCAAGCCGGTGGAACGGGCGCTGATCTATGGCCTGTCGCGCCAGGAAAGCGAGTTCAATGCCACTGCCGGCAGCCATGCCGGAGCCAAGGGCCTGATGCAGCTCATGCCCGGCACGGCAAGGCTGGTGGCACGGCAGTTCCGCCTGCGCTATTCCAGGCACAAGCTGACCAGCGATCCCTCCTACAACGTCACGCTGGGGGTCGCCCATCTCGGTGATCTCATCGATCGTTTCGACGGGTCCTACATCCTCACCCTCGTTGCCTACAATGCCGGACCCGGCCGCGCCAAGGACTGGATCGCCATGTATGGCGACCCGCGCGACCCGAAGGTCGATCCCGTCGACTGGGTGGAGGAGATCCCCATCACCGAAACGCGCAAATACGTGATGAAGGTGTTGCAGAACGTCCATGTCTACCGCAGCCGCTTCGATCCCGGCCGCATGATCTCCATGCGCGACGACTTGCGCCGCGGCTCGACCATCGCGGGCAAGATCGGCGGCAAGGACAAGGACAAGAACAATGCCTGCGGCGGCGCCGACACCATCGCGGCGCTCATCCACAATTGCTGAGTCTCGCGTCGGCGGCATTGTTGTTGCGGCAATTGGTGGCATTCCCTAAATTCATGCAGGGGCTGGCTTTTAGCGACCGTCTGCCGGGTTGACCTTCAGTCGCCCCAAGCGTCAGCCTTGCGAAGGCGGGCATCCATTGGCGCCGCAAGTGATGCAAAGGCCAATGGATTCCAGCTTTCGCAGGAATGACAGGTAAAGTGAAAACGAAGCTCCACCCCTTGAAACGGAGTGTTTTTTCCTCTCCAGCATGAGTTCACCGCATGGCGATCGCGCTTCACAAGACCCTTCCGCCGACCAACAGCCTTGTCGTTTTCGAGGCCGCGGCCAGACACATGAATTTCACCCGTGCCGCGCGCGAGCTGGAGGTCACCCAGTCGGCCGTCAGCCGCCAGATCCAGCTCCTCGAGGACCATCTGGGCATTGCGCTGTTCCAGCGCCAGTCGCGCGGGTTGGTGCTCACGCGCGACGGCGAGCGGTTGCACCGGGCAGTGGCCATGGGGCTCGAGCACATCGCCAACGTGGCCGCCGATCTGCGCCGCACAAGGGGCCCGCGGGAACTGACCGTGGCGACGTCGGTGACCTTTGCCTCCTACTGGCTGATGGCGCGCATCGCCACGTTCCGCGCCGCCCATCCCGAGATCGAGCTTCGGCTTTACGCCTCCTCGCCGATCTACGATCTCGCCGCCGAGGGGATCGACATCGCGGTGCGCTACGGTTCAGGCGAATGGCCGGGGGTGGAGGCCACGCGCCTGTTCGGCGACGAAATCTGGCCGGTGTGCGCGCCGCGCTATCTGGAAGGGCGCAAGGCCCCGCAATCGGTCGCCGACCTGCTCGATGAAACCTTGCTGCATCTGTCCCGGTTCGACCGCAACTGGGTGACCTGGGACACCTTTCTGTCCGCCTATGGCGTGGAAGGTGAGCCGCACCGCCGCGGTCTCACCTACGACAACTACATGGTGCTTATCCAGTCGGCGCTACGCGGCGAGGGCATCGCCCTGTGCGGGCGCCGGCTGGCGGAGGATTTCCTCGCGCACGGCGACCTGGTGCGACCGATCACTGAAGCGCTCAAGTCGGACCGCGGCTTCTATCTCCTGCGCCCGCGCGAAAAGCAGATGAGCCATGCCGCCCGGCAGTTCCACGACTGGCTGCTGGAGGAAGCGCGGCAGCCGGCGTGAATGAGCGAATAGCGAATAGCGAGGAGCAAATAGTTTTCTCGCCTGCTCGCTACTCCCTATTCGCTACTCGCTTTCCCCCTATACCCAGCCCTTGTAACGGAAAAAAGCGTACGGCAGCGCGGCTGAGAGCACCATCACGCCCAGGGCCATGGGATAGCCCCACCACCAGTGCAGCTCCGGCATGTCGGTGAAGTTCATGCCGTAAATGGAGGCGATCAGCGTCGGCGGGACGAAGACGCCTGCGCCCACCGATAGCACCTTGATGATGTTGTTCTGCTCGATGGTGACCATGCCCAGGGTGGCATCGAGCAGAAAGCTGATCTTGTTCGACAGGAACGAGGCATGATCGGTGAGCGAGGCGATGTCGCGCTGCAGCGTCTTCAGGTGCGACTGCAGGGCGCGCGCGTGCGGGGTCTTGCGGGGCTTGTCCGCCGGCTCCGTCACCGCCGGTATGAAGGCGACGATGCGGGCAAGCGTCACCAGGCTCTCGCGCACGTTGGAGGTAAAATCGCCCTCGCTGCCTATGCGCGCCAGCAAGGCATAAAAGTCGCGGCCACGGCCGTAATCATGGCGAAAGACATCCGAGGACGTCTCGGTCACGATCCCCCCTACCCGCTCCAGGTGATCGGCAAGCCGGTCGACGATCGCCTCCAGGAGGCCCACCAGCGCCGCCTCGCCGCTTGCCGGGCATTGGTCGGCATCGCGGCGCCCGCGATTGACGAAGAGCTCGAACGCCTTGGGCTCGCAATAGCGCACCGTCACCAGCCGGTTGCCCGCGAGGATGAAGGTGACGGGGTCCATCTCCGGCTTGTCCTGGTCGGCCCTGACGATGAGCGTGGCGGTCATGAAGGCGGCGCGCCCCTCCACGTAAAGCCGGCTGGAGGCCTCGATCTCGGCCAGTTGCTCGCGCACGGGGATGTCGATGCCGAGCGCTGCCTCGACGGCCACCTCCTCGGAACTGCCGGGGTTGATGAGGTCGAACCAGACGAGATGGGCGCCGAGCGGGTCGCCCGGCTGCCACTCGACCTGCTGAAGAACGCCCGAGGCATTGGAGTAAGCGCGGATCATGGCTGGCAATGCTGCCGCAATGCCAGCAAGCCCACAAGCCCGAATTGCACGGGCCTTCCCTTGCCCGCAAGCGCGATTGCGCCTATTGCAACGGCCATGTCCACTGCATTGCCCGTACACGTGATCGGCGCCGGTCTCGCCGGCTCGGAGGCCGCCTGGCAGCTTGCTTCAAGCGGTGTGCCGGTGGTGCTGCACGAGATGCGTCCCGAACGCGGCACCGAGGCGCATGTGACCGGCGATTTCGGCGAGCTGGTGTGCTCCAATTCGTTTCGCGCCGATGATCACGAGGTGAACGCGGTGGGGCTGCTGCACTGGGAGATGCGGCGGCTGGGATCGCTCATCATGGCGGCGGGCGATGCGGCAAGGCTGCCGGCGGGCGGGGCGCTGGCGGTGGACCGCGTGGCCTTCGCCGGGCGCATCACCAAAGCCCTCACCGACCATCCCCTCATCGAGGTGAGGCGCGAGGAGGTGGCGGGGCTGCCGCCGGAGGACTGGGGCCGCACTATCATCGCCACCGGCCCGCTGACGGCGCCGGGGCTGGCGTCGGCCATCGGGCAGCTCACCGGCGAGGACGGACTTGCCTTCTTCGATGCCATTGCCCCCATCGTCTACAAGGACTCGATCGATTTCTCGCTGGCCTGGTACCAGTCGCGCTACGACAAAAAAGGCCCGGGCGGGACCGGGGCCGACTACATCAACTGCCCGCTGACGCGCGAGCAGTATTTCTCCTTCATCACCGCGCTGATCGACGGGGAAAAGACGGAATTTCACGAGTGGGAGGCCTCCACCCCTTATTTCGACGGGTGCCTGCCCATCGAAGTGATGGCGGAACGGGGAGCAGAGACGCTCCGCCACGGGCCGATGAAGCCGCGCGGGCTCACCAATGCCCATGACCCGCTGGTAAAACCCTATGCGGTGGTGCAACTGCGCCAGGACAATGCGCTGGGCACGCTCTACAACATGGTAGGGTTCCAGACGAAGCTCAAATACGGCGAGCAGGTGCGCATCTTCCGCACCATTCCGGGGCTGCAAAATGCCGAGTTCGCCCGCCTTGGGGGGCTGCACCACAACACCTTCATCAACTCGCCGCGCCTGCTCGATGCCGCCTTGCGACTCAAGGCGCGCACCGGTCTCAGCTTTGCCGGCCAGATCACGGGCGTGGAGGGCTATGTGGAAAGTGCCGCCATCGGGCTCTTGGCCGGGCGGCTGGCGGCGGCCGAGGCCAAGGCTGAGGATTTGCGCCTGCCGCCTGCCACCACGGCGCTGGGGGCGCTCGTCAACCACATCACCGGCGGCCATATCGAGACCACCGATAAGGCCACCCGCTCGTTCCAGCCGATGAACGTCAATTTCGGCCTGTTTCCACCGGTTGAGGTGCCGCAGGGGCCGGACGGCAAGCGCCCGCGCGGCAAGGCGAGGCAAGTGGCCCGCAAGCGCGCCTATACCGAACGCGCCAAGCACGACCTCGAACAATGGCTGGCAGGCGCCCGCCGCATCGCGGCGGAATAGTGCCGTTCAGAAGTGGCCGGCGCGCGCCGAGCGCCACAGCCGCCACTGCCGCGCCACCTGCGGCACCTCGGCCACCGCATCGAGCGGGTTGAAGCCCGGCTTCACCAGCCTTTTCAGGTAGCCGTCGACGAGACATGCCGGCAGGAAGGCGGGCATCGCCGCCCCAGGGATAGTGTTGCGCAGTGAGCGGGCTTCGGCCAGACGGTCGCGGGCATGCATGACAAGCCTTTCAATCGCTGCCGCCATCGGCGCATCAAAGCGCCCCGAGAGCACATGGGCGGGAGTGAGGCCGTGGCGGTCAAGTACATCGGCGGGCAAGAAACACTGCCCGCGCGCGCGGTGCAGCGGCAATGAGCGCATGAGGCCGGTGAGGCCGAAGGCCACCCCGGCGAGCCCTGCCGCGTTCGCCGCTTGCCTGCCCTCAGGACCGGCGAGGACCAGCGCCCCCATCTGCATGAGGGCAGACGAGGTCTCGCCCAGATAGCCTTCGAGATCGCCCAGCGAGGGGACGGGATCATCATAAAGATCGCCATACCGGGCTTCGATCATGTTGATCAGGCTCGCTTGCGGCAGGCCGCCGGCCTCAATGGCGCGGGCCAGTTCCTCAGCCACCGGATGGGCGGTCACTTCGCCGCGGTAGATAGCGGCGACAACATCGCGCCACCAGACGAGGCGCATCTCGCCCAGTTGCGGCTCTGAGACCATGTCACGCACGCGGGCGAGCTCGATGTTGAAGGCATAAAGCGCAAGCAGCCCGCGCCTGCCCTCTTCCGGGGCGAAAAGGCCGGCAAGAAAGCGGTCCTTGTCGGCGGCGCGCACCAGATCGAGGCAATGACGGGCGGTATCCTCGCCAGCGGCGGGCATCGCGCTCACCTCCTGGGCGTGAATTTCAGATCGACCGCGATGAGGGCGGCGGCGACCGGGCGCTCCTCGGCCAGGAGCACGTTATAGGTCCTCACCGCCGCACCTGTGGCCATGCATTCGAGCCCGATGCCGGCTTCGGCAAAGCGCCGTTCCACCGCACGCGCCGGCCAGCGCTGTTGGTCGCCGGTGCCGAACAGCACGAAGCCGATATCCTCAGCGGCCGCAAAGATGGCGGCAAAACTTTCCGGCGAGACGTCTTCCATACGGGCGATGTCCCAGCCGTGGATACCGTTCGGCAACACCAGAATGGACCCGCGGTGCGACATGCCGGCAAAGCGGAAGCCGAAATTGCCATAGGCATCGATGGGTGTGCGGCCCGGACAGAAGGCGGCCTTGCCTTCTTCAACCATGAGCCTAAGGCCGGGCCTTTGCCGCCTCGGCCTTGGCGTCCCCAGCCGCCGTACCGATGCGCGCACCGAGGAAGATGAGCACCGGGGCAGCGATGAAGATGGACGAATAGGTGCCGACAATGACGCCCCAGATCATGGCGAAGGTAAAGCCGTGGATCACCTCGCCACCGAAGATATACAGGGCCAGCAACGCCACCAGCGTCGACAGCGAGGTCATGATGGT
>Ga0307436_1001304_pt1 | contig 11118 bp, 10 predicted proteins | sample SalMarWE160440MG_FD_202513 | JGI IMG/M metagenome (GOLD analysis project Ga0307436, IMG submission 202513) | Salt marsh sediment microbial communities from the Plum Island Ecosystem LTER, Massachusetts, United States - WE1604-40 | ecosystem: Environmental > Aquatic > Marine > Intertidal zone >...
GCGTGGTGCTGGCCGCACCCGGCAAGCTCACCGTCGACTTCGGCCTCAGGCGCGCCCACGGCGGCGAGGCCGGTCTGCTGGCGGCACGGGCGAGCTACCTCGCCGGTTTCGCCGGCACCGCCACCGTGCTTGCCGAGCGGGAATTCACCATTCCCTCCTTCGGCACCATGGCCCATTCGTTCATCGAGGCGCACGACGACGAGCTTGCCGCCTTCGAGGATTTCGCCCGCGCCCGCCCCGGGCACCTGACGCTGCTCCTCGACACCTACGACACCGAAGCGGCGGCGCGGAAGGTGGTGACGCTGGCGCCGCGTCTCGCGACCGCCGGCATCGCCATCCAGGGCGTGCGCCTCGACAGCGGCGACCTTGCCACCCTCGCCCGCGCCGTGCGTTGCATCCTCGATGACGGCGGCCTCGCCCACGTGACCATCTTCGCCAGCGGCAACCTCGACGAGGACCGCATCGCCGGGTTGATCGGCGAGGGCGCGCCCATAGACGGGTTCGGCGTGGGCACCAGCCTAACCACCTCGTCGGACGTCCCCGCCCTCGACTGCGTTTACAAGCTGCAGGAGTATGCCGGGACGCCGCGGCGCAAGCGCTCCCTCGGCAAGGCGACCTGGCCGGGCCGCAAGCAGGTGTGGCGAAGCTTTGCCGCCGACGGCGCCATGGCCGGCGACGTCATCTCGACCGCCGACGACGTTCAGCCGGGCGAGCCGCTGATCGCTCAGGTTATGGAGAAAGGCCGCCGCACGACGCCGGCTCCCGCCCTTGCCGAGGTGCGCGCCAACGCCGCGGGCGAGCTTTCGCGCCTGCCCCCGCCGTTGCGCCAGTTGCGCGCGCACGCCTATCCGGTCACCGTCGCCGAACGGCTCAGGAGACTGGCCGAAGCGACCGACCGCCGCCTCGCCGAACGACAACCTTTGGAGTGATCGCCATGACCGACAAAGAGGTATTGATCGTCGTCGACGTCCAGAACGATTTCTGCTCCGACGGCGCCCTCGCCGTGCCCGGCGGCGAAGAGGTGGTGCCGGGGATCAACCGCCTCGCCGGGCGCTTCCCACACGTCGTCCTCACCCAGGACTGGCATCCCGCCGGCCATCGCTCGTTCGCCTCCGCCCACCCCGGCCGCAGGCCGCTCGAAACCATCACCGTCGCTTACGGGCCGCAGATCCTGTGGCCGGACCACTGCGTCCAGGGCACGCCCGGCGCCGCCTTCCACGAGGACCTCAGGATCGACAAGGCCGAGCTGATCCTGCGCAAGGGCTACCACCTCGACATCGATTCCTACTCGGCCTTCTTCGAGAACGACCGCGCCACCGCGACCGGGCTCACCGGCTATCTCCGCGAGCGCGGCTTTTCGCGGGTGGTCCTCGCCGGCCTCGCCTTCGATTTCTGCGTGCGCTATTCCGCCGAGGACGCCTGCCGGCAAGGCTTCGCGGTGACCGTCATCGAGGACGCCTGCCGCAGCATCGACGTCGACGGCTCGGCCGCCGCCACCCGCAAGCGGCTGGCGGCGCTCGGTGTGCGCGTGCTCGCCGGCGCCGAAGCCGGTTGAGGTGGTTGCTTCCCCGGCGCCGGCCATGAGCAACCCCATGTCCGCGGTCGCCGGCCAGGACGCGGTGTTCGCCTTTCTCGCCGACCCGGCGACCCACCGTATCGCCGGCCCCGTCAAGCGCATCGACACCCACGCCGCCGCCGTCTTTCTCGCCGGCCCCGAAGTCTACAAGGTCAAGCGGGCGGTGCGCTTTCCGTTCATGGACCAGTCGACGCTTGCCCGCCGCCACGCCGCCTGCCTGGCCGAGGTCCGCGTCAATCGCGCCTTCGCTCCCGACCTTTATCTCGGCACCGTGCCGATCACCCGCGCCGCCGACGGGCTCAGCCTCGGCGGCGACGGCGAGGTGGTCGAATGGGCGGTGCACATGCGTCGCTTCGACGAGAACCGCACCCTCGACCTCGTCGCCGATCGCGGCGAGATCACTCCCGACCTCATCGTCGCGATCGCCGACCTCATCCTTGCCTCCCACCGCAACGCCGTGCGCGGCGACGGTGAAGCCGCCACCGTCGACCTCGGCGAGGTAGTCGAGGAGACCGTCGGCGAGCTGGTTCAGGCGCCCGACATCTTCGCCGCCGCGCACGCCACCGCCCTCGCCGAGACCATGCGGACGGCCTTGGCCGCGGTCGAGCCACTGCTGCGCACGCGCGGCGCCGCCGGCCGTGTGCGTCGCTGTCACGGCGATCTCCATCTGCGCAACATCGCCCTCCTCGATCGCGGGCCGATTCTGTTCGACGCCATCGAGTTCGACGAGGCGATCGCCACCACCGACGTCCTCTACGACCTCGCCTTCGCCCTGATGGATCTGTGGGAGCGCCGGCTGGCGGACGCGGCCAACCTGCTGCTCAACCGCTACCTGTGGGGGTGCGACGACATCGCCGGCGAGCTCGCCGGGCTGGCGGCGCTGCCGTTGTTCCTCAGCCTGCGCGCCGCCGTTCTCGCCAAGATCGCCGCCATCCGCTTTCGCGAGGTCGACCACTCTGCCGCCGTCAGGGATGAGGCGCTGCGCTACTTCGATATCGCCGGCGAGTTCCTCGCCCCGGCGCCGCCGGTTCTTGTCGCCGTCGGCGGCCTCTCCGGCACCGGCAAGACCACGCTCGCCGCCGCCATCGCCGCGGCGATCGGACGGCCGCCGGGCGCCGTGCACCTGAGGAGCGACATCGAGCGCAAGCGCGCGTTCGGCGTCCGCGAGCTCGACCGCTTGCCGGCGAGCGCCTACCGCGGCGAGATCAGCGACAAGGTCTTCGCCGCGCTGCGCGCCCAGGCGGAGATTGCTCTCCATGCCGGCCACAGCGTCATCGTCGATGCCGTCCACCGCACGCCGCAGGAACGCGACCTGATCGCCGCGGTGGCGGCCGGGACGAGCGCCCGTTTTGTCGGCCTGTGGCTCGATGCCCCCGTCGACCAGCTCGTCGCACGGGTGGCCGCGCGCGCCGGCGACGCCTCCGACGCCTCGGCCGCCGTTGTCCGCGATCAGGCGCGCCATCCGACCGGAGCGGTGGCGTGGCGGTGCCTCGACGCGGCCGCCGCCCCCGGCGCCATCGCCGCCGCGGCGCTTGCCGCCTGCGCGGCGTGAACGAGCCGCCGCGAGGAGACCAGCCATCCGGCCGTTCCTGCATCCCACCCTGGTCAACGGGCGCTACGGCGACCCGGTTGTCTACCTGGAAACGCTGTTCGAGCGACACGCGCTCCTGTTCGATCTCGGCGACATCGCCGCCCTGCCGCCGCGCAAGATTCTGCGCATCGATCAGGTCTTCGTCTCGCACGCCCACATCGATCACTTCGTCGGCTTCGATCGTCTGTTGCGTCTCCTGGTCGGGCGCGACAAGACCATCTCGCTGTTCGGACCGGCCGGCTTCATCGATCGCGTTCGCCACAAGCTTCTGGCCTACAACTGGAATCTGGTCGACCGCTACATCAGCGACCTCGTCTTCGAGGTCAGCGAGGTCGTCGCCGCCGACAGCGCCCGCGCCACCCGCTTCCGCCTCAAGAACGCCTTCCGCGACGAGGACCTGCCGGCGCGGCCGCTGCCAGACGGCCTGCTTCACGTCGCGCCCCTGTTTCGGGTGTCGACGGCGGTGCTCGCGCATCGCACGCCGTGTCTCGGCTTCGCCCTCGCCGAGACCGTTCACGTCAACGTGTGGAAAAACCGGCTGGCCGACCTCGGCCTGCCGGTCGGGCCGTGGCTCAAGGTGCTCAAGCGCGCCGTCGTCGATGAGCGCCCCGACGATTACCCGATCGCGATCGATGCACCGCCCGGCGGCACGCCGCGTTCGCTGCCTTTGGCCGCGCTCCGCCAGGCGGTGACCGTGGTGCCCGGCCAGAAGATCGCCTACGTCACCGACGTCGCCGACACGCCGGCCAATCGCGCCGCCATCGTCGATCTCGTCGCCGGCGCCGACATTCTTTTCATCGAGGCGACCTTCGCCGCCGCCGATGCCGCCCTCGCCGCCGAGCGCGCCCACCTCACCACCACCGCCGCCGGCGAAATCGCCCGCGCCGCGGGCGTGCGCCGGGTCGAGCCGTTTCATTTCTCGCCGCGCTATACCGGCCACGAGCAGCGCGTGATCGCAGAGGTTGCCGCCGCCTTTGCCGGATGAAGCAGGCGAGGCCTCCGGCCATCGCGGGTCGCCCGGCCCGATTGCCCCATTGTCGGCTCGCCTCTATGGTGGCGCCCGCGGCGGATCGCCGGCCCAGAAAGCCGGCGGCGCGGCGAGACGATACGAATTCCGGGGCGCGGCGTGTCCGGCTACGAAGACAGGAAGCGGCAGCTCAGCCAGCGCCTCAAGGCGACCGCCGGCGCGGTGCGCCTCGACAAGAACATCACCCACCTCTTCCGCGGTCGCTCGCCGCCGCCCTCCACCCGCCTCGACGGCCGCACCCTCAACAACGTCCTTGCCGTCGACACCGCCGCCGGCACCGTCGAGGTGGAAGGCATGACCTCCTACGAGAAGCTCGCCGCCGCCACCTTCGCCCACGGCGTGCTGCCCGCCGTCGTGCCCGAGCTCAAGGGCATCACCATCGGCGGCGCCTGCGCCGGCCTCGGCATCGAGGCCTCGTCGTTCCGCTACGGCCTCGCCCACGAGACCGTCGAGGAGATGGAAATCCTGCTCGCCGACGGCGACACCGTGGTGTGCACGCCGGCCAACGAGCACAGCGACCTGTTCTTCGGCTTCCCCAATTCGTTCGGCACCCTCGGCTACGCCCTGCGCGTGCGCGCCAGGACCGTGCCGGCCAAGCCATACGTCGCCGTGCGCCACATCCGCCACGACGACCCGGTCGCCTTCTTCCGCGACGTCGAGGAATGGTGCGCGCGCCCCGGCGTCGATTTCGTCGACGGCGTCGTCTTCCAACGCGGCGAGCACTACCTCACCCTCGGCCGCTTCGTCGACGAGGCGCCGGCCACCAGCGACTACACCTACCTCAACATCTACTACCGCTCCATCCGCGAGCGGCAGGAGGACTACCTCACCGCCCTCGACTACATCTGGCGCTGGGACACCGACTGGTTCTGGTGCTCGCGCATGCTCCACATGCAGAACCCGATCGTGCGCCGTCTCGTTGGCCGCCGCCGGCTCAATTCGATCTTCTACAAGCAGCTGGTCGACTGGCCGCTCGGCTATCGCCTGCGTCAGCTGTGGCGCCGGCGTCCGGGCGTCTATCACGAATCGATCGTCCAGGACGTCGACGTGACCATCGACAAGGCGCCGCAGTTCCTCGATTTCTTCCAGCGCGAGGTCGGGCTGACGCCGGTGTGGATCTGCCCGTTCAGGGCCTACAACCCCGACCACGTCTACCCGCTGTTCCCGACCGACCGCGGCACCCTTTACGTCAACTTCGGCTTCTGGGACCAGAAGTTCGACGACACCACGCATCCGCCCGGCTACTTCAACCGGCTGATCGAGGACAAGCTCGCCGAACTCGGCGGCACCAAGTCGCTCTACTCCGATTCCTACTTCACCCCCGAGGACTTCGCCGCCCGCTACAACGGCGCGACCTACGAGGTGCTGAAGTCGAAGTACGACCCCGGCCGCCGCCTCGCCGACCTCTACGAGAAATGCGTGTTGAAGCGGTGAGCGCCGGCGACCGCGCTCAGCGGTAGCATTCCGGCTCGTCGTCGCCGCCGACGAAGGCCGGCGTCAGCTCTCCCGCCACCTGCCACGGGTAGTAGGCGCCATCGCGCCCCTTGGTGAAGACGATGTGCGACAGGTCGAGCGAGTCGCGGAACACCTCGTAGGTCGCCTCCAGGTACATCGTCCACTTGCGCCGGAAGCTCTCGGTGAACACCGCCGGGTCGGCCGCCGCGATCTCCGGCCAGTCGGCGTTGACGTTCTTGCGCCACTGTTCCACCGTGCGCCGGTAGTGCGGCCACAGGTTCTCGACCTCGACCAGCATCAGCCCGGCCGCGTCGAACGCCGCCAGCGTGTCGGGCAGACTCGGCAGGTGCCCGCCCGGGAAGATGAACTCCAGCGTCAGCAGGTTGGTCATCTGCCGGTTCATCAGGCTCGTGGTCGACACCACGCCGAGGCCGCCGTCCTTGAGCGTCGTGGCGATCGAGCGCGCCCACAGCCGGTACTGCGCACGCGCGTAGCCGGCGTGCTCGTGCACCCCGATCGAGACGAAACGGTCGAAGCCGCCGGCCTCGGCCATGATGTCGCGATGGTCGCCCTCGACCAGCCTGATGCGGTCGGCCACCCCGTGCCGTTCGAAGCGCGCCCGCATGTAGTCGTTCTGCCGTCTGACCGGGTTGTAGACGGTCACCTCGACGCCGTAGCGCTTGACCATGTAGATCGGCATGTAGCCCCAGCCGGACCCCACCTCGATCACCTTCAGCCCCGGCTGGAGGCGCAGCTTCTGGCAGACGTATTCGTAGTTGTTGACCTTGGCCTGCGTCAGCGTCGTGGTCGCCGGCGTCCATACCCCTTCCGAGTAGCCGACCGTGTCGGCGAGCATGTGCTCGAACAGCGCCGGGTGCAGTGCGTAGTGGTAGTCGGCATTGCGCATCGACCGTTCGCGGTCGGTGTTGTTTTGCTGCCGCTCCTGGGCCAGCTGGCGCAGCCCGGTCAGCGGGTTCGCCAGCAGCCGGCGCCAGAACGAGGACGGCGCCATGCCGAGTTCGTGGCCGAGGCGGGCCAATCTCGCCACCGGCCAGTCACCGTCGAGGTCGACGTCCCCGCCGATGTAGCTCTCGAACAGGCCGTGGTAGAAATAAATGAGCGTGTGGCGCTCGCCGCGCGTGTTCCTGAAGCGGATCGCCACGTCGGCCGTGCCGCCAGAGCCGGTGTCGAGCACCGATCCGTCGGCGAACTCGACGCGCAGCGTCGTGGTCGCGCTCCGCCGGCCGATTTGATCGAATATTTGGCGCAACAGGTACCGGGTGACCGTCGACCGCCCGGACTTGGCGGCCTCCTGTCGCCGCACGGCGCGTGGCCGATCGTCGCCGCCGGGTCGCGCAAGGTTGCCCTCGCCCATTGCGGGGTCGAGCGCGTAGTCTTTCGGTGTCGACCGCCTGTACCCCATGCGCCGCACCCTGTCACCAAAGCCTCACCTATGCCACCGGCGGCGCGACCGGACAAGCGTGCCGCCGCCGTGCGGCAGCGGGCCTGACGGCACGTTCACCTTCGCTCGCCGCCGGCCCTGACCCGATATTCGCAGCGGCGAACCGCAAGCGATCGCGGTTCTATAATTACGTTTATTTGTGGGCCGTGAATACAACTTGCCGGTAACGGCGCGATACACGGAAATAAATCAAAAGTACTTTATAGGACTAAGTTCACGCTGCCGCATGGCATTGACTGTTGCCATATCGTCAGGGATTGTCCATTGTTACGGCAATGGAAATTTTTCACTACATCATCGCAAATTGGCCTCTGATCATCCAGCGAACCGGCGAGCACGTCGAAATCGTTGGCGTCGCCGTCGGGCTCGCCATCCTGACCGGCGTGCCCATCGGCATCGCGATCACCCGCAGCAAACGCGCCGCTGACGCCATTCTCTACGTCGCCTCGATCGTCATCACCATTCCGTCGATCGCCCTCTTCGGCATGATGATCCCGGTGCTGTCGCTGATCGGCCACGGCATCGGCTACCTGCCGGCAGTGATCGCCGTGCTGCTCTATTCGCAGCTGCCGATCATCCGCAACACCTACACCGCCATCACCAACGTCGACCCGGCCCTGCGCGAGGCCGCCCGCGGCATGGGACTGACCCACCTGCAGCGCCTGCGCGAGGTCGAGCTGCCGCTCGCGGTGCCGGTGATTCTCGCCGGTGTCCGCGTCGCCGTCGTCATGAACATCGGCGTGACGGCGATCGCCGCCTACATCGGCGCCGGCGGTCTCGGCGCCTTCATCTCGCGCGGCATCAGCCAGACCGATCCCCGCCAGCTCGTCACCGGCGCCCTTGCCGTCAGCGTCCTGGCGGTGGTTGCCGACCTTGCCCTGCTCGGCCTGCAGCACCTGCTCACCTCGCCTGGATTACGCCAAACGAAGGCCGCCGCATGATCCGTCTCGAACGCGTGACCAAGCTTTTCGCCAGCGCCACCATCCCTGCGGTCGATCAGGTTTCCATGGAGGTGCCCGAGGGCGAGATCTGCATCCTGCTCGGTCCGTCCGGGTGCGGCAAGACCACCACGCTGAAGATGGTCAATCGCCTGATCGAGCCGACCTCCGGCGACATCTTCATCGGCGACAAGAACACCGCCGACTACAACCCGGTCGAGCTGCGCCGCACCCTCGGCTACGTCATTCAGCAGATCGGTTTGTTTCCCAACAAGACCATCGAAGACAACATCTGCATCGTTCCCGACATCCTCGGCTGGGACCGCAAGAAGTCGCGCGCCCGCGCCGCCGAGCTGCTCGAGCTGGTCGCGCTCGATCCGGGCGTCTTTCTCAAACGCTATCCCAAGGAGCTGTCCGGCGGCCAGCAGCAGCGCATCGGCGTGCTGCGCGCCATCGCCGCCGACCCGCCGGTGCTGCTGATGGACGAGCCTTTCGGCGCCATCGACCCGATCAACCGGGCGGTGATCCAGGACGAGTTCCTCAAAATGCAGGCGGCGCTCAAGAAGACCATCATGTTCGTCAGCCACGACATCGACGAGGCGGTCAAGATGGGCGACCGCATCGCCATCTTTCGCGACGGCCGCCTCATCCAGTACGACACGCCAGACGATATCCTCGCCCATCCTGCCGATTCGTTCGTCTCGGACTTCGTCGGTTCCGACCGCACGCTCAAACGGTTGCAGCTGCTCAAGGTGTCCGATGCCATGATGCACGATCCCCCGGTCGTGCACGCCGACGACACCCTCAAGACCGCCGCCACGCTGATGGAGGAGCACGGTCACACCGCCGTGGTGGTGGTCGGACCGCGCGGACGCGTGCGCGGCTACGTCGATCTCGCCACGGCGCGCGAGAACCGCGGCAAGATCAGCGAGCACAGCGAGGCGCTGCCGACCACGATCCGGTCACGCGAGAACCTGCGCACCGCCGTCTCCACCATGTTCCGCTACGATACGACCTGGCTCGCGTGCACCGACGACGACGGCCTCTACAAGGGCTACGTGACGCTGCGCGGCATCACCCGCCTGCTCGCCGAGGCCTATCGCGATGGCTGACGCGGTCACCACCATCATCGGTTTCCAGCGGCTGTGGCGAAACAGCCTGTTGGTGCTGGTCTTCGCCCTCGGCGCATGGGCGTGGGCCGGCGGCCTGCTGCCGACCATGCTCGACCAGTGGGACGACATCACGTACCTCGGCCGCCAGCACATCGAACTGGTCGCCATTTCCGGTGGCCTAGCCGTCCTTGTCGGCGTGCCGCTCGGCGTCGCCCTCACCCGACAGCCGTTGCGCCGCTACGGCGACATATTCCTCCAAGTCCTCAACATCGGCGCCACCATCCCCACCCTCGCCGTTCTCGCCTTGTCGATGAGCGTGCTCGGCATCGGCAACCTCCCCGCGATTTTCGGCCTGTTCATCGCGACCCTGCTGCCGATCGTCTCCAACACGCTCGCCGGCATCCGCGCCGTGCCGCCGCATCTGATCGAAGCCGCCACCGGCATGGGCATGAGCCCGGCCCAGATCCTGCGGAAGGTCGAGCTGCCCAACGCCATGTTCGTCATCTACGCCGGCATCAGGACGGCGCTCGCCATCAACGTCGGCACCGTGCCGCTCGCCTTCCTCATCGGCGGCGGCGGCCTCGGCGAGCTCATCTTCTCGGGCATCGCCCTCAACGAGTTCGCCACCATGCTCGCCGGCGCCATCCCGACGGCGCTGCTCGCCATCCTCGTCGATTTCGTCATGGGCCAGCTTCAGTTCTGGACCATTCCGCGCGGTGTCAACCCGTTGCGGTGACCGGCTGCGCAACTTCCGTTTCACTGCAGCAACAGAAGGAGGAAGAACCAATGAGACGCATCACCAAAGCCCTGGTGGGAGCTGCGGCCGTCCTCGGCATGGCCGCTTCCGCCCACGCCGCCACCATCGTCGTCGGCGGCAAGAATTTCACCGAGCAGCTGCTGCTCGCCGAAATGACCAGCCAGCTTCTCAAGGCGAACGGCTTCACCGTCGACAAGCGCGACGGCATGGGCTCCCAGGTTGTGCGCGACGCCCAGGTCAACGGTCAGGTCGACGTCTATTGGGAATACACCGGCACCTCGCTCGTCACCTACAACAAGATCAGCGAGCGCATGAACGCCGAGGACACCTACAACAAGGTCAAGGAGCTCGACGCCAAGATCGGCCTGACCTGGCTCAATCCGTCGAAGGCGAACGACACCTATGCGCTCGCGGTGCAGGCGTCCAACCCGAAGACCGACTCGCTCAAGACCCTGTCCGATCTCGCCAAGGCCTACAATGACGGCAAGGGCCTGATCATGGCGGTCAACGCCGAGTTCCCCAAACGGCCCGACGGCCTGCCCGGCCTCGAAAAGGAATACGGCTTCAAGACCACCCGCGCCGACCTCAAGGCCATGGATTCGGGCCTGACCTATCAGGCGTTGAAGCAGGGCCAGGTTGACATCGCCCTCGTCTTCGCCACCGACGGCCGCATCAAGGCCTTCGACTTCCGTGTGCTCGCGGACGACAAGCAGTTCTTCCCGAACTATGCCATCGTCCCGGTGGTACGCACCGACACGCTCAAGGCCAATCCCGGCCTTGCCAAGCCGCTCAACGACCTCTCGGCCAAGCTGACCGACGAGGTCATGCAGCGCCTCAACGCCGAGGTCGACGTCGACAAGAAGCCGATCGAGGAGGTGGCCTCCGCCTTCCTCAGCGAGCAAGGCCTGATCTAGCCGGCACCGCCAGCTTTGGTCTCCCGCGCCCGGTTATCGAACCGGGCGCGGGGACCTTCCCCCTTCAGCGTTTCCTTGCTGTCACCACCACCGAGTAGCGCACCGCCGCCTGGGAGCGCGTCAGCGCTGCCCGCTCGCGCCACGAACTGAACGCCTCGTCATAGGAGGCGAACGGCCCGTAGATCTCGCCACCGCCCTCGTTGAGCATGGCGCAGTCGGCGTCGCGGTAGCTGCCGCCGACCACCCAATATTCGTCCGCCGTCATCATCCTACTGTCTCCTTGCGG
>Ga0307436_1001305_pt1 | contig 11118 bp, 13 predicted proteins | sample SalMarWE160440MG_FD_202513 | JGI IMG/M metagenome (GOLD analysis project Ga0307436, IMG submission 202513) | Salt marsh sediment microbial communities from the Plum Island Ecosystem LTER, Massachusetts, United States - WE1604-40 | ecosystem: Environmental > Aquatic > Marine > Intertidal zone >...
CTGCTCCTCGGTAGTGATGTCGTCGGAATCGCCGGCGAGAAGATAGGTGGGGGCCGTGACGTCCTTCAGATTGAGCTTGCGGCCGAGACCAACGAACTTACCTTTGGCAAATTGGTTCTCCTTGAAAAGGAGCTTGATCGCCTGAAGGTAATAGACCCCCGGCAGATCGAGCGGGTTCTCATACCAGCGCTCGAAATGCTCCGTGCGCTTGATATAAGACTTGTCCTCGATATGGGCGAAGAGGTCGATGTACTTGCCCATGAACTGCCGGCCGGGATGCATGTCCTTCCACCCGGCAAGCATGGTCTTGCCGAGCATCCGGCCATCGCCGATATCCACCATCTCTTCATAGGTCGAGAGCGGCATCGTGTGCGCGAGCTTCTTGATAGGGCCATGTCCCGCGTCGGTATCGATCGGTGCGCCGGCAAGTACCAGGCTCTTCACCTTCTCGGGAAAGCGGCTGGCAAACATGGCGGACATCCAGCCGCCTTGGCATAGGCCGATCAGGTGCACCTTGCCGCCAAGGTCGTCCACAACGACATTGATCTCCGCCAGATACTTGTCGATGTCGAAATTCTTCATGGTGTCGGTTGCGGCCTTCCAGTCGGCAGCGAGGACGCGGTCGAGGCGTGCACCGAGAAGCGTCTCGATCAGGCTCTGGCCCTTGGCATAATCGGCGATGGTAGAGCTGTGACCGGCATAAGGCGGGTCGATGAACACCGGCACACCGGAGGCCCCCTTCTTCGAGAAGTCCCTGAGGCGCATGGTATCGAAATCGCGAATGACTTCATTGTCCGTCGCCCATGTCGAGCGCGGCGGCACGCTGATCTCTCCAGCTTCGCCGACGTATTTGAGGTTCTCGCCGAAGATCTCGAGACCTTCATCGCCAAGCTCGATCGCGGCGGCGTAGGGCCAGAACCACGGGACCGAATGCTCGGCTCTCGGCTGGAGTGCCGCCTTATCCTTCTTCGCATGAACCTTTGCCTGAGCGGTCATGACAGTGCTCCTTCAGCTCGTGCTTTAACGAGCGCCGATGTGTGCCGGGCGATCATGCGTTCCTCATCGGTCGGGATCACCCAGACGGAGACCGAACTCGAGGGCGAGCTGATCCGTTCCGCGCCGCGCGCATTCGCCGCTTCATCCAGCTCGATTCCGAGCCACGCAGATTGGCGGCAGACGGCACCCCGAACGGGAGTTGCGTTTTCGCCAATGCCGGCAGTGAAGACCAAGGCATCGAGTCCTCCTGCCGCGGCGGCAAGGGAGCCAAGCTCCCGGCAGATCCGATAATTGAACAGATCGACGGCCTGCTTGGCGTGCGGATCATCACTCGCCAACAGGTCGCGCATGTCATTGCTGATGCCGGATACCCCTTTGAGGCCGCAGTCACGGTAGAGCATCGACTCGATGGCCTTCTCGTCCATGTTCTTGGCTTGAATCAGCCAAAGCAGAATCCCAGGATCGAGTTCGCCAGGCCGCGTTCCCATGACCAGGCCGGAGAGAGGGCCAAACCCCATGGTCGTCGCCACACTGCGTCCACCAACCATGGCGCACATGCTGGCCCCGCTCCCGAGATGCGCCACCACCGTGCGTCCTCTTGCCGCCGCCTCATCGAACTTCGGCAAGACGCTCGTGATATATTCGTAGGAGAGACCGTGATAGCCGTAGCGCCGAGCCCCTTCCTCCGTCAGCTTCCGCGGCAAGCCGTAAAGCTGCGCGACCTCGGGCATGGTGCGATGAAAGGATGTGTCGAAGCAGGCGACTTGGGGGAGATTTGGGTTCAATTTGGCCAGTGCCTCGATTGGCTCCAGATTGCGCGGCTGGTGCACCGGCATGAGCGGGATGAGGGCGCGAAGCCTGTTCAGCACGGCGGCATCGATAAGAACCGGTGCAGTGTGCTCGAGCCCTCCAAGCACGACGCGGTGACCTGCCGCCACAATCTTGCGGCCTTCGAGGTGATTCTCGATCCACTCGAGGAGGATCTGCATCAGGTCGTGAACAGAGGACTTGTCTTTGATCGCCTGCGGTCTGGCGATCTTTGCGCCTTCGCCGTCGCGGGCATGAAAGCGCGGCCGTGTCCCGATCCCTTCGATCTCACCTTGTATGAGGCGCTCGGCATCGCTCGCCGCGCTGTACACGGCAAACTTGATACTCGACGAGCCCGCGTTGAGAACGAGCACGACGCCTTGGTGAGGGTCCGCGGTGGTGCGCATCAGTCGGATCCATTTCTGCTCGGCCGCAGCCGTCGAGACGTTCAGCGTGCTCTGACATGGATTAAGGCTCCATGAGCGGGTGTTTGACGTTATGTAGGTGCCATCTCGCAAGAGTTAAAACCGGAGGGGCTTATGGCCGCACCCAAGCGTTCTGTCGTCGTCGCTGAAAGTGCTGAAAAGCCTTATGGGCAAACTGTCACCATCGGACCGCACACGCTCAGCGCCGATGAAGGCGAAGCCCTGGGCGGCCATGACGTAGGCCCCTCACCTTACGAGTATGTGATGGCCGGGATTGGTGCCTGCACCGCGATGACGTTGCGCATGTATTCGGACCGCCATGGCTGGCCCCTGGAAAAGACTACGGTCGAGGTGCGGCATAAGGTTGTCGTCGGCAGTGACGGCAAGACGGCCACCGACCGGTTCGAGCGCGTCATTCGAATCGAAGGGGACTTGACTGATGAGCAGCGCGCGGAACTGCTCAAGATCGCCGATCATTGCCCGGTCAGCCGGACCCTGCAGCGGCCCTCGACAATCGTCAACGCGCTGGCCGAAACCCCTGGCGCCGACTAACGCTTGGAAGCGCCAAGCGTTCGCGACAGAACCTGCTTCAGGTCAGGCCGCAACCCTTGAGCGAAAGTCCGTCAGGAGTCACCCTCGCATGTCCGACTAACGGGCATGGAAGGGAGGAAACAGCCATGAACAATTGCCAACCTTTGGCTCTTGGTGTCGCCATTGGCGTCCTCTGGGCCATCTATGTCTTTTTCGTGGGGATCACGGCCATGTTTGGCTGGGGCAATGCCCTCGTCGAAGCGCTCGCGTCGCTTTACATCGGTTACGGCCCATCGGTCGTCGGTGCAATCATCGGTGCCGTCTGGGCCTTCGTCGACGGCTTCATCGCCGGCGTGGTGATTGCCTGGATCTATAACCTCGTAGCCAAATAAGCCGTAAGCCCCCATGTACTCATCGGCGCGGGTGATGGCTTAAACGTTTGGCGGGGGTGTGGCTCTTTTATAGCCAAAAGAGAATGGACACAAGAGAAGCAGCAAAAAGAAGGCCGTGGCCCCACGCCCGAGGAGCTAAAACAGTACATTGAGACGTGGCCCCCTTCACAGTTGCAAAATGTCAGTAGGACGGCAGAGCAACTGTTGGCAGAATATGCCCAGAGCGTCATCGAAAACGAAGAGCCCCGCATTCTGAAAAAAGCCCTTCGCGGTAGCTTTTGGCGCGCGGTATGGCCGTCGATGGTTGGCGCCCTGCTTTACACCCTCATCCTAATAGCCTTTGCAATCGTGTTGGCTCTCTCTGGCATCGACCTACTAGGCATTCTCAAGTCTGCATCTTCTCTCTGAGTTCCTCAGTCCCGCTCTCTCAACAGCGCGGTCAGCCTTGCAACATTCACCGCAATGCGCCTCGCCTCATCGAAGGTCAGCACGCAAGCGGTGTTCGCCTCCGTTGGCTGTCTCGCGCAGTCGAGGGCTTGTCCGGGAGCCTCTCGTTAACCATACGCGAAACAAGATCTCAGGGGGGTCTTAGCCTCGATGCTACAATGCGTGGTCTTGTAAGGAGTAAGGCCCGTGAGTACCTTATCTGAGATTGCTCGCCAAAGACATGCGTCTCAGGTCAACAGGTCTGAGGCAACAGGCTTAGTCACCCAAAAAACGGAACGTGCCACGTCCTCGACGCTGAAGCTTTCCACGCAAGCGAGTGGAGTCGAACAGGATGTCAGCAGAACCAGCGATTTGCTCGTTCAAGGTCTTATTGATCGGTTGCCTAAGCCAAACGGCCTCTGGCCGCTTGTGGAGCGTCTGCGGTGGTTGCGAACCGCTGCGAGCATCTTCGATCTAGTCTACAAAGTCCCCGATGATGAGCGAGAGGAGATCAGTATCGTCTTCGCTAGGACTGAAGGCACCGAAAGGCCTGCTCACGTTGAGCAAAAGAAGGCTAGCGCCGCCGCGGCTGGCCAGAGCGAGTTGTGTCGAACTTTGTAGGCCATGTTCACGGCTTCGATGGGGACGTCGCTCGCGCGAAAAAAGAACTCTTTCGCTCGAGAAGATCTATTGCCACCGCCAAGCGAGAGCTGGAGGCACATGAGCAGTGGCTTCACCATCACGATCTGCTTTGGCAAAAAGATCTGAAGCAGTGCCAGCGCGGTATTAAGCGGCAGCGCGCGATCCGCGTGCGCAAGCACCTCGCTTTTTCACTGATACTTTTTGTGCTCCGAACCTGCCGAGCGCTGCTTCACGGAGCCGTTCGGCTCCTGCAGGGCTGCGGCCGCGGAATCTCGATCAGCACGTCTTGGTTTGCCGAGAGGACGCGCGTGAAGACGCAAAGCCGCTGCGTTCGGAAGGACTATTTTGTGGGTTGGACAAGGCAGGCCACACTTGGAATCCTTGGAGTTGCTGCTGTCACGCTTCTTACTGTCGGCGCGGTCAAGCCTTTAGGATTCGGGGAGGTGATAGTATCCATCCGGCCGGAGATCCAAAGTCCAGTACGATTGGCCGCAGTCGCCCCAGAGAAGATACTTTTGAGCCACCCGGGGACCCGGGAGCCATCACCTGGTGTGGCCCCTGGCTTTACACTCACCATGTCAGTACCCATCCCTGAGCCTCCGCCGCTGTCCGGCAAGGACATAGTCAGCATGATGTTGCTAACTACGCCTTTGGCTTTGGCGCCTGCCAATGCTGAAGTGACGCAACCTGCACCTGCGGCGCCCAGGTCGCTTGCTGGGAAGCCAAAGGCAAAACCACGGCCCGAACTAGCGGCGCAAATGCAACAAGCAGAACTTCCCTCGGTCAGACCAAAGCCAACATCCAGATTGGCGACTACGCCTTTGGCTTTGGCGCCTGCCAATGCTGAAGTGACGCAACCTGCACCTGCGGCGCCCAGGTCGCTTGCTGGGAAGCCAAAGGCAAACCCACGGCGCGAACTAGCGGCGCAAATGCAACAAGCAGAACTTCCCCCGCTCAGACCAAAGCCAACGTCCAGATTGGCAACTCAGAGTGTGGAAGGCTCGAGAGAATGGAGACTCGACCCTCGCCCCCGCAGTGGTTTCGTACCGCATCCCTCCTGGTAGCATCACTTCTCTTGGCACGACGCGGACATAAGGCCGACGCATCTCCACCCCGCGTGGGAAGGATAGCAGCGCCCGACCGGGTTGTGAGTTCTGGAAAGAGAGGAAAGAAGAAGGGGTCCCCAATTTGGGAAGTAGCTTTTTGGGGAAGCCTGGGAACCCCCTGAGTACGCAGAGACTGACTATCAGGGTCTGACCCCGGACGCATTTCCGGGGCGGTTCTCACTCTAGCGGCAGCCTAAGCGCAATGCTGTAACCTCACAGCCACAGGTGGCGGGTAATCGGCAGGATGGCGTCCTGTACAAACAAACGGCGCCGACCGAAGCCGACGCCCCCTGCTCAAGCCGCATCCCCAGGGAAGACCGGGAGAGGGAAACCTTCGTGAGGTGTCGCCATGAGGCTTCCCTGCGGATAGATCGCGGACTTGGCTCTATCCGCTCCCACAATCTAGGGCAGCAAAGCACGGCTGGATGTGACGTTTCTCACACTGTGTAGGGAGGAGGCTTGGCCGTTCACATCCAGGACCTTGAGGCCTCCTTGGGTGGGCTCGACTTGGGCCTGTCTACTGGAACGAAATCACCAGTGGTGCGTTTTGGTTAGTCGGCCACGCCATGCCGAACGGAGTGGCCACGGCCCTGGCACCAAGTTTTCTGTTTCCGTACCCCGTAGCGTACCGAGTATCAAAAGGTGCCGGGGCACACTCCCGAAGGGCTATCAGCCACACCTACTCTGCTCGACTGGCCACGGACGGTGGCAAACGGCGTGATGTCATGGGCTAAGCCCGCCGGTTGAAGTTTTTCCTGACTGTGTTCTGTGGGTCACATCATCGCCAGGACAGAAAGCGCATAATCATCCTGCTAGCGAAGAACGACGCATGGGAGACGGAAAATGAGACTTCTTCTAGCTTGTGCAATAGCCGTCACGGCGGCGGTTGCTCTTGGCGGCTGCTGGCACCATCAGCAGGCGGTGGTCGTACAGCCGGCACCGCCGCTCAAGTAAGTTTAGGACAGCAGCTCAAACCCTGCGAGTTGTTCCTTGCTGTCATCGTAGAAGACGGCTTACGCTTTTGCAGTAGCCTGGGTCATGCGCCAATGAGCAAAAAGAAAGCCCGACGCAAGGGCCGGGCTTGACACGAACTGGGCGCGAGGGCTGGGAGGCTTAATCGCGCTTCCTGCCCGTGGTTTTGCAAAACCCGGCCAACGAAGAATGGTTCCGCGAAAAACGGCCAGCCGCAGGGAGGCCGCTGACCGGCTGGGCGCGAAGTGCCGGCGACCCGACTAGACGGCAAGAAGGGCGGCTGGCAGAAGCTGCGAAACCACCACTCCTAGTCGATGGAGCTGTCGCCCTGAAACTCCGCGCAATGCGATCTCCTTCAGCCGCGCCACGTCCCGTTTTCCATTGCATGCGGACGCTAGAATCATCTGCGCCAATTTCTTTTTCAGGACCTGAACCTGTCCGGCAGTGAGGGTATGCCTATTAGTCCGCAGATGCTGCCAAGCGGCATCGTAGGCAGCCGTCATGGCGTCGAGTTCCTCGGGCTGAAAGTAGGGCGAATAATCTCGCAAACGCATCACTAGATACTCCGTCGCTCCCTCTGCTGCTCCCGCCAGCCGATCAATGCAGGAGAATGCGGCAGCAGTTAGGAACACGCGCAAGGGTTGTATGACGGCGGGCCGAGTGGGCAAAATAAAAGCCCCGTACGGGGGAGAACGGGGCTTCTGGGTTCCGTCGGGGGGGAACCATTGGATGGGGGAACATCCACGGATGAGGGAATATCCGTGCCCCCAATGTTGGGAGCCGCCCGAAGAGTTCAAGAGTGTGCCGTTAACTTTTTTTGGCCGACCCAAACTTTGCCCACTTTGGGCCTTCTCGTGAGATTCCCGCAGCGCGTGGGAAAAAAGAGGGAAACGGGGGAAGTCTCGCTTTATGGCGAGGCTTCTTCTGCTTTGCGAACCGCCGCCTACAGCTCTGGCAGCTTAGCAACATTCACAGCAATGCGCCGCGCCTCATCGAAGCAGCGGGTCAGGAAGCTGGAGCGGCGCGGGCGGTCCTCTGCTATCCGAGCAAGTTTTGCAACACGCTGACCAGCATCGTGTTGAGCCGGTCTTCGGTAATTTCCTTAATGGGAAGATTGGCGGACTGGGATTCGGGTCCGGACGGGTGCGAGACCCAGACATTGTCTGGGTCCTGAGCCTCCCATGCGACGCGGAAAGTCTGGACTGCGCCCTTAATGTACTGGCCGGCTGACGACTGCCGCCACATCTGGATCTGGATGGCTGCTTCGTAGATTTTGTCGTCGTCAACTACGATCTCGTAATCAAAGCCCTTTTCCTTGATGAATTTCCCAAACTCGTCAAGGGTGGGGCGGATTACCTGACCGCACCTGTCGAGAAAGACCGACCTTTTGGCTTGGGCTTCTCTCTTGAACGCTTCAGTTGCTTCGGTTTCGGCGCCCTTTTCAGCTTCGTGCTCTGCGAACACGCGCTCAAAGCGTTGACGGGCTTCGTCCTTCATCTGAGGCTCCAAACACCAAGGTTCTCGAAATAGACCCCTACTATGGCAGCGAATAGGAGTCCCAAAAGACTCACCACCGATCCTCGACAGCGGCTATGCCATCCATTGGGACAGCGATCACAAGAAGGCCGTGCCTGGGTTCGGCCTTCGCGTGACGGCCAATGGCGCTAAGACCTTCGTGTTCAATTACCGGACCCGGACGGGTCGTCAGCGCCGGATTAGGATCGGTTCATATCCAGCTTACACCGTCGAAGCGGCAAGGAAGGTTGCCAGGGACCACTACATGGCCGTCAGTGCTGGTGGCGATCCTATGGCTGACATCCAGGGCGAGCGGGATGCACCGACCGTGGCCAAGCTCTGTGAGTTCTATATCGAGCACTATCTGCACACGAAGAAACCAGCACCGGCCAAGACGGATCGGTATGCTATTGACCGCATCATCCTGCCCAGGCTGAAGCACCATAAGCTCACCGAGATCAGGCATTCTGACATCAACAGAATCCACCGCGACCTCACCAAAGCAGGCAAGCCCTATCGGGCTAATCGCGTGCTGGCGCTGCTCAACGCCATGTTCGGGCTGGCGATCAAAGAAGGCTGGCTAGAGAAAAACCCCTGCAAGGGTGTCAAGAAGAACACTGAGACGCCCCGTGAGCGCTATGCATCCCCTGATGAGTTGATCCGACTTCTCGATGCATTAGCGGCCTACCCTGACCAGAGCGCGGCTAATGCCGTTCGTCTCTTGATGCTCACAGGTGCACGACGCGGTGAGGTCCTGAGCATGACCTGGGGTCAAATCAATTTTGACAAAGCCACCTGGACCAAGCCTTCGGCACACACCAAGACGGAGAGGTTGCATCACATCCCGCTATCCGCACCGGCTCTTCAACTTCTCTCTGAGATGAAAGAAGCTGCCAGTGACGATGGCAACGCGGCTTATGTATTTCCCGGTCCCGGCAAAGACGGACACCGTGTCGATCTCAAGAAGCCCTGGGCGGCCATCTGCAAGGCAGCGAAGCTCACCAACCTTCGGCTCCATGACCTGCGTCATACCTATGCAAGCTTCCTCGTGGCAGGGGGTGCTTCATTGCCGATGATTGGCAAGCTGCTCGGTCACACTCAGGCAGCAACGACGATGCGCTATGCCCACCTCGATGTTGATCCGTTACGCGAGTTTACAGACCGTGTGGGTAAAATCATTTCAGGCACTGACAAGGCTGACGCTGAGATCGTGCCCATGGTGAAGTCACGTGCTCGCAAATAAGTTAGAGGCTCTTGATCAGCAGACGGTGTTCCACTCGTTTAGGGAACCCATGCGCCGGACAGACAGCTATCAAGCGCTCCTTTCAGAGGGTGACCGGATCGTGCCGGACCTCATCAGGTTCCTGCCGCACTCACGCTCACCTATGGCCGTCCTGCTGCTACTGACCGAGATCACCGGAGAGGGACCACCTCCGGTCAAGGCTCCAAAGCTTGAGCGCATTGGCTGGGAGGTTAGGAACGTCAGACTGCAGATCGACTGGTGGCTGGAGCAAGGCGTTACGTGACGCCTCAATCCTCGCTGTCGTAGCTCTTGCGCGCACGCAAGCGTCTGATGTGCTCCAAGAGGAACATGTCGCTCGACACCAGCGGCTTGGGACCGTCCTCCTTGGGCTCAGCTTCGGGAAGATCAAAGTCGGGAAGATCACGGGGACTGACGAGTTGCTTGCTTGCAGCGTCGAGTGCTTCGAGTGACTCCTTGGCCTTGGTCAAGCTGGTAATGGCATTCTCTCGCAGCTTGGCATAACCACGTTCGGCCTTGGCGGCGGCATTGACCTTACGCTGTGCCTTCCGCTGCCACTCTGCTTCCGCTTCACTGACACGGTCTTCCAGCGTGTCGTCGAAGTAGGGCTCTATGGCTTGCCGTGCAATTTCCTCTAGGGTTTCAGGATCGAGGGAAGCGAGCGCGTCGATTTCCGTCTGTTCGATGCCATAAGCCTCTTGCCAGCGTGATGCGCGCCTCTCTGTTTCCTTCAGAGGTGTAGATGGCAGATCGTGTTCACGCACCTGCTCCACCGTCAGTGCTGGTGCGTACAAGCGGAACCGGAGGGTGGGATAGAACCCCTCCTTGAGGGCACGAAGCTTGTGGGCGATGGAGATCGCCATCTGCCACCCAGCAGGATCACAATCGGCGAAACACGAACACGACAAGCTCGCGTCCATCTACGGCAGCATGTACTGCCACGTCATGAACGTGCGTGATCGTCTGCTCACCCGTGTCCAAGAACAAATCGGCATTGAACTCTTCGGCCAGTGGGCCAAGCACAGTCTCCAGGCTGACCTTCTCGCCGAAGAATGCGAGCCGATACTTCTGCGGACTCTCCAGCCAGCCGAGCCCGACCTTGGGACGGAAATCACGGAGATTCATTATCTTCGGCTTGTTGGGTAGCCATACAGACGGCACAGGTTCGGGCCGTTCCGCCGCCTCACGAATGATCGGTGAGGCATTGCGCTCATCAACGATCCGGTTGAAGGGCACGTAACCAAGCCAGCGTGCGGCCTTTGACGCACTATTCATGAGGAACACCCAATTGGCCTCATCATTTTTGTATGGCAAAGCCATCAGGTCGGCGCACCTGTCTGGTGACCAGGACATAGTGCAGACCACGCAGATGAATCGCTGGGCTGGCATACCTTAAGTATCCCGCCGCCTTCATTTGCTGGGCGAACCATTCACCAAGCTTGTGATTGGCGGGTGTATCAAGGCGAAAGGGGTCGTTCGCGGGCGCGAGTACGCTCAACGCGTCGAGTGAGCGCCCTGTCACCTTTTTGAGATTGCGCAGCCGGTCACCGAGACCGCTGTTGTGTTGGGCAGTTGCCATTGGGGATTCTCCATAGCGAAAGGAGCGGTCGGTGTTCCGACCGCTGGGGCTTCATTTCGCTTATGGAGGCGATCCGGGCTTCGACCCGGAGGATGGGTTTCTCAGGGCCTCCTCAATGGCCCCCTAGAGATTGGGATGCCTCGACCCATTGTCAAACAGGGCGATGCTGGGTCGGTGCGGGGGAGCCATTGGAGGGAGGCTCCCATGACATCACGCCGTTTCCCACCGCCTTGGCAGGTCGAACAGATACCGGGTGGGTTCAAGGTGCTTGACGCATCCGGCCAAGCCTTGGCCTACGTCTATGCCCGCGAGACTAAAGCCGAAGCCGACATCGCCAAGGTGCTAACCTTCGATGATGCGCGGCGTATGACCTAGGCTGCCCTAAGACCCGTGAAGCGGCCAGTGCCCCCCTGCTGTAGTGGCCGCGCCATCTCTATAGCCATTGAGGAGGAGTAGATAGATCGGA
>Ga0307436_1001306_pt1 | contig 11115 bp, 10 predicted proteins | sample SalMarWE160440MG_FD_202513 | JGI IMG/M metagenome (GOLD analysis project Ga0307436, IMG submission 202513) | Salt marsh sediment microbial communities from the Plum Island Ecosystem LTER, Massachusetts, United States - WE1604-40 | ecosystem: Environmental > Aquatic > Marine > Intertidal zone >...
TCTGGGGAACGAAGATGAACATCTGGTGCTTCAAATATGTCGTCGTGGTCGATGAGGACATCGATCCCTGGAATTCGGAGCAGGTGAACTGGTCGATCGCTTGGCGCGTGAGGCCTAGCATCGATATCAAGATCTGGCCGCGGCATAAGGGATCCCGTCTGGATCCGAGCGTTGCGCCGGAGCTAAAGGGCTTTCAGGACCGCGTACTAATCGACGCCACACGGCCGTATGAATGGGCCCCGCGCGATATTTGGGCAACCGATGGCGTCGGTAAGGGTATTCCCCTGAAGTTCCCGCTCTCGACCCGACCGCGGTCCGATGTGGCGCTCAATGTCAATCGGCGCTGGGAAGAACTTGGGATCAGGCCTACCGAGCGCTACATTGGACGACCGGAGGGGATATTCAGGAACTGGTGGGATGATAAGGAGATCATTGCCGCGCGCGATCTCAAAGTGATGCCGTAGACTTAAGCGGGCGGCTAATGGACAAGCTCGTATATCGCTGTCACCGCTCGGCGAGCATCGTCACGCAGCAGTCCGTTTGACTCTATTTACGCTTGGCGCTGAGCTTACTGCGACGTCGAGGAATATACTCGCCGAGTGTGGAATCCGTGTGTTCCACGCGACGTTCGCCGCCGCGCTTTGAAATTGCCGTGATCAAATGATCTGCGCTGATCGGCGCATGTCCGCGTAATGCATTCAGCCTTGCGGTTTGAGCTGCAGCGATTTGTATTCGAGGAACTCTTCCAGACCAAAGCGCCCGAGCTCGCGCCCATGGCCCGACTGCTTGAAGCCGCCGAAGGGCGCCTGCAGATTGAACGGTCCGCCGTTGATGTCCACTTGGCCGGCGCGCATGCGCTTGGCGATATTCTTGGCGTGCTCCTCGTCCTTGGACCACACACCGCCGGCAAGCCCGTAAGGTGTGCCGTTAGCGATCTCCACCGCCTCGTCCTCATCCTTGTAGGTGATAATGGAGAGCACCGGCCCGAAGATTTCCTCTTGCGCGATGGTGGAGGTCGGTTTGACTTTGCCGAACACGGTCGGTTTGACGTAGTAGCCTCGTGCGAGGCCTTCGGGCGCATCCGGTCCGCCGACGAGCAGTTCCGCGCCCTCATCTATGCCTTTCTTGATATAGCCGCGCACGCGCTCGCGCTGCACGTCAGAAATCAGCGGCCCGAGCTTGGCCACGCCACCGAATGGATCGCCCACCGTGAAGCCCTTGGCCAATTCGACCGCAATTTTCGCGGCTTCCTCGTACTTGCTTTCGGGAACCAACATGCGCGTGTGCGCCGAGCAGGTCTGGCCGGAGTTGAGGAAGCAGGCGTTGATCGTGCCTTTGACCGCGGCCGCGAGATCCGCCTCCTCGAGAATCACAGAAGCTGACTTGCCGCCCAGTTCGAGCGCGACGCGCTTGACCGTGGCCGAGGCGAGCTCGGACACGCGTTTTCCCGCTCGCGTCGAGCCGGTGAACGACACCATGTCAACACCGGGGTGCTTCGCAAGGGCTTCGCCCACCACCGGACCGTAACCCGTAACGAGATTGAATACGCCCGCAGGCAGGTTAGCAGCGTGAATGATTTCGGCGAGCACGAAGGCGTTGAGCGGCGCGACTTCCGAAGGCTTGAGCACCACGGTGCAGCCGGCGGCGAGGGCCGCCGCGACCTTGGCGGCGATCTGGTGCAGCGGGTAGTTCCATGGCGTGATCGCGGCGACCACGCCGACCGGCTCGCGCAGCACCAGCGAATTTCCGACTTTCTCCTCGAATGGAAAACTGCCGAGCAGCTTGGCATACATGCCGAAGGTTGCAGTGGGCGAGCCTACCTGAATCATGGTGGCGAGCTTCAGCGGCATGCCGACCTCGCCGGCGATCAGCTTGCCGATTTCTTCCGTCCGCGCCTTCAGACCTTCCTGGATCTTGGACAGATAGCCGGCGCGCTCGGCTGCGGAGGTCGTCGACCAGGATTTGAACGCGGCGCGTGCGGCAGCCACGGCGGCGTTTACGTCGGCCTCGGTGCCTTCGGGGACACGCCCCATGATTTCTTCGGTCGAGGCGTTGATCACGTTGATGGATTTGCTGCCCTTGGGCAGGGTCCATTGGCCATTGATATAAAGCTTGTCGCGAACTTGCATGATGGTTTCCGTGGCAGAAAGAGTGGTAAAGCCGGCTAACGTGCGAACGGTAGAGATCAGGTTGATTCTGCGTGGGACATCTCACGCAATTTAAAGCGCTGTATCTTGCCCGTTGCGGTCTTCGGCAATTCGTCGACGAACATTACCCACCTCGGATACTTGTATGGCGAGAGCATGCTCTTAACGTGTTGCTTCAGCGCGTTCTCGAGCTCGTCGCATCGCTCGCGGCCTTGTTTCAGCACCACATACGCCTTTGGCTTGATCAGTTGGTTCTCGTCTTCGACGCCGATTATCGCAGCCTCGAGCACGTCGGGGTGTGTCGACTCCGCGGTAGGCCGCCCGGCCATCAGCACGACGGTTGCGCCTGCGGCAAGTGGAAATCTGACACCTCCGAAAACTTTCGGCAACACATTTTCACCTCGCCGCCGCCGCCATGCGTTCGAAGCGGCGAAGGCCAGCTCGTGTACCATCAGCATGTCCGTTTGGGACGACAACGACCCTTTCGTCCGCACTGCAATCCTATTTGGCCGATTGACTTATGCCGGCCAACTTCCGCGCGCGCGCTTTTTTGTCGTCGATCTTCATGCCGCGCGCGATCTGGATGCGCTGGGCCTGCGGCGAGCCGGCCCCGTGCAGGCTTTCGGTCAGATAGCCGACGGCGTTGCGACCGATAGTCATGTTCTCGATCAAGCGCAGGATACGCATACGGTCGACCGTCTCGACGCCGCTCTTGCCTTGCAGGAACTTGCGAATCAGCGGCCCGATCTCATTGCTATGCAGGTCTCTTTCGGAGGGCATGGTCACCACCAGGCCGCCGGCGATGTCCTGCGCCAGCCGCGCGATTTCGAACGGGAAACGCGTCACATTATGTTTGGCGACGTTTGAAAGCATCTCGTCGTTGAGATAAGCACCCGAAGCCATCGATTTTGCGCGATAGGCGGCCGCCATGCAGCTCGAATAGATGGTTTCGTTGAGGTGGGTCATCTCCACGAGCTTGTCCTTGATGTGCGAAACGCCCTCGACGCCGTTATGCGAGGCCGCTTCCGCCGCGGCGCCGATCAGTACGTCGCCGAGCCCGGTTTTGCACACATAGGATGAGCGGTGATAGGTGGTGAAGCGCTCCACCAGCGTGGCCGCGTATTGCCATTCGCCGTCCATGAACACGTGTTGGTGTGGCACGAACACATTGTCGAATACGATCATCGATTCCTGGCCGGCGAATTGTGCGTTGCCGGCATCGAGCGTGCCGCCGTCGACTGCGCGGGTATCGTTGGTCTGCCGCCCGACCACATAAGTCAATCCCGGCGCGTCGACCCTTATCGCGCCGACCACTGCCCAGTCGCGGTCGGCTTCGGTCATGCGCATGGTCGGCATGAAGATCAGCCAGTGCGAATTGACCGCGCCGGTCTGGTGCATCTTGGCGCCGGAGACGTAGATGCCGTTGTCGTCGCGCTTGATTACGCGCAGGAACAGATCGGGATCGGTCTGCTGGTGCGGCGGCTTGGAACGGTCGCCCTTGGGATCGGTCATGGCGCCGCCAATCACGATGTTGGCGGTCTGCGCGCGCTTGAGGAAGGCGAGGAAGCGCTGATGATAGTCGGTGCCGCGCTCGGCATCGATATCGAAGGTGATGGAGTGGCAAGAGCCGATAGCATCGAGTCCGACGCAACGCTGGAAACAGGTGCCGGTCCGTCTGCCGAGCTCGCGTTGCATCTCGTGCTTGGCCACTAGATCGTCCCGACTGGACGGGACATGCAGGAAGCGGTTGGTCTCGACCCCGGCGATGGTATTCCGAACACCGCCGAGCTCGGGACGTTCGCTGGCGAGTCGATAGGTCTCCGCCATGGCGTTGATCGAGGGAAAGATCACCGGATGGTCGACCGGTTCGTTCACTCGCTCGCCCAAGAAAAAGACGTTCATTCGTCGTCCGCGCAGCGAGGCAATGTAGTCGTCCGCCGTCACGATCGGGCGGGCGAAATCGTCCCAAAGTGCCTCGCTGCTGTCCATGACGTTACTCCGGGTTATGCTTTCAACGTTTCCTTCAGCTTGTAGCGGATGATTTTGCCCGATCCGGTGCGCGGAATTTCGGCAATCAGGTGCACCGCATGCGGAATCTTGTAGGCCGAGAGACGGGTCTTGCAATGCGCCAGCACCGACTCGACGTCGACGTCTTGGCCCGGCCGCCCTACCACGAACAGCGCCGGGACCTCGCCGAGATGCGCGTGCGCCACCCCGACCACCGCGCAATCGAGCACCGGCGGAAAGGTATTCACCACCTCCTCGATCTCGGCCGGCGCGATGTTCTGGCCGCCGCGGATAATAAGTTCCTTCAGCCGCCCGGTTATAGTGAGGAAGCCGTTCTCGTCGCTCCTTGCGAGATCGCCTGTGTGGTACCAGCCCGCGCGCAACGCCGCGCGCGTCTCCTCCGGCTTGTTGTGGTAACCGGGCATCACGTTCGGCCCGCGCACGATCAGCTCGCCTTCCTGTCCGGGCGCGACGTCCTGCCCGCTTGCCGGATCGACGATCCGTACGGTGAGGCCCAGCAGCGGCAGTCCGCAGGAGCCGAGCGTGCGCCCGCCGTGCGGCCAGTTCATCGTCACCATGGTCGAGGTTTCGGTGATACCGTAACCGTCGAGCAGCGGCACGCCGAAACGCGCCTCGAATTCGCGGTTGAGCGTTGCCGGCATGATCGCGCCAGCGGAAACGCACAGCCGCAGGCCGGGGATCTTGAGGTCGTTCTCATCCTTGGTCGCCTGCAAGAGATAATGAAACATCGTCGGCACACCGGGGAAGTAAGTGAACTCTCCGGTCTTGAGCAAGCGCACCGCCTCGCCGGTGGAGAAACGCTCCATAATGTACCCGGCTGCGCCGGCGGCGAGAATCGAGAGCACCGGAAGATTGAGCGCGTAGGAATGGAACAGCGGCAGCGGCGAGAGCACCATGTCGCGCTCGCAAAGGCCCGTAATCGGTCCCCAGCACGACGCTGCGACCCATAACATGCCGTGCACGGTGAGCTTGACGCCCTTGGCCCGGCCGGTGGTCCCTGACGTATAGAGAATGTAGGACGGCTCGTGCATTAGCGGCGGATCGCGCGGCGGTGATTTTGCCACTTTGCTGATCAGTTCCGTGTAGCGCAGCGCCTTTGCGCTCGATGAGCCGCGATCAGTGACGATCAGTGTTTCGAGATCGGGCGCGTCCTTTTTCAGCTTGACGAAAAGATCGGCGCGTTCGGCGGTGGTGAAGACCGCTTTGCAGTTCGCATCGGCGAGGCGGTAGGCGACCTCCGGCTCGGATGAATCATAACTGATCGGCACGCTAAGCGCGCCCGCGCGCGTGATGCCGAAACAGGCTTCCACCCATTGCACCGAATTCGGCAGCATGATCGCGACCGTGTCGCCGGGCTCGACGCCGTTGTCGGCGAGATGGCCGGCGATTTTAGCCGTGTGGTCGAGCAGTTCTGCGTAAGTGACTTGCGACTGCGCGTCGCGATACGCAATCTTGGCCCCGCGTTTCTCGGCATGGCGGCGCAACAGCTCGGGGACCGGGGCAATCAGTTCGGTTTGTAGCATCGATTCTCCTCCGTCACGCCATACTGAAATCGCCGTTGATGCTCAGCGTCTCGCCGGTGTTCGAGGTGCTCTTCGGCGGTTCCTTGTCATCGGCGGTCTCGAGCGGCCCGGCGAAAAGGTTTCGTGCCATGCCATGCGCCTGACCATCCACGGTCGGCGGATTGACTGGCTTGCCGCAGTCTTCCGCCACGACGAAACGCCCACCCCGTCGCCGCCGGCTTCAGTCAACGACACGATCGCCATGGGTCGATGCTATCGGCAACCAGGTAGCCGAACGCTGCAGACTTCATAATGACTTTCATAATTAGACTATGTAGGCTATCGTCGAGTCAAGAAGCCGCGCGCCGGGATGCGCGGCAAAACCGAAGCGCAAGATCAAACTGAGCGCGATGTGGAGTAGCGGTTGAGTCAGGTCGTAAGCTTACGGCGGCGCTCGCCGGCGCAACGTGGCGCCCGCCCGGTAAAGGCGAAACCGGTGCGCGTCATTTACGAGCGCAACTGCTCGGTCGGCCGCACGGTCGCCATCCTGAGCGATAGCTGGGCGTTTCTCATATTGCGCGAATGCTATTTCGCCGCCACCCGCTTTGAGACATTTCAATCTGCGCTTGGAATTCCGCGTGCGACGTTGACTCAACGCCTGCGCATGCTCACCGCGCAGGGTCTGCTCCGGCGCGTGCAATATTCCGAGCGCCCGAAACGCTTCGAGTACCGCCTTACCGCCATCGGCCTCGACCTCTATCCGGTATTCATGGCGCTGCTTGCCTTCGGCGACAAATGGCTGAAGAAGACCGCCAAGCCGCCGATCTACCTCATCCACAATCTCTGCGGCGAAGTCTGTCGGCCGATCGTGGCCTGCTCGCAATGCAAGGAGGCGGTCAATGTCAAAACCGTCACCTACCGCGATGGGCCGGGCGCCGGCATCACGCCCATCGTCGACGCCAAGCGCAACCGCCGGCCCTCCGATCCGTCAGTGCTCGACCGCGGCCGGCCGAGCTCGGTCGCGCAGACGCTGAAGGTTATCGGCGACCGCTGGACCTTCATGGTGATCCGCGAAGCCTTCTTCGGTATCCGCCGCTTCGACGACCTGCAGAACAAGCTCGGCATCGCGCCGAATATCCTGACCGACCGCCTCGACCGACTGGTGGCGGAAGGAATCTTCAAGCGCCGCAAATACCAGGACCTCCCGGAGCGCTACGAATATCCGCTTACCGAAAAGGGCAAAGACCTTTACGGCCCGTTGATCGCGATGCTGCGCTGGGGCGATGACTGGCTCGCGCACGGCGAAGTGCCGCTGATCCTCAACCACACCGATTGCGGCAAAGACTTCAACCCAGCGGTCCTCTGCGACCATTGCCGCAAGCCGCTCAAGGCCAAGGACATGAGCTACCGCCTCAACTACCGGCCGCGCCGCGACAGCCGGCCGCTCAAGCTCGGACGCCCGATCGCATTCGAGGAAAACTGAACTGACCGCCGGCAAGGGAAACTGATCGTGGTGCGAAGTGACGAGGAAATGTGCTTGCCGATTTGCGCAATGTCGCGCCGCTGCTACTATGATGCGTTCGTGCGGGGCAATTGCGACGGCGTCATAATGCGCCGGGGATCGACGCCGGCATGATTTATCAACAGCTCATCAACGGCTTGATGCTCGGCGCGTCCTATTCGCTGGTGGCGATCGGCTACACCCTGATCTTTGGCGTGCTGAATCTTCTCTACTTTGCCCACGGCGAAGTCTTCATGGTCGGCGCGTTTGTAGGGCTCTATTTGGTGACGCTGGGCGGCGCCAATATCTATGTCGCCTTGCTGGGCGCCATGGTTGGCAGCGCTCTGCTCGGCGTCATTGCGGTCTATGTGTCGGTCCGGCCGGTCAGCAAGGATCGCCCTTTAGCGCCGCTGATCAGCACAATCGGCCTTACGATCGTCATACAAAATTTGGCGATCTACATCTTCGGCGGCCAGCAGGTGGCGTTTCCGGACACCATCAAAGAACAACTCTATCACATCGGTCCCGTCACCATCAGTTCGGTACAAATTTTCATTTTGGCAGTCGCCATCGCGCTGATGGTGTTGCTGTGGCTGTTCATCGAGCGCACGAAAATGGGGCGGGCTATCCGGGCGACGGCCGAAAACCATGAAACGGCAGCGCTGCTCGGCGTCGATGTCAATCGCGTGGTGCTGGTAACTTTCATCATCGGATCGGGTATCGCCGGAGTCGCCGGCGTCCTCGATGGCATCAAGAACAGCGGCATTTCTCCGTACATGGGCCTCGGCGCGGCGGTGAAAGGTCTCATCGTCATGTTGCTCGGCGGCCTTGGCAATGTGTTCGGTGCAATGGTCGCCGGTCTTTTGCTCGGCATGATCGAGATTTTGTCGTCCGCTTATATCGGTACCACCGAGCGCGATTTCTTTTCGTTCGCGATTCTCATTCTCATTCTCTTGTACAAGCCAACGGGCTTGTTCGGTACACGCACGACGGAAGAAAGGTAGCGCGGCCGATGCTCGGCGAAATGCTTGACGGATATACGCGGTCGCTGCTGATCTTCGCCGGCATCAACGCGATTGCCGCGTATAGTTTCTACGCGCCGTACAAGACCGGCCAGGTCTCGCTCGGCCAGGCCGGCTTCATGGCTGTCGGCGCTTATGCCTCCGCCGTTCTGACGCATAAATTCGGCATCCCGTTCGCAGCCGCAGTGGTATTCGGCGGCATACTTTCCGGCGTGATTGGAGTCGTCGTCGGCTTCCCGGCGCTGCGCATCAAGGGCATCTATTTGCTGCTGCTGACGCTCGGCTTTTCGGAAATCATTTCGGTGATTGCCCTGAGTTGGGACTACATCGGCGGCGCGCAGGGTTTCCGCGGCATTCCCTTCAATCAGTACACACTCGACTACGTCGTCGGCATTATCGTTGTCTTGATATTGCTTTTTGCCCGGATCGAGCGGTCGAGTCTCGGCCGCGCCATGGATTCAATTCATCAAGACGAGACCGCCGCCGAAGTGATGGGCATCGATGTGGTGCGCATCAAGCTTTTCGCCTTCGGGCTTGGCGCCGTCATCGCGGGCGTTGCCGGCGCGCTCTACGCCCATCAGGCGACCTATATCGACTCCAGCACTTTCAACATCATGGTCTCGGTCGAGATTTTGATGTTTGTCGTGGTCGGCGGGGGAAGCACCTACTGGGGACCGGTTTTTGGCGCCGCGGTTCTTAACGCCATACCGGAAGTTCTCAGGTCGCTGCGCGACTGGCTGGAAATCGTACCGGTCGCATGGACCAATTTCTATCCGATGAATCGCATCTACGATTCCCTCCATGATTTCTTGGATTTCGAGAATGCCAAGCGCCTCATCGCCTTCGGTTTGATTCTCATCTTGATGATGATCTTCAGACCGGACGGTTTGCTCACGCGTGATTCATTGCACCGGCTACGGTTCTGGCATCGGAAGGCTCGTCATGCGTGAGGCCGTCACCAGCAACATTTGTCTTACGATTGAGGGTTTGACCAAACGCTTCGGCGGCTTTTATGCGCTGAACGACCTCAACATGGAGGTGGCTCAGGGGCACATTCACGCGTTGATTGGTCCGAATGGCGCCGGCAAGACAACATTCTTCAATCTCTTGACCGGCGTCCTTTCCGCCGACAGTGGCAAGATCATCTTCGATGGCGAAGCGCTCGATGATGTCCGCCCGTCCAAGCGAACCCTAAGAGGGATCGCCCGCACCTTCCAGAACATCCGCCTGTTTCCGCATCTGACGGTCATCGAATCCGTGATGATCGGCGAACATTGCCGCGCTTACCCTTCGGTATGGAAAGCACTCAGCAAAGCGGTTTTCCAGCCTCCGTTCTGCGAGGCCTTAGAAGAACGCGAAATGCGCGCGCGCGCGATCGAATTGCTCGAATTCCTGGGACTTGCCGACAAGCGCGACGAGAAGGCATCCGATTTGCCTTATGGGGAACAGCGCAAACTGGAAATGGCGCGCGCGCTGGCTACGCAACCGAAGCTGCTGCTGCTCGACGAACCGGCAGCCGGCATGAACCCGCACGAGACGGAAGAACTCGACGACGTTATCACCCGCATCCGCGATCGTGGCATCACGATTATTCTCGTCGAACACGATATGCGGCTGGTCATGGAGATCTCCGACCGCATCACGGTGATCAATTTCGGAATTAAAATTGCCGAGGGACCGCCGGACAAAATCCAAAACGATCCGGTCGTGATCGAAGCTTACCTGGGCGAGGACGTACAGCTATGACGATGCTGGCGATTAACGGTCTGCGGTCCGGATACGGCAAGGTCGAGGTGCTCCACGACGTCGGCCTGACGATCGAACAGGGCCAAACTGTAACCTTGATCGGCTCCAACGGCGCTGGAAAGACGACGCTGCTGAAGACCATTTCCGGCCTGATCCGGCCGACGGCAGGAACGATCAAATTCGAGGGCAAAAGCATCATCCGCCGCCCGCCTCACAAGATCGTCGGTCTCGGCTTGTGCCAGGTACCCGAAGGCCGCGCCATCCTCAAGCGCATGACCGTAACGGAAAACCTGCTCATGGGCGCCTTCAACCGCAGCGATGCGGAAATTGGCAAGGATGTCAGCGCGGTTTTTGAACGTTTTCCGGCGTTGGCCGAACGGCGGGAGCAACTTGCGGGAACGCTGAGCGGCGGCGAGCAACAGATGCTGGCAATTGGCCGCGCACTCATGGCGCGGCCCAGGCTGCTCCTGTTGGATGAACCGTCGCTGGGGCTCGCGCCAAAGTTCATCACGCGAATTTTTCTCACAATCCGCGAACTGCAAAAAGAAGGCAAAACGATCCTTCTGGTCGAACAGAATGCCCGCCACGCGTTGCAGGTCGCCGACCGCGGCTATGTCATGGAGCGAGGCCGGATCGTTCTGGCCGGATCGGGACAGGAGCTTCTGAAAATGCCTGAGGTTCGAAGCACATATCTTGGGCAGCACGCCGCGTGACGGCGTGAGGCAACGCGAAATAAACGCGATGGAGGTGCGATGGCCGAATATCCGTGATAACATTTATGTAATGCCACAAATACGCGTCGCTTAAAAACGCGGCGTAGTTGAGTTGTCCGTTCAAAACTCTCGGGAGGCACTAGCAATGAAAATTCCAAGCAATCTCGTGACATCGATGGCCGTCATGGCCATCGTGTTCGGCACGTCATCGATGTTCAACGCTGAAGCCGCCAAGTTGGCGGGACGTGACGTCAAGATTGGCTGCATGGCTCCGCTGACCGGCAAAGGCGCCGAGTGGGGTCAGGCCGGCAAGATCTCGATGGAGATGGCGGTCAAGGAAATTAACGCCAAGGGCGGGATCGGTGGCCTGCCGATCAAGCTGATCTGCTACGATACGCAGACACTCGAATCCGAAGGCCTCAAGGCCGTCAGCCGTCTGGTCGAGCGCGACAAGGT